>Ga0194136_1000750_pt1 | contig 16363 bp, 11 predicted proteins | sample TARM_MetaG_T3A_1_FD_134023 | JGI IMG/M metagenome (GOLD analysis project Ga0194136, IMG submission 134023) | Freshwater microbial communities from Pennsylvania, USA, analyzing microbe dynamics in response to fracking - TARM_MetaG_T3A_14 (version 2) | ecosystem: Environmental > Aquatic >...
CACCGGCACCACCATGGCTTTGACGTCATCGGGTATCACGTAATTTCGTCCCGCCACATAGGCTTTCGCCCGGGCGGTTTTTAACAGGTCGATCCCGGCTCTGGGACTGGCCCCGAGCTGCAGGTCATCATAACTTCTGGTCACATTGATGATCCCTACGATATAATCGAGGATATCGTCATGGGCATGAAGATCTTCCACTTCCTTTTGCATTTCTAAAATCTCTTCCTGATTGACCACCGCTTGTATATGGTCCAGGTTTCGATGGGTTTTATGATTTCTAAGGATTTCCCGCTCATAATTCTTTTCCGGATATCCTAAGGATAGGCGCATTAAAAAACGGTCCAGCTGGGCTTCCGGCAGTGGGAAGGTTCCCTGGTATTCCAAGGGGTTTTGGGTGGCCAGTACCATAAAGGGCTTATCCAAAATGTAGTGCTTGTCCTCGGTGGATACTTCCCCCTCTTCCATGGCCTGCAGTAAGCTGGACTGGGTTTTGGGCGAGGTCCGGTTGATCTCATCGGCTAAAAACACCTGATGAAAGATCGGCCCCTTTTTAAAGGCAAAGGTTCCGGTTTTCGGCTCATAAATATTGACCCCGATAATATCCGAGGGCATCAAGTCCGGGGTAAACTGTACCCGTTTATAAGATAAGTCCATAGTCTTCGATAACGCCTTAACCAGCGTGGTTTTCCCCACACCGGGCACATCTTCAATAAGTAAATGCCCCTTCGCCAATAGGGCAATCAGTACTTTTTCCAGCACCTCTTCCTTACCGATGATTACCTGCTTTAAATTCTCCAAGATTTTCTGTGATTGATCCTTCGCCATAATACGCCTCCTGACTGAATAGTTTGAACATTCCATAGAAAAATATAACACAAAGGGGAGGTCGACATCTGGGTTTGTGTCGTTACCTCCGGCTCCCTTGTGCTTTATAGCATGAATGCAAGGCCGACATCTGTGTTTTGTCGTTACCTCCGACCCCTCATGCTTATCTTTTATGCTAGTTAAATCCTAACATCGTCTTACTTCCTAAAACATCGTCTTACTTCCTAAAACATCGTCTTACTTCCTAAAACATCGTCTTACTTCCTAAAACATCGTCTTGCTTCCTAAAACATCGTTTACTTCCTAAAAGGTTGTCATCAACTGGAAGGTTACTTTCGCAGTGTTGTTTAAGTCCTCCACAGAAATATGCTCTTCCAGGGTGTGAGGTTTTTTCATACCTACTCCAAGATTCAGGGAAGTTACCCCTTGTCCATTAAAGATGTTGGTATCGGAGCCGCCTCCTGTGGATGCGGTGTATCCGTCGATGCCGATATTCTTAAAGGCTTCTTTCGTTTTCTTAACGATTTCATGATCTTCAGGAATGTTAAAAGGCGGGTATACCCGTTCGTGTTCAATATCCACGGTGGCACCCATTTCCTTTGCGGTTTTCTCGAATACTTCGATCATGTGATTGGTTTGAGCTTCTACTTTCTCTTCACTGGAACTTCTGGCTTCCGCTTTGATTTCCAGCTTGGGCATAACCACGTTGGTAGCCTCTCCACCTTGAACCACTCCGATGTTCGCTGTGGTGTCCTCATCCACTCGTAGAAGCTTCATGTTTTCAATGGCTTTTGCAGCAACCATAATCGCGGAAATTCCTTCTTCCGGCGCAAGACCTGCATGGGCCGGTCGTCCATTGATCGTTACCTTCAGGCTGTCCTGGGTAGGTCCTTTGGTTACAATTTCACCGGAGGATCCAGCACTATCCAACACAAATCCGTATTCCGCTTTGATTTTGCTAAAGTCCAGATTTTTTGATCCGAACAGTCCACCCTCTTCCCAAATGGAAAATACCACTTGAATATCCCGGTGGGATTTTTCCTGCTCTTTTACTTGTTTGATCGCTTCCAGTACCGATGCGATTCCCGCTTTGTCGTCGGATCCCAGTATGGTGGTTCCATCGGAGTAAATCACGCCGTCTCGAACCTCAGGCTTGATGCCTTCTCCCGGTTTTACGGTATCCATATGGCAGGAAAATAAAATCGGATCTCCCGGCTTATCCCCTTTCAGGTGGGCAATAATGTTTCCTGTTTCCCCTCCCACTTTTTCACCGGCGTCGTCCTGGGTTACTTCCAGTCCCAGGTCTTTAAGCTTTTTCACCAATACCTCAGCGATTTTTCCCTCCTTGGAGGAATGGGAATCGATTTGAACCAACTCGAAAAATTCGTCTAATAATCTTTTTTCATTAATCATTTTTTTGCCTCCTTTTTCTTTTCTTGGTTTTACAGATTTGTTCTTTCAGTACTTTTTAGTACCTACTCTTTCAGTACCTACTCTTTCAGTACTTATTACTACCTACTCATTCAGTACTTTTTAGTACCTACTCTTTACATGGTTATTCGCACATTGTTTCATAGTGCAAGTACCGTGTAGCGATGCAGCAGCTAGTTCTCACTAACATTGTCATTCTTGCTGGCATCCTTTAGCGGCTTACACTCCAACGTGCGTTTGCACTGTATTAAAAAAATCATATGTTTCAATAAAATCATCCATCTACAATATTATACCAAAATCCCTATTTTTTTACCAGAAAGGTTTTTATATCACAGTTTATTTTTCCACTTCCTCGGAAAAGGCGGTCATAATTCGTTTAAAGTCCTCCACACTGAGATTTTCCGCCCGCTTTATGGGATCGATCCCGGCTTTCCCCAGGGCTTCTCGAACCTGATCCTTGGAATAGCCTAAATTCCCCGAGCTCAGAGAGTTCAGCAGGGTTTTTCTACGCTTCCCGAAGGCGTCTTTGACGATACCAAAAAGTAACTTTCGCTGGGGAATGGATAGATGATTGTCCTTCGGCGTTAAGGTAATTACCGTAGAGGCCACCTTCGGTCTTGGTAAAAACACCGTCGGAGGCACGGTCAGCACTTCCCGGACGTCGGCGTACAGGTTACAAGCCACGGTTAAGGCACCATAGGCTTTCACATCCTTAGAGGATAAAATTCTGTCCGCCACCTCTTTTTGGATCATCACCGTAATGGAATGAATCGGAGCGTCCCCTTCCAGCAGGGACATAATAATCGGTGTGGTTACATAATAGGGAAGATTGGCCACAACTTTAAAGCCTTCTTCCAGACCCTTTTCTTTTTGCAGATCTCCTAAATCCAGTTTTAAAATATCCTGGTGGATGATCTCGATATTATCCCGATGGGCCAACGTATTTTCCAAGATGGGAATCAGATTTTTATCAATCTCCACGGCGATGACTTTTTTCGCTTTTTCCGAAAGGATCTCTGTCATACTTCCGATGCCCGGTCCGATTTCCAGTACCGTATCCTCCGCGGTAACCCCAGCGCCATCAATGATGTTCTCAATAATATTGCCGTCGATTAAAAAGTTTTGCCCCAGGGACTTTCGCATCCGGTGCCCGTATTCGCTTAGAATGGTTCGGGTTCTGGTTGGGGTTGCTATTCTCATTTCGCTTCACCTCGTTTGTTATTCTGATACAGCTGAATTAATGCATCCTGCCACTCTCCCCGGGTAACCCCGTAGTGGTTCAGCCGATTTAAAAACTGCTTCGCATTGCCGTAACCGATGCCGAGAATCTTCCCCAGCTGATCCCGCCGATCCGTTGCACCGTCCACGCCGAGGAGTCCTTCTTTCATCAGGTCTCCTTTGTTAAACTCCGTCCTCGGAGTTTGCAGCTCACAGCGAGCCCGCTCCAGGGCCAGAATGATGTTTTCAGGGCTGGCATTTTCCACCCCTACATTGCCCTCTTTTAACGCGTCTTCTTTGGGAATAAAGGCATGCTTCGCTTCTGTGACGGCCTTGGTCACCTCCCGGCGAATCCATTCCCCGGGATAATCGGGATCCGTAAGGATTATGATCCCTTTCCTTTTTGCCGCCCCTTTAATCTGCTCTATGACCCGATCCGGCAGGGAAAATCCTCCCGTAGCAATAATCTCCGCATTCACCGCCCGCTTTACCTGGGAGATGTCATCCTTTCCCTCCACAACAATTACTTCCTTAATCTCTTTTTTCTTCCGTTTCATAATTTGCTTCAACCTCATTTATCTATTAATTTTCGGCATCTTTTACCGCCGGTGTTTCTCTATTTCTATTATAATGCCTGGGCTTGAAATTTCATACCCCTTTTCCCGCATCTCTTTCAAAAGAGATCACCGAAGGACAGCGGGAGGACACCGAAGGACAGCGGGACGGAGCTTTTGTCCTCTTTTAGCACAAATTGGAAAATTTGCCGTAACGCCGGTGCGGGATCCCTCCCCTTCCCTCTAATTAAAAAAAGAGCTGAGAATTAACTCAGCTCTAGGATATCTTATGCATTAAAATATATAGTCTACCGGTGCTCCTGGTCCGATTGGCAGGCCAGCAACTAACCAAATAACTAGTGCGATCATCCAAACAACAGTAAACGCAATGGAGTATGGTAACATCGTAGAGATTAATGTACCCAGTCCAACGTTTTTGTCGTACTTTTTCGCAAAGGCTACGATAATTGCAAAGTAAGACATAAGCGGAGAGATAATGTTTGTTACAGAGTCTCCGATTCTGTATGCCAACTGAGTGATCTCCGGAGAGTAACCCATTTGCATTAACATCGGTACAAATACCGGTGCCATAATCGCCCACTTCGCAGAGGCACTACCGATAAAGATGTTGATGAATCCGGATACCAGTACAAATCCAAGGATTAGAGGAATACCCTCCAGACCAACGGCTTGAAGGAAATCCGCACCTTTAATTGCCATAACCACTCCGATTTGAGACCAGCTAAAGTACTCAATAAACTGAGCTGCAGCAAAGGCAAGTACAATATATCCACCCATAGAACTCATAGCTTCGCCCATGAAGTCCGCTACATCTTTATCGGACTTAATGGTTCCGGCAGCTTTTCCGTAGAAAAGTCCGGGGATAAAGAACATTAGAGCAATTAAGAATACCATGGCGCTTACAAAAGGTGATGGAGGGAATCCATCAATAATGTATCCGCCGTCGGCTCGAAGAATTCCATTAGAAGGAATAACCATTGCAAGAATCGCAATTACGAATAGTGCCAGACCAATTCCCGCTGCTATTAAACCTTTTCCTTCTTTTTCACTGATTTCTGTTAATTCTTCTTTATATTCTCCTTTGTATTCGCCAAGTCGCGGCTCAACAATTCGTTCTGTTACGATCGTACCAACAATCGTAATTAAGAATGTAGACATGATCATAAAGTAATAGTTTGCTGTCGGAAGTACTTGATACGTATCATCCAACAAGTGTGCTGCAGATTCGGTAAATCCGATTAATAGGGGATCTAACATCGTTACCAACAGGTTCGAACTGAAACCACCGGATACTCCGGCGAATGCCGCTGCAAGTCCTGCAAGGGGATGTCGACCTTTTGCCACGAAAATAATTGCACCAAGAGGTACTAATACGATGTAACCTGCATCGGATGCCATAGAAGACATTACTCCGGCAAATACTACCACTGCTGTGATAAGCTTGTCCGGTGCTCCAAGTACTAATTTACGAAGCATGGTTCCGATAAGTCCTGATTTTTCAGCAACTCCAACACCAAGCATCGCTACTAGTACCGTACCTAGGGGAGCAAAGCTTGTGAAGTTTGATACAGCTTCCGTAAATACTCGACGCAATCCTTCTTTGTTTAACAGATTGATAATCGAGATTTCATCACCGGTTCCCGGGTGAACTGCGGTAATATCCATTAAACTTAGTAAGTATGAAAGAACTAGTACAATTCCTGCGAACATAAAAAACAATGTTACCGGATGGGGTAACTTGTTACCGACACGTTCCACCACATTCAAAAACCGATCTGACATTTTTTGTCTTTCTTTTGCCATGAAAGTGAACCTCCTTTAATAATATGTTTTCTTATAAGTACTTTGTATAAAATCCTTATACAAGGTCTTATTATATGATTTAACTTACAAAAAATCAAGTATAATTAAATTATTTTGATAAAGTTAGAAAATTTTTACTATACTGTTTATTGTTAGTTTTCCAACGATGGTGCCCATCTCTCCACCTGCAGCCCATTAGAAAATCAGTCTTACGGCGGACAGATACAGTAGAGGACAGAGGACAGGGGGACGTATCTTTTGTCCTCTTCTTTGGAGGACAAAAGATACGTCCCCCTGTCCTTCTGTCTGTTCTTTCACGGAGCGATTGTCCTTGCAATGCCGTAAGAGGAGGACAAAAGCTCCGTCCCCCTGTCCGCTTTGTGAAAAAAACCGCCGGGGAATTAGCCCGGCGGCCTGTTTGTTGGTTTAAGGATTTAATTTTTAATTGCTTCGGATCAGTCCAGGATGTACACCCGTACATCCCGACGTCCGTAACGCTGTGCCGCGCTTAAGTTTTCAAAATATAAATCAATTTTGTTTCCTTTAATCGCTCCGCCGGTATCCTCCGCGGTGGAATATCCGTAGCTTCTGGTGCCGTCCAGGGACTCCACGTAAAGCTTGGTTCCCAGGGGAATGACCCGAGGGTCTACCGCCACCACACCGGGTCGTACCCGGGAGCCGCTTCGGGTTACTCCGTAACCGGGGTCTCCCGGTCGTTTCCCGGTACTTTCAAAGCCTGCAGTATAAGCAGTGGCTTCCATGGTTAACTCCCTGTCGTATCGAAGCCGGCTACCGTCGGCTGTGGTAAAGTAATTGGCTTCGCCTTTTTCAATAATTTCATTTTGATGAGGTCGGACCAGCTCGTAGCCTTGCAGCTTTGAGTCCACCACTTCTCCATTTTCGATCGTATCGATATAAGTCTCGATCATCTCACCGGTTTGTCCCTCTTGAGCGACCCGCTCTTCGTCAGGACCCAGGTCCTGGACATACACCACTTCACTGGTGTAGGAAAGCTCTACGGTCTCTTCCCGGCTCGATTCTCTCACCCGGATAATTTCAATTTTATCATCGTCCCCTAAGGTATCTTCCATTTGAAAATTTACTTGATCCTTAGAATTTAATTCGATCTCCAGCTCTTCCAAAATCTCTTCTAATGTATTCCATGTAGTGTAGCGAATGGACTCTTGTCCTCCGTCGATCACTCGAATTTCTCTTCCCCGATGCACGATGATTTGCTCACCGCTTTTGATGTTGTCCTCGGAGGGGGCCTCCACCCGATCGTACTCTCCTATTTCTATATCCTGTTCTTCCAATATTTTCTCCGGTTCACTTGAGACCGTTTGTGCCTCAATCACCTGATTGTCCACTTCTATAATTACAGTTTTATAGCTTGCGCCCAGAAAAAAAACTGCTAAGAAAATAATGGCCACTAACCCAAGTAAAGCATTGTTCTTCGTAAGCTTTCTCTTGAAGTTTGTATTCTCCATTGTAATCCTCCTTTATTTTTCATCCTTTTGCTACTTATTGTTAACCAACATCGACCCATTCTAAAGTAATTGAAAATCTTTGTCAACCCTTATCAAAAAGTTTGAAAATTGGCGCGGAAAAAACCAAGGTTTTGCAACCTTGGCAGGGATAATCTTTTTTATAGTTCAGGGGCTAATTACCTGTTTTTTCTTGGGTAAACCATGACTTTTACACCATTATGTAGCAAATCTCTCTAGGTTTTAGTAAAAAGTTTTAGTAAAAAGTTTTAGTAAAAAGTTTTAGTAAAAAATATCGATCTTGATTCCCTCATGTTCCGGGTCTCTCAGGTCCAAAACTTCTCCGTTTTTTTCCAGTTTGATCATGGGTCGCCAGGAGTACTGCTTCGGTACAAATACAATTTCTCCCACGGCTCCCGTATTCAGTCCCACCTTCTGTCCGATAAAGCAACTGCTCAATTTGTTCAAAAATACCAATAACAACTCCACATCCAGCTTATCAATCAGTTCCGTTTCCAGGTGTTTTAACGCCTCCAAGGGATTTTTCTTCGCATTGAAGGGCCGCTTAGAGGTAAGGTCGTTGTAGGTATCGGCTATGGCAATAATCCGGGAATACAGTGGAATTTTTTCCCGCTTCAGACCGAAGGGAAAGCCGCTTCCGTCCACATTTTCGTGATGCAGGAGAATCGCCCGTTTGATCTGTTCATCCACATAACTGTCCCCTTTGACGATGGCATGGGAATAGATGGCATGTTTTTTCAGCTCCAGGGCCTCTTCCTCCGTCATTTTTTCGGATTTTAAGTACTCCGGGTCCACTTTCAGTTTCCCGATATCGTGCAGAGCTGCAGTCAAGGTTAGTTCATTTAACCGCTTTTCCGAAAGATCCAGCCATTTCCCCAGATAGTAACTGATCAGTACCACATTATGGCAGTGGTTGTATACCATATCATCCAAGTCCTTGGAGGATTCAATTAACTGGAAGGGATTACTTTTTCGTTTCTGGGCATTTTTGATGACTCGCTCAATGCTTTTTTCCAGGTTTAGGGAGGCAATTTCCGCCCCTTTCAAAATCCGTTCAAAATCCCGTTGCAAGGCTTTTTTCTGTCGATTGACGTGGGTTTTGTATTGACTTAAATCCTCGGCATATTGGGGTTCATAGGTTACCCGGTCCGGGGCCTTTGTCTTCTTTTGATCCCTTTCCTCGGTTTTACCTTTTTTGTCTTCCTTCGAGACCTCTGTTATTACCGGAACCCGAATGGAAAGACTTTTAATTTTGTGCTGTTTTAAAAAGCTTTGTACCCGCTCAACATCTTCGATGACGTAGCCTATGGGCATTAAAATATTTCCCTTATCATTGGTTACATTTTCCGCGAGGGTCATGGCGACTTTTAAGTCTTCCCCTTTAACCCTGGTTACTCTGTATTCTGAAACTTCCTTCATAATAACCCTCCGATTCCCGATTTATTCTGATTACTACTATTATACTAAAAAAAGGAAAGCACAAACAATAGTGCTTTCTAACTAGGCAAAATCCTGAATACGGTAGGTACTCTCCCGGGTAAGATCCACTAAACGCCCCTGCATTTCCACAATGGGACGGGTAATATCCTGAGAGGGCATAAAAACAATTTTTCCTTCTTCTCCATTACTAAAGATTACCCGCTGTCCGATAAAATTATCTCCCATTTTACGCAGGAAGGTACACCAGATGGCTCCATCCAGTTTATCAATATAGTCCTGTTTGATAATTTCAATCGCTTCAAAAGGGGTTTTTGCCTCTCGGAAAGGTCGTTTCACCGTCAGGGCCGCATAAAGATCGGCAATGGCCAGGATCCTTGCATGCAGCGGAATTTCATCCCCCCGAAGTCCCATGGGATATCCGCTACCATCCATTCGTTCATGATGATACAGTACCGCCTCTTTAACCTTCTTACCGATACAGGTATAATTTTTGATCATATCATAACTATGTAGCACGTGACGTCGAACCTCTATTTGCTCGTCATCGGTCAGGGGCTCGGTTTTATATAGGATCTCCTTCGGTACTTTTGCCTTACCTATATCAATCAGCAGGGAGGCTAAAATCAACTCCTCCAAATCGTTGCTGGATAGATCCAACCATTTCCCCAAAGAATAGGCGGTCATGGCCACATTTTGTCCGTGGGCATAGGTTAAGTCCTTGACTTCCTTTAAGCTTTGCATCAATTGAAAAACATTGTTTTCCTTTTGAAAGATTTCCAACGTATCCTGGATACGCGGGTATAGATCCTTGGACTCTACGTTTTTCCCCGTCACAATTTTTTCGAAATCGGTTTTAAGCTGTTCGCATTTTTCATGGAACTGCTCCCTAAAGGCCCGTCGGGATTTCATTGCTTTTTCCACTTCTTTTTGGGCTTCACTCTTTTCTGTGGCAAAGGGCTTTAAATCCGAAGTATCAAACGCTGGCGCCTCTTCTTCCCTTTCACTTTTCCCTTCCATCTTCACCATGGTGATACGATTCATTTTTAAGATGCTTTTGATCCGATGGGGTTCCTTAATCACGGTCCCCTTCACCAGCAATCGGATCCCCTCATCATTGATAATATCCTCGGCTAATACCATGCCCTTTTCCAGTTTCGTTGAAAAAATTTTCTCCCAAGATTTTTTCACTTTCTCCACACTCCCACCCCTTTTTATTTTCCCTAAAACAAATTCTTTTTCCCTAAAACAAATTTTTTTCCCCATAAACAAAGAATCCCCTAAAAGTTACTCATGCTTAGATTATACAACCTATATACTATACAATCTTAAAAACCGCCTTTGCATTGGCCTCGGTCACCCGAATCACTTCCTCCGTGGTAATCCCCTTCGCCTCTGCAATTTTCGCCGCTACAAAACGTACCAGCAGGGGTTCGTTTCGGCGTCCCCGTCTCGGTTCCGGTGCTAAGTAGGGGGCATCGGTTTCAATCAGCAGCTGTTCTAAAGGTACTACTTTCGCCACTTCATAAGGCTTTTTCGCGTTCTTAAAAGTAATCGGCCCCGCAATAGAGATATGATAGCCTCGTTTGACGTACTCCTGGGCAAGCTCGGGACTTCCGGAGTAACAGTGCATAATGCATCCATACTCCTGGGCGTCGTAGGAGGTTAGAATATCAAACACCTCGCCGTTGGCTTCCCTGTCATGAATGATTATCGGCAACTTTAGGGCTTTACTTAACTCGATCTGCGCTTTAAATGCCCTTCGCTGGGAAGCTTTATCGGAATAATTGTAATGAAAGTCCAGACCGATTTCTCCAATGGCCACCACCTTTTGCTCCTTTGCCAGGCTTCGAAGGGCCTCTTCCGTCTCTTCATCATAATCCTTGGCGCTATGGGGGTGCACACCGATGGCGGCGTAAATCATCTCATTTTCCTTGGCCAGGTTTACGGCTTTAATAGAAGAATTCAGATCCGCCCCGGGGTTAACAATATAGTTTACCCCGGCGGTCTTTGCTGCCTTTAATACATCCTGTCGATCTTCATCAAATCTTTTGTCATCCATATGAGCATGAGAATCAAACATAAGTATCCTCCTCTTTGTTACATTCTTAGCTTACCACGGTACCGGAAGGAATTTCTCCGTCCAGGGTTCCCAGTACCAGCTTGTCTTTGTTGGAGGCCGCAAGAATCATTCCCTGGGATATTTCTCCCCGGAGTTTTACAGGCTTTAGGTTGGCAACCAGAATAACGTCTTTTCCGACTAAATCCTCGGGCTTGTAATCCTTGGCAATGCCGGATACCACCTGTCGGGTCTCATCTCCCACCTGAAGCTGAAGGACTAAAAGCTTGTCCGCATTGGGATGAGCCTTGGCTTCAACAATTTTTGCAGTTTTAAATTCCAATTTGGCAAAGTCGTCAATGGTTGCCATGGCGCTTTCCTCTGTGGCTTTTGCAGCGGCTTTTTCTGCAGTCTTGCCCTCAGCCTTTTTCCCATTTGCCTCCTGGTCTTTTGCTGCCTGCTGCGCAGCGGCTACTTTCCTGTTTTCCTCTTCCAGAAGCTCCACTTCCTTTTTAACATCCAGTCGCGGGAACAGGGCTTCTCCTTTTTCCACTTTTATCTCGCCGTCGATTTTGCCGAAATATTTGCCGTCCTCCCAGTGCATGTCATGGGTAAGACCTAACTGCTCCCAGATCTTTTCTGCGGTGGATTCCATAAAAGGCTTTAACAAAATTGCGGTGATGCGAAGGGACTCGGATAAATTCCGAAGTACCGTATCCAGCCGCGATTTGTTTTTCTCATCCTTGGCCAGCACCCAGGGGGTGGTTTCATCGATATATTTATTGGTTCGTCCGATCACGATCCAGATTTCTTCCAGGGCGTCATGATACTGCAGATCCTCCATATGATTTTCCACTTTCGATGCCGCTGATGTAACCATATGCTGAAGCTCCTCGTCCACCTCTTCAATCTTTCCGATTTTAGGGATGATACCGCCGTTGTATTTTTCCACCATGGCCACGGTTCGGCTTAACAGATTCCCCAGATCATTGGAAAGATCCGCATTCAGTCGGGTAATAAAGGTTTGATTCGTGTAGTTTCCGTCCTGTCCGAAGACAAATTCCCGAAGCAGGAAATATTTCAGTGCATCCAGCCCATAGCGTTCGATTAACACTTCGGGATACACCACGTTTCCTTTGGATTTTGACATTTTATCCGCGGCAAATAGAATCCACCCGTGTCCGTAAACCTTGTCGGGAAGGGGTAAATCCAAGGCCATTAACATTGCCGGCCAGATAATGGTATGGAACCGGACAATTTCTTTCCCCACAATGTGTACATTGGCGGGCCAGAATTTTTTAAAATCCTTATCCTGTTCTTCTCCGAATCCCAGGGCGGTAATATAGTTGCATACCGCATCAAACCATACGTAAATTACATGATCCGTATCGAAGGGTACGGGTATTCCCCAGTCAAAGCTGGTCCTGGAAACACAAAGATCTTCCAGTCCCGGCTCAAGGAAGTTATTGATCATTTCCTTTCGTCTCGCTTCCGGATAACAGATTTCGGGATGATCCTTAAAGTGTTTTTTCAATCGGTCCGCATATTTGGACAGCTTAAAAAAGTACGCTTCTTCCTTGGCCATCTCGGTTTTTCTGCCGCATTCCGGGCAGGCGTGATCTTCCTCTAATTGGGACTGGGTCCAGAAGGATTCACAGGGCTTGCAGTAATATCCTTCGTAAAAGTCCTTATAAATATCTCCCTGATCGTAAAGCTGTTGAAAAATCCGCTGAACCCCTTTTTTATGCTTTTCATCGGTGGTTCGAATAAACACATCATGGGAGATGTCCATGGTCTTCCACAGGGCTTTAATGCTTTTGACCATTTCATCCACGTGTTCCTGAGGGCTTCTTCCCAACTTTTCCGCAGCTTCCTGAATTTTTTGTCCGTGTTCATCGGTTCCCGTTAAAAACTTTACATCGTAACCGGTAAACCGCTTAAATCGGGCTAATGCATCGGCGGCCACCGTGGTATAGGTATGACCGATGTGCAGTTTCGCGTTGGTGTAATAAATCGGGGTGGTTACATAATAATTTCCTTTTGACATCAAACTCACTCCTTCTATATCCTATTATTATTTCTGCAGCGTTTGCAGGGGTATTAAAGTTGATATTAAAAAACTTCACACCCGGGATTTCCGGCAAGGGTGAAGTGCTTCAAGGCTTCTTAAATACTCATTATACTATAGATAACCCCTAAAGTGTAGTCTCTTTCAAAATATTCTTTAGGTTTCCTTGGCGACTTTGCACAATATTTGTTATAATTTGTTATAGTAAGGTAAAATCAGAAATTGACCCATCATTCTAAAGAAATTACGGTTTGAGGAATGAAATATAAAAAGAAAGAGGTATAGCCATGAATGAAATGAAACACCTTTCTTTACTGACGGATTTTTATCAATTGACCATGATGAACGGATATCTGCAAAACGATATGATGGATGATGAAGTGGTCTTTGATCTTTTCTTCAGGGAAAATCCCTGCCACAGCGGATATACCATCATAGCCGGTATCGAACAGATTATCGATTATATTGAAAACCTGAAGTTTCATGAGGACGAGCTTTCCTACCTGGCCGGCCTGGGCACCTTCGGCGAGGACTTTATCGAAGCCCTTCGTAATTTCAAGTTTAAAGGGACAATTTACGGTGTGGAAGAGGGGTCCATAATGTTTCCCCAGGAGCCCATTCTTCGGGTAAAGGGCACCTGTTTTGAAACCCAATTGATCGAAACCGCGTTACTGAATGTAATGAACCACCAATCCCTGATTGCCACCAAGGCTGCCCGGATCGTTACCGCCGCTAAGGGGGATCCGGTGTTTGAGTTCGGTCTTCGAAGAGCCCAGGGCCCTGATGCGGGTGTGTACGGAGCCAGAGCTGCGGTCATCGGTGGTTGCAGTTCCACTTCCAATGTGCTGGCGGGTATGAAATTCAACCTTCCCGTAGTGGGAACCCAAGCCCACAGCTGGATTCAAAAGTTTCCCTCGGAACTGGAAGCCTTCCGGGCCTATGCCAAGGCTTATCCCGATGGCTGTCTGTTGCTGGTGGATACCTACAATACTATTGAGACCGGCATTCCCAATGCCATTACCGTCTTTAATGAACTTCGGGCCCAAGGCCATGAGCCAAAGGGGATTCGCATCGATTCCGGAGATATTGCCTATCTTTCCAAGCAGGCGAGAAAAATGCTGGACGAAGCGGGCTTTCCCCAGGTGACCATTGTGGCCTCCAGCGATTTGGACGAAGATGTGATCTCCTCCTTAAAGGACCAAAATGCCAAGGTTGACGGCTGGGGTGTGGGGACGAACCTGATCACTTCGAAAAACTGTCCCGCCCTCGGCGGTGTCTATAAACTTAGCGCTGCGGAAGAGAATGGAGAACTGGTTCCGAAAATTAAAATCTCCAATAATCCGGAGAAAATCACCAATCCCGGTTTTAAAAATGTCTACCGGATCTATGATAAAAAAAGCGGAAAGGCCCAGGCGGATTTGATTACCCTAGAGGATGAAGTGATCGATGAGGATAAACCCTTAACCATTTTCCATCCGATCTATACGTTTAAACAAACTACCTTCACCGAGTACCAACTGAAAAAACTCTTAATCCCGATTTTTGTTGACGGGAAGCTTGTTTATCAGCGTCGCAGTACCCAGGAGGTAAAGGATAAGGTTTCCATGGAGCTTTCCACGTTATGGCCGGAATATAAGCGTCTTGCCCGGCCCCAACTTTATAAAATTGACCTTTCGGAAAAGTTATGGCAATTAAAGCAGGATCTGGTCAACGAAAACAAGGTTCCCACAAAAAAATAGGATAAGAAATCCCCGCTGTTCTTCGCTGCAAATCGCAGTCCAGAACACCGGGGTATTTTATTGCCTATTTCTTCTTAAACCACTATAATTATTGGGATTTCTGTTGTATGGCTACTGCGCTTTAGCCGGATAATTCTTTTTCAGATATTTTAAGGCTCCCTCCTTATGGGTAGGAATGTGTCCGTAGAACATGGCTTTTTTAATGTCCTCCAATACTTCCCCTACAAAGGTGCTTTCCGTAAGGTTTACAGCTTCCATAACCTCCCGGCCGGAAATGATCTTTGTGATGTCTTCAATGGGCTTGTAGCGGGTAATGTAATTGTTGGCGATGTACTCCACATGAACTTTAAATATTCCCATTTCCTCATGGGGATCCAACAGCTTTCGGGTGGATATAATATCCGCCAGGGCAATCAGCAGTAAGTCCAGGGTTTCTTTCCCCGCTTCGGAGAAAAATTGGTACAGGGCTTTTCCACTGACATCGTTCTTTTTATATAGAACCAGGGGCGTCATATGCTGGGCCACGTATTTATACAGTAAGGCACTTTCTTTGTTGCTCCACTTTAGTCGATCCGCATACTCCTTTACCAATTCCGCTCCGGTAATCTCGTGTCCCCGAAAACGGGTTCTTCCTGTGGCGTCCACTTTTTTAGCCGAAGGCTTTCCGATATCGTGAAACAGAGCTCCCAGTTTGATCAGATCAATCCGTCGATGGGTACCGGCAATCAGCTCTTTGGCATGTTCTTCGTAGGCTTCCCGAATATGATCTTCAAAATATCCCTGGGCATAAATTACACTCTCCGCAACCTTTACGGTATACACCGAATGGGTCCAGCTATCCACTACGTGGTATTTACACTCTCCGATATCTCTCATATCTTCGATTTCAGGAAAGATTTTGTTCAGTATATTCAGCTTCTTATCCATAAAGGTAAGAAAATGATAAGTTTTATCCTCTCGAAGGATTAAAAAGAGCTCATGGGTAATCCGCTCTCCCGCCACATTCTTTAGAAGATGGGCGTGTTTTCGAATGACCTGAATGGTCTCCTCCCCCATGTTAAAACGCAGTTGAGCCATAAATCTCGGTGCACGAATCAGCCGCAGGGGATCCTCCTTAAAGGCTTCCTCCCGAATATGGCGAACCCGGCGCTTTTCAATATCCTCCCGGCCTCCGAAGGGATCGATAATATATTTTTCTTCCAAGGGCCAGGGGGCATCCAGGGGATAGGCCATGGCGGAGATGGTTAAATCCCGCTTCTCCAGGTCCTTTTCAATGCTCCCCCCCTCCAGTTGGGTAAAGTCCAAAATCAGCCCTTCCTTAAGGCGAATTCGGTACAACCGTTTTTCTTTATCCATGGGAATCAATTTTCCCTCTAAAATTTCCAATAGACTTTCGGCAAAATCCTTCGGGTCCTCCCTGGTAACAAAGTCCAGGTCTTGAATCAATAAGTCCCGATTTAACAGTATATCCCGGATGGTCCCTCCGACTAAGTAACCGGTTTCTCCCCGATCCTTGGCTCGCTGAGCCACGGTTTTTATGACTTGATCCATAGCGATCATCTCCCAATTCAGTGTCTTGCTTATTATTTTACTCTATTTCTATAATTTTGCAAATCATTCTTGATTTGTGATCTTTCTTATCTAAAAATATTATAGGATTTTAATCCCACTATCCCTATTTTTACCCGAGATAGCTA
>Ga0194136_1000751_pt1 | contig 16336 bp, 13 predicted proteins | sample TARM_MetaG_T3A_1_FD_134023 | JGI IMG/M metagenome (GOLD analysis project Ga0194136, IMG submission 134023) | Freshwater microbial communities from Pennsylvania, USA, analyzing microbe dynamics in response to fracking - TARM_MetaG_T3A_14 (version 2) | ecosystem: Environmental > Aquatic >...
ATAAGTGACTCCTTTGTACTCTTCTAAGTCAACTACGTGATTAAATCACTCAATAATCCCGTTTTCATTACTTGTAAATAAGACAATCTTAAATTAGTAGTATTTGAATAAAGTAAAAAATATACAGATATTCACTGATGTTTTTTTGGACAGCAAAAAAAACGAACAGAATAAGCGAAAGACCGTTACCGTCCTGTCTTTCTCACCATTCTGTTCATTTGATCGTTTAGTTGATTGTTCTATTTTATACGCTGGTTCGTTCTTTTAATTCATCAGCGATCTTATTTATTTTTCTTAGTCGGTGGTTAACACCTGATTTAGAAACACCACCGTTAGGTACCAATTCTCCTAATTCTTTCAAACTAATATCAGGATATTGAATTCTAAGTTCTGCTATTTCTCTTAATTTATCAGGCAGGGAATCCATCCCCTGATGGCGCTCAATTAATCGAATGTTTTCAATCTGCTTACCGGCTGCATCAATGGTTTTATTCATATTCGCATTTTCACAGTTAACTAACCGATTCACTGAATTTCTCATATCTCGAACGATTCGCACATCCTCAAACCGGAACATACTACTTGTTGCACCGATGAGTGCTAAAAAGTCAGCGATTTTTTCAGCTTCTTTCAAATACACAATATAACCATTTCGTCGTTCGTGGACTCGAGCATTCATCCCAAATTCTTGCATCATCTCACAAATATCATTATTATGGCGCTCGTAACTAGAATATATTTCTAAATGGTATCGACTGGTATCGGGACTGTTCACAGATCCACTAGCTAAAAATGCTCCTCTAAGATACGATTTGATTTTTTGTCTGTTCTGTTTAATTTCATCTGGAATATGACCATTATAAAGCATGCCATCCATGATACCTAATTCTTTTAAAACCAGTTTACTTGCTTGTTTCAAGCGCACAATGTAAACATTATTTTTTTTCAACTTCATCTTTTTTCGAACAAGCAGTTCAGCTCTTACACCGAAGTTGTCTTTGATTAACGTATACATGCGTCGAGCGGTTGCCGCATTCTCTGTTTGCACATTCAATAAAAAATCGCGATTCACTATGCTCAGCGACCCATTCATTCTTATTAATGCAGCCAACTCAGCCTTGGCATGTTCTGGATGGACTTCTAGCATCGTTAATTCTTTTTTTACATCAAAAGCAAAAGACACGTTTTCACTTCCTTTCCTCTTTTTTAGAACATTTATTGCACAGGTTTAATTTGTTTAGTTAGTTTTCTTTGGCTGTTAAAAGCCGTTTTAAATATTTCTTCAGCGACCTTCTCACCATTGTGGTAAACCCCTTTTTCAGTAAAGGAAAGGAAATCGTCTGATATAATTAATGGTACTTCTTCTGTTAGTCCTTTGAAATCATGGTCTACTTGGAATAAGTATTCTTCAGTTGCCTCATTTTCAATGTATTGACTTGGTACGGCCCCATTATTAGTTAAGGCGATATCAACAAATTTCCCGCCCATATGTTTATGCAGAACACGGATGTGATCACAGTCATTCATCCCCTCCGTTTCTCCTTTTTGGGTCATGATATTACATATATAGACTACTTTAGCAGCCGTTTCCATTACAGCTTTTCCAATTTCTGGAATCATCAAGTTAGGCAAGATACTTGTAAATAAGCTGCCTGGCCCTAAGACAACCATGTCAGCGTTCAGAATTGCTTGCACAACATCTCTTCCCGCTTTAACAGGTTTGTCTTCTTCCACACAAGTTATCGCTACCTCGTCAATCATTTTACCGTTTTTTGGTATCATCGATTCGCCAGACTGAGTGCTTCCATCAATATAGCGAGCATGCAAGACTAATGGTTCTTCCGCTGCAGGATAAACATGCCCTTTGACATGCATCAGGTTCGCCAATATTTGGATGGCATCATATATATTTCCACGCAAATCTGCTGTGGCTGATATGATTAGATTCCCAATTGTGTGCCCTGATAAAGCTTGATCATTTGCCTTGAAGCGGTATTGAAAGATCTCTTTTTGAATCTCAGGGACATCGGATAAGGCAGAGAGCACATTACGTAAATCTCCAGGGGGGACAGCATTATAACTTTTTCTCAATGCCCCACTGCTTCCACCATCATCCGCCACAGTCACAATAGCTGTGACGTCCGCATCTTTTTCTTTTAAACTCTTTAATATAACTGGAAGGCCTGTGCCGCCACCAATGACGACGATTTTTGGCTTTCTCTTTGTTCGCTTTAATTTATTCATGATCGTACAACGGACTCCTTTACTTTATCCTTATCTCTGTGAGAGATGTTGACAGGATAACCATCTGCTTTTATTTTATTGGCAATACGTTCCACCAGTGCCACAGATCTGTGTTTCCCTCCGGTACAACCAATTGCTATTGTTAAATTGCTTTTGCCTTCTTTTTTATATCCTGGTAATGTCGTGTCAAGTAATTGCGTGAAGTGCCTATAAAAAGATTCTGTTTCCTTCTGTTGCATCACATAATCATAGACTTCTTTTTCCAAACCTGTTTTAGGTCTTAACTCGTCTATATAGTGAGGATTGGGTAAAAAGCGAACATCCATAACGATATCTGCATCAATGGGACTCCCATACTTAAATCCAAATGAAACCATTTCAACACGAAACATCTCTTTATCTTTTGTCTTGAATTTCCCAATTAATTTCTCACGCAATTGGCGTGGTGTTAAGTCACTTGTATCAATCACAAGCTGAGATTTCATTTTGATCTCTTTTAATAATTCACGTTCTTTTTTAATCCCTTCAATTGTTCGTTCATTTCGAGCTAAAGGGTGAACGCGACGTGATTCTTTATAACGGGAGACTAGTTCCATATCCGTCGCCTCTAAAAACACAATGCGGCTCGTTATATGCGGTGAATCATCAAGCGTTTTTAATGCTTGTTCAATTTCTTCGAAAAAGTCTTTCATTCGTAAGTCCATAACCAATGCAATTTTACTAAACTGTCCTGACTCTCTCACTAAATTCCAGAAAGTCGGTAATAAATTAGGGGGCATATTATCGATACAGTAATAACCCATATCTTCAAAACTTTGCATAGCCACAGTTTTACCTGCTCCGCTCATTCCGGTAATAATTACTAATTCTAAATGATCTGTCATCTTTATCACTCCTGTATAAGTCGTCTCAAGCAAATTGCGGCCTTCCACTCATTGTCTGCTCTTCAAAAGACTAGATGCTTTTATAAAGCTTAGCTTATTATAACATTCCAGGCGTGTCATGTATAGGGAACTAGTAAATCGTCGTTACTTGTTCATAACTTGACTATAACTGACAATAAAATAAGCTTCTCATAGAGGTATCCCCTACAAGAAGCTTATTTTTGTGTTGATTAGTTTTCTAAGATTGTATTAATGTCTTTTTCAAATGCAGTCATTTTTTCTTCTACAACTACACCTGATTCGTCAAATGCGGCAATATAAAACTTAATCTTAGGCTCCGTACCAGATGGTCTAACAGCAATCCAACTACCATCTGCCAGCGTGTATTTAAGCACATCAGCTTTAGGCATATCAATAGCTTCTTCTTCACCATCAACTATACGTTTTTGTTCCTTAAAGTCTTCGATTGACTTAATTTTTATATTTCCGAAATCTGAAGGTGTATCCTCTCTTAATTGACTCATCAATGCTTTAATTTTCTTTGATCCTTCAATTCCACTTAATGTAACTGATATGGTTTTTTCTTTAAAGTGACCATACTCATGATAGAGCTGGTGCAAGGCATCGAATAAACTGAAGCCTTCTTCATTGTAATGTGCCGCCATTTCAGCAACCATAATGAGGGCTTGTATCGCATCTTTATCCCTTACAAAGGGTTGAACTAAATACCCATAGCTCTCTTCAAATCCAAACATAAACGTATGAGAATGAGTCTGCTCGTATTCTTTAATTTTTTCTGCAATAAACTTAAATCCGGTCAAGACGTCGACACTTTCCACACCAAATTTATCTGCAATGGCTGTCGGCAATTCACTTGATACAATCGACTTAATGATCACACTATTCAGTGGTAACGTTTCTTTTTTAGCATGTGCCTTTAATATATAGTTAATCATTAAACTTGCGATTTGATTACCAGATAAAACTTCATAGTGGTCCTTGTATGTTTTGACAGCTATACCCAATCTATCTGCATCTGGATCAGTAGCTATCAATATATCTGCATCCTCTGCTTTACCTTGCTCAATAGCTAGGGCGAAAGCTTCCGGATCTTCAGGGTTGGGTGATTTTACCGTCGAAAAGTTTGGATCTGGTTCAGCTTGTTCTTTGACTAAAGAGACATTTTTGAAGCCTGCTTGCTTGAGTGCTCTTTCTCCGAGCATCTTTCCTGTTCCGTGAAGAGGCGTGAAAATAATTTTGATATCACGGGCTTGTCTGTTAATTAAGTCGGGATCAATCGTAACCGTTCTCATTGCATCTAAATAAGCCCGGTCAACTTCTTTTCCAATCATCGTTAATAAACCTTTTTCCAGCGCTTCCTCTTCTGATAATGCCTCAATCGATAGTATATCGGATACGCTTCTTACATAAGATGTTAACTCATCAGCTTCTTTAGGTGGCAGTTGTCCGCCATCTTCACCGTAAACTTTGTATCCATTATATTCTGCTGGATTGTGGCTGGCAGTAATCATAATTCCAGCTGCGGCTTTCAAGTGTCTGACAGCAAAAGAGAGCTCCGGAGTTGGGCGCAGTTCCTCGAATACATAAGCAGGAATTCCGTGAGCAGCAAGTGTTTTAGCCGACTCTATAGCAAACTCTTTTGACATATGCCTAGAATCGTAAGCAATCGCAACACCGCGTTCTTTAGCCCCTTCACCTTGGTTTTCAATAAATAAAGCCAATCCTTCAGTCGCTTGTCGAACGGTATACTTATTCATTCGGTTCGTTCCCGCTCCAATAATACCTCTCATACCGGCCGTTCCAAACTCTAAGGATGTGTAAAATGCATCCTCAAGCAACGTTTTATTTTCTCTATTTACATTTAATTCCTCTCTTAATGTTTCATCTAAGAATTCATTATTCAGCCACGTATGATAACTGTCTGTCCAATCCATACTGTTCCCTCATTTCTTAATATTGTCTCACTTAATTATAGTATCATTGTATCACTTTTATATTTATCTTGCATGGTCTACGTATACATATCTAACGTCTTCGCTAAAAGGCTTTCATTTGTTCTGAAAAGGAGTACGATTATTAACCGAAAAAAAACAACCCAAGACTTGATAACCAGGGACTGTAATCGCTGGTTCAACATTTGGGTTGCTTCAACAAAAGGTGACTTTAAACGTTTTGTTTTTGTGTTTGTTCTTCTAACTCTTCCACATACTGATAGGCTGCATTTCCTGCAATGGATCCGTCTCCGACAGCAGTTGCCACTTGTCTCAATACGGTATTCGTTACATCCCCTATCGCAAAGATACCAGGGACAGACGTCATTTTATGCTCATCTGTTACTATCCAACCTTCTTCATCTGTGATGCCTAAAGAACGGAATTGATCTGAGTTTGGTAATAACCCGATATAAATAAAGGCGCCATCGGCTTCCACAGTAGACACGTCACCTGTTTTAACATCTTTAATTTGTACACCAGTTACGGTCGCTTCCCCAATAATTTCTTCTACAACAGCATTCCAAATGAAATCAATTTTTTCATTTTTAAACGCTCTATCTTGAAGAATTTGTTGAGCACGCAACTCGTCTCTGCGGTGAATAATGGTTACTTTGTCAGCAAACTGAGTTAAATAGGTACCTTCTTCAACAGCTGAATCTCCGCCTCCAATAACCACAACATGTTTATTTCGGAAAAATGCGCCATCACATACTGCACAATAAGATACACCGCGCCCGTTGTATTCCGCTTCTCCTTTAACTCCTAATTTCTTATGCTCAGCACCCGTACCGATAATGACTGATTTGGCCTGATAGGTCTTACTAGAAGTTATAATTTCTTTATACGTACCTTTGTCCACTATTTCCTGGACATCTCCATATACATGCTCGGCTCCAAATCGTTTAGCGCCTTCGTACATTTTCATGGATAAGTCAGGTCCCGTTATGCTGTCAAATCCTGAGTAGTTTTCAATTTCGGCTGTATTATTTAATTGTCCACCAGGAATACCTTTTTCTAGAACCAATGTTTTTAAATTAGATCGCGATGCATATAATGCAGCGGTTAATCCACCTGGACCCGCACCTATGACTACCACATCGTATAGTTCATTTACTATTTCCACTGAGTGTCCTCCTTGCCTAGTTGTTGCACTTGATTCAAGTCTAGTTACATTAGCTATCAACTTACTTTTTGTAAGTGTTATGCCACTCTACTAGTTTACCAAATTATGGATAATAGTCAAGAGCAAAAGCCCCTCTGTCACAAACAGTACTCACTTTCCTGTTTGTAACAAAAGGAGCTTTTCACTATCATACTATTTTTCTTTTTTTGGCTTATCTACTTTAGCTTCTGCTGGCTTATCTTCTTTTTTTTCATTGCTTTGTGCACTCATTTTATTATGGAATGGTCCACTCTCTAATTCCTTAGCCAATGATAAAATATAATCTCTTAACCCATCTTTTACTTCAGGGTGTTGCAAGCCATATTGAATGGTTGTTTTCAAAAATCCAAACTTGTCTCCAACATCATACCGCTCACCTTTAAATTCTTTAGCGAATACCCGTTGTGTTTTATTCAATTGATCAATCGCGTCAGTCAATTGAATTTCTCCACCAACCCCTGGTTCAAGCGTTTCTAGTATACCAAATATTTCTGGTGTTAAGAGATAACGACCGATAATCGCCAAGTCACTTGGTGCATCTTCAGGTTTTGGTTTTTCTACGAATTTTCGTACATTGTATAACCCATCTTCTGCCTCTGCCTCCGGATCAATAATTCCGTAGTTTGATGTTTCTTCATGCGGCACTCTCATCACGGCAATATTTGAAGCACTCGTTTTTTCATAGCCTTCAATCAATTGCTTAGTTAGAGGCACTTCATCAGCCATGACATCGTCTCCAAGCATGACGACAAATGGCTCGTTTCCTACAAAGGCTTTAGCTTGTAAAACTGCATCACCAAGGCCTAGTGGGTAAGGTTGTCTAACAAAATACAAGTTTAGACCCGTTGTTTCTTCTACTAATTTAAGTAACTCATGCTTGCCTTTTGCTTTCAAGTTTTCTTCAAGTTCAGGATTGGAATCGAAGTGATCCTCAATTGGTCGCTTTAATTTACCAGTAATAATTAAAATATCTTCAATACCAGAAGCGAGAGCCTCTTCAACAATAAACTGAATGGTGGGTTTATCTACAATAGGTATCATTTCTTTAGGCATCGCTTTTGTGGCAGGCAAAAAACGAGTACCGTAACCTGCTGCTGGAATAATCGCTTTCCTTACTTTTTGCATGTCTACATCTCCTTTGACTTTAAATAATGATAAGCGCTATTCAGCCTTCCCTTCACGTTGCATTAAGTTGAGTATAACATATTCGACATCTGCTTTTTCATAAACAACACTATAAATAGCTTCAGTTATAGGCATATCAATGGCATGTGTACGAGCTAATTCGTAAGCCGCTTTTGTTGTAAAAATACCTTCAACAACCATTCCCATATCACTTAGTACAGTATCGACAGGTTTTCCTTGACCGATTTGGTATCCTGCTCGCCAGTTTCTTGAATGCGGGCTAGTACAGGTAACAATGAGATCGCCAACTCCACTTAAACCCATGAAAGTCAATGGTTCAGCTCCCAGTTCTATACCCAAACGACTAATTTCCGCTAAACCTCTAGTAACCAAGCCTGCTTTTGCATTATCGCCATAACCCAGTCCAGCAATGACTCCCGCACCTAAGGCAATAATGTTTTTCAAAGCAGCACCAATCTCGACACCAATGATATCGGTATTCGTATACACTCTAAAGTAATCATTTATAAAAAGAGATTGAACAAGTGCAGCGGCTTCTAAATTGGTTGAAGCTGCTGTTATCGTCGTTAAATCTTTAGCAATCACTTCTTCTGCGTGACTTGGTCCAGATAAGGCAACGATACCTTTCACTACCTCATTCGACATCTCTTCACTGATGACTTCCGACAGTCTCTTATAGGACGTTTCTTCCAAGCCTTTGGACGCATGAATGACCGTTACTTTTCTATCCAACAACTCATTTACTTGTTTACTCAACTGCCTGATGCCTTTAGTAGGTATGACGAATAAAACAACGTTTACTTCCCTAACGGCTTCGGATAAATCTGTCGTGGCCTTTAATTTTTTTGGAAATGTAAAGCCAGGTAAATAGTGTTGATTCGTGTGGTCCGTATTTATTTCTTCACACTGCTTCTCATCTCTGGTCCATAAGGTTACTTTGTGTCCATTTTCGAAAAGTACATTTGCCAACGCACTTCCCCAGGAGCCAGCCCCTAACACAGCAATATTGCTTTCCACGGCAGTCTCTCCTTTTCAACATTATCTATTGTTTTTCTGTTTTGATTCATATTTTTTTCGTTTAGCTTCAAATTCCTTTTCTGGTGCTGTACCGTCTGTATAGTAAGGAGGTGTTGGATACACATAGTGTCTTCTATAAATAATCAATCCAATACTTCCGACTAATAAAATGACTGATAACAGTTGCGACACTCGAAAAGGCCCTAAATACAAACTGTCTGTTCTCATTCCTTCAATGAATAAACGTCCAAGTCCGTACCATGCCAGATAAGATAAGAAGACTTCTCCTCTTCTGAATAGCTTTGTCTTGGCTCTTAGAACCATCAAAATAGTAAATCCTATGAGATTCCAAAGCGATTCATATAAAAAAGTTGGATGATAGTAGGTTCCACGTATATTCATTTGTTCAACAATAACGTTGGGTAGCCTTAAACGTTCAAGAAATTCTCTGGATACTGGCCCACCGTGCGCTTCTTGATTTATAAAGTTACCCCATCGACCGATTGCCTGTGCTAACATGACGTGGGGAGCCAATATGTCTAATGGCAACCAGACTGGCACGTTTTTTTTATTTGCATACCAGAAAAGCACGAGTCCTCCACCGATCAATCCTCCATAAATAGCCAAACCACCTTCCCAGACAAAGAAAATGCTTAAAGGGTTGGACAGATAAGACGGCAGCTCAAATAATACATAATACAATCTGGCACCTAAAATACCTGCAGGGATAATCCAAAAAGCCAAATCAACTATAAAATCTTCCCCAATTCCACGTTTATTAGCTTCTCTCATACTTAACCAAACAGCTAGGAACATGCCTATAACTATAATCAATCCATACCAAGCGACTGTAATCGGCCCAAGCCTGATAGCAACAGGGTCAATCAGACCTAACGTTAAACTCATACAAGTGCCCCCCCTTTATTATCATCAATAGAGTTTTTCTTAATTAGCTTATTTAAGTTCGTTTCAAATGTTTGAGTTGCATCATAACCCATTTCTTTTGCACGGATATTCATAGTGGCAATTTCGATGATAATGGATAAGTTCCGCCCAACTTTAACGGGAATAGATAGCTTTGGAAGATCCACGTTAAATATACGCATTTTATCTAAGTTATGTCCCAGGCGATCATACTGTTTATTTCGATCCCAATGTTCTAAGTTGATAACTAAATCAACGGTTTTTTTCGACCGAATTGATCCGACTCCAAACAAATTCACAACGTCAATAACGCCGATGCCTCGGATTTCAATTAAATGTCTTAAAATTTCGGGTGGTTCTCCAATGAGTCGACTCTCATCCATCATGTATAACTCAACTCGGTCATCCGCTACTAAGCGGTGTCCACGTTGAATCAATTCTAAAGCAGTCTCAGATTTTCCTATTCCGGAATCACCGATAATTAACACACCCATACCATATATATCGACAAGTACACCATGCTGAGATATACGCTCAGCTAGTTTTTCTTCCAAGTAGTTGGTGACGTTAGACGATAGCCTTGTTGTCGAACGAGGTGACAACAGGACAGGGATACCTTTTTCTTTAGCCGCTTTAATCAATTCTTTAGGTGGTTCTTGGTTTCTGGATATTAAGAAAGCGGGTGTGTCAGCCTGGCACATCCGTTTCATTACAATATAACGTTCATCGCTAGTCATTCTATCTGCAAATGAGATTTCAGTTTTACCTAATAATTGGACTCTATCTTGAGGTAAAAACTGAAATAGCCTGTCAGTTCTAAAGCTGGTCTGGACAAGTCACTGATTGTGATTTCTCTATCCAGATACTCTTCTCCAACAACGACAGTAATATCATCCATTGCATCAACTAGTTCGTGTATTTTTACTGAAACTGTCATGGAATATCTCCTTCTTCACTTAATTAAAACTAGTTTCATCATACCACAATTTGTAATGGCTTTATAGAATAAATCCGTGTAGATTCACTAACCCTTCCTTAATACCCATATGAGGGTAATAATAATAAAAAACCCGAAAACTATAACACTCTTTTTGATTGTCTAGTTTTCGGGCAGGGTTCATTATAGACTGTGACAGTTCTTTACTATTAAGAATTTTCGAAAAACGTATTTAAAGCTGATACAATCAAAGCGATTAGCAAGGCCATACCAAATGATGAAAAGTAAAAGCCGCTGACTAAGGTCGATGTTAACCACAACATGAGACCATTAATGATGAAATAAAATAATCCCAAGGTCAGAATGGTTATCGGAAATGACAGGATAACCAGTATCGGTTTGACAATTAAATTTAGTAAGGCAAAGACTGCTGCAGCGATTAAGGCTGATTGCCAGCTTGAGATGTTAAACCCATTAAAGAAACCGGCTAAAGCCAAGAAAATCAGTGTATTAGCTAAAATCTTTTGCCACCATTTCATCTCTTAAAAGTCACTCCAATCTTCCTCATCAACTTTCTCGGCTTCTTTTCGTTCAGGTTTTTCTGAAAAGTTACCGAAAGAAGAAGGTCGATGTGGTCGATTCGTCGGTTTGTTATTCGAGCTTTCCCCATCTGGCATGACAAGGGCCAATAGTAGATAAATCGGCACTGTTAAGCCTACGCCTACAAACGTTGCGACTACTACTATAACTCTCAACAAGACAGGATCGATATTAAAGTACTCGCCAAGTCCACCTAGCACACCGAATATCACTGCATTGTGCTTAGATTTTGATAATCGTCTCATGTTCATCCCTCTTTTCGTTTCACTTGTTAGTTATCCGTATCTTTCAATAAAATGTTTCCAGTTGTCGTTGATGCTTTAAAATCTAATGGTGTTTGGCCATTGATTCGTTTGATCAATGTTGTCTGTTCGTGTTTTTCATTTGGTTCAGTGTTATTTAATCGGCTTTTAACTTTGCCAAATGATGTCTTCACTTTGCCTTCTAAAGCAACTGATTCCGGAATAGCCATCTTCACATTGCCGTTAACTGTTGTAGCCCCTACTCTAATGAGGTTCTCATTCATAAATGTTAATTTGATTTCCCCATTGGTTGTGCTCACGTCAGCACTTTCAACTGACCCTTTAAAGCTAATTGAACCATTAACAGAACCTGCAAGCAGATCTTTCAATTCACTATCCACAATATCGATGCCACCATTAGAGCCTTTTGCTTCAAGCATCGTAGCGTGCAATCCCTCGAACGTTAACGAGCCATTGGTTGACTTTGCAAAGACATCTTTCGCATATAACTCATTAGTCACTAACTTACCATTTAGCATGACTATGGATACATAATCATATGTCCGTTTAGGCAAGGCTAGTTCTAAATCGGCAGAAATACGTTTGTTAGGAATATGAATGGTTACTTTGTCCTCATCTACTGTTACTGTACTACGAGATTCAAAGAATTCATCTGGAGAACTCTCTTCTATTTTACCATATAATTTCCCTTTAGCAGATAATTTGATTGTCTCATTATCACTTGGAATAATTGTCAGTTTCCCGTTGGCTAGTTTAATATCCAAGATGGTAGCTGTACTCTTTTCAAATGTCCATTCTCTTTTGTATTCTTTAGCAGCAAGTGTAGGAAGTTTAAGGTTAATTGATTTCCAATCCAGATGTCCCAAAACACTTTCAAGTGATGAACGCACCGATTGAGTGGTTTCACTTTCTTGAACTTGTTTCATGCCTTTTTTAAAGGAACCCGACCAGTCTTTACTTGCCGATTCGATTTCCTTACGGGCATTCGCCAATTCGTCACTTACTTCTTTTTTCCAGTCTTGAGGAATTTGGAAGCTAGCAGTCGCTTTTTTAGCTTTCACTTTCCATTGCTTCATCTTCGTACGATTCAAGTTTTTGATCTGCTCTTGTTTATCAGCGTTCAATTCATCCAAGCGTTCTTTTAGTTCATTTATTTCTTCTTGTAATCCTATAGTTTCTTCATCTGAAAACTCTTCTTCTCGTTGTTCAATATCATCCAACTCAGAAGATAGCTCTTGAATATCTTCTTTTAACTGATCCATTTCATCTGCAGTATCCACTTCATCCAGTTGTCTAATCATTTCCAACTCTTTTTGGATTCCTTTAATTCGATCCAACAGTACTTGTTTTTCTTCTTTGAATCCTTCTTTTCCTTTATCCGAAATCGTTTTTAGTTCATTTTCTTTTTCAGATAAAGTCGATTTGACCGTGTCAATTTCTTTATTTAATTGATCCAAATTAACCGAGTAGCGATTAATCTCTTCTACCAATTGTTCTAATTCTTCTTCAGCTTCTTGCTGCTCTTTCGAATCTTGAGCTTCTTCAGTTGGTTGATCTACTGATGCGTCGTTAACCTCTTTTGGTTCTCCATCTTGAGATGCAAACTCTTGATACTCTTGTTTGTCATCCTCTTTTTTGGCTAATCCTTCGAGCAAATCCAGTCCTTCTTCGGTAGATAAAATACCTTTTTTCATTAAATCTATAATACGTTCTCTCTCGTTCATTGATAAGCCCTCCTTACAGGTGTCTGTATAATCATTAATCACTAAGTTATCGACAGCTCACTCATTCTTTCTGTCTATAATCATATTATGCAACAGATAGAATAGTTTGTCATAGGTCCTACGACTGATATTTTTAGGATTAATTCCCCCTGTAAGGAAAAACCTTCACAATGTGTTAGTTAGTCTTTGCTTCTTTACTTAATTGGCTCTCCATTACTTTTTTCAAGTATTGACCGGTAAAACTTTCTTCACACTCTGCTACTTCTTCAGGAGTGCCAGTGGTAATTAATGTTCCTCCGCCACTTCCCCCTTCAGGTCCTAAGTCAATAATGTGGTCAGCCACTTTAATGACATCCAGATTGTGCTCAATAACCAATACCGTATTACCCGCTTCAACTAACCTGTTTAGCACTTGAAGCAACCGTGAAATATCATCCGCATGCAAACCTGTAGTCGGTTCGTCCAAAATATAGAAATTATGACCATTTTGACGTTTGTGTAATTCACTGGCCAGCTTCATCCGTTGGGCTTCTCCACCGGACAAGGTCGTTGCCGGCTGTCCAAGGGTCATGTAGCCTAATCCAACATCTATAATCGTTTGAAGCTTACGCTCAATTTTAGGAATGTTTTCGAAAAACTCAACGCCTTCTTCAATCGTCATGGCTAACACATCAGCGATGCTTTTATTTTTATATTTCACTTCTAAGGTTTCTGAATTATAACGTGTCCCTTTACAGACTTCACAAGGAACGTAGACATCAGGTAAGAAGTGCATTTCGATTTTCAAAATACCGTCTCCACGACAAGCCTCACAACGGCCACCTTTAACATTGAAACTGAATCGCCCTTTTTTATAGCCTCTTGTTTTTGCTTGATTTGTTTTAGCGTATAAGTCACGAACGTCATCAAATACACTTGTATAAGTTGCTGGGTTACTTCTAGGTGTGCGCCCTATCGGACTTTGGTCAATATCGATGACTTTTTCCAGTTGCTCGTAGCCAGTCACCGATTTATGTTTCCCTGGTTTTACTTTCGAGCGGCCAACTTCTCTTGCTAAGGCTTTTTTCAAAATGTCATTAACCAACGAACTCTTTCCAGAGCCAGAAACGCCTGTTACTGCAATAAAACGACCTAAAGGAAATTCAACATCTATATTTTTTAAGTTGTTCTCTTGTGCCCCTTTGACAACGATTTTTCCTAAATCTTCCTGTCTTCTCTCTTTTGGAATAGGAATGCTTTTTTTACCAGACATATAAGCACCAGTAATTGAATTAGGGTTATTTTCTATTTCTTCCGGTGTACCTAACGCAACCACTTGACCGCCATTTTCCCCAGCCCCTGGCCCAATATCGATAATATAATCCGCTGCTCGCATGGTATCTTCGTCATGCTCAACGACGATTAAGGTGTTACCTAAATCTCTCATTTTCATCAATGAATCAATTAATCGGTTATTATCTCTTTGATGCAAGCCGATAGACGGTTCATCCAGGATGTACAGCACCCCTGATAAATTTGATCCTATTTGCGTAGCCAGCCTAATTCGTTGAGCTTCTCCACCTGACAAGGTTCCTGCTTTACGATTCAGCGTTAAATAATCTAACCCAACATTTTTTAAAAAGGACAAACGATCCTTAATTTCCTTTTGAATAGGGGCAGCAATCATTGTATCGTTACTTGATAAATCCAATTCTGCAATGAATTCATTAGCTTGACCAACTGAAAAACTACTGACGTCTCCTATATCTATTCCTTGGACTTTTACAGCTAGCGCTTGTTCGTTCAAACGTTTGCCGTGGCAAACAGGACAGTCTAATTCTGTCATATACTCTTCCATTACACGTCGAGTATAGTCGCTACTCGTTTCATGGTAACGTCTATGGATATTAGGAATAACACCCTCAAACGGAATCTTCGTGTCTCGTACACTTCCATAATCGTTCTTGTAGTGGAAGTGGAATTTTTTCTTTTTATAACCATAGAGCACAATATCTCTATGCTTTTTGGGTAGTTTTTCAAATGGGACAGTCATATCTATGCCAAATTCACTACACGCCTGAGCAAGCATTTGTGGGTAGTAATCTGAACTGATTGGTTTCCAAGGTACAACTGCTCCTTCTTCCAACGATAAGTGTGGCTCTGGAATAACCAAATCAATATCGACTTCCAATTTCGTTCCTAAACCGCCACACTCTCCGCAGGCGCCGAATGGAGCGTTGAAAGAAAACAAACGTGGTTCCAATGGCGGGAGTGTAAAGCCACATACAGGACAAGCATAATGTTCACTAAACAAAATCTCTTCCTCACCGATGATATCTACAAGAACGTACCCTTCACCTAATTCTAATGCAGCTTCTAGGGAGTCAAATAGGCGAGACCTTATGCCCTCTTTAACAACAATTCGGTCAATGACTACTTCAATAGAATGAGCTTTGTTTTTATCCAACTCAATCTCTTCTCCGATATCTTTCATCTCACCATCGACGCGAACACGAACATAACCTTGCGTTTTAATTTTCTCTAAAACCGACTTATGCTGTCCTTTTTTTTCTTTTATAATGGGCGCTAAAATTTGTAAGCGAGTTCGTTCAGGGTAAGACTCTATCCTATCAGCCATTTGATCCACTGACTGACTGGAAATTTCAGTCCCATCATTTGGACAAATAGGTTTACCGATTCGAGCGTACATTAAGCGCATATAATCATTTATTTCTGTTACCGTACCCACAGTCGAACGAGGGTTATTACTGGTCGTTTTTTGGTCAATCGAAATTGCCGGACTCAGACCTTCAATGCTGTCTACGTCCGGTTTATCCATTTGTCCTAAAAACTGTCTGGCATAGGCTGATAGCGATTCAACGTAACGTCTTTGTCCCTCGGCGTACAATGTATCAAATGCCAGTGAACTTTTACCAGATCCAGACAAACCAGTCATCACAACTAATTTATCTCTGGGTATAGTCACATCAATGTTTTTCAGGTTATGCGATCTGGCTCCTCTTACTTCTATTTTGTCATTTGCCATTCTTTTATCCTACCTTTTTATCTAATATAATCAGTCTTATTTCTAATATGAGTCCTGTTCTAAACTTACTATTCTTATTGTAAAGTCTTCTCTTTTTTATTGCACTTATGAAGGTTCGATAGGCACAAAAGAGAAAGGAATACGCATTAAACTGCTGCATCCTTTCTCCTTTCTCCTTTATCCATACTATATTATAACAGATTTATTCTCCCAAGGCGAATGTTTGTTCTATGTTATGTCTTGTCAATATGTTTTGAGAAATAGTTTCCAATTCAGATTGATTAGTAAATTCTCCACTCAATAAATCAGGTAATATCTCTTTCAAGAAGTAGTTAACGCTGGCGAGTTCTTTAAATTCTAAAATAGTGTCCAAGGATTCCTGGTATATCTGCGTA
>Ga0194136_1000753_pt1 | contig 16326 bp, 14 predicted proteins | sample TARM_MetaG_T3A_1_FD_134023 | JGI IMG/M metagenome (GOLD analysis project Ga0194136, IMG submission 134023) | Freshwater microbial communities from Pennsylvania, USA, analyzing microbe dynamics in response to fracking - TARM_MetaG_T3A_14 (version 2) | ecosystem: Environmental > Aquatic >...
GGCCACCATAATTTCCCCAGCGGCGAAGTCTTTACTGCACCGGTAAAGGAAAGCGTAAACGGAACCATTCGTTTCACCTTCCCCGGCATTTACAGCGGTCAGGAAATTGAAGACATCAGGCTTACCTTCAAAGATGGCCAGGTTGTCGCTGCCAGCGCCAAACGCGGCGAAGCCTTACTCCACGCTTTACTCGATACCGACGAGGGTTCCCGCTATCTGGGTGAATTTGCTATCGGCACCAACTATAACATCAATCAGTTTACCCGCAACATGCTTTTTGATGAAAAGATTGGCGGAACCATCCATCTGGCTCTGGGCAAATCCTACCCGGAATGCGGACCTGTCAACGACTCGATGCTCCACTGGGACATGCTCTGTGACATGCAAGATGGTGGTCAAATCTATGCTGATGGCGAGCTTTTTTATCAGCATGGTGTATTTATAAAAAAATTGTAATAAGTCCGGCTTTATGGTATTATTGGCAAATATATAAACAGGAGGAAATTAATGGAGACCACTGAAAAAAAGACGAATTTCATCACCAATGCAATCGATCAGGACATTGCCAACAAGGTCTACGCCAACGATCGCGTGCACACCCGCTTCCCCCCCGAACCTAACGGATATTTACATATCGGTCATGCCAAAGCCTCGCTGCTCAACTACCGCATTGCAAAAGCGTATCATGGCAAGTTCAATCTTCGCTTTGACGATACCAACCCCATCAAAGAAGACATGGAATATGTCGATTCAATCAAGGAAGATCTCGCCTGGCTGGGAATCAAATGGGACGACCGACTCTTTTTTGCTTCCAGCTATTTTGATAAAATGGCCGAATACGCTGTCGAACTGATTGGCAAGGGTCTGGCCTTTGTCGATCAACTCTCCGCCGAGGAAATGCGCCAGTATCGGGGAACGCTGACCGAACCCGGTAAGGAAAGCCCCTACCGCTACCGCAGCATTGACGAAAACTTGAGCCTGTTTTCCCAAATGAAGGCTGGAAAACTAGCTGAGGGTTCTTATATCCTGAGAGCTAAAATTGATATGAGCAGCCCCAACATGAATATGCGAGATCCCGCTATCTATCGGATTATGCACACCAAACACCATTCCACCACCGAAGACTGGTTTATCTATCCGATGTACGACTATGCTCATCCGATTGAAGATGCCATCGAAGGAATTACCCATTCCCTGTGCACCCTGGAATTTGAAGACCATCGCCCCTTCTACGACTGGGTGCTTGCTAACATCGATGATTTTAAAAACGAGCCACCCCGACAAATCGAATTTGCCAAACTCAACCTGACCAAAACGATTGTCGGCAAACGCTTTTTAAAACAATTGGTCGATGAAAAAATTGTCGACGGCTGGGATGATCCCCGTTTGGCCACCATCTCCGGGTTGCGCCGCCGCGGCTTTACACCCGAATCGATTCAGGCTTTCTGCGAAGCCATTGGAGTAGCCAAAACCAACAGCACCGTTGATATCGCAATGCTGGAGCATTTTATCCGGGACGACCTAAAACTTAAAGCGCCCCGTTTAATGGCCGTGGTTGATCCCCTGAAGGTGACCATCACCAACTACCCCGAAAACCAGACTGAATGGGTTGAGTTACCACTTAATCAGGAAAATGATGAGCTGGGAACCTATACCACACCATTTAGTCGTGAAATTCTAATTGATCGCAATGATTTTATGGAAATTCCTCCCAAAAAATATTTCCGGCTATTTCCTGGAAATGAGGTTCGCCTGCGTGGTGCTTATTTCATTACCTGTCAGGAAGTGATCAAAGATGACCAAGGCAATGTCATTGAACTTAAATGCACCTATGATCCCGCCACTAAATCCGGTGCCGGCTGTGAGCGTAAGGTCAAAGGCACGATTCATTGGGTCGATGCCAGTCATGCCAGCGAGGTCGAGCTTCACCTTTATGACTACCTGATCGAAGATGATGCCGGCCTCAATAAAGACAATTTTCTGGAACGGATCAATCAGAAATCGCTCGAAATCGTTAAAGCCCACGTCGAACCGGAACTGCTAAAAACTAAGCCTTACCAAAAATTCCAGTTTATCCGTAATGGATTTTTCTCGGTCGATCCCAAGTATTCAACACCAGATGCACCGGTTTTTAACCAGATTGTTTCTTTGAAAAGTTCCTGGAAACCGACAAGTTAACTAGTAAAATTTTTAATCGATTAATTATGGCAGCATGCTGCCTTTTGAATGAGGGGAGAATCTATGAAAATATGGTCTGATAAAGAAAAAATGTCCCGGGAAGAACTCCGGAAACTGCAGTTTAAGCGTTTAAAGAAAACCCTGAATCACGTTTATGAAAACGTGCCTTATTATCATGAAAAGTTTAAAGCGGCTGGGGTTAAGCCGGTTGATATCCGCAGCCTGGAAGATCTGCGGCACCTGCCGCTGACCACCAAGGAAGATCTGCGAAAAAACTATCCCTTTAGCCTCTTTGCCGTACCCAAAAATAAAATTGTCCGCTACCATGCCTCTTCTGGTACCACTGGCAAACCGACTGTGGTGGGTTATACCAAAAATGATATGAAGGTATGGCGCGAAGTGATCGCCCGGATTGTCACCATGGGCGGGGTCACTAGTGAAGATACCGCTCAGATCACCTTCGGCTTTGGTCTTTTTACTGGTGCCTTTGGTTTACAGCAGGGCCTAGAAAAGGTTGGCGCCGGAGTCATTCCAATATCGTCCGGAAATACCCAAAAGCAGATTATGATCATGCAGGATTTCCAATCCACTGTATTGATCGGTACCCCCTCCTATGCCTTACATCTGGCTGAAGCCGCGCAGGAAATGGGGATCGATCCCAAAGAAGAGCTTTTTCTTAAATACGGACTCTTCGGCGGCGAAGGTTCGACCGAAGAAATGCGCGCCAAACTTAACGAAGCCTGGGGGATTGTCTCAACTGAAAACTATGGCATGAGCGAGCTTATCGGTCCCGGTGTTTCTGGCGAGTGTCAGGCTTTCAGAGGTATGCACATTAATGAGGATCACTTCATTGCCGAAATCATTGACCCCGATACCCTGGAAGTGCTTCCTGAAGGTTCGGTCGGTGAATTAGTGATTACCCCAATTACCAAAGAAGGGATACCACTCATTCGTTACCGAACAAAGGATATTACCCAGCTCGACACCACCCCTTGCGATTGCGGAAGAACCTCAGCCCGGATGGCAAAAATCACCGGGCGAACCGATGATATGCTAATTATCGGCGGAGTTAACGTTTTCCCATCACAAATTGAAGGGGTGCTGCTGGGCATCAAAGGGATCGGCTCAAATTATCAGATTCGGGTGCTTAAAAAAGGCTATCTGGATCGTATCGAAATCGATGTCGAAGTAATCAACCAGGATCTGCTCGTCTCGGTTACCCTGCTGGATCAGCTTTATAAGGAAATTGAGTCCAAGCTTCACACGATCCTGGGTATCCATGCCGGCATTCATCTGGTTGAACCAAAAAGTCTGGTTCGTTCAGAGGGAAAAGCCAAACGGGTCATCGATCTGCGATCTGAAAATTTATAGGAGGAAAACCATGCTTATTAATCAATTATCGGTCTTCATCGAAAATAAAAAAGGCCATCTCAGCAAGATCACCAAAGTCTTAAAAGATGCCCAGGTCGATATTCGCGCCATTTCGGTTTTTGACAGCGCTGAATTCGGAATCTTACGGATCGTCGTAGATAAACCTGAGCTGGGCGCCGAAGCCCTTAAAAAGGCCGGTCACGTCGTTAAACAAAGCTATGTACTGGCCGTCGACCCTTCTGATAAGGTTGGCAGCCTACACGATGTTTTTACCTTACTTTCAGATCATGATGTCAATATTGAATACGTCTATTCCTTCGTTATGCCTAATAACCAGGGTTCGCCGCTGATTATTTTAAAAGCCGATGATCAGGAAAAAGCGATTGCCCTGCTAACCGCCTCGGATTTTAGCCTGATTCCCAAAGAAGCCGTTTATAATGTCCTAAACGATTAAACTAACCCGTTTCAGACATAGTAAAAGCCGGAGCAAAGCTCCGGCTTTTTTAGCGTCTGTTTTTTACCTTTTTAAGCCTAAAAAACTCTTCTCGCTCTTTTTCTTCAATGGTATCCTGGATATACTTTATTTCGCCCTTCAACCGTGGAATCTGGATTTTTTCCAGGGCATTAGCACTCTTCTGAGTCTTTTTAATTTCTAACGACAGTTTATATGCTGTTGTTTCAATCTGAGCCAGTTGATAGGACAGAAATTTAACATCATTAAATTTCTTGATCGCAATATCCAGCGCCGGATTGTTTTCATAAAAACCATAGGGCAGACTTTTTTCACATCTTTCAGTATATACAACCTCTGGTATGTCAACCCCCATGACTCCTTTGATGCGTATTTCAAAAGGCACTTCTGAAGCGACTGACAAGGCAAATTCTTCCAGATGATTGAGCCCCATGCTGATGCAAACCTGTTGCAATGCTTGATAGGCTCCCTGAAACTTTTGACCAATCTCATTTTCGATCAACTCAGCTTCCTTAACCAGTTGCATAATTTCCTGGATCAGGATGGTTCTTTTCTTATCTAACAGATCATATCCTTTTTCAGAAAAATTCATTCGACTCTTGGCTTTGATCAGGTTCGCTTTGGTTGGGGTTATTTTAATGGCCATGCTACCACCTACAATTCCTTATGGAAATATTTTTCGATATTTTCAGGACTGAGTCGATCCAGTTCCGTCAGCGGCAATAACGCGAGTAGTTTCCATCCCAGGTTCAGGCTCTGAATAATATTGCGACTTTCATCAAAACCCTGGTTTAGAAATTTTGCCTCAAAAGCTCGTCCAAAGGCCATATACTTTTTATCAGTCGGACTTAAATCCTCTTCGCCGATGATCTGTGATAAATCCCGCACTTCCTGAACCTTGGAATAGGAGGCAAACAATTGGTTGGCCACCTCAGCATGGTCCTCGCGGGTGAAACCTTCCCCGATACCATCCTTCATCAATCGCGACAGCGATGGCAAAATGGCTACTGGCGGATAGATACTGCGCTGGAAAAGATCCCGTCCTAGAACTACTTGTCCCTCGGTGATATAGCCAGTCAGATCCGGGATCGGATGGGTAATATCATCATTGGGCATGGTCAATATCGGTAAAAAGGTGATCGAGCCAAGCTGATCTCTGAGCATCCCCGCCCGCTCATATAGAGAAGCCAGATCCGAATACATATAGCCGGGATAACCTTTACGGCTGGGCACCTCTTCGCGGGCCGATGAAATTTCCCGTAATGCCTCGCAATAGCTGGTAATATCCGTCATTACCACGAGAATATGCATATGCTTTTCAAAAGCCAGGTATTCAGCTGCTGTTAAGGCACACCGGGGGGTAGTAATCCGTTCGGCAATGGGATCATCGGCGTAATTGACAAACATTACCACCCGATCCATAACATTGGCATCATCAAAGCTCTTTCTAAAGAACTTCTCATCATCATGTTTTACCCCGATGGCGGCAAAAACAATCGCAAAATCTTCATGCACATTGTCTCCTAGCCGAGCCTGTTTAACAATTTGCGCGGCCAATTCATTATGCGGCAAGCCGTTGCCGGAAAAAATCGGCAGCTTCTGACCGCGGATCAATGTCGCCAGGGTATCAATCGAAGAAATCCCAGTTTGGATAAAGTTACGGGGATATTCACGGGACATCGGGTTAATCGGGCGGCCATTGATGTTCGCTTCGACCAGACTAAAAATATCACTGCCATTATCAATCGGTTCACCGACGCCGTTAAATATCCGTCCCTGCAAATCCAGAGACATCGGTAAATTAAAGGATTCACCAGTGAACTTAATGATACTGTTGCCAGCGGCTAAACCGGCTGTGTTTTGAAAAACCTGGATAATGACGTTTTTTTCGTCAATTTTGATGACTTTTCCCTTTTTGATTTTACCGGTGCCGATTTCCATAATATCAACCACCTCACCATAAAAAACATCATCGACATCTGAAATATGAATCAAGGGACCAACGACTTTATCAATTCTCAAATACTCTTTTTTCATTGTCTCCCCCTAATTTTCGTATTTTTTAAAAAGCACTTCAAAATACTGGTCAATTTCATCCTTCAGTCGTTCAATCCCACTTAAATCATCATTTGGAATGGTATACTTCATTTTAATAAACTGACCAAAGATATCCAGATCTTTCAGCTGTGAGGTGGGTATTCCCAGTTTCAAGCCCTCCCGACCACGATCATATAGATATTCAATCGCTTTTAACATCGCATATTGTTTTTCCAGCGGGACATAGGTATCATCTTTGTTATAAGCGTTCTGCTGCAGATAACCGACCTTGACCAGTTTGGCAATCTCAAGAACCCAACGCTGATCGTCTGGTAGTACATCTTCGCCAACCAGCATTACCATTTCCTGAAGCTTATTTTCTTCGTACATCAACTCCAGGATTTTATTTCTTAGTGGAATGCAATCCGCAGCTACATTATCCTCGTACCAATCCGATAGTATCTTAATATAGCCGCTGTAACTTTCCAGCCAATTAATGGCCGGATAATGTCTGGCGTAGGCAAGACTCTTATCCAGCGCCAAAAAGACATTCACAAAACGCTTGGTGTTTTCAGTCACTGGTTCAGAAAAATCCCCGCCAGCTGGCGAAACGGCACCGATAATCGTAATTGAACCCTCTTCGCCACCCAGTGTTTCAACGCTGCCAGCGCGTTCGTAAAATTCTGCAATTCGGGATGGCAGATAGGCCGGATAACCTTCTTCTGCTGGCATTTCTTCCAAACGGCCGGATATCTCTCGTAGTGCTTCAGCCCAACGAGAGGTTGAATCGGCCATCATCGCGACGGCGTAACCCATATCCCGATAGTATTCGGCAATCGTAATCCCGGTATAAATACTGGCCTCCCGAGCCGCTACCGGCATGTTGGAGGTGTTGGCAATTAATACGGTTCGTTCCATAATTGACTTGCCAGAACGGGGATCGATCAACTTGGGGAAATCTTCAATAACTTCGGTCATCTCGTTACCCCGCTCACCACAGCCGATATAAACAATGATATCGGCATCTGACCATTTGGCCAATTGATGCTGGGTCATCGTTTTTCCGGTTCCAAATCCCCCGGGGATCGCTGCTGTTCCACCCTTGGCTATCGGAAAGAAAATATCAATGACCCGTTGTCCGGTAATCAGCGGCACTAGCGTTTCTTTTCGATAAGCATTGGGACGAGGGGTACGAACCGGCCATTCATGAGCCATTTTCAGTTCATGTACCTGATTTTTGCCATCTGAAATTTTTACCAACACATCATCAATTGTATAGCTGCCATCGGGAACCACCTCAATGACGGTTCCGGAAACGTTTGGCGGTACCAGCAAGCGGTTTTGGATAACTTCCGTTTCTGCAACAGTGCCAAAAATAGACCCGGCTAATAAAATATCCCCTGCTTTAACAGACAAAACTGCCGGCCACAATTTTTGATCATCAATCGACAGTAGTCCGATCCCCTCGGGAATAAAAATAGGAGAGAGTTGCTGGATTTTTTCCAATGGCCGCTGAATCCCATCAAACATGTTTTTTAGCATGCCGGGACCTAAATTCAGGCTCAGCGGTTTGCCAGTCGGATTGATTGGCTCGCCGATTTTCAGCCCTTCGGTCTCCTCATAAACCTGAATCGTACCGATATCACCTTCGAGAATAATCACTTCTCCAATTAGCTGTTTGTCTCCAACCGTGACCATTTCCCGCATTTTGAAGGTGGTCATGTTCTTGCCTTTGATAACGGGTCCATTGATCGCAGAAATTATCCCACTGATTTTCTTTGCTTCGATAAGTGCCACCTAACCCACCTGCTTTTCCATAAACCCATTAAGCGTCATGCCAATGAGTTTATAATTACTTCTAATTAGACTTTCAACAGTAAAATCACAATGAAGGTTGCCGTTAACATCTTCGACAATAAACCCGCCAATGCAATCCTGACACTCCTGACAGTATTCAATGGCAAATCCATCTAATTGTTCGTCAATAATCGCTTTTATCTTTTCTAAATCACCTTCACTGACAAAAATAATCAGTTCTTTTTTGTCAGTAAACACCTGCGGAATCTGACTAACACAATCACGTAGATACTGATCGTATACTTCGGCGGTCAGATATTGACTGGCTTTTTCCCGAATGATTCGATTAAAATCCTGCAGTATCCGTTTTTTTTCTTCCAGTTCCAGAGTTTTAGCCTTGTTTTTTCCTTCCGCGATAATCTTATTTTTATCCCTGAAAATGGTATGATAACTCCGTTCCTCAATCGATTTTTTCTCTTTTTTGACTTTTTGCCGAGAGTCTTCCAAAAGCAGATCCCGCTTTTCTTTTGCATCGTAGATGATATCTTTTCCCCATTTTCGTTCTTTGCTTAAAATATATTGGGTAAACACCCGCAGTTTTTCTTCTACAGAAATCATTTCATCACATCCTTACAATCCCACAGACTCTTTTATATACCGGGTTATCATTCCTTCACTTCTTTGATACCCATATCGATCCGGAATTACTGTAATTAGCGGTGCAAAGTACTTTTTCTTTACTTCAATTACAGTTTCTTCCATCATCATGTATGCTTTTTCGGTTAAAAAAATAATTCCAATGTCCTTATTTTTTAAGGCCTCTTTAAACGCTGCTTCAATGTCATCTTTTGATTTTAAATAAGTTCCTTCGATACCCGCCAGTTGCATTCCCAGAAAAGAGTCCCGGTTCTCACTAATCAGATAAGATTTCATTTTATAAGCTACCAATAATCATAATTGAAATGATCAGACCGTAGATCGCCACACCCTCTGCCAAACCAACATAGATCAGGGTTTTACCTAAAATTTTCTGATCTTCGGAAACCGCACCCAAAGCAGCCGAACCAACAACCCCAACCGCATAGCCAGCACCGGCGCAAGCAAGCCCAGTGGAAAGTGCTGCCGCGATATAACCTAAACCGGCATCAGTGATTCCACCAGCTACGCCTTCAGTCGCTGCCGATACAATACTGGGTGCCATAAAAATAAGCGCTCCGGCCAACAAGGGGATAAATGTAGACAAATTAACACGCAAGAATTTTTTCATATTCTGACTTTTTTCATCACAATCATTATAAACAAAATAAACCCCACAGGTGATGGTTCCCAAAACTAACAGTGCTGCTCCAATAGTAATCAGAGTTAAAATATTCATTTCAAATTCTCCTTAATTTAGATTAATTTCCAGATCAACCGGTTTAAACTCAATCCCGTCGCCTGAATAGTATTTACTGAACAACTCATAAAATTGTAATCTTAACGCCTGAATTCCAACAATCAAACCTTCTAGCGCAATGATGAATATATTGGCAAAGATCAGTATTCCAAAACTGATCACACCATTTTGCACCAGAATGGCAAGGGTCTGAAAGGCCATAAACAAACCCACATGGGTTAAGGCAAAGGCTCCAATTCTGATAAAAGAAAGGGTATTACTCAACATTCCCAGGAGCATTTCAAAAAGCTCAAAACCACTTTCGACATAATATTCTGATGCAGTTTCTTTATATAGCGGTTTCCGCTTTGTTATATAATTTGCCAGTGGTTCTCTAATTAATACCAGAAAGACTAGCAATACTGCTAAAATAGTCAAGCCCGGAACTAATATTTCTGGATACGGAAAAACCCCAAAGTTTAACCCTAAAATTCCTAGGATACTGGCATATAAAGCAAAACCGCAGATACCATTTTTTCCAAAAACCCCTTCCTTGATGTCTTTCTTCTTGAGCTTATTGATAATACTGTAAATATAAGCAATAAAAAGCATCACGATACCAATTAGCACCGCTGCCAGCAGAACCGTATTGATCTCATGAAAGGGCCGTAACCATAAGGGATGAATAAGCTCTTCAAAGCCAAAAATACTGCCATACATAAACCCGAAAAATGTCGAACACATCCCTAATCGCAATAACACCTTACCCAGTTCAACACCCTTCATTCCGAGGATCAATCCAGCAAGCGCCAAGATGATTCCCTGACCAACATCACCAAACATAAAACCAAAACAAAACATATAGGTGATACTTAGAAAGGGGGTTGGATCCAATTCATTGAATGAGGGTACACCATACATTTTTACTAATGTTTCAAAGGGACGAAAAAGCCAATTATTTTTTAATTTGGTCGGTGGCTTGCCACTGCCGCTATTTGTATCTGAAAACATAATAATCAAATCTGGATATTTTGCAGCGACGGCCTCCATTTGTTGTTTATCGCGCTTAGAAATCCACCCGGAAAAGTAGAAATTTTCCTCGCTAAAAGCCATATACTTTTTAATGATACTCAAATTGCCGTATAAACTCAGGGTATTAAAAGACTCTGTCGCTTCTTTTCGGTTTTCTTTTAAATGCGCATTCAAATCGACAAGCAATTTCGATTTCATCTCTTTTTGCATATCAATTTCATGATTAATTTTTTCAAGGATCGCTTTTGGTGTTTCAGTATACTCCGGGTTAAACCCTTCAATTGGCTTAAAATTCAAGGCCTTCAGGATTCGGTTTGACTCTATTTCCAAATCCTTAGGTGACATAATCATAAATACTTCTTCATTATCTTCCTGATTGCCTACATGAAAGACAATCGAGGTCACACTATTATAAATACTTTTCAACCGGGCAGCATTATCCTTTGTGACCGATCCCATACTAAAAGAAAAATTCTCAAGACTGTCAAGTTCACTCATGTTTGCTTCTAGTTCATCTAAATAGCTGTACGCCGTTCTGCTTTTTTCAAGCGCCTCAAGACGATCGTTTATTTCTTTAATCTCGCCATACTCAAGCACCAAGTTATTTTCAAATTCCTTGGCTTTTGATAAAGCTCTGCCCAGATCCGTGTCACCTTTTGCTAAAGTAACCATATCTAAACTAAGGGATCCCTTGTATAATTCATTTAGTTTATTTACAGTTTTTACAAAATTCTTCTCATCCATCATGGTTTCGCCAGACATAAGCTGAGCAAAACCTAATAGTTCTCCCATGTTTTCTTCCCGTATTGGCAAAATAAATCTGCCTGAGTCGATTTCATGCATGGCATCCACTATTTGTATATCATTGAAAAGAAAAATGTCTTTGGCAAATTTATCAACATATTTGATCTTACCGACCACATCCATCATAATTAAATTTTCAACTGCCATAGAATACTTCCTTTCACACCCTAATCAATGGGTCTGATTAAATATTTTTTAGTTTCACTTGAATCCATGCGATAACGCTTGCTTTCAATAATTGCAGTGATGTCTTCAATTTCAAAATCCAATAAACGCACATAGGCAACAACACGACCCAAACCACTGTCACTCGATCCAAAAAGTTTTAAATTTTGATAATATAAATAGCGTTCCTTACGCCTTTCCATAAATAAATCAATGGTTTCTGTATGATTAAAAAGAAAAGCATAGTCGGACTTTGTCAACAGAGCCTTAATCTCAATCAGATTCTTTGCATTAACTAGGCTTAATAAACGTTTCTCGTTAAGCTCCAGACCGCCACGTAACGAATAGGCAATCAATTCTTCACGGGATAGGCTGTAAAACTTTTTCCCCCGATAAATCCAGATTAAATTCAGCAAATCGAAGTTTCTTCTTTCTAAATCGATTAAATCCTGATTTGATTTTTTATCAAGCTTCAATAAACGGTTTTTTAATAAATCGTAATAATAGCGGTCGAGATTTTTTTCCACCATGACCAATTCATGGGTCCCCTTAATATCCTTATAGATTTCAAAAACACGATAATAATCGGTATTAATGAGCATCTTTTTAAATTCTTCCCAATCTCTGGCCCGGAAAAGCCGATCAAAGGGTACCTTTGTATACTTTTCTGAATAGACCATTAGTCCCTGCAACGGCTCTAAATCAGCACTTCTGGCGATGCCACGAATCAAAACCCGCAGCGATTCAACCTCCATTCGGATTAATAAAATAACAAAAAAATTCTTTTCCGTTCCTGAGAGGTAGTGCATCAACTTTTCGGTTTCACGCACTTTCAAATCATTTAAGTGGGCTTCAATCTCTGTACGATGAAGATCTTCAAGATCCATTTTACTTAAAAAATCCCCATAATAAGTGTGATCTCTCAGGTAAAGGAACACTTCTTTCAAGTCTTTTGCCTTGATCAGCTCTAGAAAGTCTTTATCATTAATCCTTCGCGCTCTCATAGCAAGTGCTTTAGTATTTATAGCGGCATGTTTACTTTTAGACATAGAACTCACACACTTTTCTCTAAAATTTAGATTGAAAATCGATAGAATCTGATACCATCATTTTCGGATTACTCAAATACCAGCAAAATCTTCTCTGATAGAATCAACGTAACACTGTTACTTGCCGATGCTTTCACATATTAAGCACGCTTGCTCGGTTGCTTGAATAGCTTTTCTAAAACTTCCAAAGCCTTCTCATCTTTTTTCTCATCATATCGGCAGCGAATCTTAGCTAATTCCTGATCCATTGAATTAATGATGCTTTGACGTTCTTCTTTGGCTTTTGTTATCTCAGACAGATAATTTTGTTTGGCTGATTCCAACACACTATCCAACTCCGCTTTCTCATTTGTCTTAATATTATTTTTTGTGCGTTCTAAAATTCGATCTGCACGTTGGACAACATTGTTTTTAATACGCACTGCCTTCGTGTCTAAATCGATCACTTTCCTGATGACCACATTAATATCTGCATCTTCACTATGTAACATACTGACTCTCCTTTCTGTTGGCTTTTGATATTTTCTTCTTATTAATATACCCATAATTATGTTTTTCATTATAGCACTTTTAAAAATGATAGCAATATGTAAATTTTAACGCAATCGCTTGCATGTTTCTTAAAATTAATTATTCGATTGACAGTCGTCGTCAAATGATGTAATATTAACTTATACCAATACCCCACCCCACGTGGGGTAGAGTTGCAAGGAGGAACCATTATGGAAAAAACGCAATTTAATATCAGCGGTATGACATGCACTGCCTGTGCCAGTGCTATTGAACGTAAGGTTGGTCAAATAGATGGTGTAACATCTGCCGTCATTAATTTTGCGAATGAAAAACTGATTGTTCAGCATGATCCGGCTATGGTAAGCGTTCCACTGATCATCAGCACCGTTACAGCACTTGGCTACGGAGCAACACTGGCAGATAGTGGCAGCACCTCCGCAGCAATTGTTAATAAAAATCAGCATCGTAAACCCGATTACCAAAGTCAAATCGAGGAAGTTAAATTTCGACTTATCGGATCGCTAATCTTCACCCTCCCCTTATTTTATATCGCTATGGGGCCAATGATCGGTTTACCAATTCCGGCTTTTCTGGCTGGTGAAAAAAACTTACTCATTAATGCGCTTACGCAAATGTTGCTAACCTTGCCAGTTATGTTTTTATGTCGGCATTTTTACATCAACGGCTTCAAAGCTTTAGCCAAACGAATTCCAAATATGGATTCCCTGGTGGCGATCGGAACGAGTGCCGCCTTCGTTTATGGGTTAGTCGTTCTTTTTATCCTTGCTTACGGCTTTTCGTATAACGACATGGACTTGATCCATCATTATGCACATGAACTCTATTTTGAATCAGCCACGGTGATCTTAGTACTAATAACCTTAGGAAAGTTTCTTGAAACAAAAGCTAAAGGCAAGACATCCCAGGCGATTGAAAAGTTGATCGCCTTAGTACCGGAAAATGCCAGAGTTTTGAGAGATGATAGCGAAGTCGAAATTCATATTGATGAGGTTCGAATTGATGACATCGTCATTATTCGCCCCGGCGAACGTATTCCCGTTGATGGAGTAATCATGAATGGACATTCTAGCGTCGACGAATCACTGCTTACTGGTGAAAGTTTACCTGTCGAAAAAACTATTGGTGCTAATGTTATTTCTGGTAGCATGAATAAGACCGGTTCCTTTGAATTTAGAGCCACAAAAATCGGACAGGACACCACCCTCAGTAAGATTATTGAACTGGTTGAAGAAGCTCAGTCGTCTAAAGCTCCGATAGCCCGAATTGCCGATCAAATCAGTCGCTACTTTGTTCCTGCAGTTATGGCAATTTCGCTGCTGACCTTTATAAGCTGGATGCTCCTCGGTTCTGGAATATCTTTTGCATTGTCTGCCGCGATAACCGTTTTAGTTATCTCCTGCCCCTGTGCCTTAGGATTAGCTACTCCCACAGCTATTATGGTAGGAACCGGAAAAGGCGCCGAAAAGGGCATCTTATTTAAGAATGGCCCTGCTCTCGAAATTCTTGGAAAATCCAACACCGTTGTTTTTGATAAGACCGGTACCCTGACAATCGGTTCTCCATCGATTACCGATATCATTCTTTATGATTCTGCTATCGATCAGGATGAGTTGTTAGCCATAACCGCATCGCTGGAAAAAAAATCCGAGCACCCATTAAGTGAGGCGATTGTAAATAAAGCGACTGAACTTAATTTACCTTTATCTGATGTGTCACATTTTGATTCGTTGTCAGGCTTAGGCATAAAAGGTCAGATTGCCGATAAGAATATCTTAGTCGGAAACATTAAACTGATGGAGCAGAATCACATTTCCGTTGAACCGATAATGAATGACTATCTGCGGCTCTCTGATTTGGGAAAAACCCCGTTATTAATTGGCTGGGATCATGCTATCAGAGGGATGATTGGGGTTGCTGATACCATCAAGGAAAACAGTAGCTTGGCAGTTTCTCAACTAAAGGCAATGGGTATCCAGGTTTACATGCTCACTGGTGACAATGAGCGGACAGCTCAGGCTATCGGCAACATGGTAAACATTGAGCATGTCGTTGCCAATGTACTGCCCCATGAAAAATCATCGATGATAAAAAAACTGCAGTCTCAGGGACATCAGGTAATCATGGTCGGCGATGGCATCAACGATGCTCCGGCATTGGCTCAAAGCGATGTCGGTATAGCAATTGGAAACGGCACGGATATCGCAATAGAATCGGCCGATGTCATTCTGATGCAAAGCGATTTAATGAATATTGTCTCCGCTATACAATTAAGTAAGGCTACCCTTAGAAACATCAAACAAAACTTATTCTGGGCCTTTATTTATAATGTGATTGGTATCCCACTAGCTGCCGGTGTTTTATTTATACCATTTGGTCTAAAACTAAACCCGATGTTTGCCGCCGGAGCAATGAGCTTGAGTTCAGTTTCAGTGGTGCTCAATGCCTTGTCACTAAAAACATTCAAAACAAAATTTATGCCGATTAGCAAACTTGAAAACAAGCAAACCACTTCCATGGCAACCTTGCCTGAAGTTAATAATATTGAAACGAAAGAAGGAAAAGAAATGAAAATTTTATTAAAAGTTAATGACATGAGTTGTCAACACTGTGTAAAACGGGTTGAGGGAGTTCTTAATGGTTTTGAAGGCATTCGTGATGTGTCTGTTTCTCTTGATCAAGGACAAGCCAGTTTTACTGGATCCGAAAATGTTGATCTGAGCGCGGTGACTGCTGCCCTCACAGAAGCAGGTTACCCGGCCTCTGTAATTGCCGAATAATCATGAACGCCAAGGATCGTTCAATTGAACTCAACCTACTAAAAACTGCCCGAGGCCAGGTAGATGGGATCATTAAGATGCTTGAAGGTGACCGCTATTGCATTGATGTTTCAAAGCAAATTCTCGCCGTTCAGGCTCTTCTAAAAAAAGCAAACCTGGAAATTTTAAAAAAACATATGAATTCTTGTGTCATAGATGCCTTTGAAAAAGGCGATGGCGAAGCAAAAATTGACGAGATAATGCTTGTCCTTGACAAGTATTATCGCTAGGTTACACAAACTAACCTAGCACCTGCAAATAAAAGAATGACGCACAAGATCAAACAGATCTTGTGCGTCATTCTTAAATTCAGACAATATAAAAACCGCATCATCTGCGGTCATATTTTAAATTTGGTGACCCATGGGCGACTCGAACGCCCGACACCCTGATTAAAAGTCAGATGCTCTACCAACTGAGCTAATGGGTCATACTATAATTTACTTTTTGTCTGTCTCTATACGATTATGAATACTGAAGTTTACCTAACTAAGCGATTCACACAAAAATGTTCACTTCCTACGGTCGTGCATTTTTGGTTCTCTGCTTATACCAACTGAGCTAATGGGTCATGTTGTATAAGTTATGTTTCGTATAAATTATGTTAGGGTTCGTATTTTTAATAAAAACTCTTCTCATCCTGATTGGATGAGTTTTTACTAAAAATGCGTTTGCCTTCGCACGTCGTTTCGCTAC
>Ga0194136_1000754_pt1 | contig 16309 bp, 13 predicted proteins | sample TARM_MetaG_T3A_1_FD_134023 | JGI IMG/M metagenome (GOLD analysis project Ga0194136, IMG submission 134023) | Freshwater microbial communities from Pennsylvania, USA, analyzing microbe dynamics in response to fracking - TARM_MetaG_T3A_14 (version 2) | ecosystem: Environmental > Aquatic >...
CTCACCGGAATGGACTTGGCATTACGGCTGAACACGCCACCGCCCTTGGAGATGAGCTTGGTGTCGTAATCGGTCCACGCGGAACGCGGCATTTCAAACAGGCGCTTGCGTTCTTTGTAGCTCCGCGCTGCGTCTGGTTGTGGATCAATAAAGATGTGGATGTGGTTGAAGGCAGCCACCAGCCGTGTCTTCTCCGAGCACAGCAGACCGTTACCGAATACATCCCCACCCATATCGCCAATACCGATGGCGGTAAACTCGTCTACTGCCGGGTTGATGCCCATTTCCCGGAAGTGGCGCTCTACCGAAACCCAGGCGCCACGGGCGGTAATACCCATCTTCTTGTGGTCATAGCCGTTGGAGCCACCAGAGGCAAAGGCATCGCCCATCCAGAAGCCGTAGTCGGCGGCAAGGCCGTTGGCGATGTCCGAGAAGGTAGCCGTGCCCTTGTCCGCGGCAACCACCAGATAGTGGTCGTCGTCATCCTGACGGACCACATTCTCCGGCGGCTGAATACCGGCGTCCACCAGGTTGTCAGTGATATCGAGCAGGCCCCGGATAAAGGTCTTGTAAGCCGCAATGCCTTCGGTCTGGAAGGCCTCGCGATCAGATGAATCCGGCAACTGTTTGGCGACAAACCCGCCTTTGGCCCCCACCGGCACGATAACCGCGTTTTTCACCTGCTGAGCCTTCACCAGGCCCAGAATTTCCGTGCGGTAGTCTTCGTAACGGTCTGACCAGCGCAGGCCACCCCGGGCCACTTTGCCGCCGCGCAGGTGCACACCTTCCACCCGCGGCGAATACACGAAAATCTCGTACATCGGCCTGGGCAGCGGCATGTCCGGAATCCCGCTGGGGTCGAACTTCACACTGATATAGGGTTTGGGCAGGCCCTCGGCATCCGGCTGGAAGTAGTTGGTGCGCAGAGTGGCCTGCATCAGTTCCAGATACAGCCTGAGAACGCGGTCTTCACTGCGGTTCCCCACTTCGTCCAGACCGGCGTTGAATTCAAGTTCCAGTTTCTGCTGGGCCGCCTCACTTTTGCCCGGGCTATGGAATCGCTCCGGATTGAAGCGGGTATCAAAATAGTCCAGCAGGGTGCGGGTCAGATTGACATGGTTAACCAGCGTATTGGAGATGAAGGTCTGACTGTTGGAGATCCGGATCTGGCGCATGTAACGGGCGTAAGTCCGCAGCAGGGCAATTTCACGCCAGCTCATGTAGGAAGACAGCAACATGCGGTTGAAGGCGTCGTTTTCTGCCTCGCCATGCCAGACCTTACGGAACAGGTCTTCGAAAATCGGGCGGATACGGTGAATATCCACCACAGCGCCACCGTGGGTCTGCAGGGTGAAATCGTGGATCCACACGGTTTTGCCGCTGTAATCCAGTACCTCGAACGGATGTTCACCGATGACCCGGAAACCCAGGTTGTCGAAGATCGGCATGACGTCCGATAACGGCAGCGGCTGGTCCGGGTAAAACAGTTTGAAATGCAGGGTGCTTTCATCTTCTTCAAGCGCCCGGTAAAAGCTCATGGTGAGGTCATCACTGCGAGCGGCCCCGGCGATGTGGTCCAGGTCAATGGCGGCGCGCCGTGGCGAGAACATGTCGGTGTAACTGGCCGGGAAGCCCGCACCCCAGATCCGATACAGCTCGTTGCCCTTTTCTTCACCGTAGGCCTCACTCAGAGCTTCGTTCAGGCCATCACGCCAGGACTGAGCCAGCTCAATCACCTTGTCACGGATCTTCGCCATCGGAACCTCACGGTTCTCCATCTGGGGCACCCGGATGGTGAACTGAACGCGCGCCAGAACAGACTCGGAGAAATGCGTGACAAACTCGATGTCTTCCGCATCAAGCTGTTCTCTCAACACCCGCTCCACTTTCAGGCGCAGCTCGGTGTTGTAGATATCCCGAGGGAAGAAAGCCAGACAGGTTACGAACTGCCCGTATACATCTTCACGCATGAACAGCTCAATACGACGACGCTCCTGAATGTACAGAATGCTCTTGGCAACGTGCAGCAGTTCGTCGGTCTCGATCTGGAACAGCTCATCCCGGGGATAAAGCGTGAGTATCTGTTCCAGTTCCTTGCCGGCATAGTCGTCGGTGAGAAAGCCGGAGCGCTCCATTACAGCCTGGAACTTGCGCCGCAACAGCGGGATCTCAACTGGACGCTCGTTGTAGGCCCGGGCGGTGTAAAGCCCCAGGAAGCGCCGTTCGCCCACCACTTCACCTTTGCTGTTGAACTTTTTCACCGCAATGTAATCGGGATAGGCCGGGCGGTGGACACGGGAGCGTTGCGCCGACTTGGCGAAGATGAAAACGTCATCGGTGCGGGTCATTTCGTGCTGGGTACGCTGGGGCAGTTCGTTCAGGCGAACCATATCCGGCCGCTCGTTGTTGACCCGCAGAATACCCAGTTCGGAATTCGCGACCCGGCGAACTTCCATGCCTTTCTTGTCAGACACGAAGTCGTATTCGTCGTAGCCCAGGAAGGTGAAATGGTCTTCTGCCATCCACTTCAGGAAAGCCTGGGCTTCCTTGCGGTCTTCTGCGGTAATACCCGCCGTGGTGCCTTCCAGTTCCTGGCAGATTTCGTTAACGCGCTCCTGCATGACCGAGAAATCGCCTACCGCAATGCGCACTTCGTGCAGTACACTCTGCAGCCCTTCTTCCAGCGCCCGCAGATCTTCCCGGTCGCTGTGACGATCAATTTCCAGAACGATAAACGCCTCAAAGGCTGCATCGGCGCTGGCCTTTTTCGCGGGGTTCGGATGAAGCTTCTTCAGTTTTCCGGAGCTTTCCCGTTCAACCTGAAAAATTGAATGCTGCAGCGAATGAGTACCGATATCCTTGCGGTTGATGGCCATACGCAGGGAATCAATCAGAAACGGCATGTTCGGATGCAGAATAAAAATAACGGTATGGGTTGACTGCCAGCCGTCACTCTCCAGTTCCGGGTTGAACACCGCCACCGGTGTTTCATCGGCACTGCGCTTCTGGAGAAACTGCCAGGCGGCCAGAACCGCGCCATAAGTATCCGAAAAACGACGACTGAGGAGTTCTTCAAGCGGAATATGGGCATAATGCTGGCGCGCAAACTCGATCACCTTTTTGGCTTCTGTTTTGGCAAGCTTTTCTGTGAACGCATCTGCCAGTTGTTCAAAAAACTGTTCCTTGCTGGCGATTGTCAGCGCATTCATATTCCAACCTCTGGTTTTTATGTGAAATAAAGGTAATTCATTCATGCTGTTGTCAGCATAGTCAAGCCCTTGATTTTTGTCGCCAAGCCGCGAAAACTGCGGCAATTACCTAGGCGAAGCAAAAGCCTCGCCTCCTTTGAACGATCAGCAATCAAGAGCGTCGCATTTCATGTCGTTACAACAAACGTTCGGTGATCTCAAAACCCAACTGAGCCAACGTATTATCGGCCAGGAAGCATTGGTAGAAAGGCTCCTTATCGCCCTGCTGGCCGATGGCCACCTGCTCGTGGAAGGCGCTCCCGGCCTTGCCAAAACTACGGCCATCAAGGCCCTGGCCGATCACCTGGAAGGCGATTTCCACCGCATCCAGTTCACTCCGGACCTGCTGCCATCGGATGTGACCGGCAGCGAGATCTACCGGGCCGAAACCGGCAACTTCGAATTTCAGCGCGGCCCTGTGTTCCATAATCTGCTTCTGGCTGACGAAATCAACCGGGCTCCGGCTAAAGTACAATCCGCGCTGCTCGAAGCCATGGGCGAACGCCAGGTGAGCGTGGGCCAGGAAACCTTTCCTCTGCCCAATCTGTTCATGGTGATGGCCACCCAGAATCCGATAGAACAGGAAGGCACCTACCCGCTGCCTGAAGCCCAACTGGATCGGTTCCTGATGCACGTGGTTATCGGTTATCCCTCAGCCGGAGCCGAAAAACAAATTCTGCACCTGGCGCGCACGGACTACCGTCAGGGAATGCCGAAAGTACACACTCGTCTGACCGAAGACGAGGTAATGGCCGCCCGGCAGGCAGTCGGGGACATCTACATGGCTGAGTCGGTGGAGCAGTATCTGCTGGCCCTGATTCTGGCCACCCGTGACGCCGGCAGCCTGGACCCGGAACTGGCCCGGTGGACAGCCTTCGGCGCCAGCCCTCGCGGCACTATTGCTCTGGACCGCTGTGCCCGCGCGCTGGCCTGGCTGGACGGCCGGGACTACGTGACGCCTGACGACGTGCGCACCATGGCGTTTGATGTGTTGCGTCATCGTATTCTGCTCACCTTCGAAGCCGAAGCCGAAGGGCTGACAGCAGACAACGTACTGCAACGGCTGATTGACCGGGTACCGGTGACCGCCTGACCTCATGCAAGCAACACAGGCAAGCCATATGGGCGAAAGCAGCGCAACCACTCACATTTCTCTGCCCGAACTGGTGCGGCTGCAGGCCGACGCCCGCGCCCTGCGCCTGCCCTCCGTCAGACCGGTGCGCAGCCGTCAGGCCGGCCTGAAGCAATCCCGACAACGGGGCCGGGGCATGACCTTCGCGGAGGTTCGTCCGTATCAGCCCGGCGACGATATTCGGAGCATCGACTGGCGGGTAACCGCCCGCCGCCAGTCGCCTCATACCAAAATCCATGAAGAAGAGCGTGAGCGCCCGGTGTTACTGATTGCAGACCTGGGGCCAACCTTGTTTTTTGCCAGCACCGGGGCCTATAAACAGGTTCGTTGCGCACAACTCACCACATTGCTGGCCTGGCTGGCACTGCGGGCCGGGGATCAGGTTGGCGGCCTGGTGTTCAATGAACATACCCTGGACGTGGTGCGCCCGGCCCGGCGGAAAAAGTCGGTATTGCGCCTGCTCGACACCCTGGCCCGCCATCAGCACCAACCAGACTCACCGCCTTCGCCGGCTGATAACAGCAACCGCCTGGACACCGCTCTGGCCGAGGCCCGCCGCGTCGCCCACACCGGCAGCAAGATATTTGTGGTCAGCGATTTCATGACCGTCAGTGACAACACAAGAAGTCTGCTGGGCGCGCTGGCGCGGCACAACAGCGTGACCGCCCTGCGCATTCAGGATCCACTGGAAAAGCACCTGCCCGAGCGGGGCCGATACGCCGTTGCCGGTCCCCGGGGCCCGCTCTGGTTTGATGCCGCCAATCCCTCGTTCCGCAAGGCCTGGCAGGAAAAAGTGATGGCCCACGAGCGGCAATTGGCGGAATGCTTCCGCACAGCCGGCGTGGCTTCGGCCACCATTTCCACCGATGATGGGCCCACCGAGGCTCTGCGCCTGCTGCTCGGGCCGGGAGGGCGAATCGCATGAATGGTCAGGATCCGCTGGCACAAATGCGGGATATTCAGTTGCCCGAAACCGGCGGCTGGTGGCCACCGGCAGTGGGTTGGTGGTGGCTGGCCCTGATTCTATTGCTTGTTCTGGTTGGTGCTTTTGTCTGGTGGCGACATCGGAGGAAACGCACACAATGGCGCCGCGACGCTCTGAGTGAACTCAAAGCTTTGCGTGCCAGAGCGGAAAATCACCCTCGCTGGTTTGGCGAGCTTAACGGGTTACTGAAACGGGCGGCACGGGAAGCCTTCCCAGAGCGCCACCCGGAAACCCTCACCGGCGAGCAGTGGGTTGAGTTTCTGCTGGCAACGGCGCCCGATGATCAGGCGAACCCGGCAGCCACTGTCAGTGCCATGGTGTCGGCTTGCTGGCAACCAGCCCCGACACTTGCGCCTGACGACGCCCTGCGTTTTGCCCGGGCCTGGCTGGAGGCGCAGCCATGATCAGCCTTGCCTATCCCTGGTTTCTGGTGCTGGCCTTGCTGCCATTGCTGCTGCTCGCCCGCAAGCCCAGCAGCGAGCCGGCCGAGGCTCCGGTGATTCCTGTCGGCCACTGGTTGTCGGATATGCCTGGCGTCAGTACCACAGGCCAACACCTTTCCCGCTGGCGCCGGGTGGTGCTGACAATCGCCTGGCTCTGCCTGGTATTGGCACTGGCACGGCCGCAACACGTTGGCGAAGAAACACAGATGCCGGTTTCCGGAAGGGATCTGATGCTGTTGGTCGACATCTCCCCCAGCATGGAAGAGCGGGATATGATTCAGCAGGGCAGAAGCATGAACCGGCTACAGGCTGTCAAACGGGTCCTGGACGATTTTATTGACCGGCGCAAGGGCGACCGGCTGGGGCTGATCCTGTTCGGCACCACCCCCTACGTACAGGCCCCGCTGACCTTTGACCGGGAAACCGTGCGAACCCTGCTGGATGAGGCTGGTCTGGGCATGGCCGGACGAGCCACGGCGATCGGCGATGCGATCGGCCTGTCCGTCAAACGCCTGCGCGAACGCCCGCGGGAACAAAGAGTGGCCATTCTGCTGACAGACGGCGCCAATACCGCCGGCGAAATCACCCCGGATAAAGCCGGGGAAATTGCCCAGGCAGCGGGTGTACGCCTTTACACGATTGGCATCGGCGCGGAATCCATGGTGCAGCAAGGACTGTTCGGCAACCGGCGGGTAAACCCGTCCCGGGATCTGGATGAAGACCTGCTCACGCGCCTGGCCCAACAAACCGGAGGCCAGTATTTTCGGGCCCGCAACCTGGAGGAGCTGGAAGGCATCTACGACATCATCAACCAGCTCGAGCCCATCGAGCAGGACGGCCAATTCTATCGTCCGGCAAAAGATCTCTACGTATGGCCCGCCGGCCTGGCGATCTTCCTCGGGCTGATTCTGCTGACAACCCGCCTGACCGGCAGCATACCGCTCACCCACAAGCACAGGGAGGCCAACAGTGGCTGATTTCCACTTCCTGCGGCCACTCTGGCTCGCGCTGCTTTTGCTGCTGCCACTGCTCTACCTGGCCAGACATCGCCTGAAACAACGTGACATCGGCTGGGAAAAACACATCCCCGCCCGGTTACTCCGGCCACTGATCCCGAAACATAAAGGGGCGGCTACCCGCTCTTCCCGCTCCCCGTTGCCAACTCTGGGCGCGGCAGTAACAGTATTGGCCTTCGCTCTGGCCGGACCAAGCTGGCGGGAAGCACCCACGCCCCTGAAACAATCGCAGGACAGCCTGGTTATGGTCCTGGACCTGTCCATTTCCATGCTGGCGACCGATGTCGAGCCAGACCGTATCACCCGGGCCAGACGTAAACTGCGGGACATTCTCGCGGAACGTCAGGGCGCGCTGAATGCCCTGGTTGTCTACGCTGGCGATGCCCATGTGGTGACGCCGCTGACGGAAGACACCCGCACCATTGAAGCCCTGCTGGACGTACTTGAGCCCGTTATCATGCCGGCGCAGGGTAACCGGGCCGATCTGGCCATCGAGCAGGCAATCGGGTTGCTGGATCAGGGTGCACCCGGTCGGGGCCGGATTCTGCTGCTGACAGACCAGGTGAGCGAAAATTACCGGAACCGGATTACCGAAAAACTGGAAAACACCGATTATAGTCTGAGCACGCTGGTGGTCGGCACAGAAGAAGGCGGCCCCATGCCACTGGCGAAACGCGGATTTATCCGCGAGGGCGGCGAGATTGTTATTGCAAGAGCCGATCCTGAGAGCCTGAACAGCCTTGCTGACCGCAACGGTGGCAGCAGCCATGCCCTGACCCTGGGCAATGCCGATATCCGCGCTCTGGAACTGCAACCGGACGCCGGCGGCGAGTGGTCCGATACCGAAGAAGGATTGAAAGCCAACCGCTGGCAGGACGACGGCTACTGGCTGCTCTGGCTGGCTTTGCCGCTGTTGCTGCTGGGCTGGCGCCGGGGCGCCTTTGCGGTGCTGGCACTGGCCTTGTTGCCGATGACTCTGGCTCCACGCCAGGCCATGGCAGTGGACTGGGCCGGACTGTGGCAGCGGGAAGACCAGCGGGCGCCACAACTGATTGAACAAAACCCGAAAGCCGCCGCCCAACAGCTTGAGCAGCCGGGCTGGAAAGGTTCTGCCCTGTACCGTAGCGGCCAGTACGCCGCCGCCGCAGAGGCCTTCTCCAGCCAGCCAGGCGCTACCGGCCACTATAACCGGGGCAATGCTCTGGCCCGGGCTGGCAAGCTGGAACAGGCCATAGAGGCTTACGATCAGGCGTTGCAGGAAAATCCGGATATGGATGCCGCCCGTTTCAATAAACGACTGGTAGAGCAGTTACAAGAGAAAGAACAACAGCAACAAGAATCGGACCAGGGAAACAACGAACAAAACCAGCAACAGGACTCGCAACAACAGGGCCCGCCCGACAACCAGAACGACGACGGGCAACCCGGCCAGGACGCCGAGCAAGAGAGGTCTGAAGGGCAGGAATCAAAATCACAGGAGGAAAGACAACCTTCGCAGCCTGAAGCGCAATCTGCGCCGTCCGAAGGAACCCTGGACCAGGGCCAGGAGCAATGGCTTCGCCGAATACCCGACAACCCGGGCGGCCTGCTGCAACGCAAGTTTCTGCAGCAGCATCAACAACGACAAACCGGAACCGACGAAGGCGATACACCATGGTAAAAACTGTTATGTCTTGCCTGACAGCCATCGCACTCTCACTGGCTGTCTGTTTCCCTGCGTTTTCGGCAGGCCGGGATGCCTTTATCGAGCTGTCGGCCGACAAGGCCGAGGTGTATGTGCAGGAGCAACTGATACTGACGATACAGCTGTACTTCTCGGGTACCCTGGTTCAGGGCGACCTCTCTGAGCCTGGGCATCCAGATGCCATTATTGAGCGGCTGGGCAACCAGCAGGAATCCGTGCAATATCGGGACGGCACCCGTTACCGGGTGATCGAGCGGCGGTACGCTATTTTTCCTCAGGAACCGGGCAGCTTCACGTTGCCCGCTATACGCTTTGAAGGTCACGTCCGCGACTCATCGTCCCGGCAGCTGCGTTCTGTCCGGGACAGCCAGCAACTCTATGAAGTGCCGGTAAAATCAATACCAGACGAGTATCCGGCAGACACCCCCTGGTTACCCGCCAGCAACCTGAGCCTTTCTGAGGAGGGGCTGCCCCGGTCCAGAGAACTGGAAGCTGGCAGCAACCTCACCCGAAAATTGACCCTGCAAGCCACCGGGTTGCCTGCCGAAGCCCTGCCACCCTTCCCTCAGCGACTGTCGGGCGGTATCCGCCAATATCCAGATCAGCCACTGCGAAACACCGACGCCACGCTGAATGGCCTGCAATCGGTGCTGCAGCAAAGCTTCGCTCTGGTTCCCGTACAGGCCGGTGCAACCGTGGTGCCCCGGTTGAGCATTCCCTGGTGGAATACCGAAACCGACGAGCTTGAAGAAGCCGTTTTACCGGCCAGCACGTACCAGATCACAGGCACCGAAGCCGTTGTGGCAACACCCGACATCAATGAAGCCGATAACGCCACCGATACAGCCCGGGGTTCTGATTCAGGAGGCGGGGAAACCCAAAGTGTTTCCGGCTGGATCTGGAGCACCCTGGTGTTCGCATTACTCTGGCTAGCAACACTGGCGCTCTGGTGGCGTAGCCGGGGTAAGAAAACCAACAGACCCCAGGCCCCGAGACAGCAAAGCCATAGCGAAAAGCAGGCGTTCGACGACCTGATTCAGTCGGTCACAAACAGCTCTGCCCAGGCATCCGGCCTGCTGTTGCGGTGGGCACGGCTTCAGTACCCGAGCCAGGCATTTGCCAGCACACAGGACCTTACCCGGTATCTTAATGACAAGGAACTGGAGACCGCCATGGAAGACTATCAGGAAGCTCTTTTTTCAGCCCGGGGCGATAAGAGTGAAGTAAGCAAGGAAGTCAGAACACGGCTGATCAAAGCCATCGGGAGAGCGGCCAGACACAAGGAAGGGGCCAGCCAGGAAAGCCTGCCCCCGCTGTATCCGGCCGAATTGTCGGGTTAAAAACCACAGCGACAAAAGACCGGACAGCGCGGTAAGCGAAACGATCAGTTGATCAGTTGCTGGTTGATCACCAGCTCCACCGGCTCACCCTGTTCGTCCGGAGCCGTTACCTCGGCCTCTATCTGACCCTGCAAGTCACCCGGCTGCGGATTGACACTGCCGCTATTGGTCAGGCGCGCAACGACCGCCACCTCTTCCTGCGCGGAAATAGTTGCTCGCGGAGACATGGCGTTGTTGTCATCCAACCGAATGTCGGCCGGCAAAGAACCGGCGGTCATCCGAACAACCGCCACCGGCGGGCCCTCGGAGTTACCGATCGGGCGGGCAAAGATAAACAGCGTGGTATCTGGCGAGACTTGCTGCTTGAGGTCTTCAGCCAGAGAAACATGCAGAGAAACACCAGCGCTTTGTACCCGCTCGGGCTCCTGGCTTGCGATGGTCGGCGGTGTCTCACCCAACCGACGGTAGGCCTCATTAATCCCCTCCCGGATGGACGGGATCTGCGGGTGGTTCGGTGCTACCGCAACAATCCGTTCCCAATGCTCGATGGCCTGACGGTAATTTTGTTGACCGAATGAGGCGATACCCAGTAGTCCCAGAGAATTGACTTCGTCGGGATTCAGCGCCCGGGCCGACTCAACCACGCTTTGTACTTCCGGCGTCATCTGACCACCATTGGCGAAGAAGCGCGCCTGGGCTTCCAGCCCAAGCGCCGCAGCACTGGCACTGGGTTCCTCTTCAGTAACTTTGGCGAGTTGCTGATAGGCCGCGGCTGCATCGCCAAAGCGTTCAATGCGCATATAGGTCTGACCCAGCATGGCCCAGCCCTCAGCGTTGTCCGGGTTTTCCTGCAGGCGCAGCCGTAGTTGTTCCGCCAGCTCTGCCATACGCGCAGCCTGGCTGCCACCAGAGGCTTCCATTTCCTGCATGGTGATGAACTGCTCCACCTGATCCATCGAACCCCATTGCTGATAGCCAAAATAGGTGCCTGCAGGCAGGAAGACCAAGCTTAGCAGCGCCACCACAACAGCGCTGCGGCGACCGGAGGTTGATTTGTGTGGCGCTTCGTTCTCGGGAACATCGTCCAGCATGGCGCCCGCGAGCTCTTCTTTCAGCTGCTGGTAGCCTTCGTCATCCAGGACCCCTGCCTGGTGCTCGTCCTGCAGTTCCTTGAGACGGGTTCTATAAGCCAGCAGGTTCTGGTTTCTGATATCTGCTTTCAACTGCGCCCCCGACCGGTGGAAAAACACCGGAAAAAGCACGAAGGCCAGGGCAAAAAGAATGAGTACCGTTGCAGTAATCCAGAATGTTTCGGTCATGAAGTCATCATCGTGGTTCGAAATGAATAGGTTGATCAACGTTGATCAAAGGCGCTCCGATTGATCTTCCTCGCCAGACAGAATCCGCTCGGCTCGGCTTTTGTCGGCTTCACTAAGGCCTGAACCTTCCTCGTCGCGTCTTCGGGACCGCCAGACCACGCCGGCCACCAACAGGAAGCCGCCGATCACGGCGATAGCGGGAAAAGCCCAAAGCAGAATGGTGCGCTTGTCTACCGGTGGCTTGTACTTGATGAATTCGCCGAACCGCGATACCAGGGCGTCAACAATTTCTTCGTTGGACGCGCCGTTTTTCATCATCCGGTAAACCTGTTCGCGCATGTCCTCAGAGATGGGTGCATTGGAATCCGCAATATTCTGATTCTGGCACTTCGGACAGCGCAATTCTGCGATCAACTCCTGAAAACGCAACTCCTGCGCCCGCGTTTCAAAATCATAAACCGCCCGCACCTCTGCCTGAGCCGGGCTGGATAGCCAGATCACGCTGGCGAGTATCACCACGATATACCGCATCAGCTCTCACCTTTTGCCTGGTTGATCACTGGAAGCAGACCTTCTTCCCAGACTTTCTGGTTCACCACTCCCACATGGCGGAAGCGAACCACGCCCTCGGCATCAATGACGTAGGTTTCCGGCGCACCATAGACACCAAGATCAAAACCCAGGCTGCCTTCGGAGTCAAAGATGATGGTTTCATAAGGATTGCCAAGACTATTCAGAAAACGAAAGGCCGCCTCCCGCGTATCTTTGTAGTTCAGGCCGACAATCCGGACACCCTTATCATTAGCCAGATGCATCAGGTATTCGTGCTCCTCCCAACAAGAGGGGCACCATTCGGCCCAGACGTTCAAAAGAGACACCTGGCCTTTGAAAACCGAGGTATCGAGTGTCTGTTCGGGATTTTTCAGCGATGGCAGACTGAATTCCGGCACCGGCTTGCCGATCAGGGCCGATTCCAGTTTAGTCGGGTCCTTGCCCAGACCGGCAAACAGAAAAACTCCGACACCCAGTGCCACCAGCAGAGGGAGAAACATGAACAGTCGCTTCATGGGGTAACCTCCACAGGTTTGCCACTGGTTTGTGGACCCTGTGTTTCACTGACCGCTTCCTTGCGGACGCGAATCCGGTAGCGCTTGTCAGAAATGGCCAGGAAGCCACCAATCGCCATAACCAACGCGCCCAGCCACAACCAACGGATTAATGGCTTGTATTGCAGGCGGATGGCCCAGGCGTTGTCGCCGATGCGCTCACCAATGGCGACGAATACATCCCGGAACAGGCCAGCATCGATGTCGGCTTCGGTCATCATGCTCATGCCCACGGTATAATTACGTTTTTCCGGGTGCAGCTCGGAGACCTTTTCGCCATCCAGGAAAAGATCAAAACTGCCGTACTGGGAGGTGTAATTAGGTCCGCTGCGCTGACCGATATCGGTGAATACAAGTCTGTAGTCACCGGCCATTGCGGAGTCACCCGGTACCATGCGCACATCCCGCTCTATGCCGTAATTGGAGACGACCGTGGCACCGGCCATGACCATGGCCACACCCAGATGACCGAGCACCATCCCCCAATAACTGCGGGACTGACGTTTGAGACCCTGCAGCCGGCCTTTGCGGGAGGCAGACTTGTCCCGGATATCCCAGAAAGTCGCCACAGTGACCCAGATAGCGGTAAAGAGACCGGCAAAGGCCCAGGGTGTGAAGCCACCATAACCGATCATCACAGCGGCCGTCGCAAGCACACTGATGGCCAGCGGCCACAGCAGTTTACGGGCCAGCCAGCCGCCATCGGTTTTCTTCCACCGAGAAAAGATACCCGCGCCCAGCAACAACCCGGCTGCAATAGCCAGCGGACTGAAGGTCATATTAAAGAAGGGCTCACCGACCGACAGCTTCTCCTCCTGCAGATAATCCAGAACCAACGGATACAGCGTGCCAATCGCCACCAGCATGGTGGCCGAGACCAACAGCACATTGTTGAGCAGCAGAAAGATTTCCCGCGACAGGGAGCCATAGCGTGAACGCACATGCACTACCGGTGCCCGGAAAGCATACAGCACCAAACTTGCCAGGATGGTAATACCCAAAAGCATCAACAGGAATTTACCCCGTTCCGGATCCGACGCAAAGGCATGAACCGATGTCAGTACCCCGGAACGTACCAGGAAAGTGCCCAGCAGACTCAGGGAGAAGGTGATAATGGCCAGCAACACCGTCCAGCTCTTGAACACGCCGCGCTTTTCAGTGACCGCGAGCGAGTGCATCAGCGCGGTACCGGACAGCCACGGCAGCAATGAGGCGTTTTCCACAGGGTCCCAGAACCACCAGCCGCCCCAGCCAAGCTCGTAGTACGCCCACCAGCTACCAAGAGCGATACCAATCGTAAGGAACGACCAGGCCACGGTTGTCCACGGCCGTGACCAACGGGCCCAGGCAGCGTCCAGCCGACCGTTTATCAGCGCCGCAATGGCAAAGGCGAAGGCGACAGAGAAGCCCACGTATCCCATGTAAAGCATGGGTGGATGAATGATCAGACCGATGTCCTGCAGTAGCGGATTCAGGTCGCGGCCATCGGCCGGTATGTTGGGCAACAGGCGATCAAACGGGTTGGAAGTGACAATGATAAATAACATAAAGCCGACGGCGACCATCCCCAGTACGGAAAGCACCTGGGAGATCATGACCGTTGGCAATTTGCGACTGAAAGTCGCCACCGCCAGAATCCAGCCAGACAACATCAGAATCCACAACAACAGGGAGCCTTCGTGGCCACCCCATACGGCGCTGAACTTGAAGTACCAGGGCAACAGGCTGTTGCTGTTGTTGGCCACATAGGCCACGGAAAAGTCATCAGTCAGAAACGCATGGGTCAAAATGGCAAAGGCCAGACCAACAAACACAAACATGCCCGAGGCCAGTGGTCGTGCAAACGCCTGCAGGCTGTCACGCCCGGTCAGGGCACCTGCCAGCGGCACAACAGAGAGTAGCACCGCCAGTAACAGTGCCAATATCAGTGCAAGCTGCCCGAGTTCCGGATACATCAAGCTTCTCCAAATTCAGAAATAGATTGAACGGTCAGTAGGATGTACTCTGCGCGGCTTTTTCTGCATCCGCGGCCTTTTTGCGGGCTGCTGAAGCACTTTCCATCGCATCGGCAACCTCCGGCGGCATGTAGTTCTCGTCATGTTTGGCCAGAACCTGGTCCGCTACAAACAGGCCATCTTCGTTCAGTCGGCCCATCGCTACCACGCCCTGCCCTTCGGCAAACAGGTCCGGCAGAATGCCTTTGTACTGAACCGGCACGGAAGCAGTATAGTTGGTTACCCGAAACTGAACGTTCAGGCTGTCGGCATCGCGCTTGACGCTGCCCTCCTCCACCATGCCTCCGGCGCGAATGCGCACATCAGTGGGGGCCTCGCCGGCCGCGATTTGCGTCGGATCATAGAAGAGATTGATGTTCTGCCTTAGCGCATAGGTGGTCAGTCCTACTGCCACTGCAATGCCTGCTACCAGGAAGAGCACAATGGTAAGTCGTTTTTTTCGGATCGGATGCATGATTAACCGCCTGTCAGTCCTGGGAAACTTCTACTCGGGTGAAGGTCGCTGCTGTTTTCGATCCGGCGTCCCTACCGGCTGTCTTTTCCTGTTGTTCGAAGCGGCGCCTACACGCCTCAATGATTGCCCGGTTGCGCCTGGCCGACCAGATCATCATGGCGGCAAACACGACCACAAATACGCCATAACAAGCCCAGACATAGGGGCCGTGGCCTTCCATCGCGATAAATGCTGAGAAGGAATCGAATGCCATGAATCAGCGTCTCCCCGCCATGACCAGTTCTTTAACCCAGCGGGTTCGCTGTTCCCGCACCAGAATCTCGGTTTTCATTCGCAGGCATGCCAGCCAGCCGAATAGCAGGTAGAGCCCGAGAACGGACAGCAGCAATGGCACCCACATCTCCATCGGCATGGAAGGTTTCTCGGTAAGCTTGAGTGTCGCGGGCTGATGCAGGGTATTCCACCACTCCACGGAGTATTTGATAATCGGGATATTCACTACCCCCACCAGAACCAGAACCGCAACAGCACGGGCCGCCGATTTCTCGTCATTGATCGCGCGATCCAGGGCGATCACACCACCGTAGAGAAACAGCAGAATCAGCATGGACGTCAGGCGCGCATCCCACACCCACCAGGTCCCCCAGGTTGGCTTGCCCCAGACTGCCCCGGTGAACAACGACAGAAAGGTAATCATCAACCCGACCGGCGCTACGGCTTTAACGAACACATCCGCCAGTTTCATACGCCAGACCAGAGTAACCACGGCGGCGACCGCCATCATCATGTACAGGGACTGGGCGATAAACGAGGTGGGCACATGGATAAAGATAATCCGGTAACTGTTGCCCTGAAGATAATCCTTGGGCGCGAAGGCCAGCCCCCAGATTAGCCCGGCCAGCAATATAATCAGCCCCGAAGCCAGTAGCCAGGGCATAAAGCGGGTCGCTATCCCGAAAAACCATTTCGGAGAGCCCAGCTTGTGAAAAAATTGCCACATCAGTTGATCACCGCTTTGCTGTTTTACTGTTCGTTGTTGCCGGGCCCACAGCACCGGTCAGCTATTGGACATGCTGATTCTTAATGCCGCTGCCGAAGCAAAAGGCGCCAGAGTCAGTGCCAGCGTCAGAAACGCGCCCATCAAAGCCAGGTAGCCGGCCACTGGCGCGCCCTGCGTTGCCGCCGCCACGGTTCCGGTGCCGAAAATCAGCACGGGAATGTACAGCGGAATGATCAGCAGTGACAAGAGTACACCTGCCGACCGTAATCCGAGTGTCAACGCCGCCCCGATGGAGCCAATCAGGCTGAGTACCGGTGTACCGATCAGCAGCGTTAGACACAGAATCGCAATAGAGTTCCCGTCCAGGTGAACCATTATGCCCAGTATCGGAGTAAGCACCACCAATGGCAGACCGGTGAGTATCCAGTGCGCCATGGTTTTGGCCAGCACCAGCAGGAACAGAGGCTGGGGCTGAAGTATCAATTGCTCCAGCGTGCCATCGTCAAAATCGTGCCGGAACAGGTGGTCCAGCGACAACAACACCGACAGAAGCGCCGCCACCCAAAG
>Ga0194136_1000760_pt1 | contig 16233 bp, 17 predicted proteins | sample TARM_MetaG_T3A_1_FD_134023 | JGI IMG/M metagenome (GOLD analysis project Ga0194136, IMG submission 134023) | Freshwater microbial communities from Pennsylvania, USA, analyzing microbe dynamics in response to fracking - TARM_MetaG_T3A_14 (version 2) | ecosystem: Environmental > Aquatic >...
ACGCCGGAGGTCGAGGGTTCGAGTCCCTTCTGGGTCGCCACTTGCTGGTGTGGCTCAATGGTAGAGCAGCTGATTTGTAATCAGCAGGTTGATGGTTCGATTCCGTTCACCAGCTCCAGTAAACTCACTATAGAAATATAGTGGGTTTTTTTATGTCTTCAGAAAAAGACCTTGGTCTAGAAAAAGAAGAAAATTGTGTGCAACTTGTGGAAAACTAGGGAATAAACCACAGGTTATCCACAAAGAGTAAGAAAATATTGGCGAATTCCACAGAAGGACTGTGGATAACTTTAGATGGTGCACAATAGATTTAGACCAAGATGTTGAGATCATAGATCCATAAATGAAGAAAAGCCCAGGGTATTCCCTAGGCTTTTCTTGTGCGTTCATGATTCTTTTTGATGCGTAGATCTTCCCCTAAAAACTTATAGAGATTGAAATCGCCCACCAGTCTTGAGTAAATACGCTCATCATACTTGTCTTTGAGATTCTCAATGGTCAGATTTGTGGAAATGAGCATTTTTTTCTTCCGAAGAAGCTTGGCATTTAAGAAGTTGAAGAGTTCTACCTTGGAAAAATCTGTGGTGAGCTCTGTGCCTAGATCATCGATGATTAAGAGATCGCAATGGAGTAGGAGGTCTAAGAGTTCTTTGTTCTCTTGGAACTTCACTTCCTTCAGATTTTGAATGAGTCCATCGGCTGTGCGATAGACCACCAAGTGACCCGCATCTAAGAGTTCTTTGGCAATGCAGCTGGAAAGAAATGTTTTTCCAGTTCCTGGACTCCCATAGAACAAAAGATTGGTGGTGGTTTCTTTAAAGGATTTGATGTAACCGAGCACTCCTTCTAAAATCTTTTGCATGTTCTCGCGGGGAGAGATGGGGTAGGGGCCTGGTTCGTCCTCATAAAAATCCATTTTGAAATAGGCGAAGGTATACTCTTTGATCAAGGCATTGAAATCAGAGGTTCTATGGTAAGCCTCAATGAGGTGCTTCTTGTAACAGGTACATTTTTCTTGGCGAATGTATCCAGTATCTTCACATTTTGTGCAGGCGTAGTGTTGGTCTAAATAATCCAACGAGTAGCCATGGGTAGTTAAGAGCTCCATACGCTTGCCTCTGAGGTTTAACACTTCATTCTTAAGCTTGGCAAAGGCTTCTTCATGATTGATGTTTTGTTTAAAGTTCATCATGGCCAGTTCCATGCTAAGTGAAGCAATTTGTTTTTCCACCTGTAGGATTTCTGGAGCATTTTGCGCCACATCTGCTCTTCTCTTGGCTAAGGCTTCTCGCTCTCTTTCACGAAGTTCTTCGTATTTTTTCATGATGAGCCCATGGTATCCTTTAATCATTTATCCCACCCCAATAATTTTCGTTCTAAATCATCATAGTCATATTCTCGTTCTGTAAAATCTTTTTTCTGAGTTTTCTTTTGCGCCGTTTTACGGGGCTTTCGCTCATGTTTTTCCAGATCTTCTAAAGTTTTGATCTCATCTTTTAACCAAGACCGAAGAATCCCATTGATGTAGCCCATCTCTACTTTGCCTAAAGTGTTATAGCCTATGTCACAGGCTTTTAAGATCATATCAGTGGTGAAGCCATAGGTATAGAACCACTTCTCCAAGAGGTCCTCTTGAGGTTTGGGCACGTCTTTGTCGTTGATGCCAAGATAGCTCAATACTTTTCGATAGTTCATCCATTTGTCTTCATGCTTTCGAATGTTTTGCTGTGCCAGGTCTTGGGTTTTAATCCCTTGACTATCCCAACTGATGGCTACGGTTTCAATGTAGCGCATGTTGGTCTTTCCTTTGGAAACGCAGTGCTGTACCAAGAGGATGATTACTTCTTCAGGGAAATGATATTTTTCTTTAAAATAGAGAAATTTTTCTGCATCGGAGGAAGACAGAGGCCTTCCCATAAGCTGAGAAATTTCATCAAGCAGGGGACTTCGATTTCCTTGTGAAGGAAGCTCTTCTTTTGAGGAAAGATCCTTGGCCGAAGTTTTTTCAGGAGGTTTTGCCTCTGGCCTTAGGAGGGATTGGCTTTCCTTGATTTCGATGGAGACATTCCCATAGGCATCAATGGTGCGCATGGAAAGAAGACCCACTTCATCCCAGTAGGCCAGTGCCTTTAAGACATCGGTTTCCAAGAGACCTAAAATCTCTGCAAGGAAGGTGGTGGTGACCCCATCCTCTCCCATTTGGGTATATCGTAAGAGGGTGATATAAACTTTGACGTATTCCCCTCGGGCTTTGGGCATATAGTAATCCACAAAACCCGAGGAGAGTGTTACGGTGGTGGCTTGATAAGCCTTGAGCATAATTGTTGTCATGTTGATCTCTCCATTTGCTTCTAAGAAAATTATAGCCATTGCAAAGAAGTTCATTCATCTTGCATGAAAAACTCTTGCACCGATAAAAGAAGGACCTCTTGGAGGCCCCAGTGTATTAAGATATGATGTTGGGATCCTTCAATGGAATGGTGGCAATCACCGAATCCTTTTTAAAGTTGAAATTTTTCCAGATTTCAAATCGGTCTACTTTATAGCGCGTCTGTTGATTCTTTCGAAGGACATTTTGATAGGTGTCCAAATCCTTGGTGATGCCGCCATTATAGAGAATCAGTTGCACCGTTTCCTTCTCTTCCACTTCTTTTTCTTCTCGTACTTTAAAACCGTGGAGTGAGAGCATGGTATTAAAATTTCTAGACAAGCTCTTCACATAACCAAAATTCATGACGTCAAGACCAATGGTTCGATAATTTGCATTATAGGAGAGTTTACCTTGGACATCGATCTTAAAAAGGCGAAGAGGCCTCGCCATATCCTTGATGGTATCTTCCAGTTTCACCACATCCGGGTCTTCAATAGTTTCTAAAATAACACCATAAAAAGCGGTTTTCTTCTTTGGTTTGATTTTCTTCACAAGGCCTCTTGTGGCATTTTCTATAGCTTTTCCAGATTCTTTGTCTAGAAGAGCGACCAGATAGTATTTCATGTGTTGCTGCCTCCACAATTGTTTTTTCTCATTATAACATAGAAAGTTTGGCTTCATAGAGCCACAACAAACTCTTTCCCAAGGGTTCTGTGGTCTATCTTTTTTACAGAGGGGATGAGCAGAGCCTATGAAGCACGCTAAATCCATTGAATACCATAGAAGATACAAGTTTATGCTAGTAGGATAAAGTTCATAATTAAGAGGACGTATACAGATGTATTTTATGATATAATGTATTGTGGTAATTCATCATGGGATGATTGTGTTAAGGACTTCAGTGTCCGTTGCTTTGTAAAGAAACAAAAGAGAGTGCCCATGCTCTAGTTGACAAAGAACAGTGAAGAAATGAGTAGAACTTAAAGGTGGAGTATATGGAAAAATTAATCATTAAAGGTGGAGCAAAGCTCTACGGCGAAGTAGAAATTAGTGGCGCAAAGAATGCAGCGGTGGCAATCCTTCCTGCAGCTATTATGGTGGGAGAAGGTTTGTGTGAGATCGAGAACATTCCAGACATTGATGATGTGCATTGTTTAGAGCGGATCATTGAAGCCATTGGTGGCAAAATTGAGAAGAATGGATCGACTTATTCTGTCGATTGTACAGGGGAACTTAATGTTGTGGCGGACACAGAAGATGTGCGCAAGATGAGAGCCTCGTACTATTTGGTGGGGGCACTTCTGGGTCGCTATAAAAAAGCCAAGGTAGAACTTCCTGGCGGCTGTGCCATCGGTGTACGGCCCATGGACCAACATATTAAAGGGTTTGAAGCCCTAGGAGCTACGGTGACCATGGACCATGGGTCCATCACTGCCGTTGCGGATAAACTGCTAGGTACCAACATCTTTTTTGATGTGGTGTCTGTAGGAGCAACCATCAATGTGATGCTGGCGGCTACTTTAGCAGAAGGACAAACCGTTCTGGAGAATGTAGCCAGAGAACCTCATGTGGTAGATGTGGCAAATTTCTTAAATACCATGGGGGCGGACATCAAAGGTGCAGGTACGGATGTGATCCGGATCAATGGGGTGGAAAAACTTCATGGGTGTACCTACAGTGTCATTCCAGACCAGATTGAAGCAGGCACCTACATGATTGCCACGGCAGCTTGTGGCGGAGAAGTCACTGTGAAAAATATCATCCCCAAACACATGGAGTCTATTTCAGCAAAGCTTGAAGAAATGGGTGTTTTGGTGGAAGAGTTTGATGACAGCATCAAAGTGAGTTCAGAGCCTGAAAAGCTTATTTCTTGCAATATCAAAACCTCACCCTATCCAGGGTTTCCAACGGATGTACAGCAACCCATGAGTGTTCTTATGAGCATTGCCAAGGGAAGAAGCATCATCAATGAGAGCATTTGGGAATCTCGGTTTAAGCATATGGATGAGTTAAAGAGGATGGGTGCCAGCGTCATGGTGGAAGGTAGAACCGCCATTATAGAAGGCGTGGAAAAGCTTTCAGGGGCTAATGTGCGTGCAACGGATTTGAGAGCCGGCGCAGCCATGGTCATTGCAGGACACATCGCAGAGGGGAAAACAGAGATCAGTGATATTGAACATATTTATCGTGGGTATCCTGCCATTGAAAAGAAGTTCAAAGCCCTAGGGGCAGACATCTCTGTGGAAGGATGTTAGGAAGTGTAGAAGAATGATTTTTTGTTCATTATATAGTGGGTCCAGTGGCAACAGCATCTTTGTGGCCTCAGAAGAGACCAAGGTGCTTGTAGATGCAGGGCTCACAGGGAAAAGTATCATCAGTGCTTTGGAAAATATCGGAGAAGACCCCAATACCTTAGATGGAATTTTGGTCACCCATGAGCATAGTGACCATATCAAGGGTGTAGGCATTTTATCTCGGAAGTTCAACTTACCCATTTATGCCGATGAGAAAACCTGGGTAGCCATGGAACGGTCTCTAGGGAAGATTCGAGAAGACAATATCAAAGTGGTAGATAAGAAATTTTCCATCAAGGATTTAGATGTGGAACGGTTTAGAGTGCCACATGATGCGGTGTCTTGTCATGGATACAGCTTAAGCCATGGGCAAAAGAAGATCAGTATCGCCACGGATATGGGCGTATTCACAGAGGAGATCAAACGCGCCATTTTGGACTCAGATCTCATTTTGTTAGAAAGCAATCATGATGTGGAAATGCTAAAGTTTGGCCCCTATCCCTATGACTTAAAAAGAAGAGTCTTAAGTGAACTGGGACATCTTTCCAATACAGATGCAGGCCTAGCAGCGTTAGAAGTGCTAAAAGCAGGAAAAAAGAAAATTGTTCTGGGGCACTTGTCCGGAACCAACAACATTCCTGAACTGGCCTTTAAAACCGTGGAGAATCTTTTTTTAGGGGAAAACCTCTCCATTGGACCAGACATGGATGTAGAACTGAAACTGGCCAGTCGCATAAGGCCTTCCAGTTATTCGGAGGTATAAAATGAAAGAAATCTATTGCTGCTTAGAAGACATTGATATGGGCATCGATGACTTTCTTTTGGCCCATGAAACCTTTCCGGTGATGCTCACCGATGAAACCCATCTTTGCGCCTATTGCAAGGAACCATCAAAATACAGACTGGTTCTGGTAAGTCAGGTAGCTGAAAACCACGAAGCCATGATATAATAAAAAACAGATTTTATAAGCTAAAAGGAGTAACAAAGATATGAATTTATACAAGAGCTGGAACGATATGGTGGTAGACTATGTACAAACCAAAGGAGAAAAAGCCTTTTGGGAGGAGTACTCTAAAGTAGAAGGGTCTATTTATGCAAAGATTCTAGAAAATCCTTCTGAGAAGTTTACCTATACCATCGATGCTTTGGCAAAAGAAATTGGTACAACCAATGAGTTTGTCATGGGATTCACCGATGGCATCAATGATTCTTTGGTGGAAACTCTAGACCTAGAGAACATTTCCAGTGAAGATGAAATTACCTTAGACATCAATTTAGAAAGACTCTACTATAATATGCTAGACGCCAAGGCGGATTATCTGTATAACATTCCAGCGTGGGATGAGATTTTGACAGAAGAAAGAAGACTGGAACTGGCCAAAGAACTTAAGGATTCTCGTACAGTACGTAATGAGAATAAAGTGGGAAGAAATGATCCATGTCCTTGCGGCAGTGGTAAAAAGTATAAGAAGTGCCATGGCAAATAATCTGAACGCATAAGTATGTTGATCTAGGAAACTCCATGACAAAGGGTGTCATGGAGTTTTTTCATATTTTATAAGTGTAAGAAGTACAAGGAAGCCTTTCATTCTTTTGACACACTTTCTCCAAGGTAGAAGTGTTAAAATAGAAGCATATAGAATAATGTCGTATAACCATAAGAGGAGAATAAAATCATGAAGCTTAAAAAGATCATCCTGAGCCTTCTTAGTGTGGTGATCCTAGGAACCCTAGTATTGGGTTGCAGTGAAAAACCAAAAGAAGAAGGGAAAACCCCAGTGGACCCGCCGATAAAGGAAGAGCCTGAAGAAATCTTTCAGGAAACCTTTCAAGAAGTGATCTTTGGAGAGGATACCTATAAGATCCTTGTGACAGACCTCTTTAAAGAGGAAGCTAGGGAAGATGCACAAACCATCCTCTCCTACTATAATGAACCCTATGAGAGTTATCTATTGATTCGTGAAATCCCCAAAGATACCCTTCCTGAGCAGTTGTCCCTGGAAGACTATGAAACCCTTTTTTTGACTGCCATGGATACTTTGATCCTTGAAGAGCGACAAGACAATGCCTATGAGGAGCATGAAGGTGTACGTCTACATTTATCTGGGCAGATAGAGGGTGTTGGTACATCGTATAGGATTCAGCTCTATGATATGGAGGATCATTTTCTTGAAATCCTTCTCTGGAGCTTTACAGAAAACATCCTCCAGAACAAAGACTATTATGAGGATCTTTTGAACTCCTTTGACGTACTACATAGACATCCAGAGGAAGAGGTAGACCCAGTGGATGTGGAAGAAGAGGCTCCTTAAAATGATGGAGATTCGACTCATCGCCGTAGGGAAACTCAAAGAACCCTATTTAAGAGCGGCAGAAGAACATCTAGAAAAGATGGTGGGTAAAAAAGTACCCATAAAAATTGTTGAAGTGGCGGATGAAAAGACCAAAGAGCAAGCCAGTGAAAAAGAAATGGACAAAGTTAAAGATCTGGAAGGTCAAAGGATTCTGAAGCAAGTGGATCGAAAAGGGCAGATGTATGTCATGGATCTTTCCGGGAAAAAAATAAAAAGCATGGCTTTTCAAGGGATAGTGAGGGAAGCCATGATGGAAGACATCCCTTTGCAACTGGTCATTGGCGGAAGCCTTGGTTTATCAAAGGACGTGCTAAAGGCAGCCAAGGGACGCATATCCTTTGGGGAGATGACCTATCCCCATCAGCTGTTTCGCATTATGCTCTTAGAAGAACTCTATAAATGTCTGTAAAATAAAAGGAGTCATCCATATGGAAACAAGAAGAATCTACAAACGCACCACAAGAAAAAAAGTGTTCATTTTTCAAGGGCTCTCTGTGCTATTTTTTCTTGTGTTGGGCATTCTTTATTTAGAGCTCCTCTTACGTGGGCTGACCAGTGGTCCCTTTTTTAATGAAGGATTGCTCTATAGTGCACTATTTTCCAGTGGGGTAGGGATTTTCATCTATCTCTTGGGATCCTTTATCCCGAAGAAAGGGCAAGGATTCTTTTTTGGTGTCCTCTTATTTTTGCTGACATTTCTCTTTGCTTCTCAGTTTATTTATTTCAAGATTTTTAGAACGTTCTTTACGGTGTTCTCGGCACAAAATGGCGGACAAGTGCTGGAATTTATAGAGGATATTGTCCATGCCATGGGGAGAAATGCCCTGGGGCTTGTATTTTTCTTTATGCCATTTTTCCTCTATGTTCTCTTGGAAAAGCGCAGTGCTGAAAAACCTTACGTCCATACTTGGATGGAGCGTGGCCTTATAGCCTTTCTCCTTCTCATCGTTACGGGGGGAGGACTTTTATGGGTCAACCTAGGGTCTAAAGATGTGAATTCAGCGTATGATCTGTATTATCAAAACAAATATCCTGTGGCTTCTTTTAATAAATTAGGCCTTTTGACCAGTATGAGGCTAGATCTTCAACGTACGGCCTTGGGCCTAGAGACCAAGAATGCACCGCCTCCTCTCGCAGAAGGTATTCCGGATATCCCCATACCTGTGAAGGACGAAGAGCCCAGGGAAGAAGAAATCATCGTCTATGAAGATCAAGTGTTAGAGCTTCCCTTCACCAGGCTCATGGAAGAAACTGCGGATGACACATTGAAGCAGATGCATGCTTATTTTAGTCAAAGAACCCCCACGAAGAAAAATCAGTACACAAGGATCTTTGAAGGATATAACCTGATTTTGATTACCGCGGAAGCCTATTCCCACTATGCCATTGATGAGACGTTGACGCCTACCTTGTATAAGATGAGTGAAGAAGGATTTCGATTTACAGATTTTTACAATCCCCTCTGGGGGGTCAGCACCTCTGATGGAGAGTATGTGGCCACCACAGGACTCCTTCCCAAAAGTGGTGTATGGAGCATGTATAAATCTGGGGATATTGCCATGCCTTACGCCATGGGTAATGCCCTAAGACCCCTGGGATACACCACTATGGCCTATCACAATCATACCTATGACTACTATAATCGAGACATTTCCCATCCCAATCTAGGATATGAGTACAAAGGTCTTGGCAATGGTTTAGATGTAGCGCCCACATGGCCAGAATCAGACCTGGAGATGATGGAGCTCACGGCAGAGGAGTACATGGGGAAAGAACCTTTCCATGCATACTATATGACGGTTTCTGGGCATATGCGCTATGATTTCACAGGAAATTACATCGCCTATAAAAATCGAGACTTGGTGAAAGACCTCCCTTACAGCGAGGGCGGTCAAGCCTATATGGCTACTCAAATTGAACTGGATTTGGCTCTAGCGCACCTACTAGAAAAACTAGAGGAATACGGCGTGGCGGAGAATACCCTCATCGCCATCAGTGGAGATCATTATCCCTATGGCCTAGATAAAAAGGACCTGGATGAACTGGCAGGCCATGAAGTGGAAGAAACTTTCGAGCTGTATAAATCGAGCTTCATTTTATACAAAAAAGGAATGGAGCCCGTGACCATAGACCGTCCAGCCTCCAGCTTAGACATCATTCCCACCATTGCCAATCTATTAGGCTTGTCCTATGATTCTAGGCTCTATATGGGACAAGACCTCTTGTCTGATATCGCGCCCAAGGTTATTTTCAATGACCGAAGCTTCATTACAGATGTGGGACGCTATGATGCGTCAAAGAATGTGTTCACCTTAAAAGAAGGCATTGTTTTGACTGAAGAAGAAAAGAATACCTATAGAAGAGCGGTGTCTCAGGAAATTGATCGACAGTTTTATTATTCCGCCATGATTTTGGATACGGACTACTATAGCCTCATCTTAGGTTTATCGGAATAAAAGCCATGAAGAAGGATCCTTGATGCAAAAAAATTGTGTCAGGGGTTCTTTTTGACTTCTTAAAAAAGGGTGAAGGTTTTAGGGAGTTTTTGTGTAGGCCCCTCTTCCTTTAGTAGAATAAGGGCAAGGATGCTCGAAGTAGAGCAAAGAGAAAGGATGGCGAATAGATGAATATTACAGTGATTGGTCCGGGCCGATGGGGCTCCTTCATCGCTTGGTACTTGAATGAACAAGGACATCAAGTGACCCTTTATGGGCGCAAAGGGTCAAGACATATGGACACCTTCCTAAGAACTAGAACCAATGGCCTCTTGACACTACCTCCATCCATTGCCTTAACCCAGGAGCTTACCGTAGCCATGGAGAATGAGTATGTGGTGATCTCTGTCAATGCCCAAGGGTTAAGAAGCCTTTTAACAGAGATGGATAAAGAAGGGCTAAAGAAGAAGACGTTGATTCTTTGTATGAAGGGCATGGAAATCTCCACGGGTAAAAGACTGACAGAGGTTTGTGAAGAGTTTCAAGAGGAAGACACAAAAATCGCCGTATGGCTTGGACCAGGACATGTACAAGAGTTTTATCAGGGGATTCCCAACTGTATGGTGATAGACAGTAAAGACGGAGAAACCAAAGCTTTTCTCGTGGAGCAGTTTTCCTCAGAACTCATTCGGTTCTACTACGGCACAGATCTTGTGGGTAATGAGATTGGCGGGGCTGCGAAAAACGTCATGGGCATTGCTGCAGGCATGTTAGATGGCCTTGGCCGGTCATCCTTAAAGGGGGCACTCATGTCCAGGGGTGCAAGGGAGATTTCCAGGTTCATGGAAGCATCGGGTGGAAACCCCATATCCGCCTATGGCCTTTGTCATCTGGGCGATTATGAAGCCACAGTCTTCTCTAAGCATAGTCACAATAGGCAGTTTGGAGAAGACTTTGTGAAGGGGAAGACCTTTGACTCTTTGGCAGAAGGATATTATACCGTGAAAGCATTGCTCCGCAAGGCAAAAGAGCTAGGCGTGGAGCTGCCCATATGCCAAGGGGTCTATGATGTGCTTTTTGAAGGCATGGATGCCAAAGAGACATTACAAGGATTGTTCCTTCGGAGCATCAAAGAAGAATTTTAATGAAAAGACATCTTCTATTATGAAATAGGAGGTGTCTTTTCACTCATTTGCATAAACTCCTTCATGACAATTCTATCCCAGAACATTGTCTATCAATTATCATTATGAAATTGCCATTTTGTTACACATTTTCAATTATAATTTATCGATTATTAATAATATTGTTGAAATATAAACAAAGTAGCAGTGTAATTCTCCTAATCCTGAATGATTCGAAAATTACTTGAGGTCATTTAAATAAGGATGAAGGGGGAAAGAAAAATGTTGAAAAAGATCATGTCACTATTGTTGGCCTCTTTGTTGATGTTCTCACTAGCAGCTTGTCGTGGCGGAGAAGCTCCGGAAGAAACCCCAGGAGAAACACCTAACGAAACACCCGGAGAGACACCTACAGGAGATGTAGATTATAAAATCGGTATCATCACAGGCACGGTATCTCAAGGTGAAGAAGAATACCAAGCGGCACAAAACATGCTGAAAAAGTATGGCGAAAAGATTGTCACCGCCACCTATCCAGACAACTTCTCCTCTGAAACAGAAACTACCATTGCCAATGTGGTGGCCTATGGCGTCATTGCGGTATCTTTGGCCATGCATGCATGGAAAGGAAAGGTTAAACCAAAGGTCCAAGGACCTACAACAGGGTTAAAGGAAGAGGCCTTGGAAAAAGCTTAAAGAATATAGAGGAAGGGGCAGATTCCAAGGCTTCTTCCTCTTTTCTTTTCATGGAAACTTCAGAGAAATTTTCCTTTTTCAAAGCATCCCTATGCTACACTAAATACAAGAACTTACGAGGAGGTAAAACAATGAAGAAGCTGGGATGGGCCTTACTTTTTGTGGTGGTACTCCTTGGTGCGTCGCTACTGATTTTCTTTGGCACAAATAATCGATATCATTTTGCCTATAGAAGTTTCAAAGGTCTCAAAGAAGCTTCCTCCATGACCCTGGCCTATGAGAGTAAAATCGGTATGGGCAGCAACCAAGTGGGCATTCAAGGAGAAACCAGGATGACCACCTCGCCCAAAGTGTCCGCCATCACCGTCCATGGGCAGCTGGGCTTTTTGGGAACGCCGAAGCTCATGGATATTTATACCCAAGAAGGAGCCATCTATTACAAATACAACTTGGGCTTTCTCCCTTGGCAAAAGGGGGAGCCACATCTAGAAGAAGATGCCTTTAATCCATCGAATATACCTGCCATGGGCCAAAACATTCAACTCTTTCCACTACTTCGCTTTGCCAAAGAGCTGGAAAAGGAAGACTTGGGCCAGGAGATGCGCTACTATACCACCAGCCTCTTCACGGAAGAAGAGTTCAAAGAATTCTTGGGAGAGGTGCTAAAGTTAAAGGAGGGGCAATTGGCGGCCTTAGACATTGACGCCTATGAAATTGCCTTGATCTTCACCAAAGAAACCAACATGATCAAAGTCTTTGAAGTAACCTTTGACCATAGGGTGAGAGGAATTGCACTCCATAGTAGCTTTAGGCTAGAGCTTTTGGGTCTCAATGATGTGGGCGTGATAACGACACCTGAAGGATTGCCAGACTAGAAAAGGAAGGATGTAGACCATGAAGTATGCTGTAATTTTATTTGATGCCGACGATACCTTATTTGATTTTCAACAATCTGAAACCGTGGCACTGGATCGAGCCCTTGGGGACGTGGGGGTCCAAGGGGACACTGTGACCTTGCATGCGCTATATAAAGAAGTCAATGGGATCATCTGGCAAGAGTTTGAAGAAGGAAAAATCAGTCAACAAGAGCTGAAGGTGGAGCGATTTAGGCGCTTTAAAAAAGCTGCTTCCTTGGACTTTTCTGAAGAAGCTTTTGCAAATGCTTATCTCATGCACCTTTCCAAGGCTTCTTATCCCTATGAAGAAGCCTATCCACTCATTGAAGCGTTAAAAGGTCGGGTAAAACTGGGCCTCATCACCAACGGGTTGACTGTGGTGCAAAAGTCAAGGATACAGGAAGCCCCTTTGGGAAAGCTCTTTGACGTGGTGGTGATTTCTGAGCAGGTGGGTATGAAAAAGCCCCAACCAGAGATTTTTGCCCATACTTTAGCGAAGCTTCATCACCACACCAAAGAAGATGTGCTCATGGTGGGCGATGGTCTGGGCACGGATATTCTAGGGGGACTTGATTTTGGCATCGATACTTGCTGGATGAATCCCAAGAATATAAGGAATCAGAGCACTTATAAGCCTCATTATGAAATTCAACGTCTTCCTGAGCTATGGTCCATTATAGAGGGAGAAAAATAACAGAAGGTGCAGCATACTTTTTGGAGTGCGGCACCTTCTTTTGCTAGGCTATTTTTCATAGCGCTTTCTCAGTTCCTTCTTGGCCATGTGTTCATAGTAATCCTTAAGAGGACTGAGGGTCACAGGGCCATATTTGAGGCTCAGGGCTGTGGTGAGCAATCGATCAGAGAGCTCAGGATTTTTTGAGAGGAGAGAACCGTGGAAATAGCTACAGTAGGTGTTCTTGTAGACACAGCCTTCATAGCCATCTTGGCCATTGTTTCCATAGCCCACAAGGACTTTGCCCAGGGGAGATAGATCGCCAATGTAGGTTCGACCAGAATGATTCTCAAAACCCACATAATACTCCTCTAGCGCTTCATTATAGATGATGGTATTGCCGATGAATCGAGTATCCCCAGCTTCTGTATAGAGATCTAGAATGGAGAGGCCAGGGAGTTTTTCTCCCGTGGGCGTGCTGTAATATTTGCCAAGAAGCTGATAGCCGCCACAGATGGCTAGAAGAACTTTTCCTTCTTCCACGTAAGCCCTCAGGGCTTCTTTTTTTTCTCCGGTTAAATCCTTGGCCACGATGGACTGCTCATAGTCTTGACCACCGCCAAAGAAGACGATGTCGTAATCCTCTTTCACGAAGGCATCCCCTAGGGAAACATCCACGACCTTTACAGAGAAGCCTCTTCTTTTCATGCGATCTTTCAAAATTAAAATGTTACCCAAATCACCATAACTGTTCAATAGATCCGGATAAAGATGACAGATGGTTAACTCCATGGGGAGGCCTCCTTTACCATAATTTTTTGATGTAGCCAAGTTTATGCAGGTGTTTGCGATACCCCAGCATGGCAGTGTAGGTGGCAAAAATATAGATCTTCTCTGTGGCCATCTTTTGTAGGGCTTTGGTGAAGGCCTCATAGGTATCCAGGACATGAAACTGCTCAGGATCTAACCCTGCGGTTTGGAGTCTTACGGCCATATCATAGCGCCGATCACCACCGATGAAGAGAGGCCCCGAAACAGCTCCTTGTAGGTTCTCAAACTGTACATCAAAGATCCAAGAGACGTCTCTGCCATCCGCGTATTGATCATTCAAGAGAAAAGCATAGGTCACCGCTTCTTTGGTTAGGAGCACCGTATCTAAAGCTTGATTATACCCAGCAGGATTTTTCACCAGGAAGATGTGGACCTCCTTTTGGTCCATTTGGAGGACTTCTTGACGCCCAAAGGCACTTTCTTGGACAGAGAAGGAGGAGAGAATCCGCTTTTTATCGATGCCCAGCTCCCGGGCAAGGGTATAGGCGCAGAGGGCATTGTAGATGTTGTAGAGCCCACCTTGGGGTAAAGTCACCCTTTCATTGTCCAGGACAAAGGTGGAGGAGGAGGGGGTGGTCTCAAGGAGTGCGTCCACAGAGACATCTAAGGAGGGGCGCTTGTAGCCACAATGTGGACAATAGAATTTCCCCAAATGATTGTAGGTGACAAAGTCATAGGCATAGGGGCCTTGACACACCTTGCAGAATTTGGCATCGGCGTTCTGGTCTAATTCCTTACCACCTTCTTCAAAGACTGAAAATCCAAAATAGCGTTTGGGGTTTTCTTGGGATAGGGCTCCCAAAAGAGATTCATCGCCATTTAAAACCAGAAGGGTTTCTTTTGTAAGATCCACACCTTCAAGGATTTTATGAAGGGTCGTATATACTTCTCCATAACGATCCAACTGATCGCGAAAAAGATTGGTGATGGCCATGGCTTTGGGCTCCAGCACTTGGGTGATGAATTTCACATTGGCTTCATCCACCTCGATGACTGCAAAGTCCGCCTTTTTCTTCTCACGGAAGCGGAAGGCATCGATGAAAGAGGCTGTGATGCCAGGATACATGTTGGCCCCAGTGGCATTGTGGATGACCCGATACCCTTCTTTTACCAGCACCTGGGCCAAAAGGTTGGCGGTGGTGGTTTTACCGTTGGTTCCCGTGATGAGGATCACCGGGATTCCCTTGGCCACATGGAAAAGGACAGAAGGGTCCATGGCCAGGGCAACTTTTCCAGGGAAACTGGAGCCTCCTTTAAAGAGAAATTTCGAAAGGCTCAAAACAGCTTTGGCTGTGAGGATGGAGAGGAGTGTACGTCCGTTCATAAAGGTCCACCTTTTTCATGGTTATCATTGATGTAAAAACTAATTTATAGTATACCACAGGAAGATTTCATTTTTTCTTGTGGACTTCTTAGAAATTTGTGAACAGAAGGCGTATTTTTTTGGGGTAAAATCATGTGGCCACTTTAGAGATGAATCTTTGGCATCTTTTTCCAGATGTTCCTCTCCTAGACCTCTCCATTTGCTATGATGAAGAAAAACAGATTGGGAGGGTGTAGTATGGATCTTTTCACAAAGATACAAAAGCCACTGATCAGTGGGTTCTCTTTACCTGTCTATGAAAAGGCTTTTCGAAAGGCCTATGAGGAGACCTTTGCTTATTTGCCAAGACCCCAAACCATCTATGATATAAACACCTCCATTGGAGAAGTACGGGTCTATCTTTTTGTCAAAGAAGGCCTAAAAACAAAGCCCCCTTTGGTGCTCCTTCATGGACATTATGCGTCCAGCATCATGTGGCAACCAAACCTCTATGCGTTCATAGAAGAGGGACCCGTCTATGCAGTGGATCTTTTGGGGGAGCCAGGAAAAAGTATACAAATGAAACCCATCCTGAAAGAAGCCCATCGAGCCCTATGGCTATTGGAAGTGCTTCAAAAGCTTCAGCTGGAAAAAGTCATTTTCATAGGATCTTCCTTGGGAGGATACACCGCAGCAAACTTTGCGCGGTTTTATCCAGACAAAGTCTTGGCGTTGATTTTACTGGACCCGGTTTTTGTGTTTTCCTATGTATCCTTGGCCACGGTAAGGGAGTTTTTTCGCATGGGTTTTGACAAAGATAAGATGATTCCTTTCCTTCTTCATCGCCGGGATTTCCCCCTGAAAAACACCTTGGGAAAGTCCATCACCTTGGGCATAGAGCACTACCGCTTTCGGATTCCCATGCCCAGACAATTGTCCCAAAGGGCGTTGAAGAAACTCACGATGCCCGTACTGGCGATTTTGGCGGGAAAAAGCCGGCTACAGGATCCTTATAAGGCAGCCTCTTATGGACGCAGGCACCTGGAAAACCTAGAGATGGAGGTCTGGGCAGAAGCCTCCCATGCCATGAGCTTTGAAAACAATGAAGAAGTAGAGCAGCGGGTCCATCTTTTTGGTTAAATTCAAAAGTAACTTCCGGTTTTAATACAAGACTGAAATAATGCAGAAAGTGTAAGAGTAACTTCCGGTTTGGAAGTTGTATTTTACACTTTTTGTTTGATTTAGGGTTGATTCT
>Ga0194136_1000762_pt1 | contig 16224 bp, 15 predicted proteins | sample TARM_MetaG_T3A_1_FD_134023 | JGI IMG/M metagenome (GOLD analysis project Ga0194136, IMG submission 134023) | Freshwater microbial communities from Pennsylvania, USA, analyzing microbe dynamics in response to fracking - TARM_MetaG_T3A_14 (version 2) | ecosystem: Environmental > Aquatic >...
GCCGATCTGCTCGAGTGCATCGCGGTCAGTCGCGAAGTATGTTATGCTGAATGGGAAAAAATCTCGTTTGTAAAAAAAGTTGGGCAAGCGGTGTTAAGAATCATGGCACCATTGATGTAGTCAAAATAGAGCGGAAATAAAGAAGAAATAAAGAAGAAATAAAGAAGAAATAAAGAAGAAATAGAGAGGAGATTTTGATGAAAATATCTGCAATCCAAATGAATGTGGTCTTAAAAAAGCTAGAAAGCAATTATCACAATGCCGAGGTCTTAATCCGCAAGGCCGCCGCAGCCGGGGCTGATGTAGCGGTACTGCCGGCAATGTGGAGCGGCGGATTTATTACCGATGGTCTCGACGAGCGGCTAGCCGATCTTGATGGCAACCGGGCCAAGGCGTTTTTAAGTCAGTTGGCGGCGGAACTAAAGATCAATATTGTCGGCGGGTCGGTGGCGACAAAAAAAGCCGGGAATTATTATAATACCACTTACGTGACCGACCGCCAGGGATACATTATTGCTGACTACGACAAGGCGCATCTGTTTAGTTTTGCCGGCGAGGATCAGCGTTTTAGGGCGGGAAATCAACTGGTCACCTTTAGCCTTGACGGGATTCCCTGCGGGATTATCATCTGTTATGAGATCCGTTTTCCCGAGTGGGCTAGAAAACAGGCTCTGGCTGGGACGAAAGTGCTCTTTGTCCCGGCCGAGTGGCCGCTGCCCCGGGTCGGCCATTGGCGGGTGCTCAACCAGGCCCGGGCGATTGAAAACCAGATCTTTGTGGTCGCCGTCAATGGCTGCGGCGCAGCCGTCAAGGATCAGCAGAACGCCGGTAATTCATTAATTATTGATCCCCAGGGAAAACTGCTGGCCGATGCCGGTCCCGAACCCCAAGAAAAGCTGATCTTTGCTAGTCTCGAGCTGGCCGATCTGGATCAAGCCAGAAATAATATGACCGTCTTTAAAGACCGCAGAAGTGATCTTTATTAGGAAAGTAAAGCAATCAAATAAAAAGCAATCAAATAAAAAGCAATCAAATAAGAAAACAGCAAAGACTCGTTACCAGATGGCGAGTCTTTTTTGATGTTCAAATATAATCGAATAAACCGTTTAAAATCCTTGCGCCAGGGTATGATGACGATAACAGTTAGAAGCGACGGTTTTGGGGTAGCCTGGCTTGCGGAAATTAGCTTTAGAGCGATCAAATGGTTAGGCGAATCGATTAAAAAAAGGAGGCTAAAAAATGATTCGGATTGGAAAACAAGTCTTCAGCTGGCTGATCATTTTAAGTATCGGTATCAGTCTACTGCCAATGGCAGTGATTGCGGAAGGACAAAATCAGGACCCCGGAATGTCTCAAAAGCAAGCAATTGAAGTAATTGACGAGAGTCAGAACTTAGATCTTGGCGAGGATCTATCGGAGATATCAACGGACAGTATTCATTCCGGTGATTACTGGTATGATATTATTGCTGGTGGCATCAGAATTGTATCCTATGCTGGAAGCGGTGGCAATGTCGATATTCCAGCGACCATTGATGGTAAAACAGTATTGGAAATTGGTAATGATGCCTTTAACGGAAGAACAAGTTTAACTGGTATTAATTTGCCCAACAGTGTCAAAAGTTTGGGGATGCGTTCCTTTTATAATTGCCCCAACCTTGATTCGGTCTTTTTAGGTAATGGCTTGGTGACCATCGGAAATGGTTCCTTTTGGGGGGCGAAATCCTTAACCAGCATTATTATTCCCCATACAGTTACCGCTATTGGCTATGCCGCCTTTACCAACTGCCCAGCCCTGAAAAAAATATCTTTCTTCAACAATGCAACAAGTTTTGACGGTCAGATTTTTGGGCTGGTACCAGAAGTGACTATTTTTGGATATCCCGGTTCCACCGCTGATTCCTATGCTTATGCTAACTTGAGACCCTTTGTGAGCTTGCCGTCCTCCTATGTGGATGTCTATTATTCCACCCACGTTCAGAATGTCGGCTGGCAGATTTCAAAAAAGAATGGCACAATCAGTGGCACCGTGGGACAGGGTCTAAGATTGGAAGGGATCAAAATACTGGTTGATAACAGCGAAGTCAATGTCGTGATCCAGTACCAGACCCATGTTCAAAATATCGGTTGGCAACCGATGGTCAGTAACGGCGCAATTAGCGGGACCACCGGACTAGGCCTGCGCCTGGAAGGGATAAAAATTGAACTTGATGGTGTCGACGTCGGTAAATATGACCTTTACTATCGTGTCCATGCCCAGAATTTCGGTTGGATGGACTGGGCCAAGAACGGAGCCAGTGCCGGAACCGAAGGAAAGGGTCTGCGCCTGGAAGGAATTCAGATCATCGTAGTGCCGATCGACTCGGCTGCTCCGGGAGCAACGGCGGTGCCCTTTGTCAGCAGTTGACTTAAGTAAAAACGCAGAGATGACCAGATGAAGCAATGCAAACGGCTAACAAAAAAAATAAATTTTAAAAATTTTTTTAATAATTGTGTTAGTCATAATAAAAAAGGGTAAAAAGAGTAGTGTAAACTATAACTGTGTAATTTCACATCAATTGTGGGGTGATGTACACAGAACAACTCTTGAAAGGAGGAATAGTGAAGTGAAGAAAATGTCGAAAATGATGGCTTTGTTGCTGGTAGTGGTAATGGTGTTGATGCTTGTACCTACGTCAGCATTTGCCGAAGAAGTGGTCGAAGAACCGACCCTAGTTGTATTAGCAGTTGAGGGTGCCCCAGTTGATGAGGTGTTAAACACTGCAGTTGAAGAACCAGTGGCTGAAGAACCAGTGGCTGAAGAACCAGTAGCTGAAGAACCAGCAGCTGAAGAACCGGTGGCTGAAGAGCCAGCAGTTGTGGAAACCGAAGCGTATGAGCCAGTGGCAGCAGAAGAGCCGGTTGCAGCAGCTCCCGTTGCTGAAGAAGCTGCAGTTGTAACCGCAGCAGCTGAAGAAGGCACCATTGAAGTTAAAGCAGTTACATTAGGCTTATGGCGAGATGCCGTAACATTTATTGATGTGCTACTTAACACTGTTGGCGCTGACTACTCATATGATGCAATCACCAATGCACTGACACTTAACAATTTTGTTGGAAAACAAGTTGTTGCAACGGATATGGGCAGTAATTTTTCCATGATCCTCAGTGGCATCAACATTATCGCAAATGATACCGGTAGTGCAATTGATGTAACCGGTGATCTGACCATGGGCGGACCTGGCGAAATTATGGCTATTGGTTCTACACGAGCTATCCATGTAACAAATGGTGATCTTGTCCTTAATGATGGCGACTATGAACTGTTCGCAATGAACGATGTTGGCGATGTTACTGCAGTTGAGGTCACAAATGGCGACTTAATCATCAATGATGGTTGGGTTGATGCGACAGCAATCAATACCGGAATCGGCGGAGCCTATGGTCTCTGGGCTGACAATGATGTTGTGATCAATGGCGGCGATATTGATGTCATCACCGAATCAATCAGCGGCCCAAGCATGGGTATTGGCGCTGGCGATGATGCCTTTGTTAATGGTGGATATACAACTGTCCGTTCTAGTACTCAAACAGGCATTGCAACTGCATTATATGCAGGTAGCTGGGTTATTATCCGAGATGGTATCCTTGATCTTTGTGCTATCGGTGGCGTTGATCCTTTAGCTATTTATGGCGCTGAAGGTGTTTGGATCAGTCCTGCTTACGGAGACGTAGATCTTACTGCTTCTTGTCTGTATTTAGAACCATATTATGCAGGCAGCTGGTATAGTACATCTGACAATCCTAAAACTGGTGCCCAGGACATGGGGCAAGATGCATTAATGGCTACAATGGCATTATTGGCACTGATGGGTATGGCATATCTGATCAGCAAAAAAGAAATCAAAGCATAGACACGATTCACAAAAGAAATGCGGTGCAGCAGACTAAAACTTAAGATTTTAGCTGACTTCATTTGTTATTAAAAAAAGAACTCCAATTTCTGATGGCTTCCTAAAGGAAAGCCCAGAGAAAGGAGTTCTTTTTCGTGTTGCAAAAGATAGCCAGTATTATTTTAACCCAAATTGGTAAAATATTTCATTGACAGCGATTACGGAGATAGATAAGATTAACAATAACAAATAAACCGGTGATTAATCTTGGCAGATTCAAAATATTTAATGTAGAGGGATAACAATGGATGCAAATGATCGGACAAAAGAACGGTTGGCCAAGGGGATAAAAACGCTGATGGTCAGTAAACCCTTAGATAAAATAACTGTTAAGGAAATTGTAGATCAAAGTGAATTAACACGACAGACATTTTATCGCTATTTTCAGGATAAATATGATCTGGTTAATTGGTATTTTGATAAATTGGCACAGCAATCAATCAAACAGATGGGGATCAGCCTGACTTTAGAAGAAGGATTGACTAAAAAATTTGCCTTTGTTCGAGCCGAAAAAGATTTTTTTGCGGCGGCCTTTAAATCCAGTGACTGCAATTCTATTTATGATTATGATTTGAATCTGATTAAGGATTATTATACCAATCGGATTGTTAAAAAAACCGGGAAACCACTAGAAGCGGATGATCAATTTTTGTTGGAGATGTATTGTCAGGGATCCATGGATATGACCTTTAAATGGGTTACCGAAGGGATGGTGATGGAGCCGGCTGAGTTTGCTAAACTGCTGATCGATGCGATTCCGGAAAAGCTCAGACAATATCTGTTATTTTTGTAGATGGAGCTATTATATATAGAAAGACCAATTTTTATCTGATGATCGGAGACATCGGACAAGGTTGGTTTTTTTAGTTTCAGCCAGGTTACACTTTGGGAAAATTGTCACTTATGTGACACTTGCTGGTTAGTGTCAATTGAATCGACATAGAAATTTGATAAAATTAAGAAAGAAAATGTAACTGTTTACAGTTGCAAAATATTTGGAGGTGCTTTAAATGGCAAGAACCTATTATTTTCCACCAGTAGTAATCATGGAACCCGGTGCAATCGAACTGATCGCAGGGGAAATCAAACGCATGAACGTCAAGAAAGCCTTAGTTGTAACCGATGAGGTCCTGATCGAAGCAGGTATTGTAAAAGAAGTATTAGACGTCTTGGATGATGCTGAATTGGCTTATGTCATCTTCTCAGATGTTAAACCAAACCCAACGGTTGCTAATGTCAACGCCGGTTACCAGGCATTACAGGATAACGCTTGTGATTATGTCATTAGTATCGGTGGTGGATCACCTCAGGACACCGCTAAGGGCATCGCCATTTTGGCAACCAACCCCGGCGATCTTCGCGATTACGAAGGGATTGGTAAAACTGCCAATAAATCACTGCCCATCGTAGCCATTAATACGACAGCTGGAACCGCTAGTGAAGCGACCATTAACTATGTTATTACCGATGAAGACCGTAAACTGAAAATGGTTATTGTTGATCCGAACTGTCTGGCAGCGGTTGCTGTTAATGACCCAAACCTAATGGTCAAAATGCCAAAATCCTTAACCGCGGCTACCGGTATGGACGCCTTAACCCATGCCGTTGAAGGATACACCACCGCTGGTGCTTCCCGATTTACTGATTTATTTAACCTTGAAGCGATCAAAGCGATTTCTAGCAGCCTAAGAGCAGCGGTTGCCAACGGCGAAGATGTCGATGCCCGGGATGGCATGGCGTATGGTCAATTTGTAACCGGTATGGGCTTCTCAAACGGTGGATTGGGAATCGTTCACTCGATGGCACATCAGTTAGGAGGCTTCTATGATCTGCCTCATGGTGTTTGCAACGCCATTCTGCTGCCTTACGTCGTAGCCTATAATGCCGATGCAGTTGGCGATCGTTTAGCCGCAGTTGCACAAGCAATGGGTGTTGATACCGCGCACAAAAGCAAAGCAGAAATCAATGAATTGGCGATCGAAGCAATCAAAACATTATCAAAAGATGTTGGAATTCCATCGGGACTCGAAGAAATCGGCGTTAAAGAAGCAGATTTCAGTGAATTAGCGGATCTGGCACTGGCTGATATCTGCACCGGCGGAAATCCTAAATGCCCAACTAAAGAAGATGTGATTGCCATTTACAAGGCGGCTTTCTAAACCTAAGCAAGATTAAATAATCCAGTTTTAACTGAACTTGTGAAAGAGGGGCAAACTAAAATTTGGAGGATGAGAAAATGACAACAACCGGAAAATTATTAGATATGGCAAAAAAAATGGCCGATGCGGCGGCAGCAAAAGCAATTGAAATCGATGTTCCAATGGTTATTGCAATCTGTGACAAACATGGTAACCCAGTGCTTTTCAACCGGATGGAAGATGCCTTGTTGGCAAGTATTGATATTGCAACAAACAAAGCTTACACAGCAGCGGCATTAAAATGCGGCAGCCATGAAGTGGCGGAAGCATCTAAAGAAGCAGGGCCATTATTTGGTCTGGCTTCCTGTGATAAGGGTCGGATGGTTGTTTTTGGCGGTGGAATGGTCATTAAAGAAGATGGCGTGATTATCGGTGCAATCGGCGTTAGTGGCGGAAGCGTTGCAGAAGATATGATCGTGGCCCAGGCTGGCTTAGACGTTCTCTAGAAAAATAGGTTCTATTGTCTAAATGAAGAGGATCTGTCCTAATTGGATAGATCCTCTTTTGTGCGATTATTTTTTAAAAGTCAGTTAGCGACGCAAATGTCTTTCCCGCGATTTGAGAAAATCGCGAAATTGCTTTATGGTAAAAAGGCTCATCGATTATTATTGGGAAGATTATTTTTCTAAAGCTCAAAATGTCGGGGATAGTGATAATCCTTTTCCATCGGTAAAAAGACATAACCTTCGGCCTGAAGGGTTTCGATCACTATTGGCATCGCTTTGCGGCTGGACTCTTTGAGTTCAGCGTGAGACAAAACAACCGAAACATCATATTCGCGGCAGCCTTCAATAATTGTCTGGGCAATCACATCACTCGGTGGCGGCTCGGCACAGCCATCACCGGAGGAAACATTCCAGTCACTGTAGTTCCAACCGCGGCTGACAATCCCTTTGACACAGGCCTCACTAGAATTAGTCGAGCCTCCGGGAAAACGGAAGACGTGGCTGGTTTCGGTTTGGCCGGTTATCGTTTTGTGAAACTGATCCAGCGCATCAACATCGGCAAAGAAGGCTTCCGGGTTATCATAGAGACTGTAGTCGTGGCTGCTGGTATGATTGGCCAGGGTATGACCTTCATCAATAATCCGACGATACATGGCTGCGGCATTTTCATTGTCGTGAAGGGTTGTAAAGAAGGTGGCTTTTACATCATAATCATAAAGGATATCGAGAAGCGCACCGGTATTGGCACTAGGACCATCATCGAAGGTTAGAAAGACGACCTTGATGCCGGCGGTGTCACCACTTCGCAGACGTGACTTGATATCAGCAAGGGGATCATCATCAGTATCAGAAGCGGGGGGATCGGTTTTGGTAATCGCACTGGGATAATTGTTTACCTTGGCCGGCTCTGATTTTGCCCCATTGGCTTGCGATGAATTAACCGTCTCAGACGTTTGGGCGACTTGTTTATGGGAATGGAAAGCGGTGGCTATTTTTGATGTTAAAAAAAACAATGATAGCGGGATCATCACCAAAAGCGTAAGACTCAAGACAGAAAAGGTCAGGAATCGGGGCAAGTTTTTTATTCTTAATTTTTTAGTGGTTTTCTTTCGCATTGCTACCTCAATCATCACAAATCAGGTCAAAGCTACCAGCTTCATCTGCGGCAACCTGCCTAAGCTGATTGTAGCATAAAAATGAGCGAAATGTGAAATATATTTCTGGTTTTTTTAGAATTAAATAGAATTTTTTTCAATTCAAGAAGGCTTGACATAGATTTATAAAAGCAACGATTTCTGGCAGTTAGTCGAGCTTGTTAAAACGGTTACAGAAGTTGCCGGAATCATAATTGCCGGTTGAATTTACGCCAAGCTTATGATAGCCTATTCTTATTTGGAGGAGAAGCTTATGGACATCAACGTCGTGATTAATCAGATGTTGGAGTTGTTTATGATTCTGACATTAGGTTATCTTGCAACAAAGAAAAAGGTGGTCAGTCCGAAATTTGGAACCCAGCTTTCTAATTTTATTTTAAGCATTACCCTGCCATGTATGATGCTGGCTTCGGTGGCCTCCATACCCGAGCAGACAGATCACAAAGAAGTTCTGATGATGTTTGTGATCGCCATTCTTTTTTATCTGGTGATGCCCTTTATTGCCTATTTAATTGCCAGAATACTACTGGTAAAAAGAGAAGACTGCCATTTATACATGTATATGACGATCTGGTCGAACGTCGGTTTTATGGGTTTTCCTGTGATCGCATCTATTTTTGGAGAGGGGGCAATTTTTTACGCCACCATTTTTAATCTCATTTTCAATGTCAGCAACTTTACCCTTGGAATTATGCTGATGTCAAAAGACGGCATCAAAGCCTTGGATAGGAAGAAGTTTTTATCCCCGGGAATGATCGCTTCAATTGCCGCAGTGACGATGTTTGCCTTTAAGTTGAAACTCCCCGAGCTGGTCAATGATACCTTAAAAACCGTTGGCAGTACCACTTCAGCTTTGGCGATGATTGTCATTGGCATTGCCTTAGCAGGAATTCCGATTAAAAGTGTTTTTACCGAGATCAGACTTTATCCCTATGTGATTATCAAGCAGATCCTGCTGCCCTTAAGTGCCTGGCTAGTTTTGAGAAATGTGATTACAAACCCCTACTTACTGGGAATCGTGATCGTCATTATTGCGATGCCGGTGGCGACTTCAGCAGTTCTTTTTGCCAACCGCTATGAAAATAATGTCGCTCTGGCGACCAAGGCGGTATTTATTACGACCCTGGCTTCAGTGGTCACCATTCCGATAATCAGTTACCTGCTGATGTGAATAAGCTTGTGCGGCGTGAATAAAGGGCTGGGCCTCATTTGTTTAAGCGATCGGACTGCAATCATTATTTAAGAAAAGACTATATTTATACGAAACGGTATGCTAGAATAGTTAGTAATTTAGTGGGAACTAAGAATGGTTCTTACAGAAACCGGAGAAATAATGATGGAATTAACAGAAGTATTAAATTTGGCCAATAGTAGTGGCTTTACCCGGGCAGCAGAACTTAAGGTGGCAACCATTGATTTAAATCCCCAGGTCAGACAAATGTGTGCTGACAACAAGTGTCAGATCTATGATACCAACTGGGCATGTCCGCCAGGATGCGGAAGCCTGGACGAATGCAGTAATAAGGTTAATCACTACAAGTATGGTGTAATTCTTCAAACCACCGGCGCATTGGAAGACAGTTTTGATTTTGAAGGTATGGAAGACATTAAGGAGAAGCACAACCAAAGCTTTGATCGACTGGTTAATGCGCTGTTTGACAAAAAAGCCGATATGCTGCCATTGGGCGACGGATGTTGCTCCTTATGTGAAAAATGCAGCTATCCCGATGAGGCCTGTCGTTTTCCCGAAAAGGCCTTCTCATCGATGGAAGCCTTTGGGATTCTGGTCAGCGACCTGTGTAAACTCAATAACCTGGACTATTACTATGGACCAAATACCCTTACCTATGTCGGTTGTGTATTGTTTAATTAAATCAGCCGATCAGTGAAGCAAACAATGATTATAGTTTTTGACTGGAATAGTCATAAAGCGCCCCTTAGCCAGATTCATTGAGGATAAGGGGCGCTTGCTTTTGATAGCGAAGCCTACAGTTTGAGAGCTGAAAAGCAGAGATGTGTAAAATTAACTTTTTTACTAATTAGTAAAAAAGTTAATTTTTATAAATAAAGGTTGACATAAACTTTAAATTGATTTAAAATTTGATTAAGTCAAGGAGTACTAACCGAGAAAAAGGAATTATCAGTAAGCTTCTGAGCATGTCTGTAATCGCTGTCACCAAAAAAGATTTGCTATTTTTTTGATGACAGACTGGATTTGAGCAGCAAAGTATCTGACAAAAGGAAACCGTTCATTGGCACAGTTGGGGGAAATCGTCAATCAAACCAATAGCGTGCTGAAATATCATTAATAAATAATCAAACAGGAGGAAAAACATGTCAAAAATTCAAGAAGTCAAAGCAATGGTTGAAGCCGGAAAGTCTAAACTGGTGCCGGGACTGGTTCAGGAAGCCTTAGATGAAGGTCGTGCACCAACAGAAATTCTCCAAGCCATGGTAGATTCGATGAGCGTGGTTGGGGAAAAATTTTCAGCTGGAGATATTTTTGTGCCAGAAATGCTGATCGCGGCTAAGGCCATGTCAAAAGGTGTCGATGTGTTAAAACCCCTGATGGCTGGAGATCGATCGAACGCGCTGGGAACCTGTGTCATCGGTACCGTAGCTGGGGATCTTCACGATATCGGAAAGAATTTGGTTTCGATGATGATTGAAAGCGCCGGGTTTGAAATGGTTGATCTGGGAGTTGATGTATCAGCGGAAAGCTTTGTCCAGGCAGTTAAAGATAACGATAATGTCAAAATTGTCGCCTGTTCAGGTTTGCTGACCACCACGATGCCAGCCTTAAAAGAAACCGTGGCCACCGTTAAAGCCGCTTACCCGGCGGTAAAAGTCATTGTTGGTGGAGCACCGGTTACGCCAGCATATGCCACTGAAGTTGGTGCCGATGGCTATGCGCCGGATGCCGGTAGCGCAGCGGTCAAAGCCAAAGAATTGGTAACGGCATAATCAGCACAAGGTATATTTATAAAAACTAGCCAAGCTCACGTCATTTCACAGATGCTTAGATCAAAATATAGGAGGTTTATACATGTTAACAAAAAGACAAAACCTATTAGAAACCATCAGAGGGGGAAAGCCTGATCGATTTGTAAAACAGTATGAGTTTATGAATCTGATTATGGAAGCACCAATCGGCGCGATGGTTGGCCCCGGTCAAACGATTAAAAATGGTTGGGGAATTACCTTTACCTGGCCGGAAGGACAATTAGGAGGGTTTCCAATTCATGACGATCAGCACAAGGTATTAAAAGATATTACTGACTGGAGAAATCAGGTTAAAGCACCAAGGGTCGAAACATCCGATGAAGCATGGGCAGCAGCGGTTGCCCATGCCAATGCCGTTGATCGCAATGAAGAGTTTGTAACTGCCTTTGTGGCACCGGGAATCTTTGAAATGACCCATCATCTGATGAGTATGGAAGATGCTTTGATGGCTCTGTATGAGGAGCCGGAAGATATGCATGATCTGATTGATTATCTGGTTGAATATGAACTGGCGTATGCCAAAGAAATGATCAGTCGGATCCATCCCGATTGTATCTTCCACCATGATGATTGGGGCAGCCAAATTTCTTCCTTTGTTTCGCCCCAAATGTTTGCCGAATTCTTTGTCCCGGCTTATAAAAAAATCTACGGCTTTTATAAGGACAACGGTGTTGAATTAATTGTTCACCATAGTGACTCCTATGCGGCCAATCTGGTTCCGGCGATGATTGAAATGGGGATTGACATCTGGCAGGGTGTGATGACCACCAACAACGTACCGGAGCTGATTAAAAAGTACGGCGGACAGATTTCCTTTATGGGCGATATTGACAGCGGTGTTGTTGATTTCCCGGGCTGGACCCCTGAAATTATTTTTGAAAAAACCAAAGAAGCTTGTGAACGCTGTGGAAAGCTCTACTTTATTCCGGGCGCAAGCCATGGCTTGAATTTTGGCTGCTTCCCGGGAGTTTATCAAGCGAATGATGAAGCCATTGACAAAATGACCGCGTTAATGTTCTGATTTAGAAACCTGACAAAAAATTTCTTTATTTTAACAAAAAAATAAAACCGCTGGAAAGATAATTTCCGGCGGTTTATTTTTTCATTTTTTTTTTACTTGAAGGAGGCAGTTGGGTTGCCATTTTCGATTTTGAGGGTGATCTCCGAAACGGTGAATAAATCAATTTCTGACCATTCAACTGTTGTTCCGGCCGAGTCAGCAACCATCAGATCCCAGTATTGTTCATCGACATCGGTATCAAAGGCAATATCAGTAGAGCTTCCAGTTGGCAGGGTATTGGTGGTTAAGATATCCTCGCCCCAGCTTTCCTCGCCGGTTGGTGAAACAAAGACTGCGTAAATTTCAATCCCGGTTTCATTAACGATGGTGAAATCCTGGGAATAAACGGTAGCTTCGTCCGCTGAGGAAGAATCATCCGCTGCCGATGAACCGCCACAACCGGCGAGAATAAACACCGATAGGGCAAGAACCAAGAACACACTTAAAAATTTCATTTTTTTCATTTCTACACCTCTAAATAAGTTTATGTTAAAACTATCATAACAACAATTAGTCTACAGAACAATTCAATTTCACGAATAAAAATAGCGTTTCGCGCTGAATTTGAGGTCTAAATGAATTGTGAAAGAGTCTTGAATATGATAAAATTAGCAAAAACAGTCAATAAATCAATGGTCAGATGGAGGACAGCGTGGTTTATATAGCAGTTTGTGAAGATGAACAGGAGTGCCGGGATAAAATCAAAACGCACCTGAATAATTACGGAGTCAGCAATAATCATGATTTCGAGGTGGCTTTTTTTTCAGCAGCCGAGGAATTTTGGGAAAACTTTCAGGCGGGCTATTTCAATATCGTCTTTCTAGATATTTATCTGGAAAATGGTAACGGCATCGAGATTGGTAAAAAACTCCGGAGCCAAGGTGAGGCCTGTCAAATTGTCCTGATTACCTCAAGCAGGGATTTTGCTATCGAAGGGTTTGAGTTGGAAGCCCGACACTATATTATCAAGCCAATCACAGCAGAAGGAATTGGTGAAGCCCTGAATCGCTGCCTGGCAATGTTGTCAGAGGATAACACCGGGGTTTTAATTCCCGTTGGAAAACTTGAACTCGCGATTCGCCGGAAAGATATAATGTATGTGGAAGTTTTTAATAAGGTTTCTGTGATCCATACCACTCGGGAAGAAATTAAAACCTATATGCCCTTATCTCAGATTGAGAGCTTGTTGGGAGGCGCGCCTTTTTTGCGCTGCCACCGTTGCAGTATTGTTAACATGAATTTTATTGCAGACTATACCACCACTGACTTTATCATGAAAAATGGCGATCAGGTCGCGATTCCAATAAGCAACAGTGTGGCAGTCCGACAAAAATATCTGGACTTTGTATTCAACCGATTAAGGGGGACAGCTGATGCCCAGTAATAGTCTTAATATCATCTGGGGGATTGGCTTGTCAATTTTGCCCTATTTTATTTTAGCTTTTATTCCAGTATGGGATCAGCTCCGGTATTCCAAGAAAACGGTCATTTTCCTTGCAAGCCTGTGTATGGTGCTAAATATTGTATCCGTAATATTGATCATCGCATGGGTGCCGGAATGGGATCGGTTACGTTTTTTTCACAGCGTTTTTTTCCTGCTTTTATATCTTGGGGTTTATACGGCGGTGGTTCAGGGAACACCCTCTAAACTCCTGTTTGTCGGATTTCTGGTCAAAAGCTACGCCGATTTTATCGTCAACATGGCCAAATATCTGGAGGTTTCCTTCGTGATCGATGGACTTAAGCAGGTCTATATCCAGACCTCCTATTCTTTTTACTTTAACCTGTTTCAGTGTGTAATCTTAATGCTAACCTATCCGCTGATCTGGATTTTCTTCAGAAAAAAAATCGGCCAGGTGATGCAGACCCATAACAAAGCATGGGGATATCTGTGGATTATCCCGATGGTCTACTACATTATCAGTTTGGCATTCGGGGCGATGAAGGTCGAACTGATTGCCAATTGGCAGTTTTTGGTCTTTAATATGGTATCCTTTTTTGGTTTTTATCTGATCTATTATGTCGTCATTGAAATGTTAGAACAATCTCAGAAAAATATGATTTTAATGGAAAGTAATGAAACGATCAAACAGCAACTGTTGTTTCAGTCGGAATACTATAAAAAATTTGGCGAGTGCATTGAAGAAACCCGCAAAGGTGAACATGACCTGCGTCATCATCTTAATACCGTGTTGGGGTTAATCAAACAGCAGAATAGCCAGAAGGCGGAAAACTATCTTTGCCAACTGCTTGGCAATCGATTGAGTATTTCCGATGTGATCCACTGCTCTAATGATGCAGTTAATGCGATACTCGGTTATTACGCCAATATTTGTAAGCAGGAAGGGATTGATTTTACCATTGAAACAATGGTTCCCGAGGATTTGGCAATCGATCAAACGGATTTATGTGTCGTTTTTGGAAATGTTCTGGAAAATGCCTTAGAAGCCAGTCGGCTCATCACAGCGGGTAAAAAAACGATTAAACTGTCATCGCAAGTGATCGGTAACAAGTTATTTATTGCGGTTGACAATCGCTTCGCTGGAGAAATTCGTAAAAAGAACGGTGTAATTCTTTCGCAAAAAAGAGTTGAAGCCGCGGGCGTCGGGATCGTTTCGGTGATCGCGATTGCTAAAAAATATGATGGTGAGGCACGCTTTGAAACGGAAGATCAGTTATTTCGGGTATCAATTGTTCTAGCCAATATCAATCAGAAAAAGGTTAGCGAAATTCCAAACTCACCAGTTGCTCGAGGAATCAATAATAAGTCTTGTCAGGTAGAACATTAATCTCTATAATAAAATACAATGAAAAATCCGGCCGATTCAATATCCAGGGCGAAACGGTGAGTAGCAAGTAGATCGCCCGAAATATAAAAAACAGTTTAAAAGGGAGAATAAATGAGCTTTGAATTAATCCAGGAAATTCCATCACCCAGTGAAATTCTTAAGATGATGCCGCTGTCTGAAGCTGGCCAAAAAATAAAGGCCCAGCGGGATCAATTGATCAGAAATGTTTTTGAAGGAAAAGATGACCGTTTTATTTTAATTATTGGGCCTTGCTCTGCTGATAATGAAACCGCGGTAATTGATTACGTGAACCGACTAAGCGCTATTCAAAAAGAAGTGGCAGATAAGATTGTTATCATTCCGCGGATCTATACCAATAAACCGAGAACTACTGGCCAGGGATATAAGGGGATGCTCCACCAGCCGGATGCCAACAAAAAGGCCAATATGGTTGAGGGGATTAAAGCGATTCGGCAATTGCATATCCGCTCGATTGAAGAAACCGGCTTATCCTGTGCCGATGAAATGCTGTATCCGGAAAATTATGCGTATCTGGAAGATCTGCTCAGCTATGTGGCGATAGGTGCCCGATCGGTGGAAAACCAGAAGCACCGTTTAACTGTCTCCGGACTGGAAATCCCGGTCGGCATGAAAAACCCCACCAGCGGCGATATTACCGTGATGCTCAATTCCATTCAGGCCGGTCAGGCAGAACATACCTTTATCTATCGCGGCTGGGAAGTGAAAACCTCTGGAAATCCGTTGACCCATGCGATTATGCGGGGTTCAGTGGATCAGCATGGGCGTAACTATCCCAATTATCATTATGAGGACATGATCCACCTGATTAAACTCTATGAAAAGCGGGATTTTTCCTGTCCGGCGGTGATCATCGACTTAAATCATGCTAATTCTAACAAGCGTTTTAGCGAGCAGCCCCGAATCGCCCGGGAAGTCCTGCGTAATCGCCATTACGATGCCGACTTTAAAAAGTATGTTAAGGGTCTGATGATTGAAAGCTATATTGAAGAAGGCAATCAGCCAGTTGACGGCGGGATCTACGGAAAATCGATCACCGATTCCTGTCTCGGCTGGACAGCTTCAGAAGAATTGATTCGAACCATTGCAGAAAAAGTTTAGCTCAGAAAAAATACAAAAATAGAAAAAGCTGTCATCCGCTGGTCAGTAAGCGGATGACAGCTTTTTTAAAAATAACGGGGTTATAATCAGCATCATATATAATCGAACAGCATCACTGTGAATTTACAAAGTCAGAGCAATCGATAAAAAGGGATCACTGATCCAGAAATAAGTTGACAATTAGATTGAATTTATCGGGGTTTTGAAACATTAAACCATGCCCAGCATCGGGAATTAGAATGAGCTTGGAGTTGGGCAGTTTACTGGCTAAGTAGGCGGAATTTTCGGCGGGCAGAATCAGATCGTCCTTGCCGTCAATAACAAGGGTTTCGTGCTTTAGAAAGGGGATTCGGTTACAGGAGCCTTCCCATTTATTAATGGCTTCGGCCTGCTTGAGAATCACATCAGGATTCATTTTTCCCAGCGGCCGTTGAAAGACTTCCCGAATACGATCCTGGTTGCTTTTTATCCAGTCCGCAGGAAAAATCAGGCGCAACCATTCA
>Ga0194136_1000764_pt1 | contig 16214 bp, 15 predicted proteins | sample TARM_MetaG_T3A_1_FD_134023 | JGI IMG/M metagenome (GOLD analysis project Ga0194136, IMG submission 134023) | Freshwater microbial communities from Pennsylvania, USA, analyzing microbe dynamics in response to fracking - TARM_MetaG_T3A_14 (version 2) | ecosystem: Environmental > Aquatic >...
ATCCGCATGTCTATGCGCTGGGCGATTGCGCCGAGGTGGCAGGCCTCAACCTGATGTACGTGATGCCGCTGATGACCTCGGCGCGGGCGCTGGCAAAAACCCTCAGCGGCACGCCGACCGAATTGAGCTATCCGGCGATGCCGATCATGGTCAAGACGCCGGCCTGTCCCCTGGTGGTAACGCCGCCGTTGAGTGGCGTTGCCGGAAGCTGGCAGTGCGACGCCGAGGGGCGTGACGTACGCGCGCGTTTTGTCGACGCCAACGGTCAGCTGCATGGCTTTGCGCTGACCGGTGCCGCTGTTGCAGAGAAGCTGCAGTTGACCCGCGAATTGCCCGCCTGGCTGGGCTGATCCGACCGACAATGTGGGACAGTTTGGCCTTTTGTCGGGAAAATCCGTGATTTCGCCCGGCTTCAGGCCTGCGACGACTGGCGAAACGAATTCAGTCGTGCCATGCTGAGCGAGCCTTGACAGACGGCCCGACCGGGCTCGGGAGCGTCTGGCAGGCCCGCCCCGAGGACGCGGCGGTCACAACAAAAACAACAGACAATGAGGCTTTATATGCGCAAACCAGATCTCGCAGCGGCGATTGCCGAAAAGGCGGACCTGAGCAAGGATCAGGCTAATCGAGTACTCAACGCCGTACTGGACGAAATTACCCAGGCGCTGAGCAACAAGGACTCCGTAACACTTGTCGGTTTCGGTACTTTCCTGCAGCGTCATCGTGGCGCACGCACCGGCAAAAATCCCCAGACCGGTGCACCGGTCAAGATCAAGGCCAGCAATACCGTTTCCTTCAAGCCGGGCAAAAGCCTGCGCGACGCGGTCAACTGAGTCTGATTTCCGCGCCAGGGGCCCAGTCGGGCCCCTGCCACCCGGCTCATGTCAGTCCCGGGCATTGCCCTGATAGCGGCTAACCAGTGAGCGCAGCGCATCGCGCGCATCCAGCACCTTGTGTACTACCTTGTCTGCGCTCTCCCGTTCCAGCCCGAGGCGTTGCAGCAGTGCATCCGCAATGGGTAGTCGTGGACCGCTGCCGATACCGTGTTCGCTGAGCAGCGCCAGTGACAGGTAGATCAGGTTGGCGTACACGCAATCGTCGCCTGCGTAATGGGCGTTGTGCTGCTGACGCAGGGCGGTGCAGACCTCGACTGGCATGTCCCAGTAGCGCATCAGCCAGCTGCCGATCTGGTCGCGGGTAACGCCGATCAGGTGCTGCTCGATCTGGTGAGGCTGGACATGCGGATTGGCTTCGATGTGGCGGCAGATCAGCTGGAAGTAGGGCGGAAAGATATATGCCAGCACCAGATAGCCGAAGTTGTGCAGCAGGCCACACAGGTAGTTCAGGCCCATTTCCGGGCGCCGTTCCCGCGGCATGGCCTTGGCCAGTCCTTCGATCACCGCGGCCGTGTAGATGGCCTGCTCCCAGTAAGGGGTAGCGCGGTCAGGCGCATCGTTGGGCAGCTTGAAGGTCTTGCCCAGCGCCAGACCAACCGCCAGATTGATTACCAGATCAAAGCCCAGCACCCGGCCGATGGCGTCCTCGACCGAACGAATCTTGCCCGGAGCGGCGTAGTAGGGTGAAGCGGCCCAGCTGACGACCTGCGCCGCCAGGCTCGGATCGGTTTCGACCACGTCGGCCAGATCGTCTACACCGGCATCCGGGTTGACCCGCAGCTTCATCACCTTCTGCGCGGTTTCCGGCAGGGGCGGAATCTCGATGGTTTCTTCCAGGCGCTGCTTCATGCGCAGGGCAGTGAAGTTCTGCACGGCGTTGCTGAGGTCCTGATCATCCTGCGCGGCGCTGATTGCCCGGGTATCCAGGCTGGCCAGCGGGACCGCAAACTGGGCCAGACTGACCTTGGCCAGCAGCGTGCGGGCATCGGCCTGATTAAGTACCAGGCTCCAGCCATCCAGCCCGCTGTCGAGAATCAGCTCGCTGTGATCCAGCAAGCTGCGCTCACAGACACAGGGCGAGTTGAACAGGATTGGCAGGCCCGGCAGCTGGTTCAGCTGATGCTTGCTGAGGATGCGCTGCAGTTCGCGGTTGCGTACCGGCTCCAGCTGGCGTCCGAGCAGGGCGCCGAGGGCCTTGAGGTCGAGCAGATGGTCTTTCGGGATCAGGGTCAGCACGGTGCCAACGCTGTCGCATAGCAGGCTCGCCTGAATACGCTGCGAGGCAGGCCAATTGCCGTTGGCGGGGCGCAGCTGATAGGCGATCCCCTGCTGTTGCAGCAGTTTTTCAATCAGATCGGGCAGGCTGGCGCCAAGTGGCTCGGAAGCGGCGGTATTATTCATTATCTGTTCCTTGCTGAGTCAGGCGGTGCTGGTGCCCCGGTGTTGCAGGATGCTTGCTTGATTCTAGCGGCTCGTCTGAGTGCAGCATAGCGGCACTCAGACCTGGGCAAAATGCTGGCCGTCGGCTATCCAGCGATCCAGCAGCGGTTGTACCCGCTCCGGGTGGCTGCGCGCGAGTCGCTGCGCCGCCTGCTGGACGTCCGGCAGCAGGTCGGCATCACGCACCAGATCGGCAATCCGGAACTGCACCAGGCCGGTCTGCCTGGTCCCCAGTACCTCGCCGGGGCCGCGCAGGGCCAAGTCCTTTTCGGCGATGACGAAACCGTCGGTGCTTTCGCGCATGATGCCCAGTCGCTCGCGCCCAAGGGCCGATAACGGCGCATGATAGAGCAGCACGCAGTGGCTGGCGGCGCTGCCGCGTCCGACCCGTCCGCGCAGCTGGTGCAGCTGGGCCAGGCCCAGACGTTCCGGATTTTCGATAATCATCAGGCTGGCGTTGGGCACATCCACGCCAACCTCGATCACCGTAGTGGCGACCAGCAGGTGCAGGTCGCCTTCCTTGAAGGCGGCCATGATCTCGGCCTTTTCAGCCGGCTTCATGCGCCCGTGAATCAGGCCGATGGAGAGTTCCGGCAGGGCTTCGCAGAGCGACTCCCAGGTTGCCTCTGCCGCTTGCGCCTGCAGTTGTTCGGATTCTTCGATCAGGGTGCAGACCCAGTAGGCCTGTCGACCCTCGGCGCAGCCGGCGCGAACCCGCTCAATGACCTCCGCGCGGCGGCTATCGGAAATCAGTACGGTATTGACCGGGGTGCGTCCGGGCGGCAGCTCGTCGAGGATCGAGGTGTCCAGGTCGGCGTAGGCGCTCATGGCGAGGGTGCGCGGGATCGGTGTGGCGGTCATGATCAGCTGATGCGGTGACACGCCGCCAGCCGCGCCCTTGTCGCGCAGCGCCAGGCGCTGCTGGACGCCAAAGCGATGCTGTTCGTCGATGATCGCCAGGCCCAGATTGCGGAACTGCACGTCGTCCTGGAACAGCGCGTGGGTGCCGACAATCATTACCGCCTCGCCGCTGGCAATCAGTTGCAGCTGGTTGCTGCGCGCCTTGCCTTTCAGTTTGCCGGCGACCCAGGCCACTGACAGGCCGAGTGCGGCAAACCAGCGCTGGAAGTTGTTGAAGTGCTGCTCGGCCAGAATCTCGGTCGGTGCCATCAGCGCCACCTGCCAGCCGGCTTCGATGGCCTGCAATGCGGCGAGCGCGGCAACGACGGTCTTGCCGGCACCGACATCGCCCTGCACCAGACGCAGCATGGGCCGTGGTTGGGCCAGATCAAGCAGGATCTCGTCAGCCACCCGGCGCTGGGCGCCGGTCAGCGGAAAGCCCAGCTGAGCGACAAAACGCTCGGCCAGCTCACCGGCAGCGCGCATCGGCGGCGCCTTGTGCGCCCGCATCTGGGCGCGCAGCCGCAGCATGGCCAGTTGATGGGCCATCAACTCCTCGAACGCCAGTCGGTGCTGGGCCCAGTGGCGGCCGTCCTGCAGGGCCTCGAGGTCGATGTCCGGCGGCGGGCGGTGCAGCAGCTGCACTGCTTCGCGCAGCGGCGGCAGCTGATAGGCCTCGGCCAGCTCCGGCGGCAGCCATTCGGTCAGGTGATTGCCTTTGGCGAGCCAGGCCAGCGCCGCGTCACTGAGACTGCGCAGACGCTGTTGCGACAGCCCTTCGGTGGCGGGGTAAATCGGTGTCAGGGTATCGCTGACCGGCAACGCCTCGGCGCCGTCGAGGTTGTGCAGCTCTGGGTGATAGATTTCCAGTCCGGAGGCGCCCGGCCGTACTTCGCCATAGCAGCGCCAGCGGCTGCCGCGGCTGAGGTTGGCCTTGAGCGCGGCGGAAAAATAGTAGAAGCGCAGGCTGAGGGTACCGCTGCCGTCCTGAATGCGGCAGAGCAGGCTGCGGCGCCGGCCCATGACCACCTCAGCGCCGAGCACTGTGCCTTCGATGACCGCGTCGAGCCCGGGGCGTAACGCGCCAATCGGCGTGACACGGGTGCGATCCTGATAGCGCATCGGCAGGTGAAACAGCAGATCCTGTACCGATGACAGGCCGAGCCGGTCCAGTTTGTCCGCGAGGGCTGGACCAATCCCCTTGAGCACGGTCAGCGGTGTCTGTTCACCCACGCTGTCTCTGGCTCCGTATCAGCTTGACGGTTGATTGACCGAGCACAGACGAATCGAGTCGCTGAGCAGCTCAATGGCTTTCGGACGCGGAAAGCTGGCACGCCAGGCAATGGCGACGGTGCGATACGGCGCTGGTGCCTTGAACGGCTTGGTAACCAGCAGGTCGGAGCTGTAATAGCGGTCGTCGGCAGCAGACATCGGCAGCACGGTCATGCCGATCCCCGAGGCGACCATGTGGCGGATGGTCTCCAGTGAGCTGGATTCGACGGTGGTGTGCTTGTGCTGGTCGTCGGCCTTGCGCAGGGTCGGGCAGGCTTCGAGCACCTGGTCGCGGAAACAGTGCCCTTCACCGAGCAGCAGCAGCTTGTTGTCGTCCAGTTCGTCCAGGGTCACGCTGTCCCGTGCCGCCCAGGGGTGGCTGGCCGGCATCAGCAGGCTGAACGGCTCGTCATAGAGCGGCTTGGTCAGCACGTCGGGCTCCTGGAACGGCAGCGCGATGATGATCGCATCAAGCTCGCCATTGCGCAGCTTGTCGCGCAGTACGTGGGTGAAGTTTTCTTCGATGTACAGCGGCATTTCCGGTGCGACCCGGTGCAGCTGCGGTACCAGGTGCGGGAACAGATACGGCCCGATGGTATAGATGGCTCCGACCTTGAGTGGGGCGGCCAGCTGGTTCTTGCCGGCGGTCGCCAGTTCGCGAATGGCCAGCGCTTCCTCCAGCACTTTCTGGGCCTGGGCAACGATCCGTTCACCGATGGGGGTGACGCGAACGGCGCTTTTGCTGCGTTCGAAGATCATCACGCCCAGTTCTTCCTCCAGCTTCTTGACTCCCACGCTGAGGGTCGGCTGGGACACATGGCAGCGTTCGGCGGCGTGGCCGAAGTGCTGTTCCTGGGCAAGGGTGACGATGTAGCGGAGTTCGGTCAGGGTCATTGGCTGCAGTCTGTCTGGCTACGGAAGAGGGTCAAACAATGGGCTGTAGCATAGCCGGTTGGTTGATAGAGTAAAACAATCGAAGTGCCCTTGCTGACGGTGTGGCCGTCGGCCTCCGGCTGGTACAGTGGCGCTTTGCGGATACAGAATGGGAGAAACCGATGCGGCGCGTGGTCATTGCCGGATGTGGGGATGTGGGGTCGGCGCTGGCGGTGCGGCTGCTGGCGCGTGGCTGGCAGGTTTACGGTGTGCGTCGTGATGTCACCAGGCTGCCGGACGGCGTACTGCCGATTGCGGCGGACCTGTGCGCTGCCGAGTGCCCTGCGGACTGGCCGGAGAAGGTCGATTATCTGGTGTTTTGTCCGGCAGCAGGCAAACGCGATGCCGAGCTGTACCAGCGTCTGTACGTGCAGGGGCTGGCGCATGTGATCGATTGGCTGGGGCAGGGCAAGCGTGGGCTGCGCCATCTGCTGCAGGTTTCCAGCACTGGTGTCTATGCCCAGCAGGATGGTGAGTGGGTCACCGAGAACAGCCGTGCCGAGGCCGACAGCGAGACCGGCAAGGCCCTGCTGGCTGCGGAAGATGTTGCCCTGCGCAGCGGTGTGCCGGCGTCGGTAGTGCGGCTGGCGGGCATTTACGGGCCAGGTAGAAACCGGCTGATCGAGCAGGCGCGTGCCGGCATGACGGTTCCGGCCGAGCCGCCGCAATATACCAACCGGATTCATCGTGATGATGCCGTCGGCTTGCTTGAGCACCTGCTGCTGCAGGCTGAAGCACGCGAGTTGTTGGCGCCTTGTTACCTTGGCGTGGACGATGAGCCGGCACCGCTGCACGAGGTCGTCCAGTGGCTGCGCGAGCAGCTCGGTGTCGAGGCTCGGGATGACGGCCCGGCCAGTACTCGAATGGGCAGCAAGCGCTGCAGCAACGACCTGGCGCGCGAAAGCGGCTGGGCACCGCAGTATCCGACCTATAGAGAGGGATATGCGACGCTGCTGGATCACTAGCAAGCTACAAGCTACAAGCTACAAGCTACAAGCGGCAAGCTACAAGCGGCAAGCGGCAAGCAAAAGCAAAAGCAAAAGCAAAAGCAAAAGCAGGTTTGTGGTAGTGGGGCCGAAAAAAAACCGCGCAGGTCGAAACCGCGCGGTTTTTTCTTGTAGCTTGCGGCTTGTAGCTTGCCGCTCGGGGGATGGGCGTTAGCCCACCACCATAATCCCGTCCATCTCGACCGGCACGCCCTTGGGCAGCGCGGCTACGCCGATGGCGGCGCGGGCCGGGTAGGGCTTCTCGAAGTAGCGTTCCATGATTTCGTTGACCTTGGCGAAGTTGCCCAGATCGGTCAGGAAAATGTTCAGCTTGACGATGTCCTGCAGCTTGCCGCCAGCGGCTTCAGCAACGGCGCTGAGGTTGTCGAATACGCGGCAGACCTGCGCTTCAAAGCCGTCGACCACTTCCATGGTGGCGGGGTCCAGCGGGATCTGGCCGGACAGGTATACGGTGTTGCCGACCTTGATTGCCTGGGAGTAAGGCCCAATGGCAGAGGGGGCGTGTTCACTGGTAATGACTTGCTTGTTCATGTGTTCTCCGACGGAATTCAGTTTTTGAGACGGGTAATGCGCATCACGCCCTTGAGGTTGCGGATGCGCTTGATCAGTTGCGACAGATGCAGGCGGTCGCGTACCCGAACGACCAGCTGTACGACGCTGACGCGTCCGTCGCGTTCGTCGACGCTGATCTTGTCGATGCTGGCGTCGGCGACGGTGATGCCGGTGGCGAGCTGGGCAATGATGCCGCGCTGGTGTTCCAGTTCGACGCGCAGCTCGACGGTAAATTCGCCACTGACGTCCTTGTCCCACGTCAGGTGCAGGGTCTTCTCGCTGTTATGGCGGTTATCCGCCAGATTTCGGCAATTTTCCTGGTGGATGACCATGCCCTTGCCGGAGGACAGATAACCGACGATCGGGTCGCCCGGGATCGGGTTGCAGCAGCGGGCGAAGCTGACCACCAGCCCTTCGGTGCCGCGGATCGCCAGCGGCTTCTCGCTGCTGTCGGCGATGCTGTCGGGGCTGATTTTCTGGGTGTCTTCCTCTTCGCTGGCGCCTTCGGCGGCCAGCAGGCGCCGGGCGACCACGTATGCCATGCGGTTGCCGAGGCCGATATCCGCCAGCAGATCTTCCATCAGCTCCATCTGGCAATCGGTCAGCACGGTCTGAATGCGCGCTTCCGGAATGTCGCTGAGCTGGGTGCCGAAGCTCGCCAGTACCTTGTCGAGCAGGCGTTCGCCGAGGGCGATGGACTCTGAATGGCGCTGGTGCTTGAGGAAGTGGCGGATGTTGCTGCGGGCCTTGCCGGTAATCACGAAGCTGAGCCAGGCCGGGTTCGGGCGGGCGCCCGGGGCGGTAATGATTTCGACGGTTTCGCCGCTTTCCAGCGGCTCGGACAGCGGCGCCAGTCGTCGGTTGACGCGACAGGCGATGCAGCTGTTGCCGATGTCGGTGTGCACCGCGTAGGCAAAGTCGACCGGGGTCGACCCCTTGGGCAGCTCCATGATGCGACCCTTGGGGGTAAAGATGTAGACCTCGTCCGGGAACAGGTCGATCTTGACGTTCTCGATGAACTCCAGCGAGTTGCCGGCGTTCTGCTGCAGCTCCAGTACGCTTTTCAGCCACTGACGGGTACGGGCGTGGTTGCCGTTGATGACCTCGTCCTTGGACTTGTAGACCCAGTGCGCTGCAATGCCGTTGTTGGCCAGCTCTTCCATCTCGTCGGTACGGATCTGGATTTCGATCGGTACCCCGTGCATGCCGAACAGGGTGGTGTGCAGGGACTGGTAGCCGTTGGCCTTGGGGATGGCGATGTAGTCCTTGAAGCGGCCGGGGAATGGCTTGTACAGGCTGTGGACGGCGCCGAGCACGCGGTAGCAGGTGTCCGGCTTGTCGACGATGATGCGGAAGGCGTAGACGTCCATGATTTCATTGAACGACTTCTTCTTGCCGCGCATCTTCTGGTAGATGCCGTACAGGTGCTTCTCGCGCCCCATCACCTTGCCCTGAAGACCCTCGCGTTCCAGGCAGGCCTGCAGCGACTCGAGAATCCGGTTCAGCAGCTCCTTGCGGTTGCCACGGGCGTTGCGCACGGCGCGGTCAATCAGCATCGAGCGCATCGGATACATGGCCTTGAAGCCCAGGTCCTCGAACTCGGTGCTCAGACTGTGCATACCCAGACGGTTGGCAATCGGCGCGTAAATCTCAAGGGTTTCCTTGGCGATGCGGCGGCGCTTCTCCGGTGCCAGCGCACCCAGGGTTCGCATGTTGTGCAGGCGGTCGGCGAGCTTGACCAGAATCACCCGGATATCGCGGGCCATGGCCAGGGCCATCTTCTGGAAGTTCTCGGCCTGGGCTTCGGCCTTGCTCTCGAAGGTCATCTGGGTCAGCTTGCTGACCCCGTCCACCAGCTCGGCAACGGTGTCGCCAAACTGCTCGACCAGAGCATCCTTGGGAATGCCGGTGTCTTCGATTACGTCGTGCAGCATGGCCGCCATCAGGCTCTGATGGTCCATGTGCATGTCGGCGAGGATATTGGCTACGGCAAGGGGATGGGTAACGTAAGGCTCGCCGCTGCGTCGGGTCTGGCCGTCGTGGGCTTGCTCGGCGTAGAAATAGGCGCGCCGGACCAGGTTGACCTGATCCGGCTCAAGGTAATTGCCAAGGGTGTCGGCAAAAACTTCTATCGCAGACATGCAGCTCTCCCGCACCCGTGGTAACGGGTGATGACCTCAGGAATGCCCGGCCTGCGCAATCCGTTTACTCGGCCAGTTCGGTAGTTTCCAGCGAGTACAGCGGCTCCTGCTGATCCTGCAGGGCTTCTTCGGCGAGGATTTCATTGGAAACCAGGCCTTCGGCGACTTCACGCAGGGCAACGACGGTCGGCTTGTCATTTTCCCATGCTACCTTGGGCTCCTTGCCGCCGGTGGCCAGCTGACGGGCGCGCTTGGAGGCCAGCATGACCAGTTCAAAACGGTTATCTACATTTTCCAGGCAGTCTTCAACGGTGACGCGGGCCATGGGGTACTCCGGAAAGGTAACAAGTGAACAAATCGACGCGCCCGGCACGGGGCCGGACGCAGGACCTGACAGTTTACTGGCTGAGGCTTCAGTCTGACAAGAGCGCCTGTAGCAGGGAGGCGTGACGCGCGCTCTGGGCAGTGGTCTTTAGTCGGTAGCTGCGTACGATGGCCTTGAGGTCGTCGAGGGCGTGCTCGAAGGTGTCGTTGATGACCAGACTGTCGAACTCGACGTAATGGCTCATCTCGGCAACGGCTTCGGCCATGCGGCGATCAATCACGTCGTTATCATCCTGGCCACGGGAATCAAGGCGGTAGCGCAGCGCTTCGAGTGACGGCGGCAGGATGAAGATCGAGTGTGCCTGCGGAAGCTTGCGGCGAACCTGTTCTGCGCCCTGCCAGTCAATTTCAAGAATGATGTCATGCCCACGGGCCAGGGCCTGTTCTACGGCGGTTTGCGAGGTGCCGTAGAGGTTGCCGAACACTTCGGCGTGCTCAAGGAAATCACCGGCTTCCACTAGTTTGAGGAAGTTGTCACGGTCGGTGAAGTGGTAGTTAACACCATCAGTCTCGCCCGGGCGCATCGGGCGGGTGGTGTGCGAAACCGAGACGTGCAGGTTGGGTGTCTGTTCGATCAGTGCCTTGACCAGGCTGGTTTTGCCTGCTCCGGACGGGGCGGAAATGATGTACAGCGTGCCGGTGGCATGGGTCATCGGACAGGGTTCCTGCGGTGCGTAATGGGTAAGCGCGCAATTATAGGGATTTCGTGCGGTGGCGTCATGGCTGGTCGTCGCTTCCGCTAAGCTGTTGGTTGAGGTCGAAACCGGAGGAAGGAGCAGGGATGATTTCAAAATGGCAATGGCTGCTGGCGCAGTTGACCCGCACGCTCTGGGTGCGTGCTTCCCTCTATGCCCTGCTGGCGGTGGTTGCGGCGCTGCTGTCGATTCTGGTCCAGCGGCTGCTGCCGGGCCCGTTGCCGGTCACCATCGGGGCTGATGCGGTTGAGCGCATTCTCGACATTCTGGCCTCCAGCATGCTGGCGGTGACCACTTTCTCGCTGAGTGTCATGGTGGCGGCATACAGTGCAGCGACTGCCAATGCGACGCCGCGGGCAACTCGGCTGCTGATGCAGGACACCACCACGCAGAATGTACTGGGAACCTTTATCGGGGCGTTTCTGTTCAGCCTGGTGGGGTTGATTGCGTTAAGCACGGAGGCATACGACGAGAACGGACGCGTTGTGCTGTTTGCCGTAACGCTGCTGGTGATTGTGCTGATCGTGGTCACCATCTTGCGCTGGATCGAACACCTGTCGCGCTTCGGGCGGGTGGGCGATACCACCGCCCGGGTCGAGGCGGTCACCCGCATGGCGCTGGCGGATCGCATAGCCAATGCCTGCCTTGGTGCCCGTCTGCTGGATCCGCAGCGGCTGCCGTCCAGCGCCAGGCCGCTGTATCCCTGTTATGCCCTCTATCTGCAGCATCTGGATGTCGGCGCACTGGCCGATTGCGCGCAGGAGCACAGCCTGCGTTTGTACGTGGTTGTGCAGCCCGGCTGCTTTGTGCATCCGGCGGCGCCCGTGTTGTGGTTTGAAGGCGATGCCGACGAAACCGTGCAGTCGCAGCTGCTGGACGCCTTTACCCTGGGCGACATGCGCTCCTTTGATCAGGACCCCCGCTTCGGGTTGTCGGTTCTGTCGGAGATCGCTTCACGCGCGTTGTCGCCGGCGGTCAATGATCCTGGCACGGCCATCGACATTCTCGGCCGTGGCGTGCGTCTGTTGTCGGCCTGGGTGGATCATTGCGAGCCGCAACCGGATGAGGTGCGCTATCCGCAGGTCTGGCTGGTGACGCTGGCGCTGGACGATCTGTTTGATGACCTGTTTGGCCCCATCGCCCGTGATGGCGCGGCGCGGATTGACGTTCAGCTGCGCTTGCTCAAGTCGCTGCAGGCGCTCGCCGCTCGGGATGAGCGATTCGTTGCGCCCGCCCGGCGGCTGGCGCACGAGGCCCGATCGCTGGCTGACCAGCTTATGCCGCTGGCTGTCGACCGCGAGCGGTTAGGCGCGGAGGTCGAGCGGCTGGAAGCCGGCCAGGACGTTCTGCGGCGCCAGTTATAGCGCCGCATTCGGCATCTCGGGGTAACGGCAATATCGCCGTTACGGGTGTTATCGTGGACCGACCCCGCCAGACCGTTCAAACAAATAGTGGAGTTCTGCAGCATGATTCGAATCACCGTTGCCTACCCCGCGCAGGACAATGCGCGTTTTGACCACAGCTATTACCAGCAGCAGCACGCCAGATTGATCCATGAGCAGCTGGATGCACACGGCCTGCTAAAGCTCGAAGTGGACCAGTGCCTGGCCGATGGCGCGGGGCAGGCGCCGCAGTTTGTGGCCTGCGCGCATCTGTTCTTTGCCGATATGGCGCAGTTTCAGGCCGCTTTCGCCGCCGGCGGCAAGGCGCTGAATCAGGACATGGCCAATTACACGGACATCACGCCGGTTGTCACCATCAGTCAGGTTGTTGCCTGATTCTCCCGCTGGCCGCGCCTGATCATCGGGCGCGGATCAACTGGCAGCATCCGTTGCCCTGAACCCGCTACAATAGGGCCGCCTTGCCCTTTCATCCTGTCGAGGAAACCCCCTGATGACCGCACGTCGGGTTGCATCAGCGTTGCGCGCTGCTGACAAAAGAGCTGTTTCCAGAACGCCAGCCTCCGGTGCTGGCGCTCTGCGTCAGGATCGAATCTATCAGGCCATCAGCGACGCCATCATCGAGCACCGCCTGCAGCCGGGCGCGCGCTTGCGCGAGGATGCGTTGGCCGAGGTGTTCGGGGTCAGCAGGACCGGTATTCGCAAGGTGCTGCAGCGCCTCGCCATGGATCAACTGATTACCCTGACCCCCGGCAAGGGCGCCAGTGTCACCCGGCCTTCCGCCGAGGAGGCGCGGGAAGTCTTTGATGCGCGGCGGATGGTGGAATGTGGCCTGATGCGGCAATTGGCACCGCAGATTGATGAGGCGGCACTGGCGGCCTTGCGCGCGCTGGCCGAGCAGGAGCAGCAGGCATTGGCGGCGCGCGATCAGAGTGCGGCGATCAAGTGCTCGGCGGAGTTTCACAGTCAGCTGGCGGTGCTGGCCGGCAATCAGACGCTGGCGAGTTTTGTCGTCCAGCTGTGTTCGCGTTCATCGTTGATTCTGGCGGTGTACGGCAACGCCGGGAATCTGGGCTGCGACTGCACCGATCACGACCGCCTGATCACGTTGCTGGAAGGTCGGGATGGTGAGGCGGCTGCCGCCTTTATGGCGCAGCATCTGGATGCCATTGAGGGCTCGCTGGCGATTGCCGACTCGCCGCAGACCACGCCGGATCTGCAGAATATCTTCGCCGCCTATCGCGGCTGATGACGCCGACGGTGCAGGCACCGTCGGCAGCCTCGGGGCTCAGCGGCGGAAGCGCTGGCAGGGACCCCAGTATTGCATCAGCAGATAGTAGCTGAGCCCGGCCGGAATCAGGCTGGCATACCACGACACGCTGGATACGTTCAGCGCGACTGCGGCACCAATGGCGGTCGCGATCAGCGCGGCGTAGTTGACCCCCTGATACGGGCCGTTGGCGTCGTACAGGTGCTCCAGATTCAGCGTGCGCTTGCGAATCAGGTAATAGTCCACCACCAGAATCGCGAAGATCGGGCCCAGGAACGCCGAGTAGGTCTGCACGAATACCTGCAGGCCGGCGGCCGAATCCTCGCTGACCAGTTTCCACGGGAAGGTGGCGAAGGCCAGCAGGCCGACGATGACGGTGGCCGGGCGGAACTTCAGCTTGAATACATCCATCAGCACGTAGGTCGGCGGCACCACGTTGTTCAGTACGTTGGTGGTGACCTGGGCGAAGGCGATGAACAGCAGGGTGGTCATCAGCAGCGGCGTGTTGTCGACCGCGTTGGCAAACACCTGGATCGGGTCGGCGACGCCGGTGGCTTCGGAGACCATGTAGCCGATCAGGCCCATGAACAGGGTGCAGGGCAGAATCGACATCGAGTAGATGGTGGTCAGCAGACCCGGGCCGGTGCCGTGTTTGTGCTCGCGGGCGTAGTCACTGACGTTGAGGATTATAGTGCTGTAGATGCCGAGGAACAGCATGGTCGCGCTCCAGAACGGCAGGCCCCATGAGCCCTGCATGGTCAACAGGCTGCTCGAGAGTTCGTCGCCGTAACGCTGCACGGTGCTGTAGAACATGTAGACCAGCGAGGCGAGGATAAAGGCGCTGCCGACATTCTCCAGCCACTTGATGCCCTGAAAGCCCATGACCGACAGGCCGATCTGCAGGAACTGGAAGGCAATAAAGAAGAACACCAGATTGTCGAAGCCGAACAGGGTGGCGGACACCATGTTCAGGGCGCCGGCGCCAATCCAGCTCTGGAAACCGTACCAGACGATTGCCGGTACCGCGCGCACCAGACCGGGCAGGCGGGTGCCGGTAAAGCCGAAGGCGCTGCGCGCCTGCACCATGAACGGGATGCCGTACTTGTAACCGGCGGCGCCGTTGAGCACCAGCGCAATACCAATGACGAAACAGCCGATGGCGATGGCGATGGTGGCCTGAATCAGGTTGAGGCTGCCGACCACGCTGGAGCCCATGGTAAAGGTGCCGATGGAAACGCAACCGCCAAACCAGGCCAGCAGATAGGACAGGCGCCCCATGATGCGGACTTTCTGGGGCGCAAGAGACTCCTCGCCGGCGGCCTTGGTTTCGTTGCTCGGCTGGCTGCCGGCGGTGAGCGTGCTGGCGTCAGTGTTCATGAGACTCCCCCGTGGGCTGTGTTATGCATTGTTGTCTCCCCGGATCATCCGATCCTGCGGTTTCTTGTGTGCCCCGCGGGGCGTGCTGTCACCTGATCAGCCGTGGGCCAGATCAGAGTACTCGGCAAAGCGTCCGGTGAAGCGTTTGCTGCCCGGAAACGCCAGATCGCCAAATTTGCTGGTACCCAGGCCCAGCCCAACCACGGCTTCGGCCAGCTTCACTGCCGCGGTCACGCCCTCCACCACGGGCAGACCGACCGCATCGCTGATCTGCGGGGTGAGGTCGGCCATGCCGCCGCAACCCAGCACGATGGCACCGATGTTGTCTTCGCGCTTGGCCTTCAGGCACTCGTCGATGATGCGCTCAAGGGCGATATCCGGGTTCTCTTCCAGATCCAGCACCGGAATGTCGGCCGCGCGCAGGCGTCGGCAGCTGTGGCGGAAGCCGTAATTGTCGAGCAGGTGCTCGGCGATGATCAGGGTGCGCGGCAGGGTGGTAACCACCGAGAAGCGGGTGCTGATCAGGCTGGCAACATGGAAGGCGGCTTCGGCGATGCCGATCACCGGGGCGCGGGTCAGCTCGCGGGCGGCATACAGCCCGGGGTCACCAAAGCAGGCAATGATGTAGGCGTCGGTGCCTTCGCGCTCACCCGCGCGTACTTCCTCGATAACGCCCAGAGCACTGACCGCCTCGTCGAAATGGCTCTCGATCGACACCGGGCCGCTGTCTGGCTGGCTGGCGGTGATCCGCGTGCCGGGTGCGGCAACGGCTTTGGCCGCCGCGCCGATGGTCTCGGTCATGGCGTGGGTGGTGTTCGGGTTGATGACGCGAATATGCATGAATCTGGCCTGCCAATGTATGTACACAAAACAATAGACTAATTGTATACAATCGCTTGAGTCAAAAAATCAAAATGCCCTGCAGTTATCGCGCGTAATAAGCGCTGCGTGGTCGAATTGCGGGCTTTCTTCAGCGAAAGAGGTGTCTTAATGAGCTATAGCGCTGTGTATCCACGCGATCTGATCGGCTACGGTCGCACCCCGCCGGAAGCCCGTTGGCCCGGCCGTGCGCGGATCGCCGTTCAATTTGTGCTCAACTACGAAGAGGGCGGTGAGAACTGTGTGCTGCACGGCGACAGTCACTCCGAGCAGTTTCTGTCGGAAATCATTGGTGCGGCGGCGTTCGATGATCGCCACATGAGCATGGAGTCGATTTACGAGTACGGCTCGCGGGTCGGTGTCTGGCGCCTGCTCAACGAATTTGAGCGGCGCGGCCTGCCGCTGACCGTGTTTGGCGTGGCGATGGCACTGGAGCGGCATCCGGAAGTAGCCCAGGCGTTCCATGAGCTGGGCCACGAGATCGCCTGCCACGGCTGGCGCTGGATTCACTACCAGAACATCCCCGAAGCGGTTGAGCGCGAGCATCTGCAGCGGGCACTGGACATCTTCCAGCGCCTCTACGGCGCCCAGCCGGAGGGTTGGTACACCGGGCGGGACAGCCCCAACACCCGGCGTCTGTTGCTGGATCAGGGCGGCTTTCTGTATGACAGCGACTATTACGGTGATGATCTGCCATTCTGGACCCGTGAGGCGGACAGCGCCGGCGCGCTGCATAATCACCTGATCGTGCCCTACACGCTGGATACCAACGACATGCGCTTTGCCTCACCGCAGGGCTTCAATACGGGCGACCACTTCTTCCAGTATCTGAAAGACGCTTTCGACGTGCTCTACGCTGAGGGTGAAGATCTGCCGAAGATGCTGTCGATCGGTCTGCACTGTCGGCTGATCGGCCGTCCCGGCCGCTTCCGCGCGCTGCAGCGATTTCTTGATTACATCGAATCCCATGATCGGGTCTGGGTTACCCGCCGTGTCGATATCGCCCGCCATTGGGCCGAGCATCATCCCGCACAGAACCAGGAGTCAGTATGAGCAAGCAATCCGCAC
>Ga0194136_1000775_pt1 | contig 16100 bp, 15 predicted proteins | sample TARM_MetaG_T3A_1_FD_134023 | JGI IMG/M metagenome (GOLD analysis project Ga0194136, IMG submission 134023) | Freshwater microbial communities from Pennsylvania, USA, analyzing microbe dynamics in response to fracking - TARM_MetaG_T3A_14 (version 2) | ecosystem: Environmental > Aquatic >...
GACCAAATTGGAATGGGGCAGATTCGTGTCAGTCAAGAGCTCACTGACACGTTGATGTTTTATTAGATTTAGCACTCACTTCTTGAGTAAGCTGCTGCTTGTTCAAAAAGTTCCTGGCTCGGTTTAATTCCGGTGTATAACTGAAACTGTTCAACGGCTTGAATAGCAAATACTTCACTACCGGTGATAACGCTTTTATTGATAGATTTTGCAAACTCTACCGCGGGGGTGACAGCCGGGATGGCAACAACATCAAATAATACTTGTGCATGTTCAATTTCATGCTCACAAAAGCACAGTTTTCCTTCTTCTATACCACCACTCATACCGAGTGGCGTTGCATTAATGAGTAAATCAGCCTCGATGCCACTCATATCGGTTTGCCATTTGAATCCACACAAATCGGCTAGCGCCCTACCGCTTGCCTCATTTCTCCCTACAATAACGCCGTTGGTGAATCCCAAGTCTCTTAAGGCACATGCCACCGCCTTCGCCATCCCACCGCTTCCTTTTAAAGCAAATGAAAAATCCGTTGGGATCGCGTATTGAGTCAGTAACGTAGAAATAGCGATGTAGTCAGTGTTATACGCCTTAAGATGTCCATCGGTGTTCACGATAGTGTTAACGGAGTTAATCGCTGCCGCAGAGGGATCGAGCTCATCCACCAATGCTATGACTTCCTCTTTAAATGGCATGGAAATAGCGCAACCGCGAAAATTGAGAGCTCTCACCCCCGCTATCACGCCAGCAAGATCTTTACTGGTAAATGCCTTATAGAGGTAATTCAGATCCAACGCATCGTAGAGGTAGTTATGGAAGCGCGTGCCGAAATTGGTAGGTCTTGCAGCCAAAGACATACAAATCGTTGTATCTTTATTAATTTTTGTGTTCATCAAAAATCTCCATTTCTTTATTCACGAATAGGTAGAACTACGGCAAAAATGTCTCGAGATCTTGGAATACTCGCTTGCTCATAGTGAGGTATGCCTTGTTGATGGAAATAGAATGGTCTAAATTGAGGTGATTAAAAATTGATGAATTCAAATAAAATAAGTTCCTCTTTTATGGCTAGCAACAGACTCGAACAACAATATCTCAAGCTGCTTAACCACTTTGGCGAAAGCAGTGTGTCGGTAACATTACAAGAGCTGTCTGACTGCCTTTTCTGTACCAAAAGACACATGCGAAATCTTCTACTTCAAATGCAAGAGTCCGGATGGATTGATTGGCAAGGGGAATTCGGGCGAGGGAAACGCTCAACACTAACGCTATTAAGCAATAAAAACCAGTTACTTAGTAGAAAAGCTGAAAACTTAATTGATAAAGGTCGCTTCAACGAGGCCATTGATCTTCTCGGAACAAACAAGCACTTAGTTGCGCCATTATTGCGCTCAAAGCTGGGGTTTAGTATTAACCCAGACAACCAGGTTCTGCGTGTTCCTTACTATCGGACTATGTACAATTTGTACCCGGGAACACCTTTGCGCCGCTCAGAGCGTCACCTTGTTCGTCAGATCTTCAGTGGATTAACCCGAATAAAAGAGGAAATAGGTGAAGTCGAAGGAGACTTAGCTCATCATTGGAGACAAATTACCCCATCTATCTGGCGTTTCTATATAAGACCTGCGGTTCAATTTCACGATGGTCGTCTGTTAACTTGTGACGATGTGGTCACCTCCCTTAACCGTGCTCGTAAGCACGCCCTTTTTTCACATATTGAGCAGATAAAAATCATCGGACCGCATTGTGTGGAGTTTGAACTCAGTGCAGAGGATGATAACTTCCCACAACTGTTGGCTACAGCCTCAGCACTGATCCTACCTGCTAACCATGATGAAATAGAGCATTTTGCGCGCTCACCAGTTGGTACAGGCCCCTACCAAGTGATACAAAATGACGAACGCCGTTTATGTCTTAAAGCCTTTGATGGTTATTTTGGCTTAAGAGCTCTTCTTGATCAGGTCGATATCCTGATGTGGACGAATTTAACCAATAAATCCGATCAAGAAGCGGAAGAGACAAAACAATCACGATCAACCGAAGCAAATGCAACGTGGTTGAGTTCAAGTTTGAGTGACAAAGAATATATCTCAGGTGTTGCATCTGATCTGACTGGAGGGCCTTCTGACCGTTTTGAAGAAATGTTTTTAGAACAAGGGGGATATTTTCTGCTGTGCGATAGTCACTCTGACAAGTGGCAGCAGCCTGAAAACCGGGCTTGGTTGCAGCAAATTCTGAATCCTTACTCCATATCACAAGAACTGAATCCAGTTATTCGTCATTTGTGGGTGCCAGCAACCAGTTTACTGCCCAATTGGTGCCACCGGATCGCACCGATACATCCCACTTCTCCTTTTAAAGATACAGTATCAAACTCCACGCTTCGTTTGGCCTATCATGATCATCATCCTGAGTTTCCAGCTCTCGCCAATGCGATGGCTACCTTGCTAAAGCGTAACAATATTGCTCTCGAGCTAATTGAGTTGCCTTATGAACAGTGGGCGCAAGGTACGGCTGATAATATTGATATCTGGTTGGGTACCATCAATTTTCCAGTACCAGAAACCTGGCATGTTGGTGCTTGGCTGCTAGGCTCATCGCTGATGCGCAGATCCATCTGTGGCAGAGATAACGATCTGTTGCATCACTGGCACAATCAATGGCGTAGTGGTGATATGAGCTCCGAACATCTAATTTGGCAAGTGGTACATTCAGGTTGGCTTCAGCCACAATTTCACCATTGGATGCGCCTTAAAGGCCCAGAAAACGCTCAGGGTATACACCTCAATAACTTAGGTTGGTTTGATTTTCGGTCTACTTGGTTTGAGCCAGAAGAACAATAGCTGGAGCACTAAAGGCTCCCATATGAGCCATTTAACTATCTAAAATAATCTAAAGCTCATTAATGACATAAAAGCAGTTTACACAGGCTATTTTTGAGCTTATATTTACATGAAATCGCAATATGGTTCATATTTGATACATCAGGGGCAACGCTATGAATCCTAAAGTGCTACAACTTCGCAATCTCACAACTAAGCTTGAGTCCGAAATTCACGAAGTTTTCGAAGAGATGCTTAGCAACGTTGAAGCCTCAAGCAACCGTCCTATTTCAAGTTACTCAATTTACGAGACCAACACTCTGATTGATGATATGCAATCACGAAAGAAGAGTATCTCATTAGAAGACCTTGAATTGCAGACGGATATTTCTAAATCAACGATAAAACGAATGCTTAAAGACCCTAGTAAAACTTCGCTGGATAACTTTTTAGCCGTTGCTAATGAACTCGGAATGAAAATATGGATCGAAAAGTAAAAGTTCTTTTGTACGGCAAGTTTTGCGGTGTTTTGTCTCAAAACGAACAAGGTTATCGATTCGAATATGAGCCTGGTTATCGAGGCCGTAGCTTATCACTGAGTATGCCTGTCGCCGATGGGCCATTTGAGAGTAAAGAGCTGCATCCTTTTTTCCTCAGTCTTGCCCCCGAAGGATGGCTGAAGAAGCGCTACTCTGAACTACAAAAAATTGATGAAAACGATCCGCTGGGTATGCTGCTGTCCAACGGCAAAAATTTACTTGGTGCAGTCCAACTGTTGAGGTTAGAAGAGCATGTATCCGAGCAATAGAAGCCTAATTAGCCTCGATGAACTCAATGAACAAAATAGAGAACAAGTCGAGTATAAAAAGGGGGAGATCAAAACCCTACTAGGTTCGAATAGGTTTCAGATCCAATTGCCTTTTTCGCGCGCTGAATTTGTTACTGAGTTGCCAAAGAAACAAAAAGGCATGAGTATTTCCGGTTATCAACCCAAGCTTTCTCTGGCGATTAATGACGAGAATCAGCTCGGGGTTGTGGAGGATAAGGCGCTATTTATTCTCAAGCCTTCACCAGAAGAATTTCCTCATCTTGCCGAAAACGAACATGCAACCATGTTAGTGATGAAATTCCTCGGTTTCGATACGCCTCCCTTTGGATTAGTTCGATTTAACGATCCGGACGGAGAAGGTGAACTCGCCTTTATGATCAGGCGCTATGACCGCTTAAACGCAGGTGAAGAGGCGATTCATCAGGAGCAACTGGATGCCGCTATGGCCGTGCAGGAAAAGTACGGTAAGACAGAAGGCGATGCCGAAGGATACGTGAGCTACGAGCAAGCCTGTAAGTTCTTAATTAATCAGGTAGACGGCAGCTTAAACTTTAAGAAAGAACTATTTAACCGAATACTCGTCGCCTACTTTCTTGGTAATAATGACCTACACCTTAGAAACATTGGTTTGCTGCTACCGGAACAAGAGGCCACGCGACTCGCGCCAATCTATGATTACGTATCTATAGCGCCCTATCCTGGCTACATCGCAAACGAGAACCCATTAGCATTACCTCTTCTTGCGAGTGAAGAAGGCGATAATTTCAATACCAGTGGCTATCAATCACATAGTACCTACACCGGCTATGACTTTCTCACCTTCGCACAAAATATTGGTCTCAACCCTAAACTGGCGACCAAAATGATCAAAGATTTGTGCGCCAAGCAAGAGGCGATTCTCGATATCTACCGTAATAGTTTCATGCTGCCAGAGCACGTAGAGAAAGTCGCTGAATGGATATTGAGTCGAATCAACTATTTGGGTCAATTAGAGCATGTTGCTGTTTAATACATGGTTGAAGGCGGGCTAAGTAAACAGTAAGTCGCCGCCATCAGCGGCCATAAATCAATGCAAATGCTACGCCGCTACACGCACCTCAGAGCCGAAGACCTGGTTGAAGAACTAGACGCAATAGCCAAAGGGAAAAGGCTTAGTTAAAGCGCCCCTCAAGTGTCAATAAAATGAGGATTATGCCGATGTAACCTGGCTGTGAGCAATGGTCAGGGCTGGTTTATTGACACTTGGGGGGCAGTACCTACGTGTAAGTGCAAGATCGTTAGCCACCAATATCCACAACAACAATTCATACTGCCTAAATCATTTTTGGACAAATTTTACTTAGAGTAAAGCACCTATTCCCTGAAGTTTTTTACTCGAACCAATACAGAAGCCACTAATGAAAATGAATAGCTATTCACTTTGTAGGTTGCTTAATACTCAGAATAGTTAGTAGCGCACTTTTAATCATCCACAACTTCAATCGTTATATGTTGGGCACCAAGATATGTGCCTTCATCAACCTCATAACGTAAAGTTTCACCACAATGAGGGCACTCAAATTCTTCATTGGGGTCAATACACTCATCTTCGAGCCAATCCCAGCCAATTTGTTTTTCACAAGTAGGACATCTCATTCAGTCATCCTTATTCATTCAAGTACAACTCCGCCATCCCATCTAAACGGCTCTTCACTTCTTTCCAGTTCGGCATCACACTGGTTAATAAGCGCCAAAAACGTTCGCTGTGGTTGTATTCTGCGATGTGGCAAAGTTCATGTAAGATCACGTAATCAATGCACTCTTTAGGCGCTTTGATCAGATGAGGGTTTAACATCAACGTGCCTTTGGCTGAACAGCTTCCCCATTGTTTTTGCATCGGCATAATGCGAAATGAAGGGATACCCTCTACCCACGTTGCCTGCGGTAAAAGCTCAGCTAAGCGTTCATGAAATATGCGCTCTGCGCGAACGCCATACCAACCAGACACCAGTGATTTGACGAGTTTTGCCTTATCTTCATTAAAGCGGTTGAGCGTGACTAACAACTTGCCTCGTTCCATCTTCACGTTGGAAATGGCATCTCTGTCTTCAACCACCTTTAACACATAGCGACGGCCTAGATAGAATTGCATCTCACCGCTCACGTAGTGCTTGGTTTGAACGTATTCTAAATGAGTTCGGAACTCTACCAATGCATTCCAAATCCATTGAGCGCGTTGCATAACCGCTTCGTGTATTGCCGATTTCTCAGCGTCTTGAGGCGCTGTGACAGCTACTCGACAATCTGGATGCACTCGGATGGTGATTTTCTTTTTCTTGCCTTCAGCAAATACCTTGCGGATCACTTCATAGGTAACCGCTTCATCACCGTAGATGAAGCTGTATTCCTCGATATTGCCTTCTTTATGGTTAACAGAAGTCATACTTAGTGACCTGACGTATTGTTACCAGACAGGCCAAGACGGGTGATTTGAATGACATCTGTAATAATAGTTTGCGCTTTGTCGATACCCACATCCGCGAACAGCAGTGGCAGCAGCCCTAAACGGATCTGGTTTTCAATCTCCGATGGGTTAATTGAAAACTCGGCAACCGCTTTACGCACAATGCCATCAATGTCTAACGCATACTGAAAGCACTGCTCTTCGGTTAGAGGTAACGGATCTCCTAATACTTTTAAGAACAGACCATAGTAGGCTTGAACATGGCGTTTGATTTTAGGGTCAAGCTCTGCAAAGCGATCGGTCGGCATTCCAGCTACCTCACGATCTTTAACCTGCTGCTCGAAATCTGCAAACAGAAGGTACTGTTTTACAGGGCTGTCAAACATCTCCTTGGTTTTCTCGATAGCTTGCTTTAACAAGTTTGAGAAATACTCTTGGGCATACGGATCATCCGCCAAATCTTGCTCAATCATCTTGGTTACACGGCCTGTGATGACATCCTTTTTGTTTTTGGCTTCATCATCGGTCATTTGCTCTGGTTTGGCATCTTTACCCATGTTGCCAACCAGATAAGCACCCTCAGGCTCTTCAATCGACACGCCTGCAATGTGCTTGTCTAACATGGCGCGAATATTTTCCGAATATTCGTCGTAGTTCACTGTTTCCTCTGCATCTGCACGTACTTGTTGGCGCAGTTGGCTCATGGATTTCAGCGTGCTCTTGTATAACTCTCGCTTGTTGTCGAAGCTCTTATCTTCAAAGTACGTCGCTGATTGAAGTGCTACTTTTAGGCAGTTAGCAAACGCGGTCAACGCATCATAAAAATCATTACGTAGCTTTAAGTTGGTATCAGTTAGCTGACCATCAATATTTTCAATTTTTGGTGCTAATACCTGACGCAGTGCTTGACCATCTTGCTTGTTCTTCACTCCAGAAAAAATTGCCCATAGGTCATCATACAAACCTGGTAACTTCTTGTATTCGGTATCCATGCGGTTATATAAACCTTTGAGACCGTCAATATCAAAGCCACCTTGGGTACGCTCAGCTAAATCTTGGTATTTCTCAATAGTGGTATCCAATTCACGTAAGATGCCACGGTAATCAATCAAATAACCAAATTGCTTTTTCGCATGTAAGCGGTTAACTCGCGCAATGGCTTGAATAAGGTTGTGCTGCTTTAATGGCTTGTCGATATAGAGCACCGTGTTTTTAGGCTCATCAAAGCCCGTTAACAGCTTATCGATCACGATCATAATGTCGGGACCTTCATCCTTTTCAAATTCTGCAATGATGTGTTTGGTATAGGCTTTTTCATCTGACCAGCCTCGATCGATGACATTGGCTTTCCACCAATTTTGTACGAAATCGGTGCTTTCACTATCGACGCTATCGTGTCCCTCACGGGTATCAGGTGGCGACATCGCAACCACAGAAGTGACTTTACCGATTTGATCGAGCAGCTTCTTATAGCGGATTGCAGAGGCTTTAGAATCACACGCCAGTTGTCCTTTCAAACCTTGCTGCTTAAAGTTTTGAAAGTGATCAGAAATGTCGTGCGCAATTAGCTCTAAGCGCCCTTCGGTTTGGTAGATCTGACCTTTTTGCGCGAACTTGCGTTTTAAGTCTGCACGTTGCTTTTCCGATAGGGTATCGGTAATACGGTTAAACCATGCATCAATGGCTTTATCGTTGGTGCTCAGATCAGGAATACGCTCTTCGTACAACAGCGGCGTAACGGTGCCATCTTCGACGGCTTGCTGCATGGTGTAAGAGTGAATGATCTTACCGAATTTGTTCTCGGTTTTATCGTCTTGCAGCAGAGGTGTACCTGTGAAACCAATGTAAGCCGCTTTCGGCAAAGCTTGCTGCATACGGATGTTATTCTCACCGTTTTGGCTACGGTGGCCCTCATCCACTAATACGATAATGTCTGGGCTATCGTTGTAGCACTCAGGTAGGTTAATCGCCGTACCAAACTTGTTGATGATCGAGAAGATGATACGTTCATTGCCTTTACCGATTTGCTCTGCAAGGCGTTTACCTGTGGTTGCCATCGCCTCTTTTTTGTCTTTATCTGACAGTGCGCCACCTGATGCAAAGGTGCGAGCAAGTTGGTCTTCTAAATCCACACGGTCAGTCACAACCACAACGCGGCATTTGACTAACTCTTTTAGCCAAATCAGTGCTTTTGATAAAAACACCATAGTGAAAGACTTACCCGAACCTGTGGTATGCCAGATCACACCGCCATTACGTGCGCCCTTCTCATCAAAAGAGGTGATGCGCTCCACCAAGGCTTTAATGCCAAATACTTGCTGATAACGCGCAACAATCTTACCCGCTTTTTTATCAAACAATGTGAATAAACGGGTTAGTTCTAGTAAACGGTCATGGCGCAGCAAAGATACCAACAAACGATCTTGGTCTGTTACTACCAAATCACCGCCTGCAATCAGTGATAGATATTCATCTTTGATCGCTGGTGTGCGATGGCTGAAAATCGCATTCAGCTCTGCGTCATTCAGTGGGGTGTTCTTTAGACGTTCAAAGGTGCTTTCGGTGCTTTCTTCTTCTTTCCATTTCGCCCAGAACTTCTCAGGTGTGCCGCATGTACCGTATAAACCATCATGACCATTGATGGATAACAACAGTTGGCTGTAAGCAAATAAATGAGGAATTTCATCCACTTTTTGGTTACGGATGTTTTGCGAGATACCTTCGGTAATGGTGGGTTTACCATTGATGCTGCTATCAGGACGTTTTGCTTCTATCACTACCCAAGGCAAGCCATTAACGAAACAGACCACATCAGGAATGCGTTTACCTGTCCCACGAGTATTCTCGACTTCCATCTCTTCGGTGAAATGAAATTGGTTGTTTTCAGGCGTGTCCCAATCGATGATTTGAATGGTTGGGTTAGCTTTTTTACCATCTACAAACTCAGTGACGCTAATGCCATAAGTTAACGCGTTATAGAGTTTTTCATTGGCCGCTTTTAGCCCTTCATTCATCGCAGGGTTAGCCAGCTCTTGCACGATTTTATCAATCGCAGCTTGCGATAAATGGCGCTCCTTACCCATGAATGAATAGGTTTTAAAACTTAAAACCTTGCGTAATACCTGCGGCAAAATCACTGTGGTTTTGTTACCACGCATCACCATACATTCACTCGGCGGAATAAATTGGTAGCCAAGGTTTGTAAGCAAAGTTAGCGCAGGGATTTTTGCGCTTTGCTCTTCACGGAAGTTGGGTAAGTTGCCTGACATTGCTATCTCTTAATTTGTCGATTCGTTCTAATTTTTTTGTATTTAATGGTGCTTACGACTTTTGGCCTGATTGAAATCGATAACATTATTAGGAATGCTGCCAATTCCTTCGTAGTATTCATTCATTGCCTGGTTAAGTTCGGCATTCATCTCGTCCAGATAGCTGTCATCGGGAATCCCATGCTTAACCATTTCGGCGTGCATCATCTGTCGGCGTAGAGAACTAAATAACTGGCGGATCAGTTTTTCCTCGTTGTCGCCCAACTCACTATAAGTTTGCATCCAATCAATGAACATCTCTTCATCGGGATGAAAGTGATCTTTTTTCTGCTTGGTCGAGCGAATTAAACTGTTAATCCACTCATCAAAGCTTGCTGACTGTTCATGCCCTTCAGGTAGAGAACCAGCTTGGTAAACTTGGTCTTCAAACTGCCAAGCAACATCATTAATATGGCTTTGTACGCTGCGGTCACCGCGTTGGCAAAAGTAAGGCTTAGGATGAAGTTTGATGAACTCATTGAACATCTCTTCAAAGCTCTCTTCATCGCACATCTCGAACTCTTCACCAAAGAACTGCATGTTGTTAAATAGTCTTTCAAGTAGTTGATTAGTGAACTCGAGCCAATCCCCTTTTTGAATACCAACAAACACCATGGAATAGCGAGTTTCAACGTGCATGGCGATTAGTACTTTCTTGCGTTGTACGTTTACCGCATGAACCAGCCAAGCACTCATCGGTGGTTGGGTTCTGAACGCATTTACGGGTTCAGAACTACTGATAGAATCCGTTGGTGGCGCTTCCAATGGAGAGACTTTTTTGCCATTGCGTATCACAGTGAAGAAGTCCGCAGCGGCTTTTGTACAGTTGAATACTAACATTGTGTATTACCTAGCTTTTAGTCAACCTATGTGAGGCCGTGCATCACATAGGTTTAGAGAGTGGATTAAGCTGCTTCGGCTTCCGCTACTTTCACGCGACGCTTACCTGTTAAGAGCTGTTGCATCAACGCCTTTTTCTCTTGCTTGAAATGCAAAAGCTTGGCTTCTAACAACTCGATTTCTTTATCAGCGGCGGTAAGGACTGAGGCGATTTTTTGTTGTTCATTAAGTTGTGGAGCTGTTATCGCTAACGCCATAAAGTCAGAAGGTTTTACATTTAGAAGGCCATGAGCACGTCCACCTTCTGCTGCAACTTTGGTTAACCCTCGATTGAGCAAACCAGACTCGAAGTACTGCTCCATAAAGCAGCTTGAAGCCAACTGTTCATTTTTAAGTTCAAAGCAAATATATAAGCTTGTTACTACGGCATCTTCATATCTATTAAGTCGCTTAATTGCTCCCATCGGATAGCCATTAGAGTAACTCTTGTTATATGCGAACTGACCTTTCCGTAAGATGAAGTAGTTATCTAAAGTTTCAGATGCTACTGATTTCTTGAAGAATTCCTCTTGGCGAATCAAACCATGCTGGGCAGAAATGGTCACAACATTGGTACTTTGTCCCTTATTCTTCTCAGTAACACGGTCAAAGAAATGGCTTAACTTAACCTCTTCCCAATCCCCCTCAAACGCTTTACCCGTTTCAGGATCAACCAACCGCTTTTTACCCGTCAACAACTGCTGCATTAAGGCTTTTTTCTGTTGCTTGCTGGCATCAATCAGCTTTTCAGTGGTTGCAATACCGCGATCCCATGTGGAAAGGATTTGAGCGATTTTGCGCTGTTCTGGGAGAGGGGGTAGATGCATTGGGTATGCTTTCAATACATCCATCTCAATTCCTGTTTGTCCAGAAGTTCTTTGAGAGAATGACTCAATAACTCTCAGTAAAGGATCACGTTTTAAAAAGTAATACATGAACTCTTTATCAACCCCAGACTTAGGAATCGCTTTGATCAACGCAACGTTATACGCACCTTCAATCCCTCTTAAAATTTGGAAAATTGGTGGACCATAACGACCAATCATTACGTCATCAGCAGTACAAAACTTTTTTGCCAATTTTTTAGGGACATATGTAATAAATTTATCAGATTTATAGTCGCGGATTTGAATTAGACGAATGTAGCCTTCTTCTGGTTCAAACTTAAAAACTTCTCTTGGTGGCTGTGCCCCACCAGAAAATGTAATGTTGTCATCAATACAAGTATTACTCCAACCATTAGGCACCATAACCCAACTCCTCTAGGTAGCCCGCCATTTCCGCTTCTAGGTCGGCTAGTTCAGTTTGCAGCGCCAAACGCTCACTGCGTACTGCCATCAAATCGATTTCCGCTTCTTCTTCAAAGGTATCGACGTAACGAGGAATATTCAGGTTGTAGTCGTTCTCACGGATCTCATCGAGCGTTGCCACATACGCGTACTTATCAACATTGTCGCCGCTGCGATAGGTCTTCACGATCTTGTCGATGTTATCGAGAGTCAGAACGTTCTGGTTTTTGCCAGACTTAAACTCACGCGAAGCATCAATGAACATCACATCGTTGGTGTCTTTCTTCTTCTTGAAGATCAAGATTGCCGCAGGAATGCCCGTGCCGAAGAACAGTTTTTCAGGCAAACCGATCACTGCATCTAGCAAGTTTTCTTCAATCAGTTGTTGGCGGATTTTACCCTCACTCGATGCACGGAATAGCACGCCGTGAGGCACAACCACGCCCATGCGACCTGTCTCTGGTTTTAGGGTTTCAATCATGTGCGAGATGAACGCGTAATCACCTTTAGTTTTTGGTGGTACGCCACGGCGGAAACGACCAAAGTGATCGCTTTCTGCGTCTTCATGTCCCCATTTATCTAACGAGAATGGCGGGTTTGCGGTTACTACGTCAAAGTGTAGTAAGCCACCGTTGGCATCTTGCAGTTTAGGGTTACGAATGGTGTCGCCCCATTCAATGCGGTGGTTGTCTTCGCCATGCAGGAACATGTTCATTTTTGCCAGTGACCATGTAGAGCCAATCGCTTCTTGACCAAACAGAGCGTATTGCTTTGAACCGCCAAAGTTCTTTTGAACTTGCTTTCCACATTTCATCAGTAGTGAACCTGAACCACACGCAGGATCACAAATACTGTCGCCTTGTTGTGGCTCTAGGATGATAGAAAGCAGATCCGATACCTCTGGCGGGGTATAGAATTCGCCTGCCGATTTTCCGCTACCTGCGGCAAAGTGTTTGATCAGGTATTCGTAAGCATTACCAATCACATCCAGCGAACCAACACGGCTTGGACGTAGATTTAGGGTTGGCTTACCAAAGTCTTCCAATAAATGGCGTAGAATGTCGTTCTTTTGCTTCTCATCACCCAGTTTATCGGTATTAAAGCTGATGTCTTGGAACACGCCTTTTAGCTTGGTGCCGTTGGCTTCTTCAATCGCATGCAATGCTTGGTCAATACGAGAGCCATTGCCTGCTTCAAAGCGAGCTTCGTACAAGTCCCAGAAGGTTGAACCTGCTGGAATTTTGAATGACTGGCTGGCAAGCATGGCTTCAACCATCTCTTTGTTGTCACCGAACTGTGTAGTAAGTTCTTCGACTTTGTCTTGGCGTACATCTGAGATGTATTTTAAGAACAGCATGGTCAAGATGAAGTCTTTGTAGATGGATGGGTCTACGGTGCCACGGAACGTATCACACGCCGACCAGACGGCTTTGTTGATTTCATCTTGGTTGATAGTAGAGTTTGGCATTAAGTTATCTCGAATAGCGTTAAATTTTTTCAATTAGCGATGCTGCAATGCGTTTAAATGAGGCAAAGCAGGTATCAAAATCATGGGGTTCGGTGTTAAACACCATTGGCGTGACAAATTCCTGAAAGCGTTGGCGGAATATTGCATTTTCCTCAAGCTCTTTGAGGCCAAGTTGTAGCTCTTGTTTGGGGTTGGCAACAAACTCGGCATGTTGATTGCCAAAGCGGGCAATATCTTCTGCCAATACCGCTTTGAATAGACCGTCAATCGAGTCGAGTTCTGGCATTGAGAGCTTTGTTATGCAGTGAACATCGTAAATATGGCGAACTAAAGCAAGATCATCGCTTCGCTCCGTATTGCGTTTTACCGACATGGTACGGCGCAGCATTGAAATAATTTTTTCAACCAATGTGGCATGGATAGAGACGCAATCAAATGCACTCACTTCTTGTGGTTGTTGGTACAATTCTGCTACCAGAGATTGAATGCTGCGCGACTCCACATCCAGTAATGGAATGGTTTCGATTAACTCTAACTTGATGATGGGGCGCAGGCAGGGCGCTTGACTAAACTGCTGCGGGTATTTAAGTTCAAGCTCGACGTAGCGGTACTCATCTCGCACAGAACGCGTTTCAACGTTAAATAGCCCTGACTGGGTGAGCGCCTGTTCAATCTCGTTAACACATGCCTTTCTCGCGGCTTTCTTTTTCGCTCGACTCAGTTCATCAAATGCTGGGTTGGGGATGAGTTTTATATCCACATCTTCCGACATTCTTAGAATTTTAACGTTTGATTTCGCCAACGCAGTGCCGCCAGAAAACACCATTTGATGATGCTCAGGACAAACTTTCGCTAGCTCAGCCAGTAAAGCCACGACCCAGTAATCTTTTTCAATAATGGCTGGGTTTCCGAGCTCAAGCGCATCGGAAACCTCAAGGAATTGTTGTTTTAGTGTGTTCATACTAACTTGGTAAGTTCAGCACACGGCTACCGACCACCAGTTTGCGATTAAACTGTTTTGGGTCCCATGAGTACTGAATAGAAGATGGAATTTGGGTACTCGTGCCTGAAAGACTTTGCAGCGATAGACTATCCATCTCAAAATCAACGCCTTTCATTTTAAGAATTTCTCGCATAAGAGCATCGGTGCCACCTGGATTAGTGGGCATGGGCTTACCAGTGAGGTTATTGATTCTTGCTTTGGTATACAAACCATAGCCAAGCTTCATTAACTCACCTTGTTGAACAAGCTGTCTGAGTGCCCGACCTATTTGGTCGTAGCTTGCAAATCCATCAAAATCTTTGCGTTCAAATACATAACGTCTTGAACGCTTTATCTTTTGATAAATGCGGTCTGCTGCTGTCATTTGAACCTCCTTACGTACAATAACAGCAGTATAACTGACCGTGTACATTCAAGGAATAGATACGGCATGACAGAATGAAGAAAAACGGCATCGCCATACACCTAAAAATAAATAAGTTAATGTAAATAAATAACTTTAAGTGACGATATTCTAATTCAGCCATTGCCAATAGCAAATGCTGACCTAGTTCAAGAGTCGGTATTCTCAGAGATCTTTAATGCATCTTCTATTTCAACACCAAGATAGCGAATGGTATTGTCGAGTTTTACGTGTCCGAGCAATAATTGAACCGCACGGATGTTCTTTGTCCGTGCATAAATGAGTGTTGCTTTCGTTCGACGCATTGAGTGAGTACCATACTGATATGAGTCGTAGCCAAGTTTTGTTGCCCAACGACGAATGATTTTAAGATAACGGCTATAGCTCATGGATTTACCCTGCTTCCTAGAACTAGGAAACACGTAATCTGACGCGGTAATTTGGCTTTTCATGATCCACTGTGCTAACGATTGTGCTGTACGGGAAGTGATCTCAAACTGCACCTCTCGCCCCGTTTTACTTTGACTGTAGAGCACACGGTCTTGAATAACACCGCCAGAGGATATGTCTCTCACTTTCATTCTAAGTAAATCGCATGATCGTAACTTGCAATCTATGGCGAGATTCAGCAAGGCGAGTTCCATGATGTTTTCTTCGATTTCGAGCCGAGTACGAATTCGCCATATGTCTTCAAGCTTGAAAGGCTTTTTCTGCCCAGTTAGATGACCTTTCTTCGTCCACATAATTGACCTCCAGTCTAAGTTTAGAAGTGGCCTTAGTAAGGTTAGTGGATGGTATACAGAAGAAGTGGTGCTGGTAATTAAGAAGATGCTTGACGTTGGTTGTGCCTACTCTAGTCTCGCTCCCCTTCTTGGTTCCTTTTTAAAATCCGTCCAAGACTTTCGATGAGGCACCTTGAGGAAGAATAGAGGACGTTTTGTTCTCTTTGGCGGCTTTTGTACCATTCTAATACAGCGATTGGCAGGATTTGCAAAAGCCGCTTCTTGCTAATAGGTAGCATTCATCGTTTAAGGCTTTGTTTATATATCTTTCGCAATGTAGAACGATTCATTCCAAGCATTCGTGCGGCCTGTGCCTGATTGCCTCGGGTATGCAGCAAGAGCACTTCGACAATCGTGCACTTCACTTCTGGTAGTAATTGGCTGAGATCGGGCGCTGCATGCTTTTTATCTGCAATGCCTGTCAATTCAAGCTCTTGTTTCACACATTGAACCACCTCATCCTGCGTTATCAAAGTCGTCATACTTTTTTCCTCTTACTTTTTTCTTCTTTGAGCGATGTATAGCAATGTGCGACTAAGCGCCCTTGTTGGGTTTTGTAAGGCAAACCAGAATTACCAATGTTGACAGACTACAAGTGCCTCTAATGAGCTCGCAGCGTTCATTTTTCGCTGTATTTTTTCGAAGTATCCGTCAAAGCTCATGAATTAAGCGCAGCTGTATAGAAAATGAATAAGCTCGGAGTCCGAATTAACAGGAAAGTTCCCTAAATCTTTTGTTGATTGGGATGAGAGTAAGATCACAGCCTTTGTAGACAGAGTGCTCATCCGTGCCATAGATTAAGATGATTTCTCTTACCGCGATAGCCAAGAGCCTTGTCGTAAGTTAGTGCAGTAGGACTAACTTACCTTTAACC
>Ga0194136_1000776_pt1 | contig 16084 bp, 19 predicted proteins | sample TARM_MetaG_T3A_1_FD_134023 | JGI IMG/M metagenome (GOLD analysis project Ga0194136, IMG submission 134023) | Freshwater microbial communities from Pennsylvania, USA, analyzing microbe dynamics in response to fracking - TARM_MetaG_T3A_14 (version 2) | ecosystem: Environmental > Aquatic >...
ATTGCCTGAATAGAAAATCGTGACTCTATCCGGTTGGATACTGCGCATATACTCTCGGGCACAACCGTGATTCGGCGCGGCGGAGGCACTTGCTCAAAACACTTCTGCCGCGCAGACTCCTAGCCCAGTGCGTGCGCAATTGTGCCGGCGTTTTCTCAATATACCGCTGGTAAAACTCGCTGCGCTCACGGGAGCGTTCGGACTGATCCAGAGGGGTTATTCGCGCCTGTCCTGGCAGTGGCGTTCGGCTCTCCAGATAAAGGTCTTTCAACTCTTGTCGTTGAATACGACTCAGAGCCGCATCTGCGGATACCACGACCACTAGATCGGCAAACACGGTGCAAGGAAGCAGGCTGAGCAGCGCACAGCAGTAAAATCGAGACAGTCGTTTAGCCATCGTCACTCTCCCTAAAACACAAAGTCGAGCGCAAGGCTAAAAAGATTCATCGTTCCACCCGGCTGAAAGCTAGGCTGCTGGTTGATGAGCCCACCGGGAGAACCAGAACGAAAGTCAATATGGTCATATTGTGCTGTTAAGGCCATTCCAGGGCGAAAATCCCAGCGCAGACCAACGGTACGGCTATCTTGCTGAAGACCAGACGATAAGAGCGTGTTGAGGGTGCTGTTAAGCAAGGCCGCACCCTCGGCAAAAGGAGAAGGGTAAAAAGCCGGGTTTAGCCCAGGCTCAAATGTATTACTGGTCACTCGTGCTCTGCCCAACGCCGCGTAAGGCGTCCACTTACCTAAGCGGTAACCAGCCGTCATGTGCGTGCTTTCGCTGCTGCCCAGAAGCGTTGACGAGGATAGCCGAGTCCACTCCCCCTCCACAAACCACTGGCCTGGATCATAGTTAACGCCCACGCTGAGGAAGCGTAGGGGTTTACCATCCACTTCGTAGCGATCTGCCAACGCCTCGCCAGGCGGTCCAAACAACCGGTATACGTCAAAAAACTGGGTGAGCTCTTGCGCGCTGACGTTGACTTCACCGTAGCTGGCAAAGAGCGTGGTGTTGCCCCATCGAGTCTGTTGAGACACCCCCCATGAATCGGACGACTCAATATCGCCCGTTGCATACTCAACGCTACCGCCGCCATAACTAAGGCGGAGGTCGTTAATCAACTCCCCGACATAGTAGCGATAGCGAAGATCGACACCATCAAAATTGGCAACAGGGACTAATCGATAAATCTCGGCAGGTGGCCTTACCCACGGAGTGGCAAAACTGACTTTACGGTATTCAGAATTCAAAAAATTGCCTAGCACCACCCGGCCCACACGAAGGCTTAGATTAGGTGTTGCGTCATACTGCAGGTAGGCCCATTCAATGGCAGGAGAATAGGAACCATCGAAGCGCTTTTCACTGACGACTTGAACGGTTGTCGAGAGCGCAGACGTGGCAGCCAGCGTTGCTTGAAGCCCCAGGCGGCTATCAACCTCAGCACTCCAATCACCGCTGTAGCCAGCGCCAGATGAGGCGAGCGGGTCCGCGACAAAATCGGCATCAGACACATCCGAGTGAACAACACCCAGCGTGCCAAACCCGTTTAGCGTGAGGCTAGGCAACGAATCGCCGGCCATCGCAGCACCGCTGCAGACTGCAAGAGAGATGGCGCAAGACCTAACAAAGTGCCTTAGCATGCCGATTACCCCTTAGGGAAATAGTTAACTGCAAAGCATTTAATCGGCCGGGCCTGGGTAAGTCAAACGCCATATAGCCTACCAGCGTCGCCAAGGGTTAAAGCAGGGCTATTGACACGCTGGTGAATATAATTTTGAGCCGCTAGCTAACCGTGCTGCTAGCGGCATCCATCACCTCAATGGGCGCACGCCGGGCAATGAGACGACGTCTTCCCGCCTGTACAAACCGTACATCAATGACAGGATCTGAAGGGTTGCCCTCGACAGCGGCCACCTCTCCCTCACCAAAGACCGCATGCAGCAAACGCTGTCCGGGATAATAGTGGCCCCCTGTATTCACGTCATAACCGCCGGACGGCTCTTTCACCTGAGGGGCTGCCAAGGCAATGTCAGCGCGCCCCACCCTGGCAAGATAACGCTCTACCAAGCTAGGAGATACGACTTCCAAAGGCTCATCCGGCGCCTGCGGGCTGGCTAAACAGGCCGCAATACGCATACCGTCCTGCCAAGCACTTTCTGCAATAAACCGGCTAGGCCGATGAGCACCACCATCGTGCAACACCAGCAACTGCTCTTTGGCCCTGGTAATGGCCACATAGAACAGTCGCCGCTCTTCTTCTAACCGCTCGTCGTTCAACGGGTTATCGCGACTGTAGTGAGGAAAGTCTTCTTCATTGACGCCTGCGACCGCCACTAGCGGCCACTCAAGCCCTTTAGCACCGTGTACCGTACTGATTAGAACGCCGCCAGCCTGATTTTCGACTGGGCGTTCAAGTAGTTCAATAAAGGCATCCGGGTCTTGCACGCTCTCGGCCTGCTCAATAAGCACATCGAGTAAGCGCACATCTTCTTCGCCTTTATCGCGGCGGGCGGCAGCGCGTTTCAGCGTTTTTTCAGCGTCAATCGTCTCTACCACATGGCCGAGCAATTTGGCCGGGGGCCATGCGCTAAGTTTGGGCAGCTCACACAGTAGCTCCCAGCGTTTTTTTAGCGTGCGCCGCTGTAACGGTTTTAGCGCTGCCAGAACGGGCTCGTGCCGCTCCGGCCACTGCTGGGTTGTCGCTAACTGGTAAGCCAGACGCTGCAGGCGTTCACGGGCGACAAAGGGGGTTGGCTGAGATAACAGCAGCAGCAACTGCTCTGGGTCGTGAAGCAGTTCTGGACGCCTGGAGAGTTTCAGATAACCTGCCAACGCCTGCACCAGGGGCAAGCGGAACACGAAGCGATCTTCTCGCAGCAGACGAAAGGGGATACCCGCCTGCAGCAAGGCAAGCTGGAAAGGCACCGAGAGCGCCCAGCTTCGCACTAGCAAGCTAGCATCACTGAGCGCCCTCCCCTGGGCCTGCCAATCAATCAAGGCATCCAGTAACAGTCGGCTTCCTTGACCTACGGTTACGCGAGTATCGGGATTACCTGCTTCGGCCAAGCAGAGCTGATCGGGCCGACGCTGATTGGCCATGATGGCGTGGTTAGCCGTCAGCGCCAAGGCATGCCCGTGGCGAAAGGTCATGGAGAGCGGATAGTCGGTGGCTTTGCCGAAGGTGGCGGTAAAGTTCTCCAGCATCGTGTCTGGACGAGCACCGCGCCACTCATAAATACATTGGTTAGCATCGCCCACAGCCATCACATTCGCACTCGGCCCAGCAAGCACGGCCAGCAGCCGCTGCTGAACCGTATTGATATCCTGGTACTCATCAACAATCACATGATCCAAGAAACCTTCGACCCGCTTGCGGAGCGTGGCGTCCGCTTCCAGGGCCTGCAGCGGGCGATAGAGCAGGTCCGCATAGGTCATGACGCCTTCAGCGTGCAGCAGACGCTCGGCTTCTTCGAAGGCCGTAGGAAAATAGTCGGTATCCGGCTCGTAATTAAGGCGCTCATAAAGCGTCGCCGCAGGCAGCATTTCGGCCTTCACTAGGCCACAAAAATGTGCCAACGCCTCTAGCCGATCACCTTCCAGCGCAGCGTCGCGACGATCTACCTGGCCGGCAAGCACATTCAGGCTAGCTTGACGAAGCAAGCGCTCCATTTGCCATTCAGCAGAGAGTAGCCGCCTGGGGGCGAGCGCCCCCCAGCGGCACAGGCTTTGGGTCAGCCGGTGGCCTAGGGAGTGAAAAGTACGAACGTCGGGCAACGGCTGGCCTGCTGGGGCCATGCTGGCTAGGCGACGCTGGAAGTCATCTTTCGCTGAGCGGTTAAACATCAGCACCAGCATTCGCTTGGGAGAAACGCCACTGCCTAACAGGTGGAGCACTCGGGCAGCCATGGTCGTGGTTTTACCTGCGCCCGCCACGGCGGCTACACGCGCATGCCCTTCCCTATGGTGAACAACAGCTTGCTGCTCGGCGGTTAACTTCACGGCGCCTCACTTGGCACGCTATCGCTCCACTGGCCAAGCAGGTGCCAGCTTCCCGCACTATAGAGCTGACACTCGCTCTGGCCTGACGAATTCTCTTGCACGCGCGCCTGCTCTACCAAGCGATAGAACACGTTGCGGTGCAGTCGAGCCGCTAAACCGAACCGGATAGCACATTCGGGCGCTATCTCGCCGCTGGGAGAAGCAGTCAACCTCATGGGGTGCTCGGCATCCAGACGTACTACATCGTCAAATTGAGTCTTTAGCCACCAGGCATCATCGTGGAAATCCGCTTCGACCACGACAAAGGGGCGGTCCACTACGGCAATGCGCCAGCGCTCCACGGGAGTGACCAGGCAGTATCCATCGGCATCCAGACGCAGCAGGCTGGAGAGCAGCTTGGCAATCGCAGGACGAGCAAACGGCTGCCCTTCATGCAGCCAGGAGCCATCCTCCTGAATCAGGATATCCATTTCTCCTGATAGTGCGGGCTGCCAGGTATCAACAGGGGGAATAGATGCTGAGCCTTCTGACTGCTGCAATAGTCGATCAATATTCATCACCGACCTCCAGTGGTTGTCACCGCGTGTTACACCACAAGCCCAGACTGTGCCAAGGCCTCTTTGACATGGGCAGGCGCGTCTGGTGCCGCAGCGCGGAACAGATGGTAAAAATTAACGGTCGTTTGCATGGCAACTTCATCCACGCTGATGCCTCGTTCACGCGCAATACACTCCGCGACTTCAACGACCCAGGCAGGCTCATTGGGCTTACCGCGATAAGGGACAGGGGCCAAATAAGGGCTGTCGGTTTCAATTAACAGCCGATCCAGCGGAAGCTGACGCGCCAGTGTTCTGAGCGATGCCGCATTACGAAACGTAATAATGCCGGAAAGAGAAATATAGAATCCAAGCCGAACCGCCTCCCGCGCCATGTCCAGGTCTTCAGTAAAGCAGTGGATGACGCCGCCCACCTGAGGATTGCTGTATTCACGCAGCAGCGCCAGCGTATCCTCTTTGGCCTCGCGGGTATGGATGATGACCGGCAACTCTAGCTCATTCGCAGCGATGAGATGCCGCTTGAATCGCTCATGCTGAACGCTGACAGGCACGCTCTCCTGGTAGTGATAATCCAGCCCTGTCTCACCAATCGCTACCGCTCCATACTGTTCAGCAGCCTCTACGATATCGTCCACCGTCGGCTCATTTGGCGCTTGGTGGAGCGGGTGAAGGCCCGCAGAAATAGCCACATCGTGATGTGCTCTGGCAATGGCGGCCAAGCCCGGCAGCTCTTCTAACGTCGTAGAGATGGCTAAAAACTGGCTAACGTTGGCAGCACGGGCAGCATCCAACGTGGCGGCCACATCGCCGCCATGCGTATGCTCTGATAAACGGTCTAGATGACAGTGAGAATCGACAAACATGCAGTGCTCTTTGGAAGTAAATAGGAGATAGCTAGCTTAGAGCGTAAACGAGGGAGGCGCTTTATCAAGCTGCCCGGCCAACAGGGTCTCGATACGGTCACGCACAGAGTAATCTTGCTGACTAAAGTGCACGCCAATGCCTGGCAGTCTTCGGCCACTAACACCTTCTGGCGAGATCCAAATCACCTGACCGGTGACGGAGAGTCGCTCGCTCTCCCCTGGCAGCGTTAGCAGCAGTACAACGGGTTGCCCGAGGCTATACAACGTTTTGGTAGGCACAAAAATACCGCCTCGATCCAAAAACGGCATGTAGGCAGATAGCAGCGTGGGCACGTCGGGTATCGTTAAAGAGAGTGCTTTTTGAGCAGCCATCACTACCTCATTGCATTAGATTGTCAGGAGCGCAGCAGCGCAGACCAGCGCACCAGCCAAGCTTCAAGCACCAGCTGTGGATTCGGGTTTGCTCCAACGGCCAGCAAGCGGCGCTGCTCTCTGGCGTAATCTAATAGCCGGAACCAGTCCTGTACGCGGCCATTTTTCACCGCCTGGCGATAAAGCGGCGTTAAATCAGGATTGTGTAGCACGCTCTGCTCGCCCGATAGCCCCAGACGAATCAAGTCTTCAAGCCAAGCAATACCGTACCATAAGATCGCATCAATCGCTTGGCGATCCAGCCTCGCCGCCTCTGAAACAGGCTCTGCCCCGCGCACTAACTGTTCGAAACAGTCGTGAATCTGGTGGCGCAGCGCCCGTTCATCGGGAGCGGCCAGCTCAACCGCTAACAGGGGAAGGCCGCCTGACACTTGCCACCAGAAGTGAGCTTCATCGCCACCCAACTGCTGGGTCAGCCACCCTTTACAGTCATCAAAGGGCACGCTTGCTAGAGGCCACTGCTGGCAGCGCGAACGAATCGTTGGCAGCGTGCGGGAGGGCACATCTGAAAGTAGGATAAATAACGTTTTATCGCCGGGTTCTTCCAGGCTTTTCAACAGCGCGTTGGCGGCGGCAATATTCATGGCTTCAGCAGGTGAGATCACAATCACTCGGTAGCCACCCTGCTGCGCCGTTTGCGAGACAAACCGATTCACTTCGCGAACGGGGTCAATGCGGATTTGGCGCTTGCCCTCTTCTGGCGACACCCGCAGTAGATCAGGGTGATAGCCAGAGGCCAACATGGCGCAGCTGTGACACTGCCCGCAAGCCTGCTCGCCGGGCTGGGCACATAGCGTTCTAGCGATCAACGCTTCTGCCAACTGCTGCTTGCCAACCCCGTGGGCACCGCTAATCAGCAAGGCATGGGGCATGCGCCCGCTGTTGGCAAGGCGCACCAGCTGCTGCCAAGTGGCCTGATGCCAGGGCAATACGCCAGTTATTGCCATTGGGCAACCCGTTCTTCCAATACGTGGCTTAGCGCCGCTTGAACCACTTCTAGCGGCTGAGCTGCATCAATTACCGCAAAGCGCTCAGGCGAAGCGGCCGCGCGATCCAAATAAGCTCGGCGTACCGCCATAAAGAAATCCGCCTGCTCTTGCTCAAACCGGTCACGCTGGGTATTTAGGTCGCGTAGGCGGCCTTCTAACCGCTCTTTGGCAGCTTCGGGCGGCATATCCAGCAGCAGAGTGAGATCGGGGGCAAGGCCTTGCTGTACAAATTGCTCTAACTGGGCAATGCGTGCGGGGTTGATCCCGCGCCCGCCGCCTTGATAGGCAAAGGTGGCATCGGTAAAACGGTCACATACTACCCAGGCACCTCGTGCCAACGCTGGCAGGATTTTTTCCGCTAGATGCTGTGCACGGGCCGCAAAGACCAGTAACAGCTCGGCATCAACGCTCAGCGGCTCTTGGGGGGCAGGGTCAAGCAACAGCTCACGAATTGCTTCTGCGCGGGGGGTACCACCCGGCTCACGGGTTCGCACCACTTCCATTCCCTGGGCCGTTAGCCATGCTTCGACAAACGCCATATTGGTAGACTTACCGACTCCCTCACCGCCTTCTAGGGTGATGAAGCGTCCGCGCTTGCTCATTGCTGCCCCTTACTCAATAGATATGCCATCGACATGTTCAGTGTTTAGCTATTTAACGGTTTCGAATATAGCGATTCACGGCATTGTTATGCTCGCGTAATGTGCGCGAGAAGTGATGCGTGCCGTCACCTCGGGACACAAAATAGAGCGTTTCGCCGGGTAGCGGCTTCACCGCCGCCTCCAATGAGGCTCGCCCTGGCATGGCAATCGGCGTCGGCGGCATACCGTCAATCACATAAGTATTGTAAGGGGTGGCTTCACGTAGGTCTGCTCGTGTGATGCGGCCATCATAGCGCTCGCCCATGCCGTATATTACCGTGGGGTCTGTTTGCAGACGCATGCCACGCTCCATCCGGCGCTTAAATACCCCAGCAATCTCTCTGCGCTCTTCAGGCGCCCCGGTTTCCCGCTCAATCAGCGATGCCATAATTAGCGCTTCATAGGGCGTTTCAATGGTTAAATCGTCATCCCGTTCCGCCCACACTTGCTCCAAAATGCGCTCCATCCGATTTAACGCTTGGCTCAAAATATCGACATCGCTCATGCCCAGATGATAGTGGTAGGTATCGGGGAAGAACCAACCTTCAGGAAAGGTGCCCTCACGGTCCAGCAGCGTCATGACTTCTTCGTCGCTCATGTCTGCCGTACGGTGTTCAAGCTTCGGCGCACTATTTAGCAGCGCACGCATTTGGCGAAAGGTCCATCCTTCAGGCACGGTCAGCGAATAAGTCACCACGTTATTACTGCCCAGCAGGGCCATCACCTCTCGCCCACTCATCCCCGGTGTAAGGCGGTACTCGCCAACCCGTAGACTTGGCATCTGCTCTGGGTCTATCCGCGCCAGTAGCTTAAATGCCCAGGCATCCTCAAGCACTCCTTGCGCCTCTAAATCGCGAATGACTTGATTAAAACCAGCTCCGGCAGGCACTTGATATAGGGTGGGTTCCTCTACCGCAATTGGCGCCGCTAGACGCTGCTGCCAATAAGCATAACCGCCGAGCGCAGCGGCAACGGCCAGCACAACCAATATTCCAAAGACGGTAAGTAACCGTTTCACGTTGACACCTCAATCTATTTATTTGGATTCTGATGCGGGAAACACACTAGGATAGCCCAGCAGGCGGTGAGCCTCACGCTGCAGTGGGTCTGGCCCTGCTAACACAGGCCAAGTCGCGATCAGGCCGCCCTGCGTATCAAGCAATTCACACACAGGCCACACGCCCTGTACCGAATTACCTACCCAAAGGCGCTCAACCTGTGGTAGTTCCGAGACTGTCAGCCCCTCTTCTTCAATAACGCCGTTAGCCAATAGCGCAGCGCGCAGAGTACCTGCCACGCCGCAGCGGTTTACCCGGGGGGTCAAAAGACGCCCTTCCGTTGACCAGAAGAGGTTCATACTGGTTGCTTCCACCATTTCGCCTGACTGGTCCGCTAACAGACCTTCGGCAATATGGCTCTCTTGCCACTCCTGGCGAGCTAGCACATTCTCCAAACGGTTAAGGTGTTTGATGCCCGCAAGCAGCGGTTGATGCCCTAAACGAAGATGGCACAAACGTACGCAGACACCGTGTTGCCACCGCTGCCCGTTGGTAACAAAAGGCGTTCGCCGAAAGATCAGCCTGGGCTCAGGAGGATCAGGCAGCGCGTAGCCTCGGCCACCGCTTCCGCGTGTCAATATTAGTTTAAGTACTTCCAGCGCTGCCGCAGGGGGCGACTGCCACACCTGCGCCAGCTGTTGAGAGGTAGGCAACGGGATATTCAAGCGCCGACAGCCCTGTTCCAAGCGCGCGAGGTGATAATCCCAAAGTACGGGCACCCCATCGCGCAGCAGCACTGTTTCAAATACACCGTCGCCATACGCTAGCCCGCGGTCATCAAATGGCACCTGGGACATGGGCATAAAGAGTTATACCTTTTTGAACAGCAGGGAGCCGTTAGTGCCACCAAACCCGAACGAGTTGGAGAGCGCGATATCAATACGCATATCCCGCGCGGTATGGGGTACGTAGTCGAGGTTGCAGCCCTCCTGGGGGTTATCCAGGTTGATGGTGGGTGGGGCGACCTGGTCACGGATTGCTAGAATGCTGAATACCGCCTCTACCGCACCGGCGGCACCCAATAGGTGGCCAATCATCGACTTGGTTGAGCTAACGGCCACCTGCTGGGCCGCACTGCCCAACACTTTTTCAATAGCGCGACTTTCAGCCAAATCGCCGGCAGCAGTTGATGTGCCATGGGCGTTGATATACTGCACGTCTGCCGGATCAATAGCGGCATCTTTAATCGCATTGCGCATGGAGAGTGCGGCACCGCGACCATCCTCGGGCGGAGCGGTCATATGGTAGGCGTCATCACTCATACCAAAGCCAGCCAGCTCCGCGTAGATAGTGGCGCCACGGGCTTTCGCATGCTCGTACTCTTCTAGCACCAGCACCCCTGCACCATCAGACAGCACAAAGCCATCGCGGTCGGCATCCCAAGGACGGCTCGCTGCTTGCGGGTCATCGTTGCGCGTTGAGAGCGCGCGCGCGGCAGAGAAGCCACCCAAACCTAATGGTGTGGTGGCCATTTCTGCGCCGCCACAAATCATGACATCCGCATCGCCGTAGGCGATGGTGCGCGCGCTGTAGCCAATATTATGGGTACCGGTGGTGCAAGCCGTGGTAATCGCAATATTCGGCCCTTTAAAGCCATGCTGGATCGCCATGTTGCCGGAAATCATATTGATAATAGAACCAGGCACAAAAAACGGTGATACCCGACGTGCACCGCCTTTATTGAGCGCATTATGGTTATGCTCAATCATTGGCAGCCCGCCAATTCCAGAGCCAATCGCCACGCCGATTCGCTCAGCATTCTCCTCTGTGCACTCTATCCCTGAATCCTGTACCGCCTGAGCACCGGCAGCCATACCGTACTGAATGAACAGATCCATTTTGCGAGCGTCTTTGGGGTTCAGGTAAGGGCTGATATCAAAATTCTTTACCGAACCGCCAAACCGCGTATTGAAGCCACTGGCATCAAAGTGCTCAATAGACGCTATGCCGCTTTTACCGGCGACAATGTTCGCCCACGACTCATTGACACTATTGCCCACTGGGGTCACCAGGCCTAACCCAGTTACCACTACCCTTCTTCGCGCCATCAGTTTCCTCCAGGCATCCATGGTGACACGACCCATCTGGGTCATTTGCTGCAGAAATTTGGTGACTAGTATAACGGAGATTGAACGTTATATTCATTGTGAGCGTAAAGCAAAAAAGCCGCCCCATATCAGGACGGCTTTTTTAAGACGGATGGGTGAGCACCCCACCCTGGTTCACAGCGTCGACCGCGCCCTTACTGGTGGGCGTTTACGTAGTCGATGGCTTCTTGAACCGTAGTGATTTTTTCAGCTTCTTCGTCAGGAATTTCAGTATCGAACTCCTCTTCCAAAGCCATCACCAGTTCAACGGTGTCCAGAGAGTCGGCACCCAAGTCTTCAGTGAAAGAAGAGCTATTCTGGATGTCTTCTTCTTTAACGTTCAGGCGCTCTGCCACAACTTTCTTAACGCGCTCTTCAATAGTACTCATCAACGTACTCCAGTCGTTCACATTAGCTGTTAGAGATAACCAGCTATTTGGAAACCGCAAGCCAAAAGCTGCGGGGTAGTTTATAGACGCCCTTAAGTTGACGCAACCGCCAAGCCTAAGGCCATCAACGCATATTCATACCGCCGTTCACGTGCAGCGTTTCACCAGTGATATAGCCTGCGGCATCGCTGGTTAAAAAGCCAACCGCTGCGGCGATCTCTTCCGGCCCACCTAAGCGTGCCAGCGGAATCTGCTTTAGCAGCATTTCATGCTGGGCTTCAGGCAGCGCTTCGGTCATGTCGGTGGCGATAAAACCAGGCGCAACGGCGTTTACGGTAATGGCACGGGAAGCAACCTCTCGCGCCAACGCCCGGCTAAAGCCTTCCATACCTGCCTTAGCAGCAGCGTAGTTAGTTTGGCCCAGGTTGCCCATGGTTGCCACTACAGAGCTGATCGATACAATCCGCCCGAAACGCGCCTTGGTCATGCCACGAAGACACGCTTTGCTGACGCGATATACAGATTTGAGGTTGGTATCCATGACGGAATCCCACTCCTCCTCTTTCATCCGCATCAGGAGGTTATCACGAGTGATACCCGCATTGTTAACCAAAATAGTCGGGGCGCCAAAACGCTCGCCAATGGTTTTCAGGACCTCATCAATGCTCGCCTGGTCCGTCACGTTCAGGCACATACCAGCGCCTTCAACCCCGCTAGCTTTCAGGTCGGCATCGATTTTTTCTGCGCCAGATTTGCTGGTCGCTGTGCCGATGACAATACGCCCTTGGCGGCCCAGCTCATGGGCGATAGCGCGACCAATGCCGCGGCTCGCACCGGTCACCAAGGCAACTCGTTTTTCTTGCGTCATAACACGTTTCCTTCCACTGAACTAAGCAAGGGTAGCTGAAAATAGCCGTTTATCACGCACTACCGGCTAATGTTTCTCGCGCAAGCTCAAGCGCTGCATCCAAGCTATCGGGGTCATTCACCGCTAGCCCCTTGGCACCGCGCACAATACGTTTATTAAGACCTGTCAGCACTTTGCCTGGGCCACACTCAATGAAGACATTAGCACCTTGCTCGGACATTGCTTCAACGCAGGAAGACCAACGTACCGGCTGGTAGAGCTGCTCAATTAAACGAGTGCGCAGCGTATCAACATCTGCATGTGCCTGGGCATCGACGTTCTGAATAACAGTATAGCGAGGGGCACGTAGCTCAATCGCCTGCATCGCTTCGGCAAGACGCTCAGCTGCAGGTCGCATCAGCGCGCAGTGAGAAGGAACAGACACAGGGAGGGCAAGTGCACGCTTAGCGCCCGCTTCTTGGCAAGCAACAATGGCACGCTCAACGGCTGCTTTGCTACCAGCAATGACGACCTGACCCGGGGAGTTATAGTTAACTGCAGAAACGACATCGCCCTGGGCAGCGCTTGTGCAAGCGGCTTCCACCGCGCTGTCATCAAGCCCAAGAATGGCGGCCATTCCGCCTTCACCAGCAGGTACGGCTTCTTGCATTGCCTCTCCGCGCAGGCGCACCAGTTGGACACCCTCTGCAAAGCCCATCACGCCCGCACAGACCATAGCGCTATACTCACCCAGGCTATGGCCCGCCATCACGCTGGGGCGAGGGCCTTCCAGCTCCTGCCAGACGCGCCAGATGGCAACGCTTGATGTCAGCAGCGCAGGCTGCGTGCAAGCCGTGGAATTCAACGCTTCTTCCGGCCCTTCTTGGACTACTTTCCATAAATCGTAGCCCAGCGCGTCAGACGCTTCCTCAAATGTCGTTCCCACCACACTGTAGCGCTCGGCTAGCTCTCGCAGCATTCCAAGCTGCTGAGAGCCTTGCCCGGGAAAAATGAGGGCAAGGGGTTGAGACATGTCGTTCACCTTTGCTCTTGTAGGCATTTGCTCAGTTGAGCGATAGGCGTGGCTATCGGCCCCGTTATAAAACGGCTGTTGGCACATCCTACTGCCGCCGATAACCCGCAAAAGTCGTGCAACGCATTGCTGTAACCCACTCATCTGCCCACTGAGCTAAGCCCAGCGTTTGGCAAGCTGAGTAGGCAAGTCATGTTCTACTTCCTGCAGCGCTCGCTGAATAGCATAGTAGAACCCATCTGCACGGGCGCCACCATGGCTTTTCACCACAATACGTTTTAACCCAAGTAGGCTTGCGCCATTATAACGAACGGGGTCAAGCTCCTGCTTTAGCCGCTTCAGCACAGGTTTGGCCAGTAAACTTGCTAAGCGCCCACATAGGCGTGACTCAAACGCCATCTGCACACGCTCCACCAGCATACGGGTCAAACCTTCGCTCGCCTTGAGCACCACGTTACCAACAAAGCCATCGCAGACCATGACATCAATATCGCCCTGGAAGATGTCACCACCTTCGGCATACCCCTGATAAGCAAAACTTAATGTGGTAGCGCGCTCACGCAGCAGCCGGTCAGCCTCTCGCACCGTCGCACTGCCCTTAGTCGCTTCCGCGCCAACATTCAATAGCGCGACTCGAGGGCAGTTAATACCATCCATACATTGCGCCATTGCCGCACCCATCATGGCAAAATCCACTAGCCGTGATGCGGGCGAATCCACATTTGCACCTAAATCCAGCAAATAACAGCGACGACCACCCCGTGCAGGAATCGCCGTACTGATAGCAGGTCTGGAAAAGCCTGGCAGCATCCCAAGCTCACGCCTTGCAAGCGCGACTAGTGCACCTGTGTTTCCTGCACTAACACCCGCTGCAGCATAACCTTGTGCCACATAACGCAACATATGCACCATGCTGGTCTTACCCCCAGAGCGTAACGCCCAGGCAGCAGAAGCATCTTGTGACACAGTATCAGGCGCATCGCAGACGACTAAACGTGACGCTGCCGCAGCCAAGGGCTGCGGCAAGCGCGAAAGCTCAGCGACAACACGCTGACGCGGGCCAAACAGAGCTAGCTCTAGGTCAGGACGTTCAATCACTGCCCTTGCAGAGCCTTCTATGATGACACGAGGGCCTTGGTCACCCCCCATGACATCAATCGCTAGGCGCAATGCACCCACTCTGTTTCGCCACTCGTTAGAGAGTTAAGGATTAAACCTCAACTACCTTACGACCACGGTAGAAACCATCCGGAGAAACGTGGTGACGCAGGTGAGTGGTACCGGTTTCTTTGTCCTGGGAAAGAGTCGGTGCGCTCAGCGCATCGTGGCTACGACGCATGCCGCGCTTGGAACGAGTTTTACGGTTCTGTTGAACTGCCATGGGTGTTTACTCCAAGGTATGTAGGGTAAGTGATGCTTACTTTTTGCCTTTCAAAGCGCCACTGCTTTTCAAAGCATTGAGCACCGCGAAAGGATTCTTGGCTGAAGCGGATTCATCCGCCGCGCCTTCGGTCTTGCTGACCAGCTGCTCCGCCGAGACATGGCATTCGGTCTCATCGTGATAGACCACCTGCGGCAGGCTGAGGATTAATTCATCCTCAACTACCGTCAGCAAGTCCAGCTGTTCATTTTCCACCAGCACCGGCTCATGACTGGCAGGCAGCTCGGCCGCCAAGGCTTCGTCGGTAATCATTCCAAGCAGGAAGTCACTGGAAACGTCTTGGCTAAGCGGCACCATACAGCGGCGACAAGGCAGCGCCAGGGTCGCTTGCAAATGGCCACGAATTTCGCGACGGCCTTGGGCATCTACACCAAACTCAAGCACGACGTGACAGTCGCCGGTTTGGTCACCTGCTTCTTCAGCGAGGCGGGGCAGCTTATTCAGCGCCACTAAGCCTTCAAGTCGTTCGCGGCGGGCTGCAAGCTTATAAGGCTCAACCCGGCTGGGGAGTTGTGAGGTCAACATAGGCGCGCAATGATAGGCACTCGCCCTCCTGGTGTCAAAGCTCATGGCATAATTCTTATCGGTTTATCGTTAAAAACAGCGTCAATAGGCATGCCGCTGGGCTTTCGCTACACTCATTGCCAGTACATATTGCGCCATTCAGGCCACAAGGAGACGATAGTGCCGCAAACGCAAAACGCCCCTCTTGTGCTCGCCTCCAGCTCGCGCTTCCGCCAAGCGCTGCTGGACAGGCTACACCTGCCCTACCAATGCTACTCGCCCGATATTGACGAAACGCCACTTCCAGACGAGTCAGCAAAAGCACTCGTTCACCGCCTAGCATTGAGCAAGGCTAATGCCGTCGCGGAACGTTTCCCCAATCACTGCATTATTAGTTCTGATCAGATTGCTCTGTTTGAAGGGAGTATTCTCGGTAAACCCCATACTACGGAGCGGGCCCGCGCTAACTTAGCCCGCTTCTCAGGCCAACGAGTCACTTTTTTAACTGGCCTGGCCTTATTAGACACGCGCCACCAGCGCCATCAGGTCCATATCGAACCGTTTGACGTGGTGTTCCGCACGCTGAGCGAGCGGGAGATTGAGCGCTACGTAGCAATAGAGCAGCCACTGGATAGCGCCGGCAGTTTTCGCATGGAAGGCTTAGGCATTGCTCTGTTTGAGCGCTTAGAGGGGCGTGACCCCAATGCGCTGATCGGTCTGCCGCTGATTGCCTTGTGCGACATGCTTCGCCAAGCAGGCATGAACCCGCTTGGCGATGCCTAATGCTACTGCGCCTGAAACTTTATAGGCGCATGACCTCTGTGCAAGCCAAGCACTTCTGCTGCGGCCTGGGTAAAACGCCGCGTTAGGCGCTCAAAGGGATCCAGGCGGGGCGTATAGTTCTCCCATGATGCCTCACCCACCTGAGCACGCGCCACCTGTTCAAGGCTTGCCAACTCATCGACCAGCCCCAAGCCAAGCGCCTGCTCACCGCTCCAGATCAGCCCGGAAAAGATCTCCGGGCTATCACTCAAACGATCACCACGCCCAGCCTGTACATCATTGATGAACTGCTCATGAGTTTGAGTGAGCACGCTCTGCCAGAAACGAGCCACCTCCTCACCCAAGGGCTGGAATGGATCTAAAAACGCCTTGTTCTCGCCTGCAGTCATCACCCGCCGCTCGACGCCCAGCTCATCAATAGCTTCTTGAAAGCCAAAACCGGCATAGATCACCCCAATGGAGC
>Ga0194136_1000778_pt1 | contig 16042 bp, 31 predicted proteins | sample TARM_MetaG_T3A_1_FD_134023 | JGI IMG/M metagenome (GOLD analysis project Ga0194136, IMG submission 134023) | Freshwater microbial communities from Pennsylvania, USA, analyzing microbe dynamics in response to fracking - TARM_MetaG_T3A_14 (version 2) | ecosystem: Environmental > Aquatic >...
GCAGATCGACTGCAGATTGTCATCATCGTCTGTCCCGCCATCGGCTTTCTGCACGATGTGGTCGACGTCCGTTGCTTCCTTGACTCTTCCCTCTTTCCGGCAGACCTGGCATAAGCCGCAGTCGCGGAGCAGTATCCGCTCGCGTCGCTTCTGCCATGCCCATCCGTATCCGCGCTCAGTCGTCTTGCCCTTGCTGGTCTTGGCCCAGCCGGAAGACTGGCCGGCATGCTTGGCGCAGTAGCCCGGCGCATCCGTCAATGCGCTGCAGCCTGGCTGCCGGCAGATTGACTTGGGACGCTTGGGCACTTCGGTTCCTTTGAATGCCGCAGCCCGCGTCGCTCAGCGAACCACTTGCGTGGCCAGAGAGCTGTCGACCTTTGCTACGTCTGCGGACTGCTGGCTTTACTCAAACCGCCAATAGACCAGCGCTGGCGGCCGCACGTATAAAAAAGCCCGCGGGTCTTTCGACCTCGGGCGAAGTCCAATCAGGGAGGATCGGAGGAGACATCGGGACTGCTGAAAGCAAAAAAGCCAGCTGATTAGGCTGGCTTTCGAATTCTTTACTTTTCTCTGGGCGAGCGAAGTCACCCCGTAACTGAATGTTAGCAAAGCGACTTAGGGTTTACAAGCACTTTCATAGAAATTGCGTTGCGGTCGCGATGTGAACCCGCAACTTCCTTTCCAGCTCGGCCTGAGCAGCAGCCAAGCAGGAAAGGAAATCCACGGACGGGAAGTTCCACACCGTCGTGACACCGCACTTGCGGTAGAGCGCCCAGCGGTGCGCCGGCTTCAGGTCCTCGATCATGGCGCCGGTGGCCTGCCCGATCTTCATGTCTGCCCGGCGCTGCTCCTCGTATGGGTCAGACTCATAGCCGGCTCGGTCCTGCTCCTTGTCGTCGTCATCACGGTAGGAGTCGAACTTCATTCGCGAAGCCCCAAGGTCTTTGTCATCGCTGGCCATCCACATCTTCCAGCACTCCAGGCAAATAGCCAATCCGTCCTGCTTCACGATCTGGCTCGGCGCCGCGTCTTCCTTGCGTACCCGGTACCGCGCTACTGTTTTTTCTGCATTCACTCGCCTTCTCCCTTTTTGCCTTACTCGTTGCTACCTAGGCTGCTACCTTTTCCAGCGCTTCCTTAATCTGAAAGTCTTTGATCAGCTGCTTTGCATAGTCAGCCGTCATCTGCATGGTTTCAACCCGCATCCGCGCCATGCACGCGCGCGCCGCGGTGGTGTCGCTTTGGAAGATCGGCATGCCGTACTTCAGCTTGTTCGACAGGACCCGGAGCGGCTCCAGCGCCAGCGTGCGGCCATACCGGCGCTCGTGGATTTCATAAGCCTCGATGACGCCGTTCAGGGCAGACACGGTGCAATACCAAGCGCCATCGCTACTATCCTTGAAGATCGGCACGCCGTCTGTTGCGGCGGTGTCGATTGTGCCGTCCTGCTCCAGCTGGTTCAGGATCTGCTCAAGCGGACTGAATACCGCCTGAATCTTCCAGGGCTGCGACTTCAGCAAGACGCCGCCGGCATTCCAGCTCCTGCGGTGCTGCTTCTTGGGTCGTTTGGTGCCTGCCATTTAGAACTCCTCTATCTTCCAGCCGCCACCTTCTTTTTTCGGTATTGGCATTACTGCTATGAACTGCAGCGGGTACATGTCCGCCGCGATCTTGATCTTTGCCCGGGCGTCGTCTTCCCAGAATCCCTTGACTTCATGTGCCTGGAGCTGACCGTCCGCCAGCATCACCGCGAAGTCCGGTGTATAGAACGTGTTGTCTGCCAGCCGGAACTTCAGGCCTTCGAACTTGAACCAGGACACCTCGCCGGCCGCCTTGCGCTGCTCGAGCAGCTGGTTATAGGAAGACTCGGTCTTGTTCATTTCACCGGTCTTGAGCCGGCCGAGCGCTTGAACCCTCTTCTTTGCCTCGGCCGCGTTGACTGCCTTCCTTGCGTTGAAGGCGGTCAACTGCTCCGGCGACCAGCGAACCGCCTTCATGCCGCTTACTTCAGGTTGACGAACGGGGTAGCGCCGCCGGCGACCTGTGGCAGCACTCCATTCCACTTATCGATCGCCATCTGCTGGAGAACCTGCGGGTTCTTGGCCAGCGCTTGGCCGCGCAGTTCGACTGCCTGCGCCTCGGCGCGCGCCACGCGGACCTCCGCCTCTGCCTTGGCCACCGCCTTCTCGGCTTCAGCTTTGGTCTTCCGGAGCTCGTTTTCCACCTTGATTGCGTCCTGGACGGCGGTCATCTTGGCATTCATGGCCTGCTCGACCTGCTGCGGCCAGCGGAACTTGCCGATGGTGGAGACCGACTCGACAGTGATACCGCTGGCGGCCGCCCGGGCGATCACCTCTTTCTGCACCCGGTCCATGAACTCAACCTTCTGGTCCATGAGCTGGTCAAGGCTCTGCTTGCTGGCGATGTCGTTCAGGGCGTCGCGGACGATGTTGCGGAGGAAAACGTCACTGATTTCCTCGATGCCGCGGCGGTACTTCTCGAACACCTGCGCCACGCTCTCCCGCTTGATGCTGTATGTCATGCCGAAGTCGGCATTGATGGCCGTGCCCTCTTTCGACTGGAATGTGATGGACTCGTCCTTCTCGTTGGTCCGCTGCCATACCTCGTTCTGGCTGAAAGTCGGGAATTCGAAGATGTCGGTGTTCATGCCGGTCCAATAGCGGCCGGGGCCGAGGACTTCCGACTTCACGCCGCGCGTGTCGCCATACTTCTCGACCTTGACGCCGACATAGCCGGCGCGCACGTTGTCGCAACCGGTCAACTGGAGCATGGCAAACGCCATGAGTACCACTGCAAAAATCTTCTTCATTGTTATTTTCCCTTCATCAAGATCAAAAACAGCTTCCAGCCAAATGCCATGGCTGCTGCGCCAAGCAGAGCCAGAGCCGGAGCCGCGAAAAAGCCAATCCAGCCGCCGTAGTTAAACAGCGCAGGCAGCAGCATCAGCAAACTAAGCACGAACATCAGCGTTGCCAGCGCCATTGCCGCGAACAGAAATCCTTTACCCATCGTCATTGCTCTTTCCCCTTCCTTCTTTCTTCAACAAACTTTTCCCATGCCTGGTCAAGGCGCTCAGCAAACCCTGCCCGCTGCTCATTGAACCGGCGCATCGAGCGGAGGTGCGCGCCGACCATCTGGCGGTTCTGCAGCCGGCCGAGGAATCGGACACAGCACTGCACGCAGGTGAAATCGATGGCGCCGCCGCCGATCTGACAGGTGCGACAGGCGATGTCGGATGAAAGCTGGTCGGTCATGCTGTCACTCTCGGCTTTGTCAGCGCCTTCAGCTCGGCGCTGCGCTTGGCTGCCAGTTCTGGCGACGGCTTGACGCGGACCGGCTCGGGAGTTGCCACGGTGACCACTGGCGCCGGTTTCGGTACCGGCGGCTTTCCGCCGTTGTCGATGCATACCCGGATACGGGCAGTCCAAGCGTCGTCCGACTCACCGGCGCGCGCCGGGCCCGCTCCGACCTCCATTGCTTTCGCCAGCTTGGCTTCCGGTGTCGACCACCAGTTGCCAGAGTTCTTGGGCTTCGGCGGGTTCAGCACCTCGTTCACGAAGTTGGCGTACCACATCGGGGAATCCGGACGGCCGCCGTTCTTGGTGTCGCCGCACAGCATCGCTTCCCGCATCTGAGCCTGGGTGACGCCAGCCGTCGCCCACTCGCCGCACTTGCTGCGGAATTTGACGGTGTGCACGCGCTCGGCATCGAAGCCTTCACGGAGGAAGAAATTGCACCAGTGGCCAATCTCCGTCGGCGGCTCGGGAATGGCTGGCAGCGCTGGCGCTGGGGTTTGAGCGGCAGTTCCTGCCGAAGCCGGCGCGGTGCGGTCTTCAGGCTCGTCACTGCCAACTACGGTTGAGTCATCTACCACCGTACCTTTTGGGTCTTGATCTTGGGTAATGGGTAATGGTTCTTGGTTAGCCGTAACGTCACGCGTGACAGGTTGTGACATCACGTTATCAACCATCTTCTGTAACGCTTCGGTTGCTGTGTCCCACGGAGGAACAATGCCTTTGTCACGCAGGACAGCAAACAGCTGCTTCCGGCGTTCGCGGTGACGGCGCTGGCGCTCGCGTTCGTTCTCCCGGCGGCCATTGCTTTCCTCGGATGCTTCCTGAGCTTTTCGGATCTCCTCATCGCAGCGACCGTGTGCCCAGCCGTTCTCGGTGTGCTCGAAGAACTCATTCAGCACGTCCTGGACGGCTGCAACCTCTTCGTCAGAGCGCGCAATGATCTTGCGGCACAGCGACTTCAGGTCGAGAGACAGCGGCTGCTCTGTGTCGTAGTACAGCTCGATCAAATCACGATAGACGCTGCGCTCGATCCGGTTCAGGTGCCGTGTCGCATTGTTGAAGTCGCCGATGTGATGCGGGTAATAGTTCACGCCTTGATCCTTCCCTTGTACTGCTCCACCAGGTAGGCGTGCAGTTCGTATTCGGTTCCGTATGCTGCTTCGAATCTTTTCTTCCACGGGTGCCGGCTTATCTTGCCGCTGCCCTCTTCTGCGCCCTGGTGATGGCCGGGGTCACACAGGCCTATCGTCATCAGGTGTCCTACTCGCCGGCCGCCTTCAACGATGTGGTGCACTGCGCAAGGTGTCTTGACCTTCTTCTGCAGCCAACACACCACACAGCCGAACTGAGCAACGAATCCCATCCAGGCGCGCTCTTCGGCGGTAGGCGGAACCTTGCGGGCCCGGAGCTTCTTGGTGCCCGACTTCAGCGCCGCTTTCTGCGCCAGCGCCTTGGTGCGCTTCATGGCTGACCGTTTCATAGGCTTGCCGGGATCCTTGAAAGTGCTGTTCCACATGCTCAGAACAGCGCTTTTTGCTTTGCCGTGCGCTTGACCGCCTCGACCATGCGGCCAGTCACCGGGCAGCGGAACTTGCCTGCAACCTCGATCTCGCCCGATTCGATCAGTTCATTGACGCGGCCGGCGATCGAGGAAGTCTCAATCTTGGTCAGCTGCGCCAGCTGGCGGCGGGAATAGATCTGGTCCGGAGCCATGCGGCCGAGGATTTCCGCCTGCATCGACGCAAAGCCGACGGCCATGGCATCAAAGGCGGAAAGCGAGGTTTGAGAGACGTTGGTTTTCATGCTGCGAGCTCCTGCTGCGGACGGCGCCATGCCAAGTTCTGGACGTAGCACTCACGGCCGTCTGTGAGGTAACGCCATCTGGAGCCGTCCCAAGTTGCCTCGCTGACCATCTCGACTGCCTTGAAGGGGCTGACCTCATAAACACCAGCGGCGGCCGGCTGCTGGCCACGTGTCCATGAATCTTGGGCGCCGGCGGTCATGACAGGTTGCCTTCCAGGACGTTGCGCACGCCCCAAGCAATAGCGTTCGGGCACTTCACGCCGACGATCTTGGGCAGTTCATTTGCCGGGACGCGGCGGATAATTTGCGGGTGCGTGTCGCGGGCGGTCGGCATCGGGCTGTCATTCCAGTTGTAGTGCGCGCCTTGCTTGTCACGCCTCACCACCATGATTCCAAGATCAAGCGCCTCGCCGATTGCTCGCTGCACTGTCGAAGAATGGCAATTAGCTTCCTTGCTGATTTTCTTCAGCAGGGAGGTCCGGTCGATGCCTGGGCATGCCTTGACGGTGGCGTGCAGGAGCTCGGCTGCGCGGTCGTGGCTCTTAGGAGTGCTCATCCGGCCACCTTCAGCTGTAGGTGCACTTCGACGCGGGCGGCATGGATTGCTTCTTCGGCTTCGGCCAGCTCACGATCAGCTGTCGCCAGTTCGGCCGGCGTGGCGCCGTCGATCAGGTTCGCAACAGCAGATTGCGCTTCGGATGTTTCGCGGGCGATGCGCACCAGGTGGGTTGTCGCGTTCAGCGCGCCGACCTCAACTTTGTCGATGCCGCGGGAGCACAGCCCCATCGGCGCCATCATCTCGTTGAAGCAGCCCATGCGCAGATCCATCGGCAGACGACGCAGGATCACGCGGGAGAAGTTGAAGCCGAGGAGGTTTGTATCCTTGTTGACGTCGTCCAGCCAACGCATGATCTTGTCAGCGTTGTTCTTCTGGCGCTGGAATACGTCGGCGTGATTGCTGAACTCGATGTTCCAGGCATTCGGCGCTTCAGTGACTTCGAACTCCTCCACGAACTGCTGGCAAACCGTCTCCCGGCTCCAGCCTTCACGCTCACGCCATGCGTTCACGGCTTCACTGACAATCTTGGTCCATGACTTGTGCGACTCGTTTCGCATGACTTCCCGCTCCCTGTTATTTATTCTTCATCCCATCGAGCCCAATCAATGCTCGTAAGGGAGAAAACAAAAATGCAAACCACCAAAAACGTTGCCGGTACACATCTGATAAAAATCAAAAACCAGATTTCGGCGTCAAAAAAAGCCGGCAGCCCGAGAGCCGCCGGCCAACTTCCTGTGTCTAATTCTTTGGATCAGATGCGCGAAGATTCCGCTTCTTCCCGAAGAAGTCAGGGCGTGCCAAACGCAGATACATCATTCGGGCCTTAGGCAAGCCTGTCTTCCGCCACTCGGAGATCGAGGGCGGCGTCACATCGAAAAACTCAGCGGCCTTGCTTGTGCCGCCGAGCTTGTCAATCAATGCGCTGTCGGGATGAAGAGATGAATTAGCCATGCCTCATTTTAGGCATGCCTAATGTTTTCCGCAAGCACTAATTATTAGGCTTAGCTAAGTGCAAAACGATTACGATTTCTGGATGAATTGGAATGACAGACTAAGAAAAGCCAGGGATGCTGCGCACGTTTCGGACGCAGATATAAGCGCTGCTTGTAAGGTAAAGCAGCCGTCTGTTCACGCCTGGATGACAGGCAAAACTAAGAATATTGAAGCTCACAACCTGCTTGCGGTGTGCAGGTATCTGAACGTGTCGCCCTTCTGGGTAATGATGGGCGACGATCTTGGTGCGGAAACCAATATGGTTGCGCAGTCGGCGAAGGTTGGCGCCGGTGATGTCATCAAACTGATTGCATTGTTCGCTCAGGCCACCGATGACGGGAAGGCCTTCATTCTCGAATCTGCGGTGGCTGCAGAAAAGCTAATTGCGTGACGGGTAAGTGACGATAATCTGTGCTTGCGGCTCCTCCTCCGGCTCGGTCTGACTCTGCGCGCACTGCCGTGTTAGACGCTGAATCATCTCCTGCTGTTTGGCGCTTGCCTTTCGATAGTTAGCGAGCAGTTCTGCTTCTCGCGCTTGCTGCATATGCCCCTCCTGTCCTCATGGTTTCAGACTACACCATCCTTGTAAATGTTGCATACGGGATAGTTGTAACAAGTTCCTATGCTGTGGTTCTGGTCGCATGGGGCCTGCGGGGAACAGCGGGAACACCTCAAAAAGTACTGTATGAAAACACAGTATATATCGGAAAAACAGCGAACGGATGTTCTAATTTCTATTCTTGAGTGTTTCTGTGTGGCATCGCAGAAACTGCTTTAAATTACCTCCCATATCTATGGGAGGTGACATATTTATGGGTATACCCTCCACGCGGTTTACGGTGTAATTGCCTTTTTGAAACATTGAGGTTCTGCCATGGCTCTTATCGCCTGCCCTGAGTGCAGTAAAGAGGTTTCGTCAGCTGCGTCAGCGTGCCCGTCATGCGCCTATCCGATCACCCCTCAAGCACCGGCCGGCGGCGCCAGCGCGCCGGTGGCAAAGAAGAAAGGCATGGGCATCGTCGCCAAGATCCTGCTCGGCTGTGTCGGACTCTTCGCGATCTTCATCCTTTACGGCATGAGCATTCCAGAAAATGAAGCGCGGGCCCGGGAGGCATTCCGCGTGTGCCGGGATATGTTTGCAAAGGGCCAGGTCGCCACCATGTACGAGTGCCAGCAATTGGAAGCGCGGATCAAAAACGGGGCGACGAAGTAATCTATGCCGCCTCGAATGGTTGGGCGGCTAAGTACAAACCCCGAAGCGCAGGCCTGCCAAACTCGTTATACTGAGTTGCAAATCTAGTTGCTAAATCGCAATGTGATATGGGTCACTGCAACATTGATCCAGTCGGGATATAGTTTCAAAAATTACACTCAAAATAACAATAACAATCCGCATCTTCCTAGGGGCATCGCTGTGCAAGTTCTTCAGTCCGAAATGATCCAGCTAATGGGCACCAACATTGAAATGGTGCTTAGCGCTAGATCTGTGGATACCTTGGTCCAAATTGACCAAGTCGTCGCAGAGCTTTCCATGCACACCACCCTGCTGCGTTTGCACTCCGCGCTGCTGAACAAGGCATTGATCTCGATACCTACTACGCGCGAATTGGTTGATCCGGAAGGACAAATACGACCGCAGCTCGAAGAACTGCACAACAAGGTCAAACGTGTTCAGGACACACTCACTGCTCGTCTTTCTGTAATTCAGATGAGCGATGACGTCCACCTTGATGACGGCCTTGTTGATGCTATGAGTTTCACCATTGACGCTGCGACGGATCTGACGAACCTCATCGTGGAGCTAACTATGGCAGTTGAAAAGCACGACCTCGCTTTTTCAAATGATGCAGGCACCACCGCACCAGGGGCTGAAGTATTTGATCTGAACCGCATGAAAAAAGCTGTCGCTGGTGAATCTATCGTGATGCCGTCCGGCCTTACCAGGGAAGAAAAGCGCCAGCTCATCCTCGCTAATGCAAAAAAATAAATGACCTATACGTTCGGCTTCAAACAGCAGTTCGCGACTGAGTTCGCCAACTTCCCGGCCGATCAGCAGGACAAGATTCTCGACTTCACTGACACATTTGAAGCGCACGGGCTATCCGACTTTACGAAGTACGTAGGCAAGATCACGCCGTCATGGAAAGGCGTATCGCCAACGAGCCCGGCCGCTCAATATGCTTACGCCAACCACCTTTGGCACTATCACATTGGACTGCCGAGCTATACGACGGTCCACTCAAAGTACAGCACGTCTGACTGGGTACTTCACTTCCAATGGATCGACCAGGGCAACCATATTGATCTAGTGGACCTATACGCGCATTACAGGCGTGACGGCACCTTCTACTTGCCGCCTTCTAATTCACTACTGTAGCCCTCCACCACTCGGAGGGTTTTTTATTGCCCATCACCTTTGACGTTCACAGTAAGTAGGAGCGGCACATTCCTACTCAGCAGCTCATCCACTAGCTCACCTACCGAGTATTCAGCTAGCCCCTTCTTCTCCACTGCCAGACTGCATTCCAACCTTGCTACGACCTCTGCGTTCAGGGATCGGATGTTCTTAGCGCCTTCTTCTTCAAGTCGCTTTCTTAGTTCTGCTGGCAGCCGGAGGCTAAACGGGATGATGTCGCGATTCATGGCGGCAGTGTAAATACCGACAACACACCCTGTAAGACTCACGGTGGTGTGTTTGCTTACACATCCCTTACAACCAAACACGCTGTGTACACACCTTGTGTGACTGCCTAAATTTTCTTAGCCATGGCTAAAGAAAATGCTTGCGCTTGAATTAGGTATGCCTAATAATATCTCCACAGTGCAACACAACAGAACACAGCCCGCCACATTGGCGGAGTAGCTAAGGGAGCAGGAAGATGGAAGCGAAACCCACTGCTGAGCAGCGCGAATCCGAGTTCTACCGCGTCCTCCGCTCAGTGCTCGTCGACCAGGCGAACGGAGACTTCGAAGCCGGCAATAAGCTGAATCAGGCATTCCGCGAAGTTGAAGGACGCATGACCACTCAGCAGTTCGACGAGTGCATGGCCAAGGCAGCCAAACAGATTCAGGTGACAGCATGAAGGAATACCTCCTGACCATCACCCTGGCGGACTGCATCATTCATCGCACCGCCACCGGCGACCGCGACGCATTGATGGATGCAGCCTATGACGAGTTCGGCGCATGCGGCATCTTCGTGAGGCCGATATGAGCATCACACAGCTGCTCGGCCTGTCTCTCGCTCCGGTGCGCAAAGCCGTTGCCCTCTTCATCGTGCGACGCCAGCTGGCGCAGGAGAAGTTCAACGAGCGCTTCTTTGCCGACCGGATCCGCCACGACACCGAAGCGCTGCGCGATGTGCACTACCGGCAAGTCGCCCTGCACTCCCAGCTCAACGCCCTGGAGCGCGGCAGATGAGCACCATCGAGAGCAAGTGGGAATGTGGCGATTGTCATGAGCTTCATGACTATGAAGACGACGCCCATGAGTGCTGCAGGCCGGTGGTGCGGGAAGTCTTCATCTGTCCGCAATGCGACGACGTCCATAGCTCACATAGTGACGCCGTTGATTGCTGCGAACCCGATCCAGACGAATTGGACCCGCCGCGGCGCGGCCCGACCCCACTGGAACTGGAAGCGATGGGCCAAACACGGTTGTTCTGAGGATCCGGAAAATGATTTCTAAAAGCCTTTCCAAAGGCGGCATAAATGCACGGTGGCTAGCGATGCGCTGCAAAGAGCCGGTTTTCTGGAAGTTCTTGTCATCAGAGTTCCGGATGCCAGTCTCCAGCGAAAACGAGGCAGTCACCGTAGTAAAGACGTATGGCGGCGTGACATCACGCGCCGAGTTTGACACGAAGCCCGACGCGATCAACCGATTCCATGAAGGTATCCGCCGGCCCTTCTCCCACTTTATGAGTAGTGAAGCAGCATGAACGACCAGGTTAAAAGCGCAATCATCTATCTGCAAGCCATGGGGCACGTTGCAGAAGCCAAGGCAGTGGAAGCCTTGGCCAGCCCGGCGCCGGCGAAGCCTGTCTATCTATTCAGGCAGTACGGCGGCGCGCAGTGGTTCGAGACTTCGCGGCATGGCTATGACCGGCTGCAGGATGTCGGCGCGTTCGAAGTGCGCGAGCTGTTCACCTCGACAGCGCCGGTTCAGATCACAGATGCGCAGATCGACGACGCCCTGGGCGAGCTGCACAAGGTTGCATGCCGCGTGAATGCCGACCAGTTCGGCCTGCCGCTGCACCCCGGCGCGCCGGTCGAGCAGCTGAGAGCAATCATCCGGGCATTGCTGAACCGGACCGCTGGGTAAGCATGTCGTTCGGTGATTGGGTTATGGGCCGGAAGAAGCTTGACGTCTCGTATGGAGATGCGACCGAAGGCGACATGACCTTCTGGAAAGATCGGTACGGGAAGCTTTCTGACCTTAACTGCGGCACATGGACTGATTTTGAAGTCGGCGAAAGGATCATGCGGACCTCCGACAGATCGCGGAGCCTCCAGTCTGCCCGATACGCAGCGCGCGACCGGATCATGCATTTGTCGGTACGGGTGTTTTATCTGGAGAAGGAACTTGCGGCGGCCGCGGCTGCAGCGCCAGCCCGGGAAACCGACCAAAAGCCGATCGGCTATGTCCGGGCCGACGAGCTGGGCAAGTTTAAGCGGACACCGGCCGGCGAGCGCGGAATGATGCTCTACAAGGCACCGATTAAAGCAGGGGTTGCCCTGTATGCCGGCCCGATGCCGGCGCCAGAGATAGACGAGCAGGAAGAATTTGAGAAGTGGGCCGGCCCGAATGGCTACTCACTTGGACGGATCCAGACAGGGTTCCGCAAAGGTCAGTACATCAACCAGTCAACCCGCGATGTGCACGCCGCATTTCAGGCCGCCATCGCAGTAATTAAAGCAGCTACAGAGGAAGGAACAGGAAAATGAACAACCAGCAGTTAGGCAGAAGAGTCATGGTCGACCTCGAAACACTCGGCCGCGGCGCTGGCTGCGTTATCCTGTCGATCGGCGCCGTGGTCTTCGATGAGGTGACCGGCGAACTCGGGCACACCTTCTACACCAGCATCAGCCGTGCTTCATGCCTGGCGGCCGGCCTGACAGAAGACGAGTCGACGGTAACCTGGTGGTCTCGCCAAGCACCCGAGGCACAGCAGGCGCTGCGCGATGCAGAATCGCTGGAAGCCCCCTCCCTGACAAATGCCCTGATGGAGTTTGCGGCGTTCCTCAACATCAATGACGAAGTCTGGGGAAACGGTTCTGACTTCGACAATGTCATCCTTGCGGCCGCATACAGCGCCACCGGCATGATTCTTCCTTGGAAGTTCTGGAATAACCGGTGCTATCGGACTTTGAAGAACCTCCGGCCTGAAATCAAACTGGAGCGCATCGGCACGCATCACAACGCATTGGATGATGCCAAGACTCAAGCAGCGCATGCCATCCAGCTGCTGCGCGCGCTGTCCGACGCGACGCCCTCCTCCAGGTGGTCAGCAGCCGGTGGCGAAGACCCCCATGAAGGCCGGTATGACTGCGAACGCGCAGACCTTGCTATGGGTGACATGACCGATGATGAGCTGGCTAACGCAGTTTTCATGCACGGCAACGAGAGCCCGAGAATAGAAGATGTGCTCGCCGGCAAAGCGATGATGCCAATTGCCTATCTGACCGCAGCAAAGGATCGTATCCGCTGGCTGTCTCGATCGCTGGAGAAGGCCCGCGCCGCTATCAAGGAGACGTCAAAATGAAAATGGCCAAAGCAGACGAAAAGGACATCGACGCCGCCGGCGATTTGATGAGCATCTTGGATGCGATCAGCCGCGGCCACTACCCGGCGAAGGACGGCGAGGAAAACGCACCGGATCATTTTGATGAGCATGATTACGATCATCTGCGTGCCTTCTATGACCGCGTGAACGAAACGCTCGACAAGGCTCCAGGCTATCCCGGCCGAGTGATCGGTGGCATGTGCTACGTGATTCTGTACGACAAGAACGAGATTGTTGACCCGAATGCAGATGTTATCGAACTGCATCCGAAGCTCCAAGATGCGCTCGAAGATGCTGAGCGCCTGCATGCAATGGAAGCCATGACGCCATATCAGTGCATGGCCATCATAGACGACGCTTCCAAGAACCGCACGCTGCGCGCCGCCATTGACGCTGCTAGTGCAAAGGATGCCCAATGAACCATCAGATTGACATCTTCGCATCCGGCGCGCGCCGCCTTCAGATGACCGAATCGATCGAGCTGACCATCCAGTCTCTTCAGGCCTACGGCGACTCACATGAGCACTGGGGTTTCGCGTGGTCTGGCGGAAAAGACAGCACCGCAACGCTCACCTTGGTCATCTATCTGATAGATGCTGGCAAGATCAAGCGGCCCAAGACGATCACGGTATTCCTCGCTGATACGCGGCAGGAGCTCCTGCCACTCATGGCGGCCGCCTATCAAATCATCGACGAGCTGGAAGAGCGTGGCATCAAGGTCGAAGTGGTCACCGCACCAATGGATGACCGTTTCATGGTGTATATCCTTGGCCGTGGCGTCCCGCCGCCGAACAATAACACCTTCAGGTGGTGCACCGGACAAATCAAGATCGAGCCTATGCAGGCTGCGCTGGAAAGGCGCCTTAGTGAGATCGACGGAAACATCCTGATGATCACCGGCGTTCGCCAGGGTGAAAGCGCAATCCGTGATCGCCGCATTGAGATGAGCTGCGGCAAAGACGGCGCCGAGTGTGGCCAAGGCTGGTATCAAGAAGTCCTTCCGAACGCAAAAGGCATTCGCGGCCGGATTGCGACCTTGGCTCCCCTTCTCCATTGGCGGGTCTGCCATGTCTGGGAGTGGCTGAAGCACTGGGCCCCGACAGAGGAATTCGGAGACTGGAGTACAGCCGCTATTGCCGACGCATACGGCGGCGACGAAGCTGAGGAGATCAATGCCCGCACTGGCTGCGTAGGCTGTCCGCTTGCCCAAGAAGACAAGGCTCTCGATACCGTTATCCAGAATCCTCATTGGGCATATCTAGCCCCGATGAAGGGGATCAAGCCGCTCTGGCGCGAGCTCCGCTTGCCTCAGAACCGACTCCGCAAATCAGGAATCGAGCGGTTGAAAGACGGCAGCATTGGAAAAAATCCGCAGCGCATGGGCCCGATCACTTTCGAGGCAAGGTTGATGGCGTTGGACCGGCTTCTCGCCATTCAAGCCGAGATCAACGTCTCTGCGCGCAAGCTTGGGCGGCCGACAGTCGACATCATCAATGCGGATGAAGAGTCCCGGATCCGCGAGCTCATTGCGCTGAAGACATGGCCTCAGAAATGGGACGGCAGTGAACCGCGCGCGGACATCCCGATGGAAATCATCTACCAGAACGGCGCGGTGCAGCCGCTGCTGTTCGCTGAATAACACTGCTCGTTGAGCGAGCGTGACGATCGAGACGAATGATATGGAAACGAAGAACGAATGCTGGTCCCACAACAATGAGGACTTCAACCACGAGACGCTGGGCGACCTCCTCGACCTGCACGACATGCAGCCGGGCGACACCGTATATGTTGGCGAATCGGTACGACCTGAAGTCAAGGATTTCATCAACACACTGGACGTCATTGAGAACATGGGCGAGCGCGCATATGACATTGGCGGTGAGTATGCGGAGGACTTCCCAGACATCACGAAGGAGGCAGAGCAGGAACTTGAATCTCTCCTCATCGCGTGGGCGGAAAAGCACTGCACCATTAACTTCTGGACCGTCCGCAACGTCAAGCCGTACACGCTGACAGCTGAGGATTTCGTCACAGTTCCCGCAGGTAGCACCGCATAGTAGGAAGAGAGGTACATCATGAGTGCAGTTCTCAAACCACGTTGGATTTCCCTGCGTCAGTGGGCGGAAGAAGCCTACGGCGACGCGAAGCCGCATATCAACACCCTGCTGAAGTGGGCGAACGAAGGCCGCATCCAGCCCCAGCCGGAGAAGCACGGTCGCGTCTGGCGCGTCCGGCCGCATGCCGAGTACAAGGCGGACTGATGGGAGCCCGGCGCCAGGCAAAGCGGCGGGACTGGCCGCCGAATCTCTACCAGCAGCCCAGCGGCTACTTCTACTGGCGAAACCCGCAGGAGAAGAAGAACTATGGGCTCGGGCGGGACAAAGCGGTCGCCTTCCGGGAGGCGCGCGCGGCGAATGCGCACTTGGCCACCATGACCAAGTCGACGCTCGTGCAGCGCCTCGCCGGCGTTGAGGTGGTCACATTCGAGCAATGGCTGGACAAGTACATGCCGCTGTGGATTGACCAGGAATCGCCCAAGGAATCGACGCAGGCCACCGCCCGGCGCCACATCGCCCGTCTCCGGAAGGCGAGCTGGGCATGGATGAGTTTGGCAGACATCACCACCAAGCACATTGCGGACTACCTCGACGAGCAGGTTAAGGAGGCGGCGGCCCGGGGCGACGGCGCCAGCACGGTGATGAACATCCGCACCAGGTTGCAAGACATCTTCCGGATGGCCGAGACCAAGGGATTGATTGCCACCGGCAAGAACCCGGTTTCCGCCACCACGCCGCCCGAGTACACCGTCAAGCGTGAGCGGCTGTCGCTCGAGCAGTTCCTTGCCATCCGCGCCAAGGTTCCGGCCTGGGCGCAGCGCGGCATGGATTTGGCACTGCTCACCGGCCAGCGGGTCGGCGACATCGTGGACATGAAGTTCTCAGACGTTAGAGACGGGTCGCTGTTTGTGACGCAGCAAAAGACCGGGTTCAAGCTGCAGCAGGATGTGAATATCCGGCTCGACGTGGTCAACATGACCATCGGCGATGCGATCAAGCAATGCCGTGATCGGGTGGTAAGCAAGTACCTGATTCACCATGCCCGCAGCAAAGGCGGTTACTATGCCGCCGGCGACCCGGTCAGTATCAGGGCGATGTCGCACGTTTTCGCCAAGGCCCGGGATGAGATCGGAATCAAGGTTGAGGAAGGCAGAACACCCCCCACCTTTCATGAGATACGGTCGCTGGCCGAGCGCCTGTACAAGGCGCAGTACGGGCAGGAATTTGCACAGTCGATCATGGGTCACAAGCACGCGAAGATGACCGCGGAGTACAACGATTTGAGGGGTTCAGGATGGCAAGTGGTGACGGTAAAACAAGCCTCTTAGGTGGCTTAGAGCATTCATACGAATATCATATGAATATCATAAAACTGCCCTGCAACCCGCATAAAACCTAGAAGGCACCTGTTTGCCATACAAACCGTTTCCTTGCAGCGACTTTTATCAATGAAATCAATGGTGTTAGGCGCATTTCACACCATAGGTGACAGGCACATTTGCCGCATTCGAACCACTGTATAACACAGTGA
>Ga0194136_1000783_pt1 | contig 16009 bp, 29 predicted proteins | sample TARM_MetaG_T3A_1_FD_134023 | JGI IMG/M metagenome (GOLD analysis project Ga0194136, IMG submission 134023) | Freshwater microbial communities from Pennsylvania, USA, analyzing microbe dynamics in response to fracking - TARM_MetaG_T3A_14 (version 2) | ecosystem: Environmental > Aquatic >...
AGATCCAACATCAACCGTTGTTTTTCCAACGTAATTCCCATCGCAATCGTAGTGACTTTCTTCTTCCTGCCAGCTAACCCAAGCCCCTGAAGTTACGCGATCACCTTTCATCAGAATGATTTCAGTTCCGTCCTTTGGTGCTGACTCAATATCAAGCCATTCGCTCATCTCACCACCTCAATAATCAACCTGTCGCCAGCGCAATCGCTAAGGATTGCCACGTTGTCGCATTGGAATGTAACTGAAGTCCATCCCTCTTCCAGCAGCTCACCGATTGCTTGAGATATGGACTCGTATTTTGTTGGGTGTGGAATTGTCATTGTTTTGGAAAAGATTCTGGTTGTAATCACGGCTCATTCCTCTCTTTGATTGCCTGCATGACTCGGCGCCTGGCTTCATCTTCTATGAGGTCTATTAGCCTGCTATTCGATACAAATTGAGCCCACTCTGGCAATTCCAAAGAAACCTCATTCGCCATTAGCTCAATCTCCATCTCAAGCCCCTGCTCTGCGCCAAGCTGCTGCGCGTACTCGTCGGCCTTCATGCTGTTGTAGTCTGTCATTTTGTGCGCTCCAGCTCCGCGAGAAGTGCGTCTGCTGCCTTTATGGCAAGTCCGGCCTCATATTGAATATCAGGTTTTCCATCTCTAGCTAGTAGTCCAGCAAACATATGCATCGCCATCATCTCGCGCTTGGTCATGCCGCCACTCATAACCTTGCGCTCTCGCAGGGTCGGCACTCCACTAGGCACTTGGCTTGCGTCGATGTGGTATTGCTCCACAACCTCGCAAGGCATTGCTGGCATATTTGCATTCTTCATATCCACCTCCTTTGTTTCGATAGGCCAATCATGGCACCACATTAAAACTATTACAACCCCTCTATGGTAAAATTCATGCATCAATCAGTGGGGTGACAGATGGAACAATCCAGAGCAGAGATTATCGTTAACCAGTGCCAGAGCGCGCTGGAGCGAATCAGGATGGCGCGGGTGAGTCAGGTGATGGGGTCGGACAGTAAGCACGGCTCACTTTATCGAGTGTTTGGGCTGCCAACAGAGCTGACATTCGAGCACAAGAAAAACATGTATGACCGGAACGGCGTGGCTGGTGGTGCGATTGACAAGCTGGCTGGCAAGACTTGGGAGAGCTATCCGGAGCTAGTTGAAGGTGAGCCATCTGCCGAAAACAAGGTAGATACACCACTAGAAAAAGAGCTGCGCAAGTTCTGCAAGCGAACCAAGTTATGGCGGGCATTCCGAGCCATGGACACAAAGCGGATGGTTGGCAACTATGCCGCGCTCATCATCAAGATTGCGGACGGCCAAGACTGGAGTCAGCCTGCAACCAACGTCAGGCCAGACCAGATTGTCGGATACATGCCTGTGTGGGAATGCCAGCTTCGCGTGACTGATACTGAAATGGATCGCACCTCAGAGCGCTACGGCGAACCGAAAGCGTGGGCATATCAGGAGATTGTGAGCTATGACAATTCGCTGAACACAAAGCCTGTGCAAGAAGTAAACATCCACTGGACTCGCGTGGTTTACTTTGGTGATGTGTTCACAGACGGCTCTACAAGCGAGTTTGGCAATAATCTACTTGCTCGCGGGTTTAACGCTTTCACAGCCATCGAGAAGATTAACCAGTCAGGCGCGGAGGGGTTCTTCAAGAATGCGGCTCGCCAGCTCCAGGCCAACTTCTCGAAAGAAGCCCGCATGGATGAAATAGCCCGCATGATGGGGGTGAAAGTCCAAGAAATTAGCGACGCATTCCAGGCTGTTGGGCGAGACCTGAATAGCCAGTTCGACAGCTTTATGGTGACTCAGGATGTTGATGTTAACGCCCTGACTGTATCCATGCCGAACCCGCAGGAGTTCTTCGATTGCTGCCTGCAAGAGGCTTGCGCGTCGCTTGGTGGCTTCCCTGCTACAGAGCTAACCGGTCATATGACTGGGGAGCGCAGCAGTTCCGAGAATGGCAATGTGATGGCTCAGCTCGCAACCTCTCGCAGGGCTAATGTGCTCGATAACGATATCGAGGACTTCTTCAATCACCTATCTGACATTGGGTGCTTCAAAGGCGCTGAATTGTCTGCCGTGTGGGATGACCTCCTCGACCCGTCAACTGGCGACAAACTCAACAACGCCAAGAAGATGGCAGAAATCAACCAAATGGGCCTTGGGCTTGGTGAGCGGTACTACACACCGCAAGAGATTCGCACCGAATCTGGCATGGAGCCCGAGCCAGAGGATGGATTCGAGGATTTGCCACCTCCAGAACCACAGCCTGAAGATGGCATCGAGCAGCAATAAGAAAAGCCCCGTCATGGGGCTTTATCTATTCATCTATCTATTCACAATTTAGGCTTTATTAATTCAAATCAGCAGCTTACCAGAAATAAATCTATTCACAAAAATACCTCTATGGCCAAGATAAGGCAAGCGATACCAAGTATCAAAATCAACACGCCTTCGATTGTTGGTTTCAAAGCGACAGCTCCTTGATTAAATCCTCAAGCTCTTGCTGCTTCTCGATGAATCTCCGCGCATCATGACGCCGTTTGATTGCCTCCATGTCGTTGGCATCCTTCCGGCGCTGGCGTGAATTTGGGAAAATCTTACTCATAGCTCAATTCCTTTCATTGCTCGATATGCTTGCAGGTACATGATTTCGATTATGGCTTGTGATGTGGTCATTTGTATCTGACTCTGGCGCCATCAGGTATAACGCAACTGAATTAACAATCTCTTTAAACGCATTGGCTGCGCGGTCGCATTCGTTTTCTTGGTGGCGAGAGCTAGTTTGCAACTCAACCACCAGCGCGGCACGTGAGGCTTGCCACGCTTGCCAAAACTCATCCTCATACGCCTTTCCACATTGCACCTGCTCGCTATACCATTTTGTGAAACTATCACGCATTTTATTACTCATCGCCTTTCTCCTCCATTGCTTGGTCAATCCTTCCATCAACACTATCGCTTGAGCCGTCAAAGAAGTCATCTACATCGCACTCGTGCCGGCCAATGTCACGCAGCCACCGATACCTTGACGCGTCCTTCCCTGCTTCGCGCAGGCGGGTGATTTCCTTGTGCATATCCTCCGCCATTTGGATAAACTCATCCATTTGCCACTCACTTGGCCTATCACATCGGAAAGCCTGAATAAGACGACCAAGCTTTGATTCAACCTCAACACCTTCACAGTAAACCATCTTTGCTCTCCTTCATTGCCTCTTGCCATCCCCACCAAGCCGCCTCAGTAATCCGGCGATTTGCGCGGGTTACGTCCATTCCTTTGAGCTTGGCTAGTTCCTCGAATCGTTCGCGGCTCATGATTGCCACCAAGTCAGCAAGCTGACCACTTCCAGTAATCGCCACGGTCAACAATAAACATTCTCTTGCATCTTAGCGCCGCCGGCTGTTTTCGCATCCACTTTCGCAGAAGCGCCATGCATTGCCTCTCAGTTACAAGATGAACCCGCCCATTGCCATCAGTGGCATTTGGGCACATCCCAAAACCTCTCCATGGTTTCTTTTCTTCACTCATGATTGCCTCCTTGGTTGATGCCAATACTATTACAGTTATCTGGCTGGCGGTCAATCTACTTTTGCAATTCCTTTAGCAAATGAGTGATTACATCAACAGTCCATCCATTTCCAAGAACCTTGTATTTTTCCACCTCTGGAATAGAAGCGTTATCAACATAACCAGCTGGAACTGTTTGCAGCTTCTCACACTCAGCCACTGACAGCTTGCGCCAGCGAGACCCATCACTGCGCATCACATCGTTGGCTGTTTCCTTGGTCATTGGTGACGGAATGTAACCTGGCTCAAGCACTATCTGACGACTACCACAATAGAAGTATCGGCGGAAGTTGGTGCCTTTCCCATAGTTTGCGTCAAGGCAGTATGCCTTTGGTCTGGTTGAGTGGTATCCGCCATCGAGAATGTCATTCATGTGAATGTCAAGATCATCAGGCAATGAAGCTTCCCAATTAAACCAGTAAAATCGCTGGCGATTTTGCGCTGAAACCAATGAAGAGTTGATGAACATGGGTTCAACTCCAAGAAGGCCGCTGATTACGTCAAGGTGCTGCTTTTTCATCTTAACGTTTTCAAGTAGGAACTTCACCTCACCAAGCCCAGCCATTGACCTTGCTTTGTTGATGTGGTTTCGTATGTTGACAAACTCAAAGAAAAGAGCGGAGCGCGGGTCGTTGAATGCCAATTGCTTTCCCGCAAAGCTGAAACCCTGACAGGGTGAGCCTCCGATAAGCAGATCAATTGACGACCAATCTATATCCCAATCCCAATCTCGCCACTTAGTCACATCTCCGATTTGTTTTACATCACTCCAGTTTGCATCTGATACAGCAACCGCATGTTTGTCTATCTCGCTCGCCGTGTAGCTTGTTACACTAATCCCAGCCTTATCCAATGCTATGCGCCCGCAGCTCATTCCATCAAACAAACTAAGTACATTCATAATCATCTCCTTGTTGAGTGTGCATACTATTACACATGGCAATCGCCAGGTAAATGCTAAAATGAAGAAAATTGCACAGAGGATTTCACATTGGCGTTTCCGGCACCGAATATTCTAGACCCGACACAGCAGAAAGGCCGCGAGAGGCGAGCTTATGCCGATTTCCGCCGCAGGTTGAGGGCTATCAATGCCGAGATTCAAGAACGAGTCGTTGACCAACTACAGCCGCGAGAGATTGCCATTAACGGCCTTCGCGCTTACCTACTCAACGCTGAGAAGGTTTACATCTACGAGCTGGACTATCTCCAGCTTCGCCGCATTGATGAGACCATCGCCGAGATAATCCAGCGGATTATGATGCAGCGCGGCGAGCAATGGGATGTATGGATGCAGCAGTACGCGGCAGAGGCATACCAGCAGGGGGCTGCATATGCTCAATCGTCACTAGCCGTGCAATCAGCAGTCTACTCCAGCGCCTACAGCAACATCGAGTCAGTTCTGTTCACGCCTGAGTATCAGCGCCGGATTGCTGTGGTTACGTCTCGCACATTCAACTCAATGGAAGGCTTCACGGATGACCTGATAACCACCACTCGACGGATACTTGGTGACACCATAGCGCAAGGCAAATCGCCGCGATATGCAGCCCAACAGCTAAAAGGCTATCTGGTTGACACAGAAGGCACTCAAGCCAAAGCTGCAAGCCGAGCCGCAACAATAGCACGAACAGAGCTAGGCGTATCCTATCGCTCCGCCGTGATGGATGAATCGCAACGGGCCAGCGAATCACTTGGGCTGGTAACGAAGCTGCTTTGGGTGTCGGCGCTACTCAGTTCGACCCGTAGGTCACACGCGGATAGGCACGGGCGGTTGTTCACTCGCGCAGAAGTCACGGAGTTCTACAGCAAGAACGGCAACTCGATCAACTGTTTTTGTTCGCAGACCCCTGTTGTTGTTGACGAAAATGGAAACGCATTCATGACCAAGATCATCAGCAAAATGGAGGCTCAAGAAAAGAGGTGGATGCAGTCTCAGGGGATCAAAGAAAAGGCCGCATGATGCGGCCTGGTATTCTCACTTGAGTGATTTTAGTCTGGCCGCGCTTACCATCTGGCACAGGATCTCTTTGCGAGTCTCTCTGTCAACGTCACGACCGATAAGGACGCTGTTTCTATTCTCAAGCGACGCAAGCAGATCTAGATCTTGAGCGGATAGCGAATCTCGGTCAACTGGCTCAAACTTACCTGTTAGCGCGTAGTTAACCAGCTTGGCCTCATTGGCATAGTGGAAGTGCTTTGTTTCCTTCCCTTGCTCTTGGCGAACCATCATCAGTATCTCATTGGCTACCTTGTTGCTTGACTTGCTGGCGTGGCGCATCATTCCCCAGTCTATTGACTCGCGCTCTCCGTGAATGATCTGCTTTACTTGCTGATCACACCACACAGCGAACTTTGCGCTGCACTTTCTAGCAAACAGAATAACAAGGTCTGGATGTAGCCATGTACCGCCGCTGTTTCCGCGCTTTGTTGCTATGAAATCCAAATCCCCAGATTTCGGGGAATTGAGTTTTAGCGCCTCAATGTACTCGATTGTATCTTGCGACGATAGCCAGTGGTCAAGGCGCACATCAAACGCCTTCGCAGCAGCGGTCGCATTGAACCACCCAGCATCATTGAATTGCATTACTTGGCCGTCAAAATCAGCCTTGATTAGTTTAACCATAATCACCTCGTAGTTGGTGTCGTAGATGGAAGTTTTGCGGCGGTACAGTCTACGTTCTGCATTTTCGGGAGCTACCCTAGCCGCTACCAAACATTACCACAACCTGTGTTAAAATTCACCATCATCAACCAAAAAGGCATCAACCATGACCATCAAAGTAAACGGCGGCGGTAACGGCAAGCAACGTCAGAAGATGCAAGAGGAAGCGCAACAGGCTTTCGCCAAGCGAGAGGAGCAGCTTAAGCAGATGCAGAATGGCGGCGGTAACGGCAAGGTGCGCCAAAAATGAGCGTCAACGATTGGCTGATGGTTGCGATCCTGGTTGCCGCTCTAGCCACTCGGTGGTGGGTGGTGGCTGGACTGGCTGCCACCTATTGCGCTCAGTCGGCTATTGACTACGCTGGATGGCTCGATGCTTACGGGTATTATCTCTCCGTGGCACTGATTGATGCGCTTTTCGTGCTCATCATTCACCTTAAATCTCCAGTATCTCGCCACCTCAGAATTGCTCAACTCATCTTCGCCTTGTTCATTCCGGTTCAGATTGGCGGTTTGGTCATGTGGTATCTGTACGAGCCCCCATTGGTTTATAATGTAGCCTGCTCAGTGCTATATCTGGCGCTAATCATAAATATAATCTCACGGGATAAAAAGCGTGCTAGAAATCGTAAAGATTCTGAGTTGCGCATCATCCATGATTCTGGTTGGCGTCATGGCTCTGCGATGGCTGCAAAAGACGAGGTTAAAGGATGACGAAGAAGATTCAGTGGAGTGTCGGAGCGATTCTGGCGCTGATTGCCATTCTAGTCGCGATGTTTCACCGAAAGATTGACGGCATGAAGGCAAGTCTAGCCTTGGGCATGTCGATGATTGGCGCTGGTATCACGAACATATGGCAGTGGCTCCCTGAAAACATCGCCATTCTATCCGGCCTCTCAGGCATGATTCTGACGTGGACAATCATCATCAAGAACATCAGAGACCTGCGCAAAGACGATAAAGAAAAAAGCCCCTGATGGGGCTTTGTTTTATGGCCGGCGGATGAATCGCCATGTCGTATTTCCGCCCAGACACCAATCGCCAGATTCACCAATCAAATCAACTTGGTCATCATTATCACCCTGCTCTGGATAAACATCTTTAACTGTCATTTCTTGCCCAGAGTGATCTTTCCAGCAATTGTTACTGCTGCCTGTTATCTCAACCACATCCCCAACCATCAAATCTCGCCAGTCGGTAATTACCAATTCCGGCTCTTGGTCTGACTTGGCAATCCCAATCAAAAGCCCTAGCGCCTCACCAGCCAGCTCTAACTCGACAAGCGCGGCATCAGCAGCGGCCTTGGCATCATCAGCCTCTTGCTGCTTGCGGTTGGAGAGGTCAAGCTTGTTGCGGTAGTCCTGCGCCAGCTGCTCGATGGTCGGTTTTGATTCTGGATCTGGAATTGACCGCATCACAGATTCGCATAACTCAGGCTTAACCTCCGGCTTGTGCAGTCGGTATGCAATTATGTCACCTCCAAGGCCACGCTTACTCCATCTAAGGCTATTAGCCGCAGCGGAAAATGATTTTGCACCATAGGTTGAGTACGCTACATCTACAATGTCATCGCCAGATACTGGACACTCTCCACCCTTCCACTCAATCCACCCATCTGCATCAGCCTTCGGATAAGCTTGATGGTATTCTTCGCGGCTGAGGCATGTTTGATGCCAGTTTGGAAGAAGCTTGTCATGCTGGATTGCATCAGCGTCATGAATTTTGTAATCAGTTTGCCAAGTCGTGCATCCTTTTGCGGTGTAAGGTTTTTCATTGCCAGAATAAAACCATATCTTGAGCTTGCATGTGGTGCCTCGCTTATCCTGTGCCGCCCACTTCGCGCCATCACACCACCCACCATTCTCGTTAATCACCTTTGCCAGAGCCAGCTTTGATTTGCTTAGTTTCATGTCAATCCCCTTGTTTATGCCAAGATACTATTACAGATAGCTCTACTCGCGTCAATGGTATAATTCACAAAAACCAAAGGGGGTTTTATGGCAATCAGGTATCAAATCGTCAGCTAAAAACATCCCTGCGACTTTAGCCATGTTCAACGGCCTGCTAGACCTTCCGCGCCCGTGATACAATCAACCATCAAACAAACGAGGTGAAATATGGATTTTGAAGTGCGCAACGAACTTGTGGTAATGCTGCAAGAAGATGAAACGGCTGTGATTATGGCTGCTGAAGCTGTGGACACCAAAGACAAGCTGGTAGTGTTCAAGCGGAAGTACCAAGAGAGCTATCAACAAACTCCTGGCATGACCCATCAGCAGCGAGTGGCTTTCGTTCTGCCAATCTTCAATACTGTGTGGAAACAGTTCTACGAAGTTCAGGCATAAAACAAGCCCCCTGCTTGGGGGCTTTTCTTTATCCGATCATCTCAAAGTTTATCGTTGACCTGCCAACCTCACCATACTTGTCGTGATACGTGATCACCTTGGCGCTGCGACCAGACAGCCAGCCACCCCTTGACGCATAGGCATCCCTTGCCGCCAGGGTTTGATGCTGCTCAACCGTCATGAGATTGCCCTCTTGCAGTTTGTCGTGGTGCAAGTGCCCCATGTGGCAGTATGCGAAGTCACTGTCTCCATATTCCTTGCGGAACATTCCAGCCATGACTGACGCAACCTTGTCGAATCGTGATAGGTGCCCGTGGTGATAGAACAGCACCGTGCGCCCGTGCTTGAACATGTAGTAAGGCGATGCCGAGTTGTCCACGCTCACTCTCGGCTCATTCTCATACAGTGCGCCAAGCATTTCACGCAGCCACACTGATGCTGACATGTCATGATTACCCTCCGCCATGATTACTCGCACAATCTCGTGCTTCTGGAGAAGCATTGCGATCACTTGGCGGATGACGCGAATGACCACTCTGACCACCTTGCTGAATCGGCTGTCAGCGTCGAGAGTGTGGCCTGAGCTAGGCGTTTCAGGCGTCAGCCCGTCAGCGTGAAGCAGGTCGCCCAACTGCGCCATGATGGCTGTCTTTGCATTGGGCGAAACCTCGATGGCTCGTTTGAACCATTGAACAAGGAGGCGCTCCGCTTCCTCAAGGTCATAATCAGCTTGCAGGTTCTCCTTTCCCCATGCAAGCATCCAGAAGTGGTGGTCGGTGAATGTGTACTGGCTCACTAGCGCCGCATCAGTGACATTTGCGCATGGTGCGGCGATTGCCTCTCTCGGAATGTCATCGCACATAGCCTCGATGGCGGCCTGCATCATCTCGGCTTGTCGCTGATGGTCGATGCTTGTCTTTACCCACTGGAGCGCAACTTGGCCGTCTTTGTAGAGTGTTGACGTTCCCTTGACTTGATACCCGTCAGGAACGGTAACGGTCATATCACACGCTGGGGCGTGTCCGCGCTTGGCGGCCTTGTTCTTAACTGCGGCGACAATCTTATAAAGGCTTCGCTCATGGATCCCAATTCGCCTCGCCGCCTCCGCAAGGCTTCCGCACTCAAGAATGACGGCCAATCTGGCCGCCTGATTCTCTGTGGCGAATGAAAGGAGTTCATCCGTGATTTCCTCTTTCCAGCTCTTAGTTGCCATGCTTAATCGCCCTGTTTTATAAACACGCCGTTTTCCATTCTACCTTTTCGGTCTTTGATTTTGTGATACGCAGCATAAGCGCAATCATCAAACCGCAATCCGTTTTGAGCGGCAAGGATTGTAAGCACGACAATCATGTCGCCGATCTCCTTCTCAAGCTCACCAGTTGGCTTTCCTTTAGAGATACACTCCGCAACCTCGCCAAGCTCCTCCGCCAGCTTAACGAACTGCGCTTGACTGGTTGACCCATCAATCAGATTGCGCTCAATGGCCCACTTTTCAATTTTGTCGTAAACGGTAGTCATCACTTAACCTCCTTGCGGTATCCGTTCTCATAAAGATGAGCGGCAATAGCTTCACAGTTAGCCAACCGCGAGCTAAGGCAATCAACCATCTCATCAATAGCATTCTCTCGCTCAGTGCGGAGCGGGCGGAATCTATGCAATTCTGCCACTTTTGAAACGTAGCTCTCCCCAGATTGCCCAACCTGAACAAAGCAAATTCCAAGCTTCGCGTGAGCCGTTATCTCTACTTCAACGGAAAGGCGTTCTGACACGACATATAGGCAAGTCTCACCAACAGGCGGAAGCTCTCCGTTTTTGTACCAGTCGCTCACCTTGATTGTCACTTCTGATTCTGATTCCATTTCGACTTCAACCTTGTGCTTGGTTTCGTTGCAAATCTCAACCTTCACTTGCTCTGGATATGCAGCGAAGTATTCATCGCGAGATAGGATGCACTGGTGCCAGTTTGGCAGCTGCTGATGCAAATCAATCCACGACAACGAGTATGGGCAGCTAACCCAATCATCGCCATTGCGCAGTGGATTATGGTTGAAAAACTTCACAACTCCGCTTCTGTTTGACGTAACAAAGTTACAGTCACCAGCAACCGGCCACCCGCCATTCTGGTGAATGGCATCAGCCAGAGCTTGCTTTGCTGGTTTGAGTTTGGCGTTTGATATTTTCTCAACGCTCTCAATATGCCGAGGCCATCCGCCATCGCTATCTTTTGGCATTCTTGCATTGAAGAAGTATGGATAATTAGATCCGTCATCCCTCCCAAGCTCAACCTCTTCCCCTACATTAAACCAAGCTCCTGATTTTGATGCCTTGAACTTATCACCAACCTTATAACCAAGCCTCTCGCACGGTGTCATTTTCTTGCTCATTTTCTCATCTCCATTATCCGTTGTTTCTTCCGCTGACGATGCGCCTTAACTGCACAGGTTCCTCCAGGCTTGCAATACTTCCGTGGCATACCTCGGCGGTTTGAATCATCCCACTCGAACTCGCACCCACAGACCTCACAGATGCTTTTGATGATTGTCATTTAGCACCTCGCATAACCCGTTCACCAACATCATCAATATCACTCTGGTACTTGTAGATCCCGATTCGTGGCAGAGCCCACTTGTACGAATCCCACTTACCAACCATCCACTCGTTTTTGTACTTGACCCAGTAGAAACCCTCTTCTCTAACTGGCTTAACGCGCATATCTCGCACTCTCATTGCAACTCCCACTTACCAAACAACCCATTCATTGACGAGTAAAAATCAATGCCGCTATCCGTTGTTGATATGAAGCAACCTTCATTTACAAGTCCACCGCAAACCGTATCAACATCACCTTCGGCAGCCTTGACCTCGTAAACCCTGCCCGTTGTGAGGTCTAGATCTCTGGAGTGAATCAACCTAACAAAATCACCTTTCTTCATCTTTCACCTCCGTTGTTTGATGATTAATACTATTACACCACGCTGGGCTGTGCAATAGTTTTGTTTACTTTCTCGTGATTCGCATGATGCAGACGCTCACCCCTGTGCCGTCGAATGCTCCGTCGTGCTTGCTCATGAAGTCAACATCGAAACCTTTGATTGCGTACTTATGCCAAGCGCTTGCTGGAACTATTGCCACTAGCACCCCATCATCAGCCAAGTGACCAGCAGCCTTCTCAGTGTGAGCCTGCCAGCGACCAGAACTGAATGGTGGGTTCATTACTATGCGGTCGAACTTACCAAGAGAAAGATTAAGGAAATCACCTTGCACCACATTTGAGTGACCTTTCTCTTTCAGTATCTCGCAGTGAAGCCCTGACACCTCAACTAGCATCGAGCCAGCTGGCAGATAATCAGCAATCCCACCTTGGCCCGCGCTTGGCTCCAGAACTGCCATACCATCTTCGATATCGGCGTAGTAAACAGCCAGCTCCGCCAGCTCTTGCGGCGTCGGGTAGAACTGGTGCGACTTATGGTCAGGAACACACCCTGACGCGATTATCTCGTTAACGATGCGCTTATGGTCATAGTCAAACAGGTAGTGTCCCGCCTTCTGCCTGACCCCTCCGATTGACTCAAGCACAGCGCCAGCTTGGCGAGCAATGAACTTATCCATCTCGTATGTTTTCAGCACAAGAGAGTTTGGCGTTGTTCTGCGCACTTTGCGATATCCAACCTCTTCCAGCGCCGTGTGCTCAGTAGCACCAACCAAAGCCTCTATCACCTTGAACGGCAATGGCTTCTGCATCAGCTCTATATCCTTCGGTTTCTTCTTGGGCGCGGTACGGAACTCAGCCGGAATCGCAGTTGGATACAGGGTGGCAAGGATGACATTCAACCGCCAAGCCATATCAGGATGAATCTCAAGGTGCGCCGTGCCTTTCTTGTAGCAGCGAATCCGCATCGCACCGCCGTCAATGGAAAGCCACTCGCCAGTTTGGTCCATCCCAGCCTGAATGACTCGCGTTGTCATGCCGAATCCAGTTGGCTCATCGCGCCCCATGAATCGAGCGATGATTTTGCGCAGGTCTGAAATGTGGCCCTCGTTGGTGTAATTGGTGGTGCCGTAGCTGGTCATCACATAGAGGATCATCCGCTTGCCAAATGCGGCGGGTGAGTTTGTGACGTGCTCGCCAGACAGGGCGCGGAAGATGCCTTCAACCCTCTCTGCCAAGAACTTCTCGCGTGAATTGAGCAACTCTTGCAGAGTCAGGTAAACCGCCTCATCCTCGAATGGTGGCGTTTCTTGCTTCTTGATTAGCTCGTACCACTCATCACGGCGAACCTGTGGCATACATTCCAGGACGTCAGTCAGGCGCAATGCCTTGTCCCAATAATCAGAATGCAGGGCTGCCATTGCCTTGTCTTTCTGCATCAAGCCTGAAACGTTCAGACCAATGCGGCCTTGATCTTCTCGGCAGGCTTTCAGGTAGTAGCCAAGCGCCGATTTACAATCATCACTCTGCATGAACGAATCTACCGCCTCTATGGATGCGGAGATGCGCTTGTGTGTGGTTAGCAGCGCACCAAGCAGCGATGTATCTACTGGTGCAAAAAAGCCACTTCCTGTGGCTGTTGATAGTGTCAGTTCGGTTTTCATTCTGTCTCCGTTATGTTGCTATTTTTTTGATTGTGACTTTAACATTCAAGATCGCCATCAATTGAAATCACCGAAAAGAACTCATCATGCAATAACTTTAGCTTTTCAGCCTGCTCATCGGTTAGCTCAACCTGAGCCAGTCGGTATGTCACTGTGCCTCCAGCGTTAACCACGTGACCAACATACTGAATCATTACATTTAGTTTCATTCCTAGATCTCCATTAGTTGATGTGCATGTTTTTCGACATATCCACAACACTCTTAAGCCAGCCAGCCTTTCTTTGCGCTCGGTCAAGCAGCTCGCCAGCCGTGATCCAGCCAAAGTTATCACCGTACATCTTAGTGTTTGATTGCAGTGTGGATAGATAAGACACTATGTTTAGTGTCACATTAAGAGCCCCTGAATAGTCTTGAGATTCAATCAATCCAAAGGATCCGCTGGCAATGTGGTTGTAGGTATCCATCTCTGGTGTCTTGTGCATATCACTTCCACTTCCATTCAGCAGTAAGGCTGTCAATGTCGCCGACTGATGACTTGCAACTCAAATCTCTAAATGTGAAGCCATGAAAGTCAATCAACTCACCAACAAGACCAGCCTCTGATTCGTGCTCTTCAGTGACAATGATCTTGCCGATTTTTGCAAAATGCCTCTTTGGCTGGTGGTGGCATGTAATGGTTGAGCCATGCATAAGCTGTAGCGTCAGCCAAGTCTTGCCAATGATGCGCTTGCGAGACTCCTGAACTCCATTTTGGTTGGTGCTTGTCTTTTCCATCTCATCTCCTTAGTTGATGCTGCAACACTATTGCACAACAACATCCTGCACAAGCTGGTGTTCATATGACTCATCAAGCCACTTGCAGTCACCTGGAATGCAATCCCACTGAAGGTACTGGTCAAGCTCCATATCATGGACGCTCGCCATACCATTGCCAAGGACTGTTACGTGAATCAGGGTGCCTTTCTGAGAGTAGAATCCAGTTTTCATTTTGTATCTCCATGCAGTTGCTTCGTTTCGATTGGTTAATACTATTACACCTAACCATCAGGCGCAAGCGGTTTGTGAAATAGTTTTTCGTCAGGCGGGAAGGTTGACCATCTTCCCGACGCCAGGGAAATGGTGGCTGGTTGTGGTTTGGGTTAGGTTTGCCAAAGTTGCATGTAGCCTATCTGACTGGCTTTGCCAAAATTTCTGGTCTCTAGATAACTGACTTAAAGATTAAAGATCTATCTATACCCTAACGTCATCAGCAAGCTGACGACCATGTTAATCGCATTACAGAAAGGTCTTGCAGGATAATCCCATCATTGCTACCATTGCCTTGTTCATTGATGAGTCGCTAGGCTTGTCTCCTTGGGTAGGTGTGAACAATATGGCCCCTCGATACCGTTGCACCGGTGAGGGGTCTTTTTTTTGCTTGCGATTTACTGCATCAGTGGTGCTATAATGGACAAACCAGAGTGCAATCTGGACAACCCAAGGAAAAGAAATGAACAACCAATTTATCTACATCCCGCAGTCTATCTGCGAAACCAACACAGCAGCACAAGCGATCATCCTTTCTGATATTGGCTACTGGGCATCATCGTTCGGCTCATGCACTAATCGCGTCACAGCTAAAGAAGGCCAACGTTCACTGGCTAACCTTACTGGCATCAGCGACCGTCAGGCATCCAACGTCATTGCCGAACTGGTAGATAATGGCGACATCACCGCAGAGCGCAGCCGCTACAAGGCTGACGGAGTATCTCGCCTTGGGTTCTACAAGTTCCGCCTGACGGACAAGACTAGTCCGCTATGGCTTAACACCAATGGCAGCCGCAAGGCTCTTGGTAATGACTTCGTGAAGGTGTCGGTCAAGGCAATCAAGACCATTGGCGTAAACGCTGCCGTAGCGCTCGCTAAGGTAATCCACCTCTTCCTCAATCGTGCAGCAAGCAAAGGCCGCAAGGGCCTGAATATAAAATCACTCAATCTGGCGGCATCCATAATCGGCCTGCCGCTGTCTACGCTGCGCCGCTATCTAGTCAATGAACTAGCTGGCCTTGTTCTCTGGGATGCGTCTAAATGCGTTCTATCGCTTGCTGGAGGGGCTGATACCGTCAGGGAGTGCGCTGGAGCTGATGTAGTTACCAGTCACGCACATAAATCAATCGCTGGCGTCCTGGCTCGCTTCGCGGAGTTCTCTGATTGGATCGATAGCGGTTCGATGGATTGGGAGAGGTTCGAGTCATGGGCCGAAAGCATCATCGGAAAGCTGCGCGCTGATGGAGTGCCAACTGGTGATGTTGAGGGTGAGTTTGAATCAATGGCTGAAATTTACCAATAGCACAAATAAACATATTGCCAAATAAATCAACATGTATCATAATCATCTCATCAATCACAAAGAGGTGCGTTATGAACAATCCATTCGAGCTACTCACAGATGACAAAGACAGGGCAGATGTAATGCGCATCGAGGCTTACTTTGCCATGCTGCTGTCCAAGTCCATCAATCAAGTAGGCAGGGAGAAGGCAGCCGAAATACTTGGTGTGAGCAAGTCCCGCCTATCGCGCCTAGCAAACAGAACTGGCTCCGGTATGAGTATTAGCCTAATGCTGCACTCACTTATGAAACTTGGTGCCGTTGTTGTTTCAACGCCAGAAAGCAAATCAGATTCAATTGATGGTTTCACAATCAAAGTAGAGGTTTAATGTGAATCAACTTATCGAAATGAACGACGAAGGTAAGTGCTCATGCAGGAAATGCATTGAGACAAATGATGGATCAATTTTTGGCTTGGCCGTGTTCGTTGTTTGCCAAAAGTGCGGAAACAAGA
>Ga0194136_1000784_pt1 | contig 16004 bp, 13 predicted proteins | sample TARM_MetaG_T3A_1_FD_134023 | JGI IMG/M metagenome (GOLD analysis project Ga0194136, IMG submission 134023) | Freshwater microbial communities from Pennsylvania, USA, analyzing microbe dynamics in response to fracking - TARM_MetaG_T3A_14 (version 2) | ecosystem: Environmental > Aquatic >...
ACGCTGTCGCATTGCGCACCTCTGTACAGGGTACTACCCTGAGTATGCAGAGGTGCGTTTTCTTTCCTCTTTCAGTTTTTACAGTTCGTGCCCGGAGCGTTGATTCACCACTCTGCCTCCCGGGGTAGTGAATAAGCCCTCCTCCGCGTTGAGTCAACCTTCAAACAGGGTGAGAACATCGTCATGAGCGACAAGATTCCGGTCAAGAACCTACCTGGCGATAAGGACGCAAGCTTTGACTTGTATGCCAAGCGCAAGGATATCCAAGTCCGTTATTATCAGGGGCTTTTCAAGAATCTGCGTGTGGCGGGAGTTGCCATACTCTTTTTGCTGTATTTTGGTGTCGCCTGGATCGATTGGGACGGGCGACAAGCTATACTCTGGGATCTGCCGGCACGGCAATTCCATATATTCAGTGCGACTTTCCAGCCACAGGATTTTTTCCTCCTGTCATTCTTGTTGATCATCTGCGCCTTCGGTCTGTTCTTCATTACCGTATTTGCCGGCCGTGTCTGGTGCGGTTATGCCTGCCCACAAACCGTCTGGACTTTCCTTTATATGTGGGCCGAACGCATCACCGAGGGTGAACGCAACGCCAGGGTCAAGTTGAACAAGGCAGCATGGACAGGCAACAAACTGCTGCGCAAGGCGGCCAAGCACACGATCTGGATAAGTATCGGACTGCTTACCGGTATTACCTTCGTTGGCTACTTCACACCCATTCGCGGACTGATGGTCGAGCTGGTCACCTTCAGCGCAAATGGCTGGGCGGTGTTCTGGATTTTCTTTTTCACCGTTGCCACCTACCTGAATGCCGGCTTATTGCGCGAGCAGGTGTGCATTTATATGTGTCCTTACGCACGCTTCCAGAGCGTAATGTTTGACCGTGACACATTGATCGTTTCCTACGATGCCAAACGTGGTGATCCGCGTGGCTCGCGGCGCAAGGATGCCGACCCGAAAACCAATGGGTTGGGCGACTGCATTGACTGCAATATCTGTGTGCAGGTATGCCCTACCGGCATCGATATCCGTGATGGCCTTCAATACGAATGCATTGGTTGTGCAGCATGCGTGGATGCCTGTGATGAAGTCATGGACAAGATGAATTATCCGCGCGGGCTGATTCGTTACACCACGGAAAACAATCTTGAGGGCGGCAAGACGCATATTCTGCGACCACGCCTCCTCGGATATGGTCTGGCGTTGCTGGTGATGGTGGGGTTCTTCGTGGTGTCGCTGAGCAACCTGGCTCAGGTCGGGCTTGATGTGCAGCGTGACCGCAACGTTTTGTTTCGGGAAGTGCGCGGAGGCAATATCGAGAATGTGTATATTGTGCGCATCCACAACAAAACCCGTGAAACGCAGCGCTTCAATCTGAGTGTTGAGGGTCACCCGCAAATGTCCCTGCATGTCCCTGCCGGCGAGTTGGCTGTTGATCCCAACAGTCTGCTTCAGGTGCCGGTCAACGTGCAGCTGGACCCTGGATACCTGGAAAGCACCAACATGACCATCACCTTCAGGATTGAAGGCCAGGACAACATTGAACTGAGCGCCAGTGCCGAAAGTCGTTTCATGGGGCCGAGAGTAAGGTAATTATCGATGCAAGACGTTGAAGTCATACCACCGTGGTACCGGCAGTTTTGGCCCTGGTTCATCATCAGTATCCTGGTGTTTGCCGTGGTCATAGGGCTGGGCTTGTTGTTCATCGCACTGGCCAACCAGGACAGCATGGTGCGTGACAATTACTACAAGGAAGGCCGAGCGATCAACATGCATCTGGGGCGTGACCATAGGGCACGTGATCTTGGGCTGCAGGCGAACTTCAGTATCGACACCCTGACCGGTGAGGTCAGCCTGACGCTGGATGGTCAGTTGGAATCCATGCCGCAGAATCTGCGTCTTGATCTGATTTCGCCGACCCATGCCGATCGCGACATGCAGGTTGATTTGTATCAGGTCAGCGACAACCTGTATGCCGGTCAGCTGGAACGCAGTCTGACCGGCCGTGTGTATGTCGATCTCAGCGATCCGCAACTTCCCGGTGAAAACGGCTGGCGTCTGACTGACGAGTTGCAGATTGCCGCCGATCAGCAATACCGGCTGATGTCCAACTGACTCAATGAGCCAACCACTTCCCTGCTACCACTGTGGAGAGCCGGTTCCTTCCGGCTCGTCGTGGCAGGTTCGCATTCTCGATGCCGAACGATCGATGTGCTGTCCTGGCTGCCAAGCAGTGGCCGAAGCCATTGTCGCCGGCGGTCTGGAGTCCTACTACCGGCATCGCAGTGAAAACGCCAGCAATCCCGAGGCACTGCCCAGTGTGTTGCGGGAAGAGCTGGAGTTACTCGATCGGCAGGATGTGCAGCAGCGGTTTGTCAGCAGCGAGGGTGATTGCCAGTCCACCGAGCTGCTGATTGAGGGCATCAGCTGCGCCGCCTGTGGCTGGCTGATCGAAAAACGCCTGGCGCAGCTGCCCGGTGTCGAACAGGCCAGTCTGAATCTCAGTACCAACCGTCTCAGTCTCACGTGGCAGGCAGGCGCACAAAAGCTCTCGGCGCTGCTGGCCGAACTGCGGCGCATCGGTTACGTCGCGCATCCCTGGGAAGAAGACCGGGCGATGCGCCAGATGGCCGAGGAAAATCGTCTGACCCTGCGCCGCCTGGGATTGTCTGGCCTGATGTTCATGCAGGTGATGATGGCCACCATGGTGCTGTCGCCGGAGTTCAATCAGGACCTCAGCGAAGAAATGGCGATACTGCTGCGCTGGGTCAGCCTGATCATGACTACCCCGGTGGTGCTCTACTGCTGCCCGCCGTTTTTTATCGGCGCCTGGCGTGATCTGCGCAACCGCCGCCTGAGCATGGATGTGTCTGTGTCACTGGCGATTGGCGGGGCCTGGCTGGCCGGCATCTGGGCTACGGTGACCAATACCGGTGAGGTGTATTTCGATTCGGTCACCATGTTTGCTTTTTTCCTGCTGGCCGGGCGTTATCTGGAGCGCCGGGCGCGACAACGCACGGTAGAAAGCAGTGCCAGCCTGGTCAAGCTGCTGCCGGCCAGCGCAGTACGCTTTACCGATGATGGCAGTCAGCAACGGATTCTGCTCAGTGAGGTGGTCGTCGGCGACCTGCTCAGCGTCAAACCCGGCGAAAGCATCCCGGCTGATGCCGAGATCGTCAGCGGCGTCAGCAGTATTGATGAGTCGGCCCTGTCGGGCGAGTACCTTCCGGTGCCACGCCAGCCCGGTGAGCGGGTTACTGCCGGCACCCTTAACGTAGAGGGGCCACTGCAGATCAGGGTGGTTGCAATTGGTGATCAGACCCGGTTGTCGGCGATTGTGCGACTGTTGGAACGCGCCCAGTCCGACAAGCCGCGACTGGCAAAACTGGCCGACCAGGTTGCCCAGTATTTCCTGATGGCCGTGTTGCTTTCAGCAGTGGCTATAGGTGGCACCTGGTGGTGGTTGGCCAACGGTGAAACCGCCTTCTGGATAGTCCTGGCGATGCTGGTGGCTACCTGTCCCTGTGCGCTGTCACTGGCCACTCCGACTGCATTGACTACTGCCACCGGCAGCCTGCAGCGCATGGGTCTGCTGATCACCCGCGGTCATGTGCTGGAAGGCCTTAATCGTATTGATACGGTAATTCTGGACAAGACCGGCACCCTGACCGAGGGGCGCATGACGCTGGAGCGCATAGTGCCGTTACGCGATTGCAGCGCGGAGCAGGCCCTGCAGCTGGCGGCACGGCTCGAGGCACACTCGGAGCACCCGATTGCGCGTGCCTTTGGTCGCAATGCCCCGCCAGCGGAACAGGTGCGCAGCCATCCGGGGCTGGGGCTTGAGGGGGCTTGTGACGGGCGTCTGCTACGGATCGGCAAGCCCGGGTTCGTCATGCAGGCCAGCGGTCTGCCTGTGCCAGTCCAGCCCGCTGAGAGCGGTCAGTGGTTGCTGCTCGGTGACCAGCACGGTGCGCTGGCCTGGTTTGCCCTGAATGACCGTCTGCGCAGCGATGCCCATGAGCTGGTGGCCGGACTCAAGGCGCGCGGCTTGCGCGTCATGCTGCTATCCGGCGACCAACAACCGGTGGTGGATCGCATGGCCGCCGAACTGGGTATTGCCGAGGCGATAGGCAACGCCACCCCGGATGCCAAGCTGGCACGGATGCAGGTTCTGCAACAACAGGGTGCACGGGTGCTGATGCTGGGAGACGGGGTGAATGACGTGCCGGTGTTGGCTAGCGCCGACATCTCGATTGCCATGGGCGCCGCTTCTGACCTGGCCAAGACCAGTGCCGATGGCGTTTTGCTTGGAAGCCAGTTGCGGGTGCTGGTGGATGCCCTTGAAGCCGCCCGTCGTACCCGTCGCATCATTATCCAGAATCTGCTGTGGGCCAGTGGCTACAATGTTGCGATTCTGCCGCTCTGTGCGCTGGGTCTGGTCACCCCAGCCTGGGCCGCTGCCGGTATGTCTGCCAGTTCACTGCTGGTGGTGCTGAATGCTCTGCGTCTGCTGCGTCTGCCAGCAGTAGGCAGGGCCAAATCCAAAGCCACACCGGCCGTTGCCGGCCTCGGGGGGACTGGCGCATGACAGTGCTCTACATTCTGGTGCCGATTGCCGTGATTCTGGTAATCATCGCCATCTGGGTATTTGTCTGGGCGGTGAACAACGGCCAATACGATGATCTGGATGGCCCTGCCCACAGCATTCTGTTTGACGACGACGATCCGGCACACATTGCCGCCCGTGGCGAGCCGGAAGCAGATGATGAGTCATCCAACAACCATACGGATACCGATCAGCCATGACCCTTGAGTTGCTGCCCCTGTTGTTGACCGCCCTTGCCCTTGGCCTGCTCGGCGGTGGTCATTGTATTGGTATGTGCGGTGGTCTAATGGGGGCCATGACGCTGGCAATACCTGAGCACCAGCGTCGCGGCTGGACCTTGTGGAAGGTACTGCTGGGTTACAATCTGGGGCGTATTCTCAGTTATGCAGCCGCAGGGGCATTGCTCGGTAGTCTGGGCTGGCTGGCCCAGGATATGGGGCTGGGCAAGGTGTTACGGGTAATTGCCGGCTTGTTGATGATTGCCATGGGACTGTATCTGGCCAACTGGTGGTCCGGCTTGACCCGTCTGGAATCTCTGGGACGTTATATATGGCGCTACCTCGAACCACACGCTCGCGCCCTGCTCCCGGTCAGTACCGCGCCGCGTGCACTGGCATTGGGTCTGCTGTGGGGCTGGTTGCCTTGCGGGCTTGTTTACAGCACGCTGGTCTGGGCCAGCGCCCAGGGCAATGCCGCGCACTCGGCCCTGCTGATGCTGTTCTTTGGATTGGGAACGTTGCCTGCGTTGCTGGCCACCGGATTGATGGCGCAACGCATGCTGGCTCTGCTGCGCAAACGTGCGGTGCGAACCAGTGCAGCGATTCTGGTGATTCTGTTCGGTATCTGGACCATTCCCGGGCCACATCATGCGCTGATCATGGGGCACGGCCACCAGCATGGTGAGCATTCGCCGATACAGCCTACACATACTGATGAGCATTCCGCGGATCACGGCCAGCATGCCGGGCATCATTGATGTCCGCAGGTTTTGACGGACACTTGATGCAGGTCAAAGGGTGTCCTGTGCCGGCTGTTTAAAATCCGCACAGATCCACCCACTTTATCTGCGAGATACCTGATGCCGGTCTGTGGTCCTGACATTGAGCCTGAAACTGCCCGCAACCCGGCCTTGCAGCTGATTGCCGGGCGGCTGTCTCCGGATCAGTCCCGCGCAGACCTCCTGGCCATCCATCGCGCCCTGCGTGACAGCCGCCAACACAAACGGGGCCTGTCGCTGAATCTCTACATCCCCTTTTGTGCCAACCTTTGCTATTACTGCGAGCGCTGCCGGGTAATCACCAAAGACCGGAGTCAGGGAGACCGTTACCTGGAATTACTTGAGCAGGAAATCCGGATTCTGAGCCGTCACCTCGACCCGGGCCAGCGGGTAGAACAGATATATCTGGGCGGCGGCACCCCTACCTTTCTCAGTCATGCTGCCTTGCGCCGTCTGATGGACACCCTGCAAAAGCACTTCAACCTTCTGCCGGGTGAAATTGGCGACTACTGTGTCGAGATTGACCCGCGTGAAGCGGATTGGGCTACCCTGGGGCTTCTTCGCGAGATTGGATTCAACCGCATCAGCATCGGCTTGCAGGCGCTCGATCCGGCAGTGCAGCAGGCGCTGAACCGCCTGCAAAGCCATGAGCAGCTGCAAAATACCGTAGATGCAGCACGCGCCTTGCGCTTCCATGCGATCAATATCGACATAATGATCGGGCTGCCGAAACAGCGTCCCGAGGGGTTTGCAACCACGGTTGAAACCCTGCTGCAATGGTTGCCAGAGCGCCTTTCGGTCAGCTTCTACCAGCATCGGCCCGAACAATTCAGCAATCAGCGCCGGATCAACCCTGAGGATCTGCCCTCTGCGGAATGCTGTCAGCGCATGTTCGGCGATCTTCAGTGCGCGCTCACCCGTGCCGGCTATCACCAGATTGGTGAGCAGGCCTTCGCGCGCCCCGATGATCCTTTGGCGATGGCTGAAGAGGATGGTGTGCTGACGCGCAACATACGAGGGCTGACCACTCACGGACATTGCGACCTGTTGGGTTTGGGCGTGTGTGCCAGCAGCCAGATTGGTCCTACCGCCTGGCGTAATCACCAGCAACTGTTTTCTTACCAGCAAACGGTAGGTCACGGGGAGTTACCGGCACACAATATGCTGCGTGGTCCCGGGCTCTGACAATTTATCGCAGATCAATTTGCAGGATGGCCTTGCTGGCGCGCTTCGGGTAACCTTGAGCGTTGTACAGGCATGGAAGAATTGCAATGTCCGGATCTATCAAAACCCGCTTGCTTGATGAGTCGCACTGCCGTGATTGCAGTCTGGCCGCTATGTGCCTGCCCTTGTCGTTGCACGATGAAGACATGGACAGGCTCGACGATATTGTCAAGCGCGGGCGCCCGCTGAAAAAGGGTGAAACCCTGTTCCGTCAGGGCGACGCCTTCCAGTCGTTGTATGCAGTTCGTTCGGGTGCGATCAAGACCTACAGCCTGTCGGATTCTGGCGAGGAGCAGATCACCGGGTTTCATCTTGCCAGTGAGCTGATCGGTTTGTCGGCCATGGACGGCGAGCGTTATCCGGTGACTGCCGTTGCGCTGGAAACCACCTCGATTTGCGAGATACCCTTCGACTGCCTGGATGAGCTGGCTGCCATCATGCCGCAACTGCGCAAGCAGCTGATGCGCCTGATGAGTCGTGAGATTCGCGATGATCAGCAGATGATGCTGTTGCTGTCGAAAAAGACCGCAGACGAGCGAATTGCCACCATGCTGATCAACCTGTCGGCGCGCTACAAGGCGCGGGGTTATTCTGCCAAGGTGTTTCGTCTTTCAATGTCGCGCAGCGAGGTTGGCAACTATCTCGGCCTTGCAGTAGAGACTGTTTCCCGGGTATTTACCCGCTTCCAGCAGATGGGGCTGCTTGCCGCCAACGGCAAACAGATTGAAATTCTCGACCATGCCCAGCTATGCACGCTGGCCGGTGGTCTTGGCGACTGATCCAAGCGCGAGCCGAACCATGATCTTTGATACCTTTACCATCAAGTCACGCGTGCGTCCTGTTCCGGACTTTCCGAAACCCGGTGTGATGTTCCGTGACATTACACCGCTCTACCAGTCGCCAAAGGCCATGCGTATGGTGGCCGACAGCCTTATCCAGCGTTATGTAGAAGCGCCCATTACACACATAGGCGCGCTGGATGCCCGCGGTTTTCTGTTGGGTGCAGTGCTTGCCTATGAACTCAACAAGCCACTGATCCTGTTCCGCAAGGCAGGCAAACTACCGGCCGACACCCTGAGCGAAAGCTACGCTACCGAATACGGTGAGGCGGAAATCCAGATCCATGCTGACTCGCTTGAAGGCGGGGAACGCGTATTGTTGCTGGATGACCTGATTGCCACGGGCGGCACCCTGCTGGCTGCTGCGCGGCTGGTTCATCGCATGAATGCCGAGGTGGTCGAAGCCGCCGCCATCATTGATCTGCCGGATCTTGGCGGCTCGCAGAAACTGCAGGATGCTGGCATTCCGGTGTTTTCACTCTGTGCCTTCGGCGATAACGACTGACCATTCAAGGGCTGTAACATCAGCCCCAGCAAGCCCAAGATGACCCATACAACCGTCCTGCCCCATTGGCGCCAGCGCCTGGGTACCCTGATAGAACGTCCACGCGTACAGTTCAGCATCATGACGCTGATTCTTGTGAACGCCGTTATTCTCGGACTGGAAACCGTACCTGAAATACGTCAGCAATGGGGGACCCTGTTGTCCCGAGCTGACCAGATCATCCTGACACTCTTTGTAGTAGAGCTGGTCCTGCGTTTTGTTGCTCACGGATGGAGGCTCTTGCGTGACCCGTGGGGTCTGTTCGATACGCTGGTAATCACCATTGCGCTGATTCCGGCCAGTGGTCCGCTGGCGGTATTGCGTGCATTTCGAGTGCTGCGGGTGCTGCGTTTGATCTCGATAGTGCCGAGCATGAAGATCGTTGTTCAGTCGCTGCTGTCTTCGCTGCCGGGTATGGGCAGCATTGTCGCGTTGCTTGGCCTGATTTTCTATGTTGCCGCCGTCATTGCCACCCAGTTGTTCGGTGAACAGTTCCCCGACTGGTTTGGCAGCCTCAGCGCCAGCCTGTATACGCTGTTCCAGGTAATGACTCTGGAAAGTTGGTCGATGGGCATAGTGCGTCCGGTGATGGAAGAGTATCCGCTGGCGTGGCTGTATTTTGTGCCTTTTATCCTGATAGCCACCTTTATGATGCTCAACCTGTTTATCGCGGTAATCGTGGACGCCATCCAGAATCAGCGTGAGCAGGTGGCTGCCCAGCGTGCGGAAGAGCAGTTGCTGCACCCGGAGCCTGATCAGTCACCACATAGCCACGTGCATGCACATTCGAGTCTTTCTGGCGTCAATCAGGAGTTGTTGCTGGAAGAGGTGCGTCACCTGCGTGATGAATTGCGTGAATTGCGCAAGCAGTTGAAGGCTGACTGACCTGTCGGGCTGGATACCTGCCCCCCAGTTGCTTATGATCCTTCCTGACAACAAGAACGGCAGACAAAAATACGACTGCCAAGAGGATCCGCGTCATGCCAAAGACCGCACTGCCACCGGAAACCCGTCTGCTGCTGATTGACGACCACAAGATCTATCTGGATGGTCTGAGCCTGACCCTCGGCACCCTGGCCAGTGGCATTATCATCGATCACGCAACCAATGCCGCCGATGCGGAAACCCTTATCAGCAGTCACCCTTACGATCTGGTGCTGCTTGACCTGCAGTTGCCTGACAGCAGTGGCCTGGTCTTGCTGCAGAAATTACAGAAAATCGACCCGCTGGTTCCCATCGCCATTATTACCGGCAGTAATAGCGCCAGCGACCTGGAAGCCACCCTGCAATCAGGCGCTGCTGGCTTTATCAGCAAGACCGCTGATGGTGATACCTTGCGTGATGCCGTATGCCGGTTGTTGTATGGCGAGCAGGTGGTGATCGGTGATGACAGCCGTCACCGCGTGCGTGAACACGGGGCGCGTGAGTTGGGTATAACCCCTCGCCAACTGCAGATTCTTGATTTGCTGGCTGAGGGCTTGCCGAATAAAAGCATTTGCCAGCGACTGTGCCTGTCGGAAGACACAGTCAAGACCCATCTCAAGGCGATCTTTGGCAGTCTTGGTTGTCACAACCGCACCGAGTGCGTAAGCATTGCCAGACGCCTTGGACTGATCAGCCAGTAGTGCCGCCAAGCAAGGGCTGAAGTTGCCGTCGCAGACGTGCCGGCAATACCGGTTTGTAGAGCATCTCGACATCCGCGAGTCGGGCCTGTTCGGTCAGGGTGTCGCTGGTATCGGCAGTTAGCAGCAGAGCCGGTCCGCTATACAATTCTGCCGAGCGCAGCGCCCGTATCAGCTGCAAACCATCCAGGTCACCTTCCAGTCGATAATCACTCAGTAGCAGGTCAACTACCGGAAACGGTCGTAACTGCAGTAGCTCCTGCGGGTCGGCAAATGCCTGTACCGAGCAGCCCCATTGGCTCAGCAGGGCTGACAGCGCTTCGCGGTTGATCCGGTCGTTTTCAACCACCAGTACACGCCCTGCCAGCCGACCTGCACGCAAGGTCGGCTCTGCAATCTCTTCACGCCACTCGGCCTGCGGTACATCAAACCAGAATCGTGCGCCCTGCCCTGGCCGTGACAGCAGTCCTGATGGGTATTCGAGCAAGTGCAGCAACTGCCGACAAATCGACAAGCCCAGACCAACGCCCTTGTCGAGTGTGCGAGCAGGGTTTCGTAACTGGGTAAACTCCTCGTAAATGCGCTGCTGGTCCTCTTCGGCCATGCCGCAGCCATCATCCACCACGGCCAGCCGTAACCTGTCCTCGACGGGTGTCACCTCAAGACGAATCCGGGTTGCTGAGGCGTGCACCAGTGCATTGTTGAGAAAGTTGCGAAGCAAGCGTTCAAGCAACACCGGGTCGCTTAATACAGCAGCGCGGACTGGGCACAAGAGTTCCAGAGAAACCCCGCGCGGCAAAGCCAGATGCTCAAGACTGTCGATGATGCGCTGTAAAAAAGGTTGCAGATTGAAGCGTTTGAATTGGGGCTTTACCATGCCGACACTCAGGCGCGACATATCGAGCAGTGCATTAAGCATTTGCTGCAGCAGTTCGGCCGACTCGGAAAGACGCGCAATGGTTTGACGTGCCTGCGGCTGGGTAACTTGCTCGTCCAGGTGCTGAATGAACAGTGACATGGCGTGCAATGGCTGGCGAAGATCATGGCTGGCCGTTGCAAGGAAACGGGTCTTGCCCTGGCTTTCACGCTCGGCTCGCTGGCGGGCTGCATCGAGCAATCGCTCACTGAGGTAGGCGCTGCGCAGCATGTGCTCGTACATGTAGGCACCGATACTGCCAATCAGGGTGAACATCATCAGGAACAGGCCGTTACTGATCATTTGTACGCGCCCGGTTCCGGCAATCCAGCTGGCCAGCAGAAAGCCCAGAACCAGCATCCAGGAGCCCAGCACGGCATGGCGTGCCGGCAAGCCAATCAGGAATAATCCGCAAAACAGGATCAGATACAGCCCGTCATGGGTAACCGGTACCCGGGTTTCACTGACACGCGCCAACACTATCACCAGCGAAACAATAATGCCGGTGACCGCATAGGTGCAGGCAGAGACCAGAAAGGCAGATTTTGCAGCCACTTGCTCAGGTCGGTTGCTGTACCAGAGTGCAAAGCAGATCAGCAGCAGTGCCAGCAAGCGCCCGCCAAGCGTCAGGGGCAGGATTTCCTCTGGCAGGTAAGCCACATCCAGCCACATGAAAAACAGCATGAAACTGATAGCCGATATAGCAACCAGACGCGCCCTGCCGGCCATTTTTACATGCATGTAGTGCAGGAAGCCGGGCTCCAGTGCCTGACTGAAGCGCAGACCGGCAAAGCCTCTGGATTGCGCCATCAGCGCCGGTTCGTCAAGTTCCTGCATACCAAGGTCTCGCACGGTTGTTAGTTGTTGTTATCGCTGCGCCAGCCAATCACCAAGCGCCTGTTTCCCGGCAACAGAAAAGCCCAGCCCCAAACGTGTTCGGCGCCAGAGCACATCCTCGGCATTCACTGCCCACTCGCGGTCATGCAGGTAGTGCAACTCAGCCTCGTTCAGACCTTCGCCAAAGTCCCGGCCAAGAGATTGCAAACTTTTATGTTCGTGCAAAAAAGTATGACACAGGCTACCGTAGGTTGATGCCAGACGCAGGCATAGTGGCGCGGGTAGCCAGGTATAGGTCTGGCGTAATTCACCTGCGAAAGCTTCAGGGTCGAGGATGTCGCCACCAGGTAATACGCTGTTGGCAGTCCAGTCCGCGCCCATGGCTGGAAACCATGGGCGCAGGCGCTGCATGGCAGACTCGGCCAGGCGCCGGTAAGTCGTCAGCTTTCCACCAAATACACTAAGCAGCGGAGGCTGTCCCGGCTGCCCCTGCAGATCGAGGTGATAATCACGGGTAGTGCGCGAAGCGCTGCCGGCGTGGTCATCCAGCAAGGGCCTTACACCGGCAAAGCTGTGCAGTATGTCGGCAGGCTGAAGTTGCCGTTTGAACCAGGCGTTTACCACATCCAGCAAGTAACGCTGTTCCTCCTCAGTCGCCACAACGCTCCCCGGATCATCCGTATGATCGACATCGGTAGTGCCGATAAGGCTGTGGCCGTCCCAAGGCAACACAAAGACCACGCGACCATCGGTATGCTGGAGTATGTAGCCGTGATGGCCGTTGACCAAGGGAGGAACCAGAATGTGGCTGCCGCGCACCAGCCGCAACCGGTGCGGTGCGGGTTCATGCAAAACCTCGGCAAACAGCCGTGAGGCCCAGGGGCCAGCGGCATTGACCAACGCGCTGGTCTGATAGAAAAGGCGCTGTCCGGCAGCATTCTCCAGTTCAACATGCCACCCGCCCGCCACGCGCCGTGCCTGCACACAGCGGGTACGCGTCAGTATGCTTGCCCCCTGCTGGCGAGCCTGCAAGGCATTGACCAGCACCAGGCGGGCATCATCAACCTGGCAGTCGTGATATTCGAAAGCGTGCTGTATGTCAGGCTGCAACGGGCCATCTGGTGGCAATTGCAATGCCTTGCTCGCGGGCAGTTGCTGTCGACGCCCCAGGTGATCATAAAGAAACAGACCTGCCCGCAACAGCCATCGTGGACGCAAATGGGCACGGTACGGCAGAACAAATGGCAAAGGCCGCACCAGGTGCGGCGCTTTAGCCAGCAACACCTCGCGCTCCGCCAGCGCCTCGCGCACCAGACGAAACGCATAGTGCTCAAGGTGGCGCAGGCCACCATGGATCAGCTTGCTACTGGCCGACGAGGTGTGTGCGGCCAGATCGTGCTGCTCGCACAGCACGACTCGTAGCCCGCGCCCAGCTGCATCGTTGGCAATACCTGCACCGTTGATGCCGCCACCTATCACCAGCAAGTCGCAGCTATTGCTTGTGTGCTCTGCATCAGCCCGGATCATGCCGCCCCCGTTGTTCTTTGCTGCAGCATACAGTGGCTGACTGGCAGTGCAAACGCGCTTGACAGTCAGTCTGTTCCTGTACAACCAGCAGTTTTCTGCTATGCATGAGTGTATATCTGCCTTGGCTGTTGTACGTAGCCTTCATGGAACGAACGAATATGCTCTCGAACGCAAGGATATATGGTCTTCCAGCCGTGCTGCTGGTGTGTTGTCTGCTGGCGCTCTCCAATGCCACGCAGGCGCAAACTGTGCGGGCAGCCGTCTACGAGAACCCGCCCAAGGTGTACGTCAATCAGTCCGGCCAGCCTGACGGCATTTTTATAGCTGTGCTTGAAGCCTTGGCCGCAAGCAATGACTGGCAGCTTGAGTGGCAGCCCTGCCAGTGGCAACAGTGCCTGCAGATGCTGGAAAACAGTGAGCTGGATCTTGTACCTGATGTGGCCTGGAGTGAAGAGCGCAGTGCCCTGTTTGACTTTCACCAGATACCCGTATTGCACAGCTGGTCGCAGATCTACCAGGGAGATGGGCCGTTGCTGCAATCAATACCCGAACTGCACGGCAAGCGACTGGCTGTGCTGCAAGGCTCGATCCAGCAACAGCACCTGCAACGGCAGGCGCTGGAGTTCGGTACAGAGATAATCTTCGTTTACGCTGACAGCTATCAGCTGGCTTTCAACGCGGTACAGCGCGGTGAAGCCGATGCGGCCGCAGCCAATCATACCTTCGGGGATTTGCAGGCTGAAGTCATGGGCCTGCGCCCGACCCCTATCATGTTCCAACCCAGTCGCCTGTATTTTGCTACAACCCGGGGGCGTAATTCCGGACTGCTGGAACAGATAGACCAGCAATTGCAAGGCTGGCGCAATGATCCGCAATCGGTATATTTCAACATCCTCAGGGACTGGCAGCCCGACAACAGCACCATCATTGCACGCATACCGCCAGTGACCTGGTGGTTGGGTGCTCTTCTGTTGGGCCTGTTACTCCTCACGCTCGGATTCAACCTGTTGCTGAGGTATCGGGTACAAGAGAAAACGCGACACCTGCACCATAACGAGCAACGCCTGCAAACAATTCTTAACGGTGTGGATGCCTGTATCTTTATCAAGGATACGGATCTGCGTTACAGCTATGGAAACCAAAAGCTCTGCACCCTTCTGGGACGGACACAGGACGAGTTGCTGGGATGTGATGACGGCCAGCTATTCGACGACGAAACAGCCGGGCGCTTAAGGTCAATCGACCTGATGGTGCTTGAGCAGGGAGAACGCTTTTCACAGGAAGAACAGGTGACGCTTGCGAAAACAGGCGAACAACTCAGCTTTCTTACCAACAAGCTACCACTGCATGACCCTCAGGGAAATACCTATGCTATTTGCGGAATTTCAAGTGATATCAGTGACTTGAGAAAGATGCAGCATAAAGCACATCAACTGTCTTTTTATGACCCCCTGACCGCTCTGCCCAACCGCCGACTGCTGATAGACCGCCTCAGTCATGCCCTTGCCAGCCACGCCAGAAGCGGATTGGAAGGTGTATTGATCGTTATCGATATCGACAACTTCAAAATGGTCAATGACACCAGAGGGCTGGCATTCGGTGACGAACTCTTGTGCCAGGTGGCCGACCGGCTGACGGCACAGTTGCGTGCGGCTGACACTGTGGCCCGTCTTGGGGCAGACGAGTTTGCCATTCTGCTGGAGAATCTGAACGCTAGCCCTGATGCCAACCTGCAACATATGCAGCGCATTGCTGCGCAACTGCTCGATAGCCTGGCTGTCCCTTACAGCTTGCGTGACGGTCGTTGCATATGCAGTGCCAGCATGGGGCTGGTGATGCTTTCTGAGGGCGACGGCACAGCCGAGGAACTGCTCAAGCGCGCTGATCTGGCAATGGTCGATGCTAAAAATCATGAGCGCGGAGGAATACGGTTTTTCAATCCCGACATGCAGGCCGAAGCCAACCGCCGGGCCGCTCTTGAGACTGCCCTGCGTCAGGCTATTCAGACACAGCAGCTGCAGTTGTATCTGCAGCCCCAGGTGAATGCACAGGGTGATATTTGCAGCATGGAGGTCTTGCTGCGCTGGAAACATCCGGATGAAGGATTTATCTCGCCGGCCGAGTTCATTCCGCTGGCTGAAAATTCCGGGCTCATTCTCCTGTTGGGTAACTGGGTGCTGCAGTAGGCCTGTCGTCAGCTTGCCGAGTGGTCACATGGACACCCTCTCGGACATATCAGGCTGGCAGTCAACATAAGCTCACGACAGTTCCGCCATGCACAATTTGTTGAAACCCTGCTTCAGTGCCTCCATGACCATGGCGTTGAGGCCGCACGTCTGGAACTTGAAATTACTGAAAGCCTTCTGATTGATGATCTGGATAACACCATTCGCCGCCTGCGGGAATTGCGCCAGCATGGTATCAGCGTATCGCTGGACGACTTTGGCACCGGTTACGCCTCGCTCAGCTATCTGAAACGCTTACCGCTGGACCAGGTAAAAATTGACCAGTCCTTTGTGCGTGACCTGCTTGATGACCCCAGCGACGAGGCCATAGTGCGCAGCATTATTGCCCTAGGTGGCAGTATGGAACTCAGCGTTATTGCGGAAGGCGTGGAAACAGTAGCTCAGCATGAAAGGCTTTTGGCTCTTGGCTGTAGCCTTTTTCAAGGCTACCTGTTTGGTCGCCCGGCTCCTGCAGAATACTGGCTGCAACAGGTTCAGGCCCGACAGCCCGCCCTTGCCAGAACACGACCAGAGGCATAACGGGGTTGTAAGCCGGAAACCCAGAAATTTCCGTCAGCCGATCAACATGGCTTGTCTCGCGCTTGGTCGATGAGTTCCTGCATCGCCCGCATGACTTCTTCGTGGGTGTACGACTTGGCGTTGG
>Ga0194136_1000785_pt1 | contig 16004 bp, 14 predicted proteins | sample TARM_MetaG_T3A_1_FD_134023 | JGI IMG/M metagenome (GOLD analysis project Ga0194136, IMG submission 134023) | Freshwater microbial communities from Pennsylvania, USA, analyzing microbe dynamics in response to fracking - TARM_MetaG_T3A_14 (version 2) | ecosystem: Environmental > Aquatic >...
AGACCCTGAGCGATGCCACAACCAGCAGCGGCGATGGCCATTCCCAAGGAAGCGGCCCAAGCGATGGTGGAGATGACTTCAGGGGCAGCGTCAGCGGCGAATGCGGCAGAAGCGACAGCTACCAGAGCGACAGTGGCCAGTACGGACAGAAAACCTTTACGCATGATTCAAAAACCTCCTAAAACGTATAATGATTAGTGGTCGAAAAGACCATTTCCCCCGAAATTAGTGTGCTTCTTCAAACGCGCCCTTCAAATACAGCATGGAGAGCATGAAGAAGACCAAGGCCTGAATGACTTTCAGCAACATGAACAGGAAGTAAATTGGGACAGTGGAAACGACCGGCGCGAGCATGAACAGCAGGACCAGAACGATTTCCTCACCCTTGATGTTTCCAAAAAGACGCAAAGAGAGCGAAAGCATGCGCGCGAAATGCCCGATCACCTCAATGGGAAAGATGAGCGGCGCAAGCCACGGCACCGGACCGGTGAAGTGATGAATGTAGTGAAAGCCATGCAGCTTGAAGCCCCAGTACTGGTAGTACACGAACACAAATACGGCCATGGCCAGGGTTGTGTTGATGTTCGCCGTCGGAGCGTCCAGGCCTGGAATCAAGCCCTCGTAATTGCTGAACAGGATAAAAATGAACAGGGTCGCGAGGACCGGGAAGACCTTCCGTCCATCCTCTCCCATATTGGCGACAACAAAATTCTCAAGTGATTCGATGAGGAGTTCGAAAAAATTCTGCAAGCCTTTCGGCACAAGGGAGAGTTTTTTCGTGGCCATTATGCCCAGAGCGATGAGCACACCCATCACCACCCACGCGTGGAGGATCTGGCCCGGTATCAAACTGTAGCCATGGGCGTCCACGAGACCAATGGCTTTTACCACTTCCTCAACTAAGAAAATTGGATGTAAATCCCCTGCCATTTTTACGCCTCCTTAGAAGTTTTCCCCAAAAATTGCGACATTCCCCAAAGCAAAATATTGATCAGCACGGTTGAAAACCCCACCAGCAACCAGACACCCGAAGACCCCGCATGAACTATCAGCACATAAAATGCCACGGTGGTCAGCAAGAGGCGTCCGTAAAAGCTGAAAATCTGAACAATTACCGCACTTTTTTGCAGATATACCAATTCCTGAATCAACTTGCCCAAAGCCAGGAAATTGAGAGTCCCGAGCAGCACGCCGACTGCCAGGTCCACCCCTTTCCAGCCGAATGCCAGAGCCGGAATGGCTCCGCACAGAAAGTAGATCTGGCGCAACGCCATCTTACGGACCTCGGGGACATGAAACCCCCGGGCATAGAGAAAGCGTTCAATTTTTTTCTGCATCGTTGCGAGCATCTGCTTCCGCTTCTTTTTTCTGGATACGCTGCATTTCCCGAAACATGTTCTTGTATCCAGCGATGATGCCGAACACCAGAAAAATCAGCGTCAACCAAGGTTTGGTACCGAAATATTTATCCAGGTAATAGCCCATGGCCATACCCACGACCACCCCGGAAACCAGATGCAGCCCCATCACCGAAGCGATGCCCAGCGACTCGATATTCTTATTAGTTTTTTTATTAAAGAGCATATGTCCGTCTTGAGGGGCCTTGGTCGCCCCGAATCGTTCGTGCAATAAATCACAAATCGAAGTCGGGGCTACCACAGCCCCCAACTTCGCGTCAACCAAAGTTTTGCGCCTGGCGAATTTTCAAGCGCTCTCCACCTGTGCCCCTAGTGCAGCCAACGCCAGCGCTCTCCCTCTGGCCGGCTTGCCAGGCGAGCCTAATCGCACTATGCCCGGACACGAAATCAACAACGCTGGTCCGAATCCAGCAACCCGAGAATCAATGAAAAACATTCCAGAACTCAAAGCTCGCCAGCTCAATATCGAACCGGACCCGCGCAAAATCCTGCGCAGCACCGATATCCGCGACAGCGCCAATTCCGTCTGCCTGTTTCAACCCAGGGCCCGCAAAGCCCTAGAGTTAGGGCTCTCCATCCCCGGCATGGAATACAACGTCTACGTCGCTGGAGAACCAGGGCTTGGCCGGACCTATCTTGTCGAAAATTTTCTTCTTCCGCGGGCCGTGGCCGGGACGACGCCACCGGACCTCGTCTATCTGAACAATTTCGACAACCCCGACAAACCGATCCTGGTCAGTCTTGCGCCCGGGCAGGGAAAAATACTTAAAAACGACCTGCAGCGCATTGTCAAACGTCTGCGCCGAGACCTGCCCCGCCATTTTGAGCAGGCCAGCTACCTGCGCCTCCAGAACAAACTCTTCACCAAGCTGGCACTGGTGCGCGATGACCTGATGGACAGAATGGATGAAGCGGCCCAGAAAAAGGGCTACAGCCTGAACATCGACGACGCCGGGGCGGTATCCCTGACGCCACTTTTGGACGGCAAGGTGCTCACTTCGGAAGAGTTCGAACGCCTGGAATCATCCCAGAAAAAAGTACTCAAAGACCAAAGCAGCGCCGTGTTGAACACCATCGCGGACCTCTCGCGTCTGGTCAACAAAAGCGAGCAGGAATTCCGAGCCAAGGAAGTCCAATTGGCCCAGGAGCATGCCGCCAGCCTCGTGGACCGCCTGCTTGCCCCGATTCTCAAGAAATTCGCCGAGAACAAGGTCCTTAAGAAATATTTCGACTCCTTCAAAGAGGACATCCTCGAAAACCTGCCCCACTATCAGGGCAGGACTGAACGCGAGCCGCGCAGCGGGCCGGAACAGCAGGGAGAAGGCCTTTCCGATGCTTTTTTCCAGCGCTATGACGTCAATCTTTTCGTAGACAATTCCGAGGTTACCGGCGCGCCCGTGGTCAAAGAGATTAACCCCGGGTTTTTCAACCTCCTGGGCTGCATGGAGCGCGAAACCGAGTGGGGCACCTATTACACCGACTTTTCGCTGATCAAGGCCGGGGCGGTGCATCGCGCCAACGGCGGGTTCCTTATCCTGCGCGTTGACGATCTGCTGAGTCATCCCACAGCCTGGGAAGGCCTGCTGCGCTGCCTGCGCACCAAGCAGTCGAGCCTGGACGACCCCACGGACCACTACGACCTGCTGCGCACCCGCACCATCAGCCCGGACCCTATCCCCCTCTCCCTCAAGGTCCTGCTCATCGGCGATGACGAAACATACGAACTGCTCTACATGCATGACGAGCGGTTCCGGAAGATATTCAAGCTCAAGGCCCACATCCAGGACACCGTGGAGCGCACGCCTGAAGCCATCACCGGTTACGCCCAGGCTCTGGACCGCGCCGGACGCGAAGCCGGACTGCGCGGGTTCACCAAGGACGCCTACGCCGAGCTCGTGAACTACTCCACCCGCATGGCCGAGGACCGGGAGCGTTTGTCCCTGCATTTTTCGCACCTGCGCGAAATCATGATCGAATCAAACGCCCTGGCCATCAGCCAGGACAAACGAACCATCGACGCGGGCATTGTCAAACATGCCCTGGCGGAACGCGAATACCGGACCAACCTGTACCAGGAGGAATTCCTGCGCGAATATGACCGCAGGTCCATCAAAGTCCGCACCCAGGGCCAGGAGGTGGGCGTGGCCAACGGTCTGTCCGTAACCCAGGTCGGGGATTACGTCATGGGCCTGCCTCATCAGATATCCTGCACCGTCGGCGTAGGCCACGGCGGCATCATGGACCTGGAGCGCGAGGCCGAACTGGGCGGTCCCATCCACACCAAGGGCATGATGATCCTCAAAAGCTATTTCGTGAACCTGTTCGCCCGCAACAAGCCGCTGGTACTGACCGGCAGCCTGTGTTTCGAGCAGAGCTACGCCCAGGTCGACGGCGACTCGGCCTCGGGAGCGGAACTGGCCGCCTTGCTCTCCGCCCTCTCGAACGTGCCGATCCGCCTTGATCTGGCCTTTACAGGAGCCATCTCACAGTCCGGGGCCATCATGGCCGTAGGAGGAGTCACGCACAAGGTGGAAGGATTCTTCGAGGTGTGCAGGCGGCGCGGCCTCACCGGCAAGCAAGGCGTGCTGCTGCCCAGGGACAACATCGTGCACCTGGTGCTCAGGGACAATGTGCTGCAGGCCATCAAGGATGGCCAGTTCCATATCCACCCCGTGAGCACCATCGAAGAGGCCATGGAGTTCCTGACCGGCAAAAGGGCGGGAGAACGCTTGAAGGACGGGCGTTTTTCGCAGAATTCCATCTACGCGGCCGTGGACGAAAGGCTTACGGAACTGGCCGTGCTGGCTGAAAAAAAATGCACCATGCCCCGGCGCAAGGGGCTGAAAAAAGCCGGAGCCTAAAAAGGGTCCGGCTTTTCATCACTGCGCAAGAAGTTCGGGATTTTTCTGGCCCATGGCGCCGTAGAGCTCGGCTACGGCCCGACCATAATCCGACAGCGCCTCGTTCAGACCGGCTTCGCTCAGGGTTTGCTTGGCCTGGGCGTCGAGCACATCCGTATTGGTGCCCACCTGGGCCTCGTATCTGGCCAAGGCCATGCGATAGCTTTCCTTGGCGGCGACAAGCCCCTGCCTGGCTGCGGCGATGCGCTTTTCGGCGGACTGGATCTGCAAAAAGCTTTTTTTGACCTCGAACGCGGCCTCGTTCTCCAGATTGAGATATTCCTGTCCCAGGCGGCTCACGTTTTTCTCCGCCTGCCTTTCCCCGTAATAGGTCTTTCCCCACTCGAAAAATGTCCACTTCATCCCGAGCTGCGCGTTCCACTGGCTGGGCTTATGGTAATCCCCGCCATGCACCAGCGGATCTTCGCCGGCACGAATATAATTGAAGTCGGCACCAACCTGCGGATAGTAGGGAACCGCCGCAAGAACCTTATCCTTTTCGGCCAGCATGACGGCTTGACGGGCAATGCGCAGGTCCGGGCGTTCCCTGGCGGCACGCTCCAGACACTCCTCCAGGGTCAAGGACACGGGAAAATAACGCAGTTCCCCGACGTACTCCACTTCCGCGTCCACGCTTTGGCCCAGCAGGGTATTGAGTTGCGCCTCTACGGTGGCTTCATTGTTGGTTGCGGCCAGCAGAAGTTGCTCCGCTGTGGACACGTCCACCTCGGCTTGCAGCATGTCGAGCTTCGGACGCAGGCCGACTTCGTAAAATGCGGTGCTCACCTTCAACTGCGAGCGCAGCCGAACAAGCGAATCCTCGGCGGAACGCACATTTTCCCGAGCCTGCAGCAAACGCAGAAAGGCATCCTGAATGGCGACGATCAACTGCAACTCGGCGTTGTTTATCTGCGAGGCGACCTGCTCCTTTTGCAGCACGGCCTTTTCGTGTGTCGTTAGCAGATTGAACCCTGTGAAAAGCGGCTGGTGCACGTTGAAGGCAAGCTCCCAGTTGTTCAACGTTCCGGCGTTCGCCCCGAAGGCCTGCGGCCGCTCGTCGAGCCGTGTGTAACCGTACTGGGTGCTCATGGACGGTCCAAAAGCGGCCCGGGCCGACTTGACGGCATAGTCCGAGGCGGTCAAGGCTTCGCGCGCAGCCAGGATCGACGGGTTCGAACGCAGCCCAACCTCCACCGCTTCTCTCATGGTCAAGGCCTCGTCGGCCCAGACGGAGGTTGAAAAGGCAAGCAAGACAAGCAGGCAAATGCAACTCTTCCATATCTTCATAAAAGCTCCGGAACCGATGGTTTCAAATGAAGTGACTGCAACCAGATATACATACTCTCCCCCGGACCAAAAGGCCACCCCGCCACAGCGCTCGGCAATGACTTGTGAAGAAAAGAACTTGAAGTCAAGTCCGATCTCGCCTATACTTATGGACTAGACCATAACCACAAGGAGGCATTCTATGTTTTCTGGACTCATCCTTGCCTTAGGCCTGTGCTGCGTCGGCCTGATCGTCTACTTCCTGAACAAGGAACACGGCCCCGACAAGCATCACCACTAATCACCGATTCCGCCCTTAGCTCAGCTGGATAGAGTAGCGGACTTCGAATCCGTTGGTCGCATGTTCGAGTCATGCAGGGCGGGCCAATGCGGCGGATCACTCCGCAGACTTGCAGGTCGGTCCGCGAGCATCGGGACTGGCGAGTTTGGCCCGGACAAGATGCAGGAACCTCGGAAAATACAAATTTCCCTCTTGCCTTCGTACCGGCCTTTGCTTAATAGCAGCTCTCACCCCACGATGCCGGGGTAGCTCAGTCGGTAGAGCAGGGGACTGAAAATCCCCGTGTCGGCAGTTCAACTCTGTCCCCCGGCACCATGAAAAAACAGGCCACCCGCTTGGCCTTGACGAAAAGCCCCCGCATTTGCGGGGGTATTTTTTTTGCGATTTTGCGCCTCTTCACCGGACCCCAAAAACTAGGGCGGGCCAATGGCCGCCTCGACGACCTCAAGGACATCCTCCGGCCTGAAGGGCTTGCTCAAGGTCGCCACAGCCTTGCTAATAGCCCGGTGAATGCCAGGCAATCCGCTGATCACCACCACCGGGATATCTCTGAATTGAGGCATCTTAGAGTAACGCTGGTGAAATTTGGGCCCCCACTCCTCGGGCATCTCCAGATCAAGGGTGATCATGTCGGGCTTCAGGCGCAAGAGCGCCTCCATGGCCTCCTCGCCGCTTGTAGCGCCGAAAGCGGCGTAGCCACGCTCACGAAAAATGGACACGAGGTATTCGACAATGTCCGGATTGTCGTCCACGGCGAGGATGGTTTTAGCCCTCTCCCCGGGCCGAACCTGCTTGTCACCGCTCTGCTGATTCGCGCTACGGAGAAACACACGGCTGGGAACTGCCTTGCGCCGTTTCGGCTGCTCCGCCTGCGGCAGCTGCGCATCCTTGGCTATAACGAATTTAGCGTCCTCCTTTTTCGCCATGCAGTTCTGCCCGTCTTCCAGTATGTCCTTCACGGTCACTGAATCCAGTTTCTCAAACATGGCCTGATCCGAGGCTACCCAGATAGCCCTGGTCAGGCAATGCACGGAGCGGGGACAAGCCAGCCTGTTGTTGCCACAGGGCAGGTCGGTGGACTCTCCCTCCAGCGCCCGAACGACATCACCGACCGTTATGCGCTCGGACGGCAGCGCCAGCACATGCCCCCCGATCCGGCCCCGCATGCTCTTGACAATGCCGGCCCGCTGCAATTCCCCCACCAGTCGCTCCAAATATTTCAGAGAAATGTCCTGCCTGAGAGACACCTCGGACATGGAAACAGGCCCGTCGCTCCCATGCTGCGCAATATCAAGCACCAAGCGCATGCCGTAACGTCCTTTCGTTGTCAGCCGCATCCGATCACCCTCCTCGGCAGTATTCCCGGCTTGCCGGGTAGATAATCCATTCAGTTTCCTTCGCGGTATGCCATGACGGCAGGCAGAAAATCAATCCATAATTAAGCAATACCGAAATCCACACATCGTAAGTATGGTTTTAATTCATAACTATACCCTCAATGTATACTTATATAATTCATCAAAAAATGCTTGCATAACTAAAAAACAACGTTAATATGGATATAAATTTCGTCAATACGATCACTACTACTATAGATTTCAGATCGATCACCAGACCCCTGCCTGACGCGAACCGTCAGACAGCTATTGCTCCAACAACTTTGATCATTGGAAATCAATAAAATCCCGCAATACATGCGGGAAACGGGAGGACGATATGCATTCACCAGCTTTATGGGATTGGGAACCTGGCAAACGGGTGATCCTTGCCTCCACGGATCTGCCCGAAGGGGTGATGTGGACGGAGGAACCCCATGTGTCCCCAGACGGCCAGACGCTTGCGACCCTGGCCAGGCTGGAGGACGAGACATTCACCGCCATCGTGAACGGCGCGCCTTGGGAAAACAGCTTCGAGAAAGCCTGGCTGCCCCGTTTCTGCCCAGACGGGCGCTTCACCGCAATCGTGCTGCAGGATGATGAATGGACGCTCGCCGTCGACGACATCCCTTGGGAGGAGCGCTTCGACTACATGTGGGGAACGCAATTCTCACAGGATGGATCCGTAATCGCCACATGCTTCCAGTCCGGCGGGGAGTACGGCATGTGCGTCGACGGCACCCCCTGGGAGACTCTTTTCGAAAACCTCAACCAAAGCATGCTCTCTGCCGATGGGACTTCCACTGCAGCGGTGGTCCAGCTCGAATCCCTCAAGCCCGCCGATCTCGACGCTTTTCAGGCCGGGGTCTTCGGAGTCGCCGTAAATGGACAGGCCTGGAACAGCAAATTTCTCAACGCCTGGACGCCGACCTTCAGTGCCTCTGGGCAGCAAGTTGCCGCTCAAGTGCGCACAAGTCTTTACGATTATTCCATCGCCGTGAACGGCAAGCTCTGGTCTGAATCCTATTCATGCGTGTGGGAACCCAGCTTTAACCCAGCCACCGGAAAAGTCGTCGCCCCCGTGCGTATCGGCGGACAATGGGGCATGGCCCAGGAAGGTCAGATCATCTGGGAACCTTTGTTTTGTCAGTGCTGGCAGCAGGCCTTCAGCCAGAACGGTCAGGTCCTCGCAGCAATCGTCGCCCCGGTTTTCGGCGAGTTTACCGTGGCCGTAAACGGCAAGCCCTGGACCAACAGGTTTCCGGTAGTCACCGATCTGGTCGTCGGCATCGACGGCAGTTGCGTGGCCGCCCTCAGCTCAGAAAACAACCAGAACTGGCGCGTCATGGTCAACGGCCAGGTCTGGGATGGAACATGGGACATGGCTTGGAAACCGATAATCAGCCCCAAAGGAAATCATGTGGCGGTAAAGGTGGAACGAGGCGGGAGGCAGACTATCCTGATCGACGGACGCCCCTTTGACAAGGACTTCGACCGCGTCTTCGACCCCGTGTTCAGCCCTGACGGAACCAAGCTGCTCATCAAGGCCATGAACATGGGCGCCTATTTCCGCGTCGTAACCCCGGTGGCCTGCCCCCCAAGGAGAATGCACGCATGAACACCATTTACGAATTTGTGACCGGCCCCCTGGCCTGGCTGGCCTGGCTGGCCTTCATCGCCGGATGCGCGTGGCGCCTGGCGAGCATGTACAAGCTGGCTAAATCCAAGGACGCGTCGTCCATGGCTTTTATGAGCTGGAAGTACTCCCTGCGCTCCATTGCGCACTGGGTGACCCCCTTCGCCACCCTGGGCTGGCGCAAAAATCCGGCTCTGACCGTAGCCACATTCCTCTTTCACGTACTGATCTTCGCCGTGCCGATCTTCCTCACGGCGCACGTGATGCTGTGGGATCAGTTTTTCGGCATATCCTTTCCGGCCATCCCTGACCCCATCGGCGACTATCTGACCATCGTGGTTATCGCCCTGTGCGTCTTCTTCGCCTTCCGCCGCCTGCAGGACCCCAATGTCCGCTATATAACGAAAAAGGCGGACTGGATCGCGCTGGCCATCGTTTTCGCACCGTTTTTGACGGGCTTTCTGGCTTTCCGCCAGATCCTCGACTACGACACGATGATCATCCTGCACATTCTCGCCGGTGAGATCATGCTGGTGGCCATCCCCTGGACTCGTCTCTCGCACATGGTCTTCGCCGTGTTTACGAGATCATACATGGGTTCGGAATTCGGCGGAGTGCGGCACGCCCGCGATTGGTAACATCCCGAGGAGGATCAAGACATGGGAATTCACGACAGACTCATTGAGGATGTGGGCTTGCGGCGCGGGGTATCCCGGCTCACTCCGGAAAAAATTGAAAAAACGGTCAATGCCGTCCTGAAAAACGAGACCGGAGCGCGTCTCAAGGTCTATTCCGAAACGTGCATGCGCTGCGGCATGTGCGCTACGGCCTGTCATTATGCGCAGTCCCACCCCGGCGATCCGAGCTACACTCCGGCAGGCAAGGTCCGGCAGACGCTGGATGTCCTGTTGGACAAGGGCGGCAAAGTCGATCCGGACTTCATATACGGGATGGCCCAACTCGCCTATACGGAATGCAACCTGTGCCGCCGCTGCGTGCATTACTGCCCCATCGGCATCGACACAGGCTACATCATGAGCACCATGCGCAGAATCTGCCACAAACTGGGCGTCACTCCACAGTATATCCAGGATACGGCCCATAGTCATTCGGCCACATTCAACCAGATGTGGGTCAAGGATGACGAATGGACAGACACGTTGCAGTGGCAGGAAGAAGAGGCTCGAGAGGAATTCTCGGACATCCGCATCCCCCTGGATAAGGAAGGCGCAGACATCTATTACTCGGTCATCGCCCCGGAACCCAAATTCCGGACCCAGCTCATCTATCAGGCTGCCGCCATCATGCACGCGGCGGGGGTGGATTGGACCATGCCGGCCGAACCCGGCTGGGACAATTCGGACATGTGCATGTTCACCGGCGACTTCGAGATGATGGGCCGGCTCAAACGCCTGCATTTTGAAAGCGCCCAGAAACTCCGGGTCAAACGCATCGTCATGGGTGAATGCGGACACGCATTCCGGTCCATTTACGACATGGGTAACCGCTGGGACGGCTGGAAAATGTACCCCGTACCCGTCATCCACTCCATCGAATTCTTCTGGGAACTCATGCGTGATGGCAAGATCAAGCTGGCCAAGAAGTATCCTGGCCCGGTAACCGTGCACGACCCGTGCAACGTGGTCCGCGGACGGGGCCTGCACAACAAGCTGCGTGAGCTGGTCCGTTTCCTCATCGACGGGGACATTGTCGAGACGGCTTCCTATGGCGAACACAACATCTGCTGCACGGCCGGAGGCGGCGTGATCAACTGCGGCCCGCCTTTCAAGAACGTGCGCGTGGCGGGCAGCAAGGCAAAGGCCGAAGAACTGAAGGCGACCGGCGTAAAAACCATCGTAGCCCCCTGTCACAATTGCCACGGCGGGCTTGAGGACACGGTGCATGCCTACCATCTTGGTATGGAGATCAAATTCCTCGGCGACATCATCTATGAATGCATGGAAAAGCCAGAGGCTTAGAGGAGAGAGAAAACGATGAAACGCTGTCTTCCCATTCTGACCGTGGCGGTCATCCTGGCCTTCTCGCAACTGGCTTCCTCGCAAGAGGACATGACGGTCATCGCCCCCGACGCGTTCGGAGCACTGACCCGGCCCGCCGCCACTTTTGTCCACGACCAGCACAATGAAAAAGCCGGCGTGGAGGATTGCGTGATCTGCCACCATGGCGGCTCCGATGGTGTCCAGGACACCGAATCCTCAACCGAGGGCATCCCTTGCGCAGACTGTCACGCGGTGCAGCCCGACAATGGCTTGACCGGATTGAGCAAAGCCTATCACCTGCAATGCATAAGTTGTCATGAACAAAGCGGCAAAGGGCCCCTGGCCTGCGGCCAATGTCACGTGAGGTAACCCCCCCTGCACCCGGACGGCCTTTGCGGAAAAGGCCGTCCGGGTTCGGGCGGCGATGGTCCGGGCGAATAGCCTTCAAGAGGCTTTCATGAGCAATCCGTGGGCCTTCATCAACAAGAGCTTGAGCCTGAAGCTCATCCTGACCGCCGGCCTGTCCCTGGTGTCGAGCGTGGCCGCCCTGTCCTACTTCGCCATCATCCACCAGGAATCCGTCCTCATGCGCTACGCGGTGGAAGAGGTGGACCGGCTGGGCACGACCATCAAGCTCGGCACCCGCTATGCGATGATGCTCAATTCCCGCGACGACCTGGACCACATCATCACCAATATCGGCATGCAGGAAGGTATCCGGATCCTGCGCATCTATGACGGCGTCGGCACGATCAAGTTTTCCAACAACCATCAGGAACTGGAAACAAGGACCGACATCGAGAGCCAGGCATGCCAGGCATGCCACAAGCACACACCGCCTCCCGAAGAAGTCCCTCTTGAGGCGCGCACACGCATCTTCACCGGGGATGGCGGGCAGAAAATGCTCGGCATCATCACTCCGGTCCTCAATGAACCCGGCTGCGAAGCGGGATGCCATTTCCATCCTGTGGAAGACAGGGTTCTGGGTGCCATCGACGTGGTCCTGTCCCTGGAATCGACGGAACGCGAGACCATCGCCTTCAGAAATCGCAGCATCGCATTCACCTTCATCGTGCTCGCCCTCACGGGGCTGGCCATCTTCGTATTCATGCGTCGCTTCGTGCTGCGCCCCATCCGCAAGCTCATCGCTGGCGCGCAACTCATCTCGGAAGGCGGTCACTGCACGCGCATCGACATTGTTCAGCCTGACGAGATGGGCACGCTGGTACACACCATCGAACGCATGGGGAGAAACATCAGCGAGAAGCAGGCTGAACTCAACCGGCAACGCGACGAGTACCAGACTCTTTTCTCTCTGGTGCCCTGCATCATCACTGTTCAAGACCGCGACTTCAGACTGCTGCGATACAATCAGGAGTTCTGGAACAAGTTTCGCCCGACCCCCGGCGACACCTGCTACCATGCATACAAGGGCAGGATGAGCAAATGTCCGCAATGCCCCGTGGAAAACACCTTCAAAACCGGAAAATCCTACACCAGCGAGGAGTCCGGCTTCGACGCCAACGGGGAAATCCGCCATTGGCTGGTGACCAGTTCACCCATCAAAAACTCCGCGGGGGAGATCGTGGCGGCCATGGAGATGTGCCTGGACATAACCAGCCGCAAGCAACTCGAAGCCGATCTTGAAAGAAGCGAGAAAAAATACCAGGCAATTTTCCGCAACATTCCCAACCCGGTTTTTGTGTTGCAGGCAAGCGACCTGCTCATTCTGGACTGTAACGAATCCGTCAAACTCGTCTACGGATTCAACAAGGATGAAATTGTCGGCCAGAGTTTCATGCTCCTCTTCCCTGAGGAGGACAGGGAAACTTTTCAGTACAAAATCGCGAGCAAGACCATGCACGACCGCGTCATCCACCTTGCCAAGGACGGTCGACGCATCTTTGTCACCATCCGGATTTCGCCTTCGGAATGCAGCGGGCTGAAGGTCCTGCTTGTGACCACGAGCGACATGACCAAGCGCCTCGAAACCGAACAACAGCTCATCCAGGCTTCAAAAATGGCCACGCTTGGCGAAATGGCTACCGGCATGGCCCACGAACTGAACCAGCCCCTGTCCGTCATCAAGACGGCCGCGAGCTTCATTCGACGAAAAATAACCCGCGAGGAGGATCTCGACCGGGACATCCTGAATACGCTGAGTTCTGAAATCGAGAGCCATGTGGACCGCGCGTCCAAAATCATCAACCACTTGCGCGAATTCGGGCGTAAACCGGACATGAAGCTCGAACCCGTGGACATGACGCAGATTCTCAAACGCGCCCTGGATATTTTCATCCAGCAATTAAAGCTGCGCGAGATAGAAGTGCGGCAGTATTTCACACCCAACCTGCCTTTGGTCCAGGCCGACGCGAGCAGGCTCGAGCAGGTCTTCATCAACATGCTCATTAACGCCAGGGACGCCATCGAGGAGAAGTCTGCGGCGTCCAAGGCCGCGAAAACCGATTCGCACCAGGCCGAACCAAAGCACATCACCCTCAAGACCTATGCAGAGAACGGTAGCGTCGTGGCGGAGATCATCGACACGGGATGCGGCATTCCCACGGGCGTGCGCGCTAAGATTTTCGAGCCCTTCTTTACCACCAAACGCGTGGGCAAGGGGACGGGCCTCGGGCTGTCCATCAGCTACGGCATCATCCAAGATTGCGGGGGCAACATCACTGTGGATTCTGAAGCGGGGAAGGGTACGCGCTTTGTCATCTCGCTGCCCACAGCGACATCCGAGGAGGATGGAACCTTATGAATGCACAATTCTCGCTGCTGCTCATCGACGACGAGGACGGCATCCGCAAGGTCCTCGGCCTAACCCTCGCGGACGCAGGCTGGAAAGTTTACCCGGCCGCGAGTGCGGAGGAAGCCTTGGGTTTGTTTCGCCAGCATGACTTCCCCATTGTCCTGACGGACATCAAGATGCCTGGGATGGATGGGCTGGAGCTTTTGAAAGTCTTGAAAGAAATCAAACCCGAGACCGAAGTGGTGCTCATGACCGGCCACGGCGATCTCGATCTGGCCATTCAGGGCATCAAACTCGACGCAGCAGATTTCGTGACCAAGCCCATCCATGACGACGCCCTGGATATCGCCTTGGCCCGTGCCAGGGAACGCTGGACCATGCGCAGGGCTATCCGCGAGCACACGGACCACCTTCAGGATCTGGTCGAGCAGAAGACGCGCGAACTCTTGGCCGCCGAGAGACTGGCGACCATAGGCCAAACCGTGGCCGGCCTTTCACACTCCATCAAGAACATGGCCAGCGGTCTCGAGGGCAGCCTGTTTCTTTTACGCCAGGGTCTCGACACCGATCACAGGGACTACCTGGAACAGGGGTGGGAAATGCTCGAAGCCAACGTGCGCAAACTCAAAAATCTTTCACTGGACATGCTTCGCTTCGCACGGGCCGAAGAACTGCACCCCAGCCCCACCGACCCCGCCCTCCCGGCTCGCCAGGTTGTCGAACTCTTTCAGGCCAAAGCTGCAGAGCGAGGAGTCGAACTACTTCTCGAACCCTACGGCAAACTTCCTTTGGCCGATCTTGACGCCGAGGCCGTGCATCGCTGCCTGATGGATCTGGTCAGCAACGCCCTGGACGCCTGCAGCGCTGCCGGGTTCAGCCGGGAAGCACCGGGAGGCCGCGTACGCGTTCAGGTAGAGGCTTCTTCGGAGGGGATTGCGTACCGGGTCAAAGACAACGGCTGCGGGATTGACGACAACACCCGGCCCCGACTTTTCAGCGCTTTTTTCAGCACGAAAGGCAACAATGGGTCAGGACTGGGCTTGATGGGCGTGAAAAAAACAGTGCAGGCTCATGGCGGAAACATCGACATGCAGACCTCACAAGGCACAGGAAGTGAATTCACAATAACCATACCTCTTAAGTATGACAATAAAACTGCATAGTATGATTTTATTTTGTGCATTTATTTTATACGAGGCATTGACCTGGAGAACATTAAAACATATGGAATTTATAAAGTTGTACGCCAACAATAATCCCTTTAATGTTCAACAGCGGCACACATGAATAAAGTCATACTGAAAAAGTCGGGAGAACTTACAAGTCATCAGGGGGAATTTATCTCCGATGCTTTTGCGACACTCGCCTCTCGACTCAGCCTGGAAGAGGGATTCACTTTGCGGGGACTCGTCCGCCTGTTGAACCGCTACCCAGACTTGCAGCGGCTTTCCAGCTTCGCGCCCAATCTGGCGACCCTTCAGCACACTGAACCGGAAGATGGGGCCGCGACGGGACTCGACCGACTGGAATTCTCCAGGGTGGTGGAAATTATCGGCGCGCCAGAACCTCCCAGGCTGGAAGTCTACCACATCCTGCGCGGATGCATGGGAGAGAGTGATGACGAAGAGATCCGCGGTTGGCAGGTGGAAAACCTGCTGGATACCCCTCTCCGCCTGGGAGAACTCAGGCACGTGGTCTTCGGGGACAACGTGCACTCGTTCAGATTCGAAACGGTATGCACACTTTTCGACTTTATCGATGGCGTTATTTGGCAACTCGCATTTCATGGCGCACCTCAGGAATGTGCGCTAAGGAGGTAGTTTATGTTTGAGAAAATTTTGTTCGCAACCTCGGCTTCTGCAACGTGCGACGATGCAGCGCGCGTGGCTTTTGAATTGTCGCGCAAGAACAAGTCCCGTCTCAACGTCTTTCATGTGTTCGGCCTGCCGACACGCGGCTTTGGCCTGACCTATCGCGACGTCCGGACCGGCGAGGAAACCGAGGTCGACGAGAACCTCGTCAGCCTCGTGAAGGAGGAAATGGCACAATATTACGAAAAGCAGGCCAAGGACCACCCCTCCTGCGTCTACGAGACGGTCACGGGCGTGCCGCACACGGAAATCCTGCGCAAAGCCAGAAAGGAGGACGCCAGCCTTATCATCATGGGCGCTCACACCCGGCCCGAGGATGTCGGTGCCATGCGGCACCGGGTAATCGCCGGCAGCACCATGCAGAAGGTGGCCAAAAGCGCCCGCTGTCCCGTGCTCGTGGTCAGCCGCCCCTGCGTGACCTGCTGGTCGTACTTCGCCAACATCGTGGTCGCCACGGACTTCAGCAAACCGGCAAACTATG
>Ga0194136_1000788_pt1 | contig 15962 bp, 14 predicted proteins | sample TARM_MetaG_T3A_1_FD_134023 | JGI IMG/M metagenome (GOLD analysis project Ga0194136, IMG submission 134023) | Freshwater microbial communities from Pennsylvania, USA, analyzing microbe dynamics in response to fracking - TARM_MetaG_T3A_14 (version 2) | ecosystem: Environmental > Aquatic >...
GAATATTTCAAGTTATATTTTTCAAAAAGCTTTTCTTGAAGTTCTAAATACTCTTTGTCTGCCAAAGATAAATAAACAGCTAATTTTAGTGCAAACTCCATACCTATAATTACAGCTTCACCATGTCTATAAGCCTTATAATTTGTAAGTCTTTCAATAACATGTCCAAAAGAATGACCATAGTTTAAAATTGCTCTAAGTCCCTGTTCTTTTTCATCTTGACTTACTACATAAGCTTTTAGCTCGCAAGCTCTTTTTACAACCTTATTAACTATTTCCAAATCTAAATTTAACAATCCCTCTGAATTTTCATATAAAAATTCATAAAAATCCTTGTCAAAGCAAAGAGCTATTTTAAGGGTTTCTGCAATTCCTGTTTTTATCTCTCTTTCATCAAGGGTTTTTAATAGGGAAGTATCCATAAAAACTAATTTTGGTTGATAAAAAGAACCAATTAAATTTTTACCTCTATAATTAATAGCTACTTTACCGCCTACACTTGCGTCAACTTGAGCTAATAAGCTTGTAGGGATTTGTACGAAATCTATCCCACGCATATAGGTAGAAGCTATATACCCTGTCAAATCACATATAACACCTCCCCCTAAAGAAATAATAAGACTATCCCTAGTAAATTCATTATCAATTAGGACATCATAAACTTCTTTTGCACTTTCTAAATTTTTATACTCTTCTCCATCTTTTAATTCATAATAATAAATACTTCTTTCTTTTAAAGCTTCTCTTAATTTTTCACCATATAATTTTCCTACTGTGTTATTGGTTAAAATTAGTATCTTTGAATATTTACCAATATATTCATTAATTTCCTCTAATTTTTCTCCTACAATTATATTATAGCTCTTATCTTCTAGTTCTACCTTAATTTTTTCCATTACAATCCTCCAATGCTACTTTTATTTTAAGCTTTTTCAATATATAATTTTTTTATTTTTTCAGCAATTTCATAGGCATTTTCATCTGAGATATCCATATAATAATCACAGGCTTCAAAATATAATTTTTCACGAAAATCAAGGGTATTATTTATAATTTCCCATAATTCATCTTTTTTAAGTAAAGGTCTATTTTTACTATATTTTAGTCTTTTATATAAAGTTTTTCTATCAACATTTAGATAAATAATAAGAGCATCTTTTTTCAAATTATCTACATTTTCTTTTTTTAAAATAGCACCTCCACCTGTGGAGATAACTATGTTTTTCTTATTACTTGTCTTTTCTATCATTTTACTCTCTAATTCTCTAAAAAATTCTTGACCTTTATCTTCAAAAATATTTGAAATTTTTTGTTTTTGCTCTTTTTCTATCTCGTGGTCAGTATCTACAAATTTCATTTCCAAGTATTTAGAAAGCATTTTTCCAATAGTGGATTTTCCAGAACCCATAAAACCAATAAGAACTAGGTTTGATTTCATATTTTCCCCTTCCCTTAATTTCTTATTAGTATACCATTTATTTATTTAATATTTCAACTACTGTTTATTAAAAAAAATATATAATTAAGGTAAATAAAAAAGATAGAAAATTAATATTTTCTATCTTTTTTATTTTATTGCTCTTCTTTATAGTCTTTAGGAATTTCAAAATAAGATTTGTTGATATTTCCTATATTAATTTTTGTTGCTATTATATTTGTAAGCATTTTAAACCCTTCAGCTTCCATTAGTGATTCAGATTTTAGAATCAAGCCTTTCCATAACCAAATTTTATGTTGAAAAATACCTTCTTCTTCGCTATCTTCAAGATATAAAACATCGCATTCTTTACCTAATATTTTTTCTTTAGCTAATTTTTTATAATCTTCAAAATCGTATTCTTCCTCTTCATATTCTTCTTCTCCTAAATAAGAATAAGTTTTTGTAAGGTTATTAAGCAAATAATTTTTATTGCCTATTTTTAAATTTGTTAAATCTAGATTTTCTGCTATTCCCAAGTAGTCACCATTAGTTATCATTCTACTAGCTTCGATTTCTCCAAAATTATCAAAATAAATGATACTTTTAATATCATTTTTCATACCAAACATTTCTGTTTTGATTTCCAATTCAACTTCTCCAGCTTTTACCTCATAATTTTTTGTGTTTCCATAAGAAAAAACTGTGATTAACAATAACATAAATACAACTAATAATTTTTTCAATACACTCATCTCCTTGTTAGTTTTTATAAACTATTAATATAGTTATCTTACTATAATTTTTCTTAAATTAAAAGTATATTTTTAAATAAATAGTTTTAAAGACTATCTTAACTTAATTTAATTTATATGTTATAATTAAAAAGACTATGAATTAAAGGGGGAAAAGAATTGAATATAAGAAAAGCTGTAATTCCTGCAGCAGGTTTAGGAACTAGAGTACTACCTGCAACAAAGGCACAACCAAAAGAAATGTTAACTGTAGTTGATACTCCGAGTATTCAATATATAGTAGAAGAACTAGTAAAATCGGGTATAGAAGATATAACGATAATTACAGGAAGAAATAAATATTCACTAGAAGATCATTTTGATTATTCTTATGAGTTAGAAGACACTCTTGAAAAAAAAGGAAAAGAAGACCTATTAAAAGAAATTAGAAAAATTTCTGAAATGGCAAATATATATTTTATAAGGCAAGGAACTCCAAAAGGGCTAGGGCATGCTATTCTTGCTGCAAAGCATCATATAGGAGATGAGCCATTTGTAGTTGTCTTAGGAGATGATATTGTTTATTCAAAAGAGCCTGTAATAAAGCAAATGTTAGAAGTAAGAAGAGAATTTGCAGGTGGCTCTATTATTGGAGTACAAGAAGTTCCTAAAGAAGATGTAAATAAGTATGGTATAGTTAAACCGGGAAAAATTTTTAATGAAAAAACTGTTAAAATAGATGATTTTATTGAAAAACCAGAAATGGAAAATGCACCTTCAAATCTTGCATGCTTAGGAAGGTATATATTAGAGCCTCAAATTTTTGATTATTTAGAAAAAACTCCTGTTGGTAAGGGTGGGGAAATACAACTAACAGATGCTATTCTTGCAATGATAAATAATGGAGATAAGGTATTAGCATATACCTTTGAAGGTAAAAGATATGATATTGGTAATAAATTAGGTTTGCTAAAGGCAAATATTGAATTTGGCTTAAGGCATGATGAAATAAAAGAAGAATTAAGAGAATATCTAATTAATTTATGTGAAGAATTAAAAAAATAAACAACAAAAAGAAGCTGATTGTAAAATCGGCTTCTAACAATTTTAAATTTAAATAATTACTTGTTTATTTCCTTATATTTAGGTTTTATTTCTTCTACCTCATTTTTTCTGTATTCATTTTCGCCTAAAAAAATTTCATTTCCACTTTGATACCCTGGTATATCAATAACAGCTACATAATTATTAGGAACACAACATTGAACGTGTTTTCCCATCTCTACCATTGTAGCCCCAGTAACATAAAGTGCACCACTAACAAAGTCAATAATTCTTTGAGATAGCTTAAGATCTATTCCTTCAAAATCTAATACAATAATTTTTTCGTTAAAAATCCAATCGCCAAGTTTAGTACAATCAAGTATATTTTCAGGTTTGAAAAATATAACTTCATTAGAATAAACAGCTTTATTTTTATCTTTGTTTTTAAAACTTAATTTTTTTTCGCCAAAATTGATTATTCTAGTTTTATTCTCATCGTCTACTTCTTTAATTTCAGATTTTACTTCTTGTTGATCTAGTTCGCTTTCTACAGGTCCAAAAAATTGCTTCAAGAACCCTTCCTTCTTAGCCATTATTTACCTCCTTATTTCAAACAATTTACTACCAACTCTTATTATTGTAGCTCCTTCTTCCAAAGCAATTTTATAATCGTTGGACATCCCCATAGACAATTCAACTAATTCACCATCAAAACATTCTTCATTTAACCTATCTTTAGCTAGTCTTAAACCTTTAAATACACTTCTAACTACTTCTTCACTTTCAGTAAAAGGAGCCATAGTCATTAGACCTTTTACTTTTATATTTTTCAAATTTTTAATTGAATCTGCTAAATTAATAACATCTTCTGTGGTAAAACCATGTTTGCTTTCTTCACCAGAAATATTAACTTCAAGAAGAACATCAACTATTCTATTTGCTTTAATAGCTCTTTTATTAAGTTCTTCTAATAGTGAAAACTCATGTATGGATTGAATCAAATCAATATAATCAATAATATATTTGATTTTATTTTTTTGTAAAGTTCCTATAAAATGCCAAGTTACGCAATTTTCTTTATTTTCTAAAGAAAGAGCATCTCTTTTATCACGCAAAGCTTGTACTCTATTTTCACCACAAATTTCAATTCCACTTTCTGCCAAGGCTTTAATTCCTTCAAAGTCAACATACTTACTTGCAGCAACTACCCTTACTTTTTCAGGAATTTTACTATGTTTTTTTATATCATCAAGTATTTCTTTATAGTTTTCTTTTATAATTTTACAGTCTAACATAAATCCTCCTACAATCATTCAATAAATCCTTCAAAAACATCATTGGCAAAAAATAAACCTTTTTTACTTAAACAAAAGTTATTTCTCTTTTTTTCTATTAAATAACCTTCTGCAACAAATTCTTTACAAAGTTCCAATGTGTTTGTATCTTGCTCATCCACAACTATTCCTTCTTTTAGCAGACGTAAACCTAATATATTTTTATAAATTAAAGAATCTAAAATTTTTTCTTTTTCTAAAATCGGCTTTTCACCTAAGTTTATTTTATTATAATATTCTTCAAAAGAAAGAACGTTTTTCCCTCTATAAGTATCATAATAAAAAGATGCTCCTAAACCTAAAGCTAAATACTCTTTATTCTCCCAGTATTTTTTATTGTGACGAGATTCATAATTTTTTTTGGCAAAATTTGAAATTTCATAATGTATATAACTATTATTTTCTAATATGGAAATAATAAGTTCAAACATAGAGGCCTCTAAATCATTATCACAAGGAGAAAGAACTCCTTTTTCTTTTAATTCCCAAAATATAGTATCTTCTTCCCAAATTAAAGAATAAATAGATATATGTTCAGGATTTAATTTTATAATTTCATTCAAGTCTTTTTCAAGGTCAGTTAAGCTTTGATTAGGTACAGCAAACATGAGGTCTAAACTAATATTATTAAATCCAATTTCTCTAGCTAGAAAATAAATTTCTTTAGCTTTTTCAACATTATGCCTTCTACCTAATAAATCTAAAGTCTTATTATTAAAACTTTGCACGCCAATACTAAGTCGATTAATTCCAATTTCTTTTAATTCTTTTAATTTTTTATAATCTGCAGTAGCAGGATTCAATTCCAAAGTTATTTCAGCATTTTTCTTTAATTTTAATTTATTCAAAATTTTAAAAATTAAGTCACTTTCCAAAATAGAAGGAGTGCCTCCTCCAAAATATATAGTATCAAATTCATATTTTGGATATAAACTAAGTTCTTTAATCAAATAATCTACATACTTTTCTTGTTCATCTAATTTATTTTCAAAAGAATGAAAATCACAATAAGCACATTTTTTTAGACAAAAAGGAATATGTATATATAATCCATCTAGCATTTTTTCACCATTTTCTTAGATTGTTATAAATAATATAGTAACACTTTTATTTGTTTTTATCAAGTTTGTTTACACAAAAGAATGTCAAAAATAAATTTTTTGATTTTTAAAATTTAAATTTATAAGCAATATTAAGCGAAACTCTACTATGAATAATATCTTTAGTATTATCGTATGTAACAGTATTTTCGTCAGAACTTTTGCTATGAAAAGAGATAGAAGTTAAGCTATAAATACCTTCTAACTCTATATTCCAAAATTCTATTCCAAGTCCTGCCCCTGCATAATATCCGTGATTGGTTTTATAAGTAGAATCAATGTATTCAAATTCATTCTTATTAAGTGAAAATCCACCAATAAATTTTGTGTATAAAGGCGATGAAAAAATATTATATTTAAAAGATACGTATAAAGGGATTGAATAAAAGGTTTTACTTCCTCCATCTTTTAATTTTCCATGCTCTTGATAGCCTATTCCAGAAGCAACTTCTATTTTTTTATTAGGTCTATAAAAAGATTCTAGCATAAATTCCATACCATCTTTACTTTTATATGTTTTAGAAAGTGGCTGATTGTCATACTCTCCCATAAAAGTACTACCATACCTAAACCTAATACCCTTTGATTCTTGGGAAATAACATTAGTTGTAGCAACAAGAAATAAAAATAATATAATTATATTTTTCATATGTTCTCCTTTTTTATAATCATAGTTCACTCAATTAAGATTATACCATATTGCAAATAAAATTTCACTAAAATTATTATTTTGTTTTCAAATGTTTTATTTTTGTTTTTTAATCTTAAATATGAACAATTTATTTTATTTCCTGTCTTGCTTCTAGAGATTTTGCTAAAGTTGCCATATCTGCATATTCAAGATTTCCACCCATGGGAATACCACTAGCAATTCTACTTATTTTAATATTAAAGTTTCTAAGTAAGTTACTTAAATAAAGAGAAGTAGTTTCACCTTCTAAATCAGGATTTAAGCCCATTATAACCTCTTCTACCTCTTCTTTAACTATACGTTCTAATAAGCTTTTAATATTTAATTCGTTTATTCCTTTACCATCTAATGGTGCTATTTTTCCATGAAGGACATGGTACGTTCCCTTATAAATATTTGCTCTTTCCAAAGCTACTATGTCCTTACTATCTTCTACAACACATATAGTATTTTTATCTCTATTATTGTCAGAGCAAATATTGCAAATTTCCTCTTCACTAAAATTTCCACATATAGAGCATTTTTTTACTAGTCTTTTTAATTGTATCATAGCTTTGGCAAAATGTTCTACTTCGTCCATTTCCATTTCCAATATTGTAAAAGCAAATCTCTGTGCGGTTTTACGACCTACACCTGGTAATTTGTTAAATTCTTCGATTAGTATTTCCATTGATTTTGTTGCCATTTTTCACCTCTAAATTTTTATCTTTATGATATTTATATTATACCATATGAAAACTTTAGAATCTACAAAAGAAATTAATTAAAAAATCTATTGTAAAGAATTTGGAAAAAACTTTGCTTTAATCTTTGATACTTGTTATAATATATGAAAAGATTTTGATTAAGAGGTGATAAAATGTATAAATTAGTTATTTCAGATTTAGATGGAACTCTTTTAAATAAAGAGCATGAACTTTCAACATATACAAAAACTACAATAAAAAAATTAGTTGATAAAGGAATAAAATTCTTTATAGCAACAGGAAGGCATCACGTAGATACTTTGGAAATAAAGGAAAAATTAGGATTAAAAGAAGCATATTTGATAACAAGTAATGGAGCAAGAGTTTATGACTATGAAGGGAAATTACTTATTTCTCATAATCATAAATCAGATATAGCAGAGGAGATTTTAAAATTACCATTGGAAGAAGGTGTACATTTAAATGTATATTCTGATAATAGATGGCTTATTTTTCAAGATAATGAAAGAATAAATGAATGGGTAGAAAAAACTACTTTTAGATTTAATAAAATTAACAAAGAAGAATTAACATATGAAGAAATTTTAAAGTGGTATTATTTAGGAAATCACGAACTTTTATTGAAAGTGAAAGAAAAATTAGAAAGTAAATGGGGAAATGAAATTGAATGTTTGTTTTCTTTGCCAGATTGCTTGGAGATAATGCCAAAGGGAATTTCTAAAGCCAAGGCAATAGAAGAAATTATAGAAAAAGAAGGTATTAAACAAGAAGAAACCATAGCCTTTGGAGATGGTTTTAATGATTATGAAATGCTAAAATTTGTAAAAAAAGGACTTGTAATGGGAAATGCCCATGAAAAATTAAAAGAAGCATTAAAGCATTTGGAAGTTATAGAACATAACTGCCAAGATGGTGTAGCAAAATATTTAAGTAAATTATATTCGTTATAAATAGAGTCTCCTTTTTATGAGGGGATTTTTTTATATAGACTTATTTATTGTATTTTGTTAGAATATCCTATATACTTTAATAGTCTAGAAAATAAATTGCTAGGAGGTCATATTTTGAATGAATTAATTAATAAAAATTATGAAATTAATAAATTAAAATTAAAAGAAATTATCAATAGTTTATCTGATTTATCTAAGGAATTAAATGACAAAGAAATAAATATAATTCTTGATAAAATAAATAAAAGTCTAGATAAACCTTTTATGTTTGTTATTATTGGGGAAGTAAAGGCTGGAAAGAGCTCTTTTATTAATGCCTTGCTAAATACTCCTAATTTGTGTAAAGTTGATATAGATGTTTGTACTGACAAGATTAGTCAAATTATTTATTCTGAAGAAACATATGAAAAAGAATTAGATAGTCATTTGATAGAAAAAGGGATTAATAATGATATTTTGAAAGAAATTGCAATAGTAGATACTCCAGGAACAGACTCTATTGTAAAACAACATGAGCTTATAACAAAGTCTTTTGCACCAAATAGTGATTTGATTATTTTTGTTTTTCCAGCTTTTAATCCTCATCATAGAAGCTCTTGGGAAATGTTAGATTACATGAAAAGTGATTGGAAAAAAAATATAATTTTTGTATGCCAACAGGCTGACCGTATTAGTGAAGCAGAATTAAGGGTTAATATTAGTAAAATAGAACAATATGCCAGAGAGCACGGAGTTGACGAAGTAAAAATTTTTGTTACAAGTGCTAAAAATGCCTTGGAAAATAAAGACGAAGGAATTGACAAGCTTAGAGTATATATTAATGAACACGTAACTGGAGGAAGGCACATTAAGGATAAGTTACTTGATAAACTTAATTCTTCTACCATTATTCGTGATAAACTTAATGATATAATAGAAGCTCGTAATGAAACCCTAAATAAAGATATTGACTTACGTGCAAATGTTCAAAGTAGATTTAATATAGGTCAAGAAAGAAGTCTTAATGAAATAGAATTTATAATTGATAGATTACTAAAAGTGTATTATTATAAAGTGAAAATCTATACTGATAAACTTGATAAAATTCTTTCTAGTTCTAATTTATTTAAACAATTAATTCCTATTATTAAAAAAGAAAAAATAAGTAAGGAAGTTTTAGATGAGTTTGGAGCTAAATTGCGAGAGGAAATAGGAAAAGAATTGGAGGTAGAAGCTTATAAAAATGCCAGCCATTTTATAGATGGTATCAAGGATATTTTTAATAATATAATTAATGATATTGATAAGGAAATTCAAAATATAAATAGAGAGAAAGTTTATGATGGCTTTTATAAAAAAAGAGAAGAAATATTTAATGTTACAAAACAGAAGTTAGAAGAAATGTCAAAAGAAGACACTTTTATTAATTTGCTAAGTTCGAATAGTCCAAATGTTAGTTCTATTGCCATAAAAGGAGGAACTCTTACTGTTGCAGGGGCACTTTTAGCACTTCTAACTCAAAATTCTTATCTTGATATTACTGGTGGAATTATGGCAGCTGTGGGAATACTTGCTTCTACCATAACTATATTTATTAAGAAAAGTAGAACCCTTAAGGAATTTAGGGCTAAGTTAGAAGAAGCTGGGAAGGATTTTGAAAACAGTATAAGAATACAGTTAGAAAATAATCTGAAAATAATTTTTGAAGAAATAAACAGGGCATTTGGAGATTTTGATTCTCATATAGAAAAAGAAAAGTTAAAAATAAAACCTCTTTTATTTCAAATAAGTAAAATAGATGAAGCAATTGAAAAATACAAGAATACAATGAATAGAGAGTGATATTATGAATTGGGACACATTATTAAAACCATATAGATTTAGACAAAAAGACAGAAATAGAAATAAGTTAGAAGAATTTCAATATGATTATTCAAAAATAATTTTTTCGTCTGCCTTTAGGCGTATGCAAAATAAAACACAGGTCTTTCCTTTGGATAGTAATGATTTTGTAAGAACTAGATTAACTCATTCAATAGAGGCTTCTACCATTGCCACAATATTAGGTAGAGGAGTAGAACAAAAATTAATAGAAAAAAACATGCTAAGTAAGGAGCATGATGGGAAATTAAGCAGTATATTAGGTGCAGGGGCTCTTATTCATGATATAGGAAATCCACCTTTTGGACATTATGGAGAAATGGTAATACAAGATTATTTTAAAACATATTTTGAAGAAAATTTTGTAGGGAATACAGACTTTTATGCTTATCGTTGGACTAATGAAGAAATAGGTGATTTTACTCACTTTGAAGGAAATGCACAGGCATTTAGATTATTAAAAAAACTTCAGTATACACGTGATGAACATAGTATAAATTTGACGTATCCAGTATTATCAACAGTAATAAAATATCCTCGTAGTTCTACTGAAGGGAATAAGCCAAATATAGAAGTAAGCTATAAAAAATTTGGTTATTTTCAAAGTGAAGCTAATTATTTTAATGAAATAGTAAATAGTCTAGGGCTAAGGGTAGATGGTGTAATAAAAAGACATCCACTGGTATTTTTGTTAGAAGCTGCAGATGACATTGCTTATTCAGTAGCTGATATTGAAGACGGTTGTAAAAAAGAGATTTTAAGCTTAGATTTAATAAGAAAGCATATGCATAAATATTTGAATCCAAATAAACCACAGGAAAAAGAATTGTTAGATACTATTGATAATATTGATGTAGACCCTAAATATCCTATACCACTTGAAGTAGTTGTTAGTATTTTTAGAATTAAAATTCAAAATTATATGATTAAGGCAAGTGTAGACTGCTTTATAAATAATCATGACAAAATATTAAGTGGAGAATTTGATATGGATTTGTTAGATGCTTCTGAAGCTTATGGACTAAAAACTGCATTTAAGGAATTGGGAGAAATTTTATATAATACCAAGGAAGTCTTAAAGTTGGAATTAACAGGAGATAAGATTATTAGTGTTCTTTTAGATGAATTTACCAAGGCAATATCATCTCCTAAAAGAAACAAAAAAGGTTCCAAAGAGGAAAAATTATACCATATTATTTCTAGTAATTATAGATTTCTTATGGAGAAATACCCAGATGGAGAAAATGTTTTATATAATCAACTTAGGCTTGTAACTGACTTTATTTGTGGAATGACAGATACCTATGCTCTTGACTTATATAGAAGCATTTCAGCAATTGAATTTTAAATAAATAGTCCTAAAATTAGGACTATTTAATCTATATTTATAAATTTTTAGGAAAGTATAAGTAAAAGGTATTGCTTTTTTGTATAAAATAGTGTAATATATTTAAAATTCATTTATTTTTAAATACTCATATAAATCAAAAATATGGTTTGGTGTATCTACGGTTAACCTTAAATTAACCTCTATGAGTGGAAGTATTTAGGTTTAAGAATACCTAAGTATGTACTTTCACTTGTGGTACAATGTGATAAGTATATATTTAGGTATTTTTTTATTTTTAATAAAGGAGAGTGCACAATGCATAAAAATAGTATCGTAATATTGGACTTTGGGTCTCAATATAACCAGCTTATTGCTCGAAGAATTAGAGAAATGGGAGTTTATTCAGAAATAGTTCCTTATTTTACTGGTTTGGAAAAAATCAAGGAAATGCAACCAAAAGGAATAATTTTATCAGGTGGACCAGCATCTGTATATGCAGAAGGAGCACCATCACTTCCTAAGGAAATTTTTGAATTAAATATTCCGATTTTAGGAATTTGTTATGGGATGCAATTAGTTACCCATATGTTAGGTGGAGAAGTTCAAGGTTCTAGTAAAAAAGAGTTTGGTAAAGCTGAACTTATAATTGAGGATAGTAGTTTAGATTTTTTTGCAGATGTACCTAATAAATCACAAGTTTGGATGAGTCATGGTGACCATGTAACAAAGTTAGCAGAAGGCTTTAGACAAGTTGCATATACTGAATCTTCAATAGCTACAATAATTAATGAAGAAAAAAATATTCATGCAGTACAATTTCACCCTGAAGTTACTCATTCAGAATATGGTGCAAAACTATTGGAAAACTTTGTGTTTAAAATAGCAAAGGCTGAAAAAAATTGGTCTATGGGTAATTATATAGAAAATTGTGTTAATTATATAAGAGAAAAAGTAGGAAATAAAAAAGTTATATTAGCATTAAGTGGTGGAGTAGATTCTTCAGTAGCAGCTGTTCTTATTCATAAAGCCATAGGAGACCAATTAAATTGTTTCTTTGTTGACACAGGACTAATGAGAAAAGATGAAGCTAAAAAAGTAATGACTACTTATGGTGAAAATTTTAAAATGAACATAGAATGTGTAAATGCAGAAGAAAGATTCTTGTCAAAGTTAAAAGGAGTTAGTGACCCAGAAACAAAAAGAAAAATTATAGGGCATGAATTTATTGAAATTTTTGATGAACAGAAAAAGAGATTTAAAGATGCAGATTTTTTAGCACAGGGAACAATTTATCCAGATGTTATTGAATCACAATCTATAAAAGGTCCTTCTGCAACAATAAAATCACATCATAATGTTGGTGGCTTACCAGAGCATATGGAATTTGAATTATTAGAACCTTTAAGAGAATTATTTAAAGATGAAGTTAGAAAAGTAGGAAGAGAATTGGGGATTCCTAGTCATATGATAGATAGACATCCTTTCCCAGGACCAGGACTTGGAATTAGAATTCTAGGAGAAGTCACAAAAGAAAAAGCTGATATATTAAGAGAAGCAGATGATATTTTCATAGAAGAATTAAGAAATGCAGGTCTATATGAAAAAGTAAGTCAAGCATTTGTAGTACTTCTACCTGTAAAATCTGTTGGAGTAATGGGAGATGAAAGAACTTATGAATATACAGCTGTTCTTCGTTCTGCAGATACTACAGACTTTATGACTGCTACTTGGTCACATTTGCCATATGAATTTTTGGGGAAAGTAAGTAATAGAATTATCAATGAAGTTAATGGAATAAATAGATTAACTTATGATATAAGTTCTAAACCACCTGCAACTATTGAATGGGAATAATTGCATATTATCAAAAATTAGTGTATCATATATCCATAAAACATTAAAAAAATGAAGGAGATGGATATGGTATTCTATGAAGATTTTGTAAAAAAAGTAAAAGAGAAAGAATTTAATTTGGAAAAAGAAAAGTATAATTTCGGAGCAAATTATAATCAAATGATTTCTAATTTTGGTATAGGGATTCCACTTATTTTGTTAGGTTTGTTTGAGATATATTCAATGTTTCTTAATGGCTTTTCTTTTAGAATTATTATTGCACTATTAATTATGATTTATGGTTTGTATATTTTATATAATGTATTATCATACAAAATAGTAATTGACACGAATAGTAAAAATTTAAAAGATAAAAAAATAAATATTGACTTAGATAAGGTTACTCTTTGTGAACTAAGAAAAATGGTTGCACCAAGAGGTAAAAAATTACAGTTTTGTTTAAATTTTTATACAGAAGATAAAAAAGAAATTATATTACCTCTAATTATGAGTAAAAAATTGGATTTTGTCCTTTTGTTAAAAAAATTATTAGGGGCTAAGTTTCAAATTATTGAAGAAAAATAGGAGGAAAAATGCTAAACGGAAAAATAATAAAAGAAGCAATAACTTTTGATGATGTACTATTAATACCAGCAAAGTCAGAGGTATTACCAAGTACAGTTAGTTTAAAAACAAAATTAACAAAAAATATAGAATTAAATATTCCTTTTTTAAGTGCTGCTATGGATACAGTAACTGAAGCTAAATTAGCAATTTCCCTTGCAAGACAAGGTGGGATAGGATTCGTTCATAAAAATATGAGTATTGAAGAGCAAGCTGCAGAAGTTGATAAAGTTAAAAGAAATGAATCTGGTATGATTACAGACCCAATTACTCTAACTAGAAATTCTATATTAGCAGATGCAGAAGAGATAATGTCAAAATATAGAGTTAGTGGGCTTCCTGTTATTGAAGAAGATGGAACTTTAGTAGGAATAATTACAAATAGAGACTTAAAATATAGAAAAGATTTAAATGAAAAAGTTGAAAATATAATGACTAAAGAGAAGTTAATTACAGCAGGTGTAGATATTACTTTGGAAAAAGCAAAAGATATTTTATTAGAAAATAGAATAGAAAAATTGCCGATAGTTGATGAAAATAATAAATTAAAAGGTCTTATTACTATTAAAGATATAGATAATATAGAAGAATATCCTAATGCATGTAAGGACGCTAGAGGAAGATTAAGAGTAGGGGCTGCTGTTGGTGTAGGTTCTGATACAATGGATAGAGTAGATGCACTTGTAAAAGCAGGTGTTGATATAATAACTGTTGATTCTGCACATGGTCATTCAACAGGAGTTATTAAACAAGTAAAAGAGATAAAAGATAAATATCCAGACCTTGATGTTATTGGTGGAAATATCGTAACTGCAGAAGCCGCTAAGGACCTTGTAGAAGCTGGAGCAGATGCAGTAAAAGTGGGAGTAGGTCCTGGTAGTATTTGTACAACTAGAGTTGTTGCTGGTGTAGGAGTTCCACAATTAACAGCAGTAAATGATGTATATGAATATTGTAAAGATAAAGGAATTGGAGTTATTGCAGATGGTGGAATTAAGCTATCTGGGGATATAGTTAAGGCAATAGCTGCTGGAGCAGACTGTGTAATGGTTGGAGGACTTTTGGCGGGTACAGAAGAAGCACCAGGAGAAGAGCTTTTATTTGAAGGTAGAAGATTTAAAGTATATGTAGGTATGGGTTCTATGGCTGCAATGAAAAGAGGAAGTGGAGATAGATATTTTCAAGGTAAGGCTACAGAAAAGAAACTTGTACCAGAAGGAATTGAAGGAAAAGTTGCATATAAAGGTAAGTTAGAAGATGTGATTTATCAAATGTGTGGCGGTCTAAGAGCAGGAATGGGATACTGTGGAACTGGTACAATAGAAGATTTAAAAACAAATGGAAGATTTGTAAAAATAACAGGAGCAGGTCTTAAAGAAAGTCATCCACATGACATAACTTTAATTAAAGAAGCACCAAATTATCATAAATAATAATTACAACCAGTTGAAAAACTGGTTTTTTAAGTTGTATAATATTTGGTGTTTGTATAAAAGTATAAAATTTGTAGGGGTTCAAAATTTTGAATCCCTGCCTTTTAACAACACTATTTAACAAAGAACCAAAAATGTGTACCTCTGTTAAAACTCTTGATTTCTCTGTGGCTCTGTGGTTATCTTTTGCAACTAGCTATTTAACAAAAATATATAATAAATAGCCATTAAAAAAAAGGATTTAAGCAATAATCCTTTTTTTTTAAATATGTATGACTCAATTTTCAGTTTGTAATATTTTTACTGACTTCTACCAATTCACCATAGTTATTGTAGCTTTCTATATAAAGCAATTCCCCTTCTGGAGAAAAATATTTTATATTTCCCGTGTAAATATTATTTTCTATATCAATAGTTCCAATAACTTTTTTTATTCCATTTTCATAATATCTATTAAAATAAGCTAAGCTATTATTTATGTACTCTCTATATTCCTTAGTATTTCCATTGGGATAATAATATATCCAACGTCCTACTTTATTATTTGATGAGTCAAAATATCCAATCGTTTTAATTTGTTTGTTTTCAAGATAGTACTCATAATAAGAAATAATATTTTCTTTGGTATAGTCATAAGACATTATTTTATTAATGTTTAAATTATAAAATTTTGTATAATTTAGAACCCCTTTTGTGTAGTTATATAAAATATGATTTATTCCATCAAATTCATATGAAAGTCCTTCTAAATTTCCATCAATGTAATATTTATAACTTCTTAAGTGACCTAAATTAATATCATTTTCTATAAATTCATATTGTTTAGTATATTCATTAGTTTGAATATTAATTTCTTTTAAAATTCCATTAGAAGAAAAATTTACATTAATATGGACTTTATCATC
>Ga0194136_1000789_pt1 | contig 15935 bp, 7 predicted proteins | sample TARM_MetaG_T3A_1_FD_134023 | JGI IMG/M metagenome (GOLD analysis project Ga0194136, IMG submission 134023) | Freshwater microbial communities from Pennsylvania, USA, analyzing microbe dynamics in response to fracking - TARM_MetaG_T3A_14 (version 2) | ecosystem: Environmental > Aquatic >...
CCGGTGGGCGAGACCGAGCGGACGCGGTAATAATAGATGACGCTGTCCACGACGTCCGTGTCGGTCCATGAGGTCGTTTTCGGGTCCAGGGCCTTGGGCGTGAGCAGAATGTACAGCCCGTTGTGCGAGGTGGCCCGCTCCACGGCGTGGCCGACAATGTTGGGGTTGTCCACGGCCTTCCAGGACAGGTTCACCTTGCCTGACTGGGGCGTGGCCGTGATTGAGGGCGGCGGGCGCAGGGCTTCGGGGTCATCCATGAACAGGCTGACCATGGCCGGCGGGCTGGTTCGTCCAAAGGCGTCCAGGCTGCGCACGGAGTAGGTTAGCGTCAGCCCGACCTGGGCCAGTTCGTCGATGAAGGCCGGTTCGCTACTGTTCCAGTTAAGGCCCAGGATGATCGCTTTCGGGCTCGCGGCCACAGCCGGACTCCTGTTTTCCGCGCGTTCCACCGAGTAGGCGATGACAGGAATTTCCGGCGATGCGGGTGGCGCTTCCCAGAACAGGGCCGCGCCCTGCGGATGGGCCTCGGCGCGTAGTCCCGCGGGTGCCGGAAGGGGCGCAGTGGCCGCGCCTGCATCGACCGGGGCGCTGGTCAGTCTGATTTTCGATGGAGCGCCCGAAGCGTCGAGCCCCACGAGGGAATAGGTACGCTTTCCCCTGGGCAGCCCTGGGAGCGCATGCGCCACGCCCAGGGCCCTGGCCCGGGACCAGGAACTCATGGCCTGCAGGCCCAGGACCGGCCGGAGGTTGGCGAATTCCTCCGGGCTTTGCGCCGTGCCCAGGCCCTGGATGATGGCCCGGACCAGCTGGGCTTCCTGTGCGTCCAGGGCCGCCATGTGTTCGGGGTTGAGCGGGGCAATGTCCGCCAGCGTTTTGCCGTTCTGGTCCAGGAGCCGCCACCCGCCTGCAGGCCAGTATCCGGCCGGGGGCGCCCACAGGAAGCGGACCTCGTCCTTGCCGTCGGAGGCGGCCAGAAGCACTCCCGCGTCCGATTTGGCTGCCGCGCCGGCCGTGGGTGCGGGGGTCAGGACCACCATGGCCGCGAGAATCCAGAGGGTCAGAGAGAATCGGAATGCATGTCGTGTTGTGCTCATGGTGCTGGCCTTCAGATCAGGGTGACATTGAGGGAGTAATCGCCGAACCATCCACAATCGATGTCGAATCCGGCCCGCAGATGCAGCGGCATGGCCTCGACATGGAAGTTTATGGATTTGCTGGCCGAGAATTTGGCGCCGTCGCAGGACGGCACCCAGGCCGAGACGCCTGCACCGGCCCGGAAATCTGCGGACAGGTGCGCCGAGGGCGACACGCCCACGCCGACCATGGCGTTCAGGTATGCTTCGACAGCGGCGAACCCCAGACAGATTTTGCCCGAACCGACTTTGAGTCCTCCTCCGAGGCGAAGCCCCATTTTTTGTCCGAGCTGCATGTAGCCATCCACATTGGCGATGAGGAAATGCACCTGAATGGGGCTTGCCAGCCTGCCGCAGTATATTTCCCAGTCGTCTGCGCCGAAATAGAGCCCCACCGTGCCCCGATCGTCGTCGGTGCCCTTGGGCGCGGTCAGGGACACCGCCCCGCCGAACATGGACATGCTGCCCCATATCTTGCCGCTGAAGGCGCTACCTGCGTATTCGAAGAAGGCGCCGCCATTGACCTTGTACGTCAAAAGCTTCACGCCGCTGAATTCCATGCGATAGACTGCGTCTTCCGGCAGTACCGTGATCTGTCCGGCCATCTCGAAAACCTGCGGCTCCGCGGACGAGACGCTGATTCCGGCCGAATAGACCATCACGCCAGGATTGTTTGGCGCGGCCGAAAGGGGATTGCCCGATGGGGAGAACACATCCTTGCTGAACCCGTACGCCAGCCCTCCGTTCACGGATTGCAGGGCCACGCCCGGAAAGATGGGCGCGTTCAGGCCGCCGACATTGGCATGGGTCAGCCAGTAGCCATTCCCCGCGGCCGTGCCGTAGCGGAAGGTCGCCTTGACCGGGGTGTCCATGCCGAACATCCTGGTCTCGACCGTGCCGCCAAAGGTGTCCTGCACCCCTCCTCCGCCCGATGCGTCGGCCAGGAGCACGGGATCAAGGGACGCGTAGAGGGCGCCTGCGCCTGTGGCCAAGCCTCCGCCGCCTGTCTTGATTTCCGGAGCGATGGCGGTTTCGGCCATGGGCCGGCCGACGGGGAAGCTGATGCCGGTCGTGAACTTGGAGTGTTTGGGCCCGGTGGCCGCGTAGCTCTGGCCCAGAGGCTTTCTGATCTTGTAGACGATGTCCACCGGGGCCTCGCTCAGGCCCGGAAAGTCGATCGCCCCCTTGAGCGTGAAGTCCAGACGTTCGGGCTTGAGGTCATCGACGTGGGACGTGGCCTCAAGGGCCTGCAACTGGACCTGCACGTCGCCGAGTCTGGTCTGTGCGTTCAGGCCCGCACTGTGGCTCGTGCCGTCCTTCCCGAAGTAGGCCACACCGTACATGTTGAAGAAGAGGTCGTTGACGGTCGTGGAGACCTCGGCCCCACGCTCGTCCCTGAAGGTGAAGGTCGTGTCCGTACTCATGCCCCAGCCGGTGGTCTCGCGCGTGAATTTCCTGACTTTGGTGTGCATGCGCACGCTACCGTAATCATCTGTCGACTCTTGGTCTGCGAAATTGAACTCCACGTCTGCTCCAGCGTCCTTCTGGGTGTAGTCGAGCTTCATGGAGCCGCCCTGCAGGGTCATGGCCGGCCAGGGCATTTCGATGCGCATGTTGATGTATTCGGCGGTCAGGCCGTTGTTTCCGGCTTTGATGTCGATGGCGTCGAACTTGATGCTCCCGGCACCGAACACGTAGCTGAAGTCGTTGAAGCGGCTGTGTCCGGTGATGCCCGCGTCCGTGAGATACCAGTTTCTGGCGGTTACGCTGGCCTGGGTCAGCATGAAGAGATAGGGGTAGAGGACCGCATTTTCCCCCAGATGCACTCCGACCCAGTCGGCCCCGCTCGCCAATACACCGAGTTGCGGGGCATCCGTCGCGCCTTGCATCTGGAGCTGGGCGATTTTGATGCCTGTATATCCGGCTGGGTTCGAGCCCTGGGTGCGGCTTAAGTCCAGACGCACGTCATCTGACTCTATTTGGAAATAGCTGTGTCCGATCTGGGTCTTGGGCAGCTTCTGGCCTGCGGCGTACCAGCCCGATTCCGGGATCAGTGGTGCCTGAACACCTTTCCAGTCCGGCGGAATGGTTCCTCCTGTCTCCACCACGCGGATGGTGTTGTCCTTGACCTTGACGTCAAAAACGGCCTTGAGGTCCTCTTTCACGCTGCCTTTGATGCTTGTCAGGGTCGCGCTCACGCCCGGTAGCTGGTCATAGGTTTGGGCGAGATTCTGGGCGTCAATGGTTCCGCTTGTGACCGTGCCGCCATCGTCAACCTCGAAACCCTGGAAATCGATGTCCACGTAGCGCTGGCCCTGGCCACTGGCACCGTCGGGCAGGTCGAAGAGCAGGGTACCCGTGCCGCTCCAGCGGCCGTTGACCTGTGTGGCCCGGCCCTGCAGTCCGGTGATGAGGAATTCTTTGCCCCCAGCCACGGGGAAGCGGAAAATGCAGGGTTCGCCGGGCTTGGGTTCGCTGACCAGGTAGGCTTTGGGTTCGGACACCACCTGGTCCGCCTGGGTCGAATAGAACTCCGGGATGGGCATGCCGCCTGACCCTTCTTTGGCGCGGACCGCGTATTTCTTTTCTCCCTCCTCCAGCACCGCTTCCACGGTGACCTTGTGGTAGGCTGGCTTGTCCAGGGGCAGGCTGGGGGAGGTGAAGACAACGGCGTCGCGCAGGATGTCCTGGGCGTAGGTGTTGTCTTCTTTGAACTCCGACCTCTCGGGAGAGGGGCCGATCGTGATGCCGCCCTGCTCATGGATGACGGTCCCGTCCACTTTCCAGATGAGTTTGATTTTGCCGCTGCCGTAGTAGGTCAGCTCCGCCGTGGCGAAGAAAGCCGCGTCGCAGGTCGAGGCCTTGGCTGCCTCCAGAGTTGCGCCGGATATCTGCCCGGCGATGGACGTCCCGGTCATCTGTCCGGTTGCGGGCAGGCCGCTTTGGACGGCGATATCGGATCCTGGCTGCGCCAGGCCGGTTTGCACGGGCTTCGTGGAGGCCGGTTTAGCCTGGCCGGTGGCCTGTATTGGGCCGGATGGCTGGGCCGAGGATTGGAGCGCGCCGTCCGGTTTTTGGGCCGGTGATGACTGGGCGGTTTTCTGGCCGGAGAATTCGACGATGGCCAGGTTTTCCAGATGTAAGGGCCCGATGGCGGCCGGATCGGCCTTGATGTCGAGAATCTTGGGTTCGCAGTAGAGCAGGAACGCCCGCCCACCAGGCGGAGTGAATTGGCCCAGTGCCTTCTTGTCTACGGTTGCAGCCGCCAGGTTCGACGCGGCTGCCGACGCTCCAGCGCCGCTGAGGCCGGCGGGGGCTATGGCGTCGGAGAGAACCGCTCCCGAGTCGGCCAGGAGGGGCTGGCCATGCATATTCGGCGTGTGAAGTGCCTGGCTGGGCTGCGGTTCCGGGGCCTTGCTCATGCGCACGATGCTGTCGATGGTGCCTACGTCCTCGGCGGGAAGCACAAACAGTCGGATCGGGAATTCGTTGGAGTACCTGTAGGAGTGCTGCTGTTTGATGTTCAGGCTCCCGGTGGGAGGATGCTGCGCACCGCTCGTGAATTCCCCGGTCAGGTTGACTTCGCCGTTGGGAATGGCGGTGACGACGTCGTAGGTGCCGTCACCCCAGTCGATGAACATGTTGCGGATGGTCCAGCTGTTGACCGGGGTGCTGCCGACCAGGGTCTCGCCTCCGGCTCCGGAGTATTGACCCCAGTTCGTGTCATAGACCAGGGCCCACGGGCATTCTTCAATATTGATCAGGCCGGAGATCTGGATCTTGTCTCCCACGTAGAAGATTTTTCCGGCGGAGCCGACAGCGTCGGCGGTGAGCTGGGTGTTGGCCATGGAGCAGGCCAGACCGGTGGGACTGAAAGCGGGCAGTTTGATGGGCCAGCGCTCGGAGATCGCCACCTCCACGTCCTGGGTAACGCTCACGGGCTGGTTGGCCAGAGGCGATGTGGCCATTTGAAAGCCGCCGGACGTCTGGTTGCCCTGGCTCTGAGTCGCCGGCGGATTGTGCTGAGTGGTCACTTTCTTGTACCCGGCCACCTCCCAGAAAAGGAAGCTCTGGGCAAAGCCGTCCGCCAGTTGTTGGGCGATGCCGCCGTGGGTCTGCGGCGTGGCTGAGGCACTGACGGCTGGCGTGTCGGACTTGATCACGCCGCTTGAAACACCGGACAAAGATTGGAGCGAACCCGCCGTTGACGAATCCGCTTTGGGTTCCTGCGCCTGGGGCGGCGTTTGTGCGGCGGGCTGCGGGTTGCGGGCGAAGTCGAAAATTTCGGTGATGAAGTCTGCGTCCGGGACGTAGAAGCGGTCCGGCATGGGCTGGCCGCTGATTTTGCGGGTCATCAGCACCGAGCCTGCCGCGTTGAGGATGCGCAGTTCGAACCACTGCGCGGCCACGTCCTTTTCCTGCCATTCAAAACGCGTGGAGTCCGTGACCTTGGGCGTTCCGTGATCCCCCCACATGTTCTCCATCATCTTGTATTCGCCGTGCTCCGGCTTGATCAGTTCGATGGTCCCTTTGGCGAAGGCGATGTCCGCCAGGGGCGGCTGGACCACCATGGGCGGCGTGGAGACGGCAAAGACGGCCTTGACCAGTCCGGACGCCCCGGTCTCCCGCCAGCCGTCATCGCCGGACAGCCGGAACCTGAGACTGCGCGGTCCTGGGGACGCCTTGGCGCCAACCGCAACGGTCATGGTCGCCCTGGTGGGATTTGCGACCTGAAGGTTTAAGACAGAGATATCCGCGCCCAGTTCCACGCTCATGCCGGAGGCGAACAGGTCGCCAAGCACGGTTACTTCGTAGCTCTTGCCCGGATACCAGCGGTTGGGGCTCATGAACGAAATCTGGGGCTGGAAGACGAGCCCTGGCAACTCAGGTTTGACCTGAATGACGGCCGCCTTTTTCGCGATGACCACGCCCTGCAGGCGGGTGGCTTGCCAGGACGTGTCCGGACCAAGCCTGGCCTCCATCGGGCGCGGACCAGGAGTGGCCGCTTCCGGGATCTGCACTGTGAATGTGGCCGTAGCAGGAGAGGTGATCTTGAAGTTTTGGACCACAATGTCCTTGCCGAAGCGGGCTTCGAGCGTCTCGGGCAGGGCCGCGCCCTGCAGGGTGACCTCGTAGGTTCCGTTCTGTTCCCATTGGTTCGGGGTGATGGCCATGAGTTCAGGCCGCGCCGTCTTGACAGGGGGGACGCTGACCGTTGTCGCCGGTTTGGCCTGCACCTCGGCCAGGGCCTGGCTGCGGGCCCATTTCGCGTCCGGGCCGGGGCGGATTTCCAGCCATTGCCTGCCAAGCGGTGCCTGGTCCGCGACGCGGACCGTCATGCGGGCGGCAGCGGCCGAAGTCACGGTCAGCTTTTTGATCTCGATGCCCTTGGCAAAGCGCGTTTCAAGGCTCTGAGACAGATTGGTGCCCTGGACCGTGACCTCGTATTCTCCGCCCTGTGCCCACTGGTTGGGGCTGATGGTCATGACCACGGGTGCGGCCAGCGGCGTCTTGGTTTGGATGGGCTGAACCGCTTTGCCCGGGGGCTCGGGCTGGGGGTTGATGGTGACCATGAACGGCAGCCGTGAAGTATGCGTGCCCGTTCTGTCGGAATAGGAAACGGCCCGCTGACCGGGAGTAGCGTTCGGAGCAGCCGTGACCGAGACGCGCAGGGTCTGGCCGCTGGGTTTGGGCAGTTGGGCTGAAACGCCGGGTCCGAAGTTCATCTGGCGCACGAATTCCAGGCCCGTGCCGGAGATGGTCAGTTCCCTGCTTTCGCCCTGACCGATGGAATTCGGCGTGATGGCTGTGATGGCCGTCGCGGCCTGGGCCGCCGTGACGGTCAGTCGGGCCTGGCTCGGCTTGGTTGCGCCTTTGTATTGAACGCTGATTGTGCGCACACCGGGTGCGGCCGCGTTTGTCACGGTCACGGGGGCGAGCAGGATTTTGTCGCCGACCTGCTGGATGGGGCCCACGGTTACGCCAGGGCCCATGATCAGGACCATGTCCTTGCTCAGGTTCCGACCGGTCAGGTTCAAGGTCGCGCTCTGCCCCTGCTGCAGGGTGGCGGGGGCAACGGAAGTCAGTTCCGGAAAGGCCGCTTGGGGCTGGATGGCGGTCACCCCGGGGGCTGGGGACGTCGGCGCGGCCCTGGGTGGGGTCGTGATCTGCGGCTGCGTTGGCTGGACCGTTGGTATCTTTCTGATCAAGGTGTCGGCCTGCGTAAGCTGGGCATGCAGCAGGCCGATCATGAGGGCCAGGGCCAGGCAGAATCTACGCCAATTCATGATGCACCTCGAAGCGCCTTGCGGCGCCGGACGGAGAGGCTATTTTCCGGAAACCCCCTGGTCGCGCAGGGGCACCACCAGTTCCAACTCCGATGCCGCGCCGGAGAAGACGACGACGCGATATTCGCTGGCCGCTACGGGCCTGCCGTTCACCAGAGCCTGGACCTGCCAGGCGTGGGGCGAGTTGGTGACCAGCTTGGCCAGGTCGAAGACCGAGAGCATGTAATAGTTGCGCCCGGTGCGGGCCGAGAGCACGGGAGCGGAGGTGTCGAGCTCGGTCAGAGGCCGGGTCATGGCCTCGGGTTCCAGGGTGAAGAGGCGGAAGAGGTAGGTCACGCCCTCATGTCCGGGAGACCAGGAGAAGACGGGTGGAGACTCGGACGAGAGGGCCACATGTTCCCTGTCCAGGGGGGCCTGCAGGGCGACTTTCGGGAGATTGGGGTTCCTCTCCTCCGCCGTGACGAAGTATAGCAAACTTGGCAGGTCGAAGGCCGGAACGGGATCGAGGATTTCAAAACGCACCGTGTGCAGCCCAGTGGCGTAGGTCGGGAAGGCCGGCACCGCCGGGCTGGCGATGATTGCCTCGCGCATGCCGGGCAGGAGCTGCTTGGTCACGAAACCCAGGATCTGGCCGTCCACGGTCCAGCGGCCGCGCAGGAGGCCCTGGCCGTTGTAGGTGACGATGGCCGCAGCCCGCAGTCCCTTTGTGTTGCGTGGCACGGTGATGCGTTCGCCGGAGCCTGGGCGCGGGGCATCGCCCGGAGCCGGCTGGTTGAATTCGAGTTGCAGACCGATGAGTGCGAATTGTCCGGCCGGGGAGGGCACGATCTGCAGGGTTGTTTCCATTGTCCCGGCGGGGATGTCTGGCGCGCTGGTCGCGAAGATGCGGCGGAAAACGATTCGTCCCGCATTGGCCTTCATGGCAGCAGCGGTGATCCGGGCCGGGACCAGAAGCAGTTCCGTGCCCGTGCCCCGTGAACTGACGACGTTGATGCTGACCGTGCGGTCCACGGTGCCGAGCAGGTCGCCGCTTGGGGTGTAAAATGCGCCCTGGGAGGAGGTGGCGAGGTAGGTGGTATTCGGTATCGACTCCAGAAGCGAGTACATGAGCTGCACAGGGCTCTGAGCGCCAGGCGAGATGTTGGCCATGCGCGGGGTGGCGGTGATGTTCGGGTCGGCCTGGACCATGGTCGGAGCCAGCAGAAGCAGGGTCAAGCAGGCCAGGCCGCCGTGCGCCAGCAGGGATCGAAGGGAAAGCCGGAGGATGGTGTTCATGAGGGACTCCTCGCTTATGGCCATGAGACCGGGATGCTGAAGTTCAGGGAAAGAAAGGCCACATACTCGTCGTCGTCCGTGTTGCCGACGTGATCCTTGGTCCGTGAATACTGTCCGCTCAGACCCACGGTCTTGGTCACGCTTTCCAGAAAATTCGTGCCCAGAATCCAATTGTACTGCGCCTGTCCGTTGAAGACGGACACGTGCATGGAATCGTCGTTCGTGCGCGAATCGAGGCCGGACAGGGTCAGATTGAGGTTCTGGGAGTCCGTGATCAGCCAGGTGGTGGACAGGGTGGCCAGCCAGTCCTCGGCGACCAGGCTGCCGGGGTCCGTCTCGGTCCGGGCGTAAGTCACTGCGGGGTTGAAGGACAGGGCGGGCACGGGCTGCCAGCCCAGGGACAGGAGTATCTGATGCGAGAGGCTGTCCATGCCCGCGCCCGACTTGTCGTCAAAGGACGTGAAAACGTAGCTGGGCACGACGCTCCAGGTCTCCCGAGCCAGGGACAGCCCGACTGAGAGGATGCGCGACTGGTTGTCGATGCCTGAAAAACCGTCGGGCTCGTGGCCGCTTTTCTGCCAGCTCAGGTTGGCGTTGGCGAAGAGAAAAGGCCAGTCGGCCTTGTTCAGGGTGTAGCCCAGATCCAGGCCCGAGCTGCGCACGGTGGGGATGTTGTCCAGTTTTTCGACGTTGTCGTAACTGTGCATGCCGTTGAAGGACAGGCTTGATTCCTCGAAGGTCTTGGATGCGTGCAGGGTGTATTCCTTGCGGTTGTTGATGGCCCCGGGGGCGATGATGCTCTGGAAGTACCTGTCGCGGAAGGAATAGCCGCCGCCGTAGTCCAGGGTGTCGTAACGTCCGGCCAGCTTGCTTCGCCAGGCCTGTCCGTGTTTTGTGCCGTAGGGACCGCTCGTGTCCTGGTTGAAGGCGCTGCGGGCGTACTCGACCTCGCCGAGCAGTAGCTCATCCACGAGGGTGCCGGACAGGGCCAGACTGTAGATTTGCCCCTTGGTTTCCGGCACTAGGTTCACGCCGCTCACGTCATCGTCCGAGCCGCTTTGGCCGGTGACGGCGGTGGCCTTGAGCTGAACGTTTTTCTCCGGATAGAGCCCCTGGGTCAGGGTGGCTCCGGTGAAACGCTGTCTGGAATCCTCCACGGGAAGCAGATGGTCGAAATCGGCCACGGTGTTGCTGCGCAGCACGAAGCCCTGCAAGGAAGTCTCCTGCGCGTTCAGTTCGAGTAAGCCGCCGCGCCTGGCCAGGGGACCGCCGGCAAGCTCCGTGGTCTCCACACTCACGTCGCCCAGGGACAGGCTTTGCTCGTCATAGGCCAGTTTGAGCAGATAGGTGTTGAGGCTGAATTTGTCCTGGCCTTCGTAGTTGTCGCTGTCGTCCACGAACCAGCCGTTGGCGTCGAGGGTGACTCGAAATTTTCCTTTCTCCAGTTCCGAGGACAGAGTGCCCGAGGTCTGGGCCTGCCAGTCGGGAGAGCGGTTGCCGGGATGCTCGCCAAGCTTGCCGACCAGATTCGTGTCCAGTTGGAATGAGGTGCTGGCCTTGTCCCACCTATCTGACTGTGGAATGAAAAAGCTCCATTGCGCATCAGGCATGGGCTGACCGTCCTGGTCCAAGGTCTGGAGCAGGACCGTGTGTGAGCCGTAATCAAGATCAAATTCAGGGGTATAACTTACGGTTGCGCCAGTGATGACGGCCAGGGTGCTGACGTCCACACTGTCCAGGCTCATGCTCAGCGTGGCCGCGCCAGGCGGAATGGGAGCGGTTATGACCGGGCGTCGCGTTGTCAGGCGCTGTCCGTCCATGTCCGGCAGGATCAGCTCCTCGCTGGCGGCGGGCGCAGCTGAAAGTTTCGGCGTTTCCGGTGTGGCGGATTCTTCGCCCAAGGCCTTGGAAGAAACCCACGGCATGCAGAAGAAGATCAGGGACAACACGATGACGCAGAAAGAACGATGCATAGCCAGCCTCCTCGTCGAATATGCGTGGAGCGGGCTGCAGGTGTGAGGGACTGCTGAAGTGAAGAGGTTCCGGCGTAAGTGCCTGCAGAGATTGCCATCTTTTAATGCATATTGCGGGATTATGGCAATCTTTAATTTAGAGATGGGGAAAATAGGTCCTATGGGACCTATAAACCTTGTTCGAAGTAACGCCCGCCCCGTTTCATGAAGAAGATGGCCGATTGGCCAGCCAGACCCCGGAGATGACCATGAACCCGCCGCTCAACAGCGATGAGGTCACGGGTTCGTCCAGAATGACGTAGCCCATGGCGATGGCGAAGACCGGCACCAGGTTGATGAAGATCCCGGCTCTGGCCGGGCCGATGGCGCGGATTCCGGCGTAGTACCAGGTGAAGGCCACGCCCGTGGCAATGACCCCCAGGAAGAGGATGTTGCCCCAGTCCACCAGGCTGGCGCGGGCGATGTCTTCCGCCAGGCCGTGGGTCAGGGCCGGGACCAGGAGCATGAGCGTGCCGAGCAGGCAGGACCAGGTCACGGTGAGAAGCGGATCGAGCCTGCGCATGACCCGGCTGCCGGCCAGGGAATAGGCGGTCCAGGCGGCCACGCAACCAAGGATCATGAGATCCCCGCGCGAGAGCCCTCCTTGAAAGAGGTCCAGGGGGTTGCCGCCGGAGAGGACGACGCTGGCCCCGGTCAGGGACAGCAGGGTGCCCAGGATTTTGCCGGGAGTGAGTTTGTCGCCCATGAACAGGGCCGACATGATCCCGATGACCACGGGCACGGAGGCGATGATCAGCGCCGCCCGTCCGGCTGGTACGGTCTGCAGGCCTGTGAAGAAGAATGCGTTATAGAGAAAGATGCCGGTCAGTCCCAGAAAGGCCACGGGCAGAATCTCTTTTTTGGGCAAACGCGGGAAGCCGTGCCCTGCGTGCCAGGACCACAGGAAAAGAAAAATCGAGGCGGTGACGAAACGCAGCAGGGCGGCGGAAAACGGCCCCATGTCCTGGGCCAGGATGCGTCCTGAGATCCAGGTTGCACCCCAGAAAAAGACCGATCCGACGAGTTTGGCATAGACGAGCATGAACGGTCCTTGTGCGTTTGGCGTGAAGCGTGATGCGTGGGAAAGATTGGTTGCTTACTCCCGAAGGGGTGGGGCTTCAAGAGGGCGGGAGAGTGAAATCGGTTTTGAAATGACTTGCCCCGCGCCCCCGGTCTTTGTTAGACATGGTTTGCACCTTTTGTTGAATCAATGAACCTCAAATATTTCAGGAGAAAACCATGACTGAAAGACTGCCTAAAGAAGAACGCAGGGCGCGCGTCATCGACGTGCTGAACCAGGCCCGGGCCATGGAGCTGTTCGCTATCACCCAATACATGAACCAGCATTACGGTCTGGACAGCATGGACTACGGCGAACTGGCCGCCAAGATGAAGCTCATCGCCATCGACGAGATGCGCCACGCAGAGATGTTCGCCGAACGCGTCAAGGAGCTGGGCGGCGAGCCGACGACCTCTTATGAAGGCGAGCTGAAAAAGGCCCAGGACGTGCGGTCCATCTATCCCTACGATGCGACCCTGGAAGACGACACCATCGACATCTACAGCCAGTTCCTGCTGACCTGCCGCGACAACGGCGACGCCATCAGCGCCAAGCTCTTCGAGACCATCATCGAGGAGGAGCAGGCCCATATGAACTATTTCGAGAACGTGGGCACGCATATCGATACCCTGGGCGACACCTATCTGTCCAAAATCGCCGGAACCTCCGCCTCTACCGGTCCTTCCACCAAGGGCTTCCTGATCAGCGGCGGCGCCTGACCCCTCGCGGGAAAGAATCCTTTTAAGGCGCACGGGTGCGATGCCCGTGCGCCTTTTTGTCATAACAGGCCGGAAGAAAATGCGGGATGGTCATGCATCCCAGGCGTTTTGCTGAGTCGGTGCTTGACCGGGGAGTGTTTCCGGGCCAATTTACCGGCGGCTTGCACGTGCGCGGCCCTTTTTTCAGCGTTCAGCGAACACGAAATCCTTTGACCCTCACAGACGGGAGAGCCAATGTCCAAATTGCCGGATATCTCATCGGTGCGCGAGCTGCGTTACGGGCGGGACCCCTACCTTGACGCCTGGCTGCTGCACTTCATGACCGAGAACAATATCGAGCCCACGGTCAATCCGGTGGAAAACGCTCAGCAGGAGCAGCTGCGCTTCATGGTCGACGTGGACGACGACCAGGTCTTTGTGCCCTGTTCGGATGAGATGTTCGAGAACCTGCTGCACACCCGGCTGTCTTCGGCCCTGCGGCAGGAGTACCGTGAAAAATGGCGTCTGCTCGTGCATCTGGCGCGCATCAATATCAAGGATCGCTACACCCGGCGCAAGATTTTCGCACTGTCCCGGCACAAGGTCCGGCAGGTGCTGCATTCCCCGTTTCTGATCCCCTCGCGGTTTTTGAAGCAGCTTATGACCATCTTCATGGCCATGAGCGGCGTCCACGACCCGCAGCGCGAGGAAAAGCGCCTGGCCAACAAGCGCGCCCTCGAGTTTATGACCAGTCCGGAGATGAGCCAGTGCCTTTATGCCTGCCCTGAATCGACACTGGGGTGCACATCCATCAAGAACCTGCGTTGGGAGCTCGACCTGCTCGAAATGGCCCGTCTCTGCCGCCTGTCCCTGCGTTCGGAGATCTGGGAGAAGCCGGACGCGGTCCGCGCCGACGCGTCGTTTTCCGAAGACATCGCCCGTCCCTGGCCCGAATTCGCGAGCATCATGGCCAGGGTAATGGGGCCGGACAGCGGGCAGAAGAAGCTCAAGATCCTTTACCTGCCGGCCAGCAGCGGCGGGATCATCTTCGACCTGCGCTTCATCCGGGTTCTGTTGCGCCTGGGGCACAAGGTCATTCTGGCGTTGAAGGAAGGGTACTGCCTGGACAGTCCGGTGATCTGGGACGTGGAGCACGACAGCGCCCTGCAGGACGCTCTGGGCGAGGCGCTTTTCATCGAGAACAGTCGCATGAGCAAGAACGAGCTTTTGCGCGCCCAGCGCGAAAATTCCCTGCTGGTCGTGTCCGACGGCACCCGCGAGCGCCTTAACCTGTGGCGCTCCAGCGTGACTTTCGCCCGGTCCTGGAAAGAGGCGGATCTGATCATCGCCAAGGATTTTCCCCACCATCGCCGCCTGATCAAGAATTCGCACCTCTTCACCCGCGACATCCTCTGCCTGTATCGGGACCGCGACGGGCTGGATCAGGTCCGTTTCAAGGAGAAGTCGCCGCGCGTGACCAAGATTACCGAATCGCAGATCGTGGCCCAGGCGGACTCCATCATCGCGCACATGCGCTCGGCCAGGGGCATGGGCCGGCAGGTCATGTTCTACAGCGCCATCATCGGCAGCATCCCGGGACAGACCAAGGTCGCCCTCGGCGTCGTGAACACCTTTGTGTCGCATCTGCGCTCCCGGCACGCCAACCTCCTGATCATCAACCCCGCCGAGCATTTTGTGGAAGGGATGGACGGAGACGATCTCATGTACATGTGGGAGCGCGTCCAGCGCAGCGGCTTCATCGACGTCTGGCGTTTCCAGACCGTGGCCGACATCGAAACCAGCTTCGAGCTGATGGGCGAATCGGTCCCGACCGAATGGCATGGCAAGGATTCGACCTTCTCCACGGGCTGCACCAAGGAGATGCACATCGCCCTCGACATGCAGGTCAAGCATCCCGAGATGCAGATCATCGGCCCCGAGCCCAAGCGCTTCTTCCGGCGCATGGAGTACGGGGTGGGCAAGTATTTCGATGCCCGCATCACAGACAAGGGCCGCGGTCTGTGAAAAAACTTTTCGTCACCCTGTGCCTGACGCTCCTGGCCGCCTGCGCGGTGTCGCCCGGCAAGCCACAGCTGGCGCAGCACGACCCTGGGCGGGATCTTTCGGCCCGGGTGGCTGCGTCAGCTGCCGAGGACGAGGACGCACTGATCCGCGCCATAGGACGCTCCCTGGCCTACGTGCGCACTCGGCCGGCGGATCAGAAAGCCTTTGGCCCGGATGGTCCTCAAGCCACCTGGGGGGATCTGGCTTCTTCCCTGGAACATCTGCGGGTGGTCGTTCCCCGGCTCGCGGCGGACCCCGACCTTTTGGCTCGGGAATTCACCTGGCTGCAGGTCCGGCCCGATCCGCTCATGACCGGTTACTACGAGCCCGAGATGGACGGCAGCCTGGAACCCGATTCGCGCTTTCCCGTGCCCATCTATGGCCTCCCGGAGGGTTTGCGCACGGCGGACCTGGGCGCGTTTCATCCGCGCTGGAAAGGACAGAGCCTGACGTACCGGCTGGAGGGCCAGGGCATCGCCCCCTTTTTCTCGCGGGAGGAGATCGACGGCCAAGGCGCTCTGGCGTTGGAAACGCCCATCGCCTGGACCCGGGATCCGGTGGATGTCTTCTTCCTCCAGATCCAGGGCTCGGGTCGCCTGCGTCTGCCGGACGGCACGCTGCGCCACGTGCTTTACGCCGGCAAGAATGGGCACGAGTATGTGTCTTTGGGCAAGGTCATGATCGAGCGCGGACTGATTCCCGCCGAGGAAATGTCCATGCAGCGCATCCGGGCCTACCTGCGCGAGCATCCCGGCGCGGTTCAGGAACTGTTGCACACCAACCCTAGCTACGTTTTTTTCCGCCTGGCGCAGGCCGGGCCGCTCGGGGCCATGGGCCGGACGTTGACGCCGATGGTCAGCATGGCTACTGATTCAGCCTTTCTGCCCCTTGGCGGCATCCTGGCCGTGGAAGCGAATCTGCCGGATGCGGACGGCGGATCGAGGCCATCGGCCTTTCTGGGGCTGGCTCAGGACCGGGGCGGGGCCATCAAGGGCACCCGGCTGGACCTGTTCTGCGGGGCTGGGGACATGGCCGAGTTTCTGGCCGGGCATCTTCAAGCCACTAGCCGCGTTTTTCTTCTGCTCAAAAAAAAGGATCGCTAATGCAGACTATCGACCCCGATGCCCTCAAGGACCTTTTGCGCGCGGCCTGGACGGCGCAGCTGGAAAGTGTCGCCCGCTGGCACGAAGAGCCCCCTCCGCCTGACCTTTCGGCCGGCCCGGACGACGGGCTGGTGGAGCTTGTGTTGCGCCAGCATCTGAAGAATTTCCTGCTCTGGCACGTTGAGGACAGGGCTCGACGCAAGGATGTGGATGACGGCGTCATCACCGCCTGCAAGCGCGAGATCGATGGCCTCAACCAGCAGCGCAGCGACCTCATGGAGCAGGTCGACGCCTGGCTGGTAA
>Ga0194136_1000790_pt1 | contig 15931 bp, 13 predicted proteins | sample TARM_MetaG_T3A_1_FD_134023 | JGI IMG/M metagenome (GOLD analysis project Ga0194136, IMG submission 134023) | Freshwater microbial communities from Pennsylvania, USA, analyzing microbe dynamics in response to fracking - TARM_MetaG_T3A_14 (version 2) | ecosystem: Environmental > Aquatic >...
AGGAGATCCTGATCCTTGACGAACTGCACCGCTACTCCAAGGCGCAACAGGATTTCTTTCTCCCGCTTCTGGAAACCGGAGACCTGACACTGATTGCCACCACCACCGAAAACCCATCCTTCAGCGTCACGCGCCAGCTCCTCTCCAGGCTGCACGTGCTACGCCTGCGTTCCCTGGGTATGGCCGAACTTGTGGATGTGGGCAAACGGGGCATGGAGAAACTGGGGACATTAATCCCGGAAAAAAGCCTGGAACTCCTGGCCACCCTGTCGGGAGGGGACGCGCGGACCATGCTCAATCTGGTGGAATTTGCGGCGGGACTGGAGGAAAAGGATCTCGAACCGGAGCAACTCAAGACCCGACTGCCGGAGATCGTGCTGCGCGGGGACCGGGAAGGCGATTCCCATTACGAACTGGCCTCGGCGCTCATCAAGTCCATCCGGGGCTCCGACCCGGACGCGGCCCTATACTACCTGGCCAGTTTGGTGGAGACCGGCGAGGATCCACGCTTCATCTGCCGCAGGCTGATCCTCTCGGCCGCAGAGGACGTGGGCCTGGGCGATCCAATGGCCCTGCCGCTGGCGGTGTCCTGCGAACAGGCGGTGGAACGCATCGGCATGCCCGAGGGCTGGATCCCCATGGCCGAAACCACTGTGTATCTGGCCCTGGCACCCAAAAGCAACTCAGCCTACGCGGGCTACCTCGCGGCCATCAAAGAGATCCGCACCAACGGACCAAGGCCCGTGCCCCTGCACCTGCGCAACGCCTCCACCAGCCTGCAGAAGGAATGGGGGTACGGTCAGGGCTACAAATACCCCCACGCCTACCCCGAAGCCTGGGTCGAACAGGACTATCTGCCCCCGGAACTCAAAGGTCGCGTCTTCTATCAGGCCAAGACCCAGGGCCACGAAGAGCGCCTGGCCCTGTGGACCCGCAAGCTCAAGGCCTCGCGCCAGAAGCCCAAAGGAAAGGAAGCCAAGGATTGGACGGGCTGAGAGAAATTCAGGGCCTGGACATACTCTGCCGGACACAAGGCAGCCTAATCATGCTGGATACTCGTACGCGGGAAGGACAATGTAGCGGAATGAAAATGGGGTCATTCCGGTGAAAACGGAAATCCATGTCTTTATAGTGAAGGCAGATGGATTCCCGCCTGCGCGGGAATGACATCATGGCAGGACGGTCGGACGATCACACTAAACGGTGCCATCTCACCTTCCCTGCCCAAAACTCGATCCGAGCGGGGCGGGTTGATTCGGGCGAGGGTCGCCGACTGTCTGACTGAGCCTGGGCATCGTTTGCCCAATCGTTGCCGCTCGTCTTGCCACGAATTTCCAAGTCGGCACGCAACGATTCGGCATTACGAGGCCCGCGAAGGAGTTTCGGCGCCCCTCGTCCGCATCAGCCCGCCCCGCGACCACGCCATCTCACCTCTTCTCAACCCATCAACCCTTCATCCCTTCCCAGGCTGCCCGAACAGCATTTTCTGCACATCCGAGATTCTCGTCCACCCCTTGCCCTTGGCCCCGGTCTTGGGGTGGACCATGGGTGCGTAGCCCAGATTAACTGCCTGGCGCAAACGCACCTCGTGTCCCGTCACCGGGCGAATCTGTCCGTTAAGATCCACCTCTCCCCAGAACACCGCGCCCTCGGGCAATGGGCGATCGTAGAAGGATGACAATATGGCCGCGACGATGCCCAGGTCCAGCCCTGGATCTTTCATGCGCAAACCTCCGCCGACCTTCGCATAGACATCAACCTGACCCAGGCTGATCTGCAGGCGCTTCTCCATGACCGCGATGAGAAGATGCAGCCGGTTGGCGTCAAAGCCCAGGGCGGTGCGCCGGGGAAAAGCCAGGAACGTTTTCGTGACCAGGGCCTGTACCTCGACCACGAAAGGGCGCTGGGACTCCATGGACATGACCAGGGCCGTGCCGGAAAGGGCCGTGTCGCGGGCCTGCAGAAAAAAGGTCGAGGGATCCTCGATGACGCTCATGCCCTTTTCGCGCATCTCGAAGAGCAGGATCTCGTTGGATGGACCGAAGCGATTCTTGACCACGCGCAGGATGCGGAAAAGGTGTTCCTTGTCACCCTCAAGGTACAAAACCGTGTCGACCATGTGCTCCAGCAGCTTCGGTCCCGCGATCTGACCGTCCTTGGTCACATGTCCGACCAGGATGACCGTGACCCCGGTCTGTTTGGCCCGTTCGGTCAGGGCGCTGGCCACTGCGCGAACCTGGCTGACGGAACCCGGCAAGCCTTCAACCTTCGGCGAGATCATGGTTTGCACGGAATCCACGACAATGAGCGACGGACCGTCCTCCATGCAGGCCAGGATGTCGTCCACCTGGTTCGTGGCGAGGGCGGTCAGCCTGCCGCCGAGCATGTCCAGGCGCTCGGCCCGGCTGCGGATCTGGGACAGGGATTCCTCGCCGGAAACATAGACCACGCCCTTCCCGGAACCTTCCATGGATGCGCTGACCTGCAGCAGGAGCGTGGACTTGCCGATGCCCGGCTCACCTCCGAGCAGGATGACCCCGCCGGGCACGAATCCACTGCCCAGTATCCCGTCCAGCCCGCACAGGTGCGAGCTGAATCGGTCTTCGAGGAGGGTGGGCAGCTCGCGCAGGTCGACGGGACGGTTCAAGGGCAGGTCCCGGAAAGACGCGGGCTGAGCGAGAACCGGCTCCAGCGTGTTCCAGGCCATGCATTTAGGGCACTGACCCTGCCAGCGGGGGCTGACGGCCTTGCAGGCCGTGCAAGCGTAATTGGTCTTTGTTTTCATGGAGGAATAAAAAAGGCAGACTTTCGCCTGCCTCTTATGGGTCAAAAATGTTGCTATTGTTGCGGGACGCTGGATTGGATCACTTCCAGCCCGAACTCTTCCACCGTATCCGGGGTCTGGAAAAAAACGGCCATGAACGGCACGGACGCACCGGATTGGATATTGGTGTTGTTGGTCAGGATGCCGACCTTGGCCGTCAGCGCCGCTTCGATGTCGGCGCGGGTCGAGACCTGCAGCTGGTACAGGGAGACGACGTTGCCGCACATGAATTCCTGGGTTGCGACCTCATTGCCGAGCTTGTCAAAGAGGGCGGCCTTGATGCGGATCAATTCGCGCGCCTCAGGGAATCGGTTCACGGCTTTGCCCTCAATGATAAAGAGTTGGCCTTCCTTTTCATTGGGCACGAAATACTGACGCACGTTTTCCAGGGCGATCTGGGCAGCGCCTTCCCTGGCGGCGGGTTCCTGTGTTGTCGCGGGTGCTCCGGAGGCCTTGGGGCCGAGCCCGATCAATCCAGGTTGCAAGAAATAAACGCCGGCCGCGGCACTGGCCAGAAGCAGAAACACCAGGCCCAGGATAAGCCCCGCGCTCCCGGATTTTTTGGTTTTGCCCGCATGGTCGCTCCCAGGGGCATGAGCGTCTTCGTCGAATCTGGAGGTCAGAGGCTGTTGAAACGCCCCCTGCAGATCCGCGATCATGTCCTCGTCCACGGATGGCTTGGGGGCGACCTTGGACTTTTTCTCATCGAGCATGGCCGTCAGATCGTCTTCAAAGTCGTCAGCAGGTGATGGTTTCCGGCTGGCTGCAGGCTTTTTCTCGTCCAGCATGGCCGCCAGATCGTCTTCAAAATCATCGATTGAAGATGGCTTCGACGCGGCCTCAGGCTTTTTCTCATCCAACATGGCTGCCAGATCGTTCTCGAAGTCACTGGCCGGCGAAGACTGTTTGGGGGCGGGCTTTATGTCCTCGAACATCGCGGCCAGGTCATCCTCGAAGGAGTCCTTTCTGGTCGCAGGCGCGCCTTCTCTGTCATGCACCGCTCCAGCGGGATCATCCTTGAGAGCATCCTTCTCGAAAAGCTTGCTTGCAGGCTCATCTGCGGAAGTCGGCTGCGCATCGACCGTATCGGTCATAGGGCGGAAAACGGTGAACACGTTCTTGCAACGCGAACAGCGGACCTTGCTGCCGTCGTGTCCGATCTTGCTTTCATCCAGATTGAATTTGGTGGTGCACTCAGGGCATTGAACGAGCATGGCCTTTCCTTGAAAAAGTTCAGTTCGGAGACAGGCGGTCTATGCTTCCGAAAATTTGAGATCGTAAATGCCGTCAAGTTCTCTGTATTGTTCGGCGTAGTCAAGTCCGTAGCCGATGATATAACCCTTATCGAGGGGAAAACCAACAAAATCCACTTTCACATCCGCTTCGCGCCGCTCGGTCTTGTCGATCATGGCCGCAATCCTGATGGATTTGGGTCCGCGGGCTTCAAGAACCTTGAGCAGAAAATTCATTGAGTGGCCCGTATCAACGATATCCTCGACCACGAGCACATGCTTGTCCCTGATGTCGATTTCCATGTCTTTGGAAAAGACCATCTTCGACTTACGGGAAGTCTGGTCCGCATAACTGGAAAGACGGACAAAATCCATGGTTGGATGTATGGTCAAATGACGCATCAGGTCGGTAAAGAATGCGTAAGCACCCTTGAGCACGCACACGCAGACCAGTGGCTCGTCGCCGTAATGGCTCGATATCTCCCGTCCCAGTTCCTGGGCGCGCGCCTCAATCTGAGAACGGTCAAAAAGCTGAACAAATTTCATGAATTCTCCCGGGGATCCCTTCATATCGAAACTTACAATTCAATCATCATGGCCACTTCGTCACACTCGGGAAACTGAGGGCATTTAAGGCAGTCGGCCCAAACCTTTTGGGGCAAGACGTCCTTGCTGACCTCCGAAAATCCCAGCTTCTGAAAAAAGGGAACCTGATAGGTCAAGGTGAAGACCTTGTAAACACCAAAGGTCAGGGCATCGCTGACGCAGAATTCCACCAGCCTGCGCCCGAGTCCCTGACCCTGGGCGCTCTCGACGACCACCAGGGAACGGACCTCGGCCAGGGCCTCCCAGGTGATGGTCAGGGCGCAGCACCCCACGACTTCACCGGACTGCGAGTCCTCGGCCACAATGAAATCACGCAGATGGGAGTAGAGTTCACCAAATGACCGTGGCAGAAGCAGGCGCTTGTTGGCGCAATCCATGAGCATGCGGTGGATGGCTTTGACGTCGGCGATGGTCGCCTTGCGGAGTATGTATCTTTCCATGCGTATTCCCGCTTGAAACATGTATAAATCAGGCCGTGCGGACATCGGCGCAAAGCCTGGTGGCCACCCGCACCGCAGCCACGGCATCGTCGGCATAACCGTGAGCACCGATGAGATCGGCATAGGATTGGCTGACTACCGCGCCGCCGACCATGACCCGGCAGGACAGGCCCTTCTCGCGTACCAGACCCACGGTGTCCTCCATGCGGACCATGGTCGTAGTCATGAGGGCCGACAGGCCGATAACCGAGGCCTTGTGCTCCACGGCGGCAGCCACGATGTCGGCGGCAGCCACGTCCTTGCCCAGGTCGATGACGTTATAGCCGAAATTCCTGAGCATCAGACAAACGATATTCTTGCCGATGTCGTGAATGTCCCCTTCCACCGTGGCCATGACAATGGTGGCCTTGACCTCGCGGCCCTCGCGCACGAGCAGATGCCGGATGGACTCGAAGCCGATCTGCATGGTTTCGGCGCAGAGCAGGAGCTGCGGCAAAAAATATTCCTTCCTTTCGTACTTTTCCCCCACCTTGGCAATGGCCGGGATCATCTCCTCATCGACCAGGACGAAGGGGTCGTCGCCGGCGGCGATGCGATTCCGCAGCAAATCGACGATGCGGTCCTTCTGTCCCTTGATGACAGCCAGGGCCACGGGACTGCCGTCTTCGTCGGTTGGGCGCGCAGCGGCAGAGGCCACGGGGTTACCCGGATTCCACCCGGCGTAGGTGGCGATGAAATTGGCCGCCTGGCTGTCCCGGCCGAGAAGCACTTCCGCCGCGGCCAGACTCTCGCGGATGCGCAGTGCGTTGGGATTGGCGATGAGCGAAGTCATGCCCACGCCCATGGCCATGGCCAGGAAGGTCGAATTGATCAGATCCCGTGCAGGCAGGCCAAAGGAGATGTTGGACAGGCCCATGGTCGAGCCCAGGCCCCAGCGTTCCCGGCAGTGCCGGATGACTTCCAGGCAGGCCTTGGCCGCCTCGGGCTTGGAGGACACGGTCAGGGCCAACGCGTCGACCAGGATGAGGCGGCGCGGTATGCGCAGGCCCTCAGCCTTGACGAGCAGTTCCTCGATGATGGCCAGCCGTTCGACGGCGGTTACGGGCAGCTTGCGGCCCTTGAGCGGCAGGAGGATGAACGGCGCGCCGTAGTCGCGGCACAGGGGGCCAAGAACGTCCATCCGCTCTTCCTCGCCGCTGATGGAGTTGACCAGTGGCGAACCGGGATAGGCCTCAAGACCTGCCCGGATGGCCGGGATGTCGCTGGAGTCGAGACAAAGGGGGATACCATGGGCGCTGGAGAGAGCCTGCACGGCCAGGGGCAGCATGCGCGCTTCGTCGACCATGGGTGCGCCGACGTTGACGTCCAAAAGATGCGCACCGCGCTCGATCTGCTCCTCGGCGTAGGTCATGACCCGGCGGGTCTGAAGGCTCTGCAGCTCGGCCGTGAGTTCGGCCTTGCCCGTGGGATTGATGCGCTCTCCGATGATACGGCAGGGACGGTCGAAGCCGAATTCCACGGCCTGGGACCGGGACGTGACGATCAGGCAGGGCCGCTCTGAGACCTGAGGACGCGACACGATCTTGCCCGCGCACAGCGCGCTTAACGCCTTGATGTGCTCCGGAGTGGTACCGCAGCATCCACCCAGGCAGGACACGCCTTCAGTCGCCAGAATTGAAACCGTGACCGCAAAGGGGTCCGGGGGCAGGCGGAAAACCGTGGCCCCGTCCACCAGCTCGGGTAGGCCGGCGTTGGGCTCAATGAGCACCGGAGTGTCGCTGACGGAGAGCATGGCGCGGGCGACCTCGATGAGCTGCTCGGGACCAGCGCTGCAGTTGGAGGCGATGAGGTCAACGCCCATGTTTTCCATGGTCTGGGCAAAGATCTGCGGGGTGGTGCCGGTCAGGCTGACGCCCTCCTCGAAAGTCATGCTGATGCCCACCGGCAGGTCGCAGACCTCGCGCGCGGCCACGACCACGGCGCGCGCCTCGGCCAGATCGTAATGCGTCTCGCCCAGGATCAGATCGGCTCCGCCCGCGACCAGGCCCCGAATTTGCTCCTTGAAAACATCCACCAACCCACGAAAGGAAATTTCGCCCAAGGGCTTTATCATCTTGCCTGTGGGCCCGACGCTTCCGGCCACAAAAACCTGGTCCCCCACGGCTTGACGCGCGGCGCGGGTCATGGTCTCATTGACATCGAACACGTCAAGGCCCTGCGGGAGCTTGTAGCGCGTCGCGCCAAAGGTGTTGGTGGTAACCACATGCGCACCGGACCGGGCATATTCGGCATGGATCGAAGCCACGACATCGGGCCTGGCCATACCGAATTCCTCGGGAGACTGCCCGGCCTGCAGGCCGCGTCGCTGGAGCAGGCTGCCCATGCCCCCATCAAAAACAAGAACGGTTCCGCCCTTGAGCGCCCGGCGAAAATCACGCATCACAACACCTCGCGCAGTTCAAAAATTATCACTCCGGTGAACGAAGTGCCCTACTGAAAATCATTGAAAAGGACAAACAAAAACTCTATGATAGAAAACTTCGAAATGGCGGACTGATTCCTCAAATCGCTTCGCACGGAACGACCCACGGGCATCTTACTTTCACTTTTGCAGCACGTGATGCCCAAGAATCACTTCCAGACACGCACCATAATGAATTCCAATAAACTCCCCGCAGACGACGCCCTGGATGAAGAACTTGAGACTCCTCTGTCTGAGGACGACGAGTTCGACACCGATGCGATAGAGGATATCGACGAGACCGATCCCGTCGACATAGCGGAGATTGCGCCGCTGGTTCTGGCCACCGTTCCCAGACGCGAAGTCGCGACCCTGGACCCGCTGCACATCTACCTCCAGGAAATCAAGAAGTTCAAGCCGCTGGAGCTTGACGAAGAATTCGACCTGGCCCGGCGGTACCGTGATGAAAAGGAAGAACAGGCGGCGTTCATCCTCATCACCTCCAATCTGCGCCTGGTGGTCAAGATTGCCATGGACTTCCAGCGGCGCTGGATGAAGAATGTGCTCGACCTGATCCAGGAAGGCAATGTGGGCCTCATGAAAGCGGTCCAGAAGTTCGACCCGGACAAGGGCATCAAGTTTTCCTATTACGCCTCGTTCTGGATCAAAGCCTACATCCTGAAATTCATCATGGACAACTGGCGCATGGTCAAGATCGGAACGACCCAGGCCCAGCGCAAGCTGTTCTACAACCTGGGCAAGGAGCGCCAGCGCCTGCAGGCCCAGGGCTTCGACCCGAGCACCGCCACCCTGGCCGGCAACCTGCAGGTTTCCGAGGCCGACATCGTGGAGATGGGGCAGCGTCTCGGGCAGCATGACGTTTCCCTGGACATGAAGATCGGGGACGATTCGAGCTTCACCCCCATGGATTTCATTCCAGCTCTTGAAGCCGGAATCGAGGAACAGATGGCCGCCGACGAGATCAGCGTGCTCATCCATGACAACATTGATGCCATACGGGACGGCCTGAATGAAAAGGAGCTTGACATCCTCGAACAGCGTCTCCTGGCCGATACGCCCATCACTCTGCGCGAAATCGGCGACAAGTACGGGATCACACGAGAGCGGGTGCGCCAGATTGAAGCGCGTCTGCTGCAAAAGATAAAGGCCCAGATGTCAAGCACCATCCAAGATTTCTCCGCCGAGTGGATAGAACATGAAGAATGAGATTTTAGTCCGCCTCAAACAGGAAAGCGCTGCCGTCACCCCCGATGCGTTGCCCAGCTTTTACACGGCCATGAGCGCGGAACTGGCCTCCGCCCGTGACACATTTTTTTCCCACCCAATGGTCATGCGCTGCCGTGAGGACGTGCTTCCCTTCCTGAACGACGAATTCGGGCACGGCATCGAGCATTCAAAGAAGGTCGCCATCGAATGCAGCGCCCTTATCCTGGGGGAGGCCGCCACGCTGGGACTTGAACAGGCCAGACGGCTGAGCCTGCTGGCCATGCTCGCGGGTCTGCTGCACGACATCTGCCGCCTTGAAGGAGACCACGCCACGCGCGGGGCCGACCTTGCCCTGCTCATCCTGCGTGACTACCCCTTGACGGACGAGGAAAAGCAGATGATTTCCGACGCGGTGCGCTCTCACGAAGCCTTCACCGAACCGGTCCGCTTCGACCATCACGGCACGCAGTTCCTGGCCGATGCGCTCTACGACGCGGACAAATTTCGCTGGGGACCGGACAATTTCATTACCACGCTGTGGGAAATATGTAATTATCAGGAGTGGACCCTACAGCAGATTCTGGATAAATTCCCTGCCGGACTGGAAGTTGTTGCCTCCATCCAGAATACGTTCCGAACTTCTGCGGGAAAAATCTACGGACCGGAGTTCATTGAACTGGGGCTTGTCATGGGAAAAAAAATTTACAAAATAATCCAGGCATTTTGCAGAAAAAATGACTGTTCCGGACACATCACTGCATGATCAGAACGTTTGTCACCCGGTTCATTCTACTCGCCGCGCTGGCTGCCTTCCTCGGTTGCGCCCAGCAAATCGCGCCTGCTCCCGTCACGACGGCCCCCATTAAAGCTTCCGCGTCCGCCGAAGCCCAAGCCATCTATTCCTACCTCGCCTACCGCGAACTGCTCCAGGAAAACAAAAACGACAAGGCCGCGCAGGCCCTTGAGCAGGCCATTGCGCTGAAGCCCGCACCCGAACTTTATCTTGAACTGGGCAATTTGCACTGGCGGGCCTCCAGATTTTCCGACGCCTTGCTGATCCTGAACCAGGGACTCACCATGTATCCGAACTCGGAAGCCCTGCTCAGCACTCTGGCCAAAACCTATGCCGCTCAGGGCCGGTTTGACGACGCCGTACTCATCCTCGACGACTACCGGAAAAAGCATCCCGAAATCATCGATTTGGCACACGAGGCCGCGCTGTACCGCCTGGAACAGGGGCGCTTCGGCGAAGCCGTGGACAGGCTCAATGCGATCCCGGCAAAGGATGCCGACCAGACCACGAATTTTCTCCTCGGCAAGGGATTTTTCGGCCTCGAACTCTATGACAAGGCCATCGCCGCCTATCAGCTGGCCGTGGCCACAGATCCCGAATATTACAACGCCTGGATAGAACTCGGACTGACTTACGAGGTTCAGAAAAACTATATCGACGCGGAACGCGTCTTTTCCAAACTCGTTGATCTGGGAATCGCAAATCAGCAGATCCTCTTTCGTCTGGTTGAGCTCAATCTCAAACTCAACAATCCCGATCAGGCCCTTTCCTATGTCCAGCAGGCTGCAGATGATCCCGCGCTGGCGCTGGAAGCGGCAAACCTGCTGCTCAACCGGAATTTCTATGACCACGCGGCGGAAATCCTCGACCCCATGGCCCGGGAAAACCCGATCCCCCAGGACGCCCTTTTTTTCCTGGCCGTGCTGGAATACGAAGGCCGCGACAATCCCGAAAAGGCCATGACCTATCTGGAATCCATACCTGAAGGCCATCATCATTATGAACGCAGTCTGATTTTCCGCATCTACCTTCTCTACCGCAAGGACGACAAGGCCGGAGCCAAGGAGCTCTGCGCGACGGCCATGAACCTTTTTCCCAAGCAGCCGGAATTCCACATCATCATGGCTGAGATGCACGAGTACGATGGGGAATACCAACAGGCCCTGGACCTGCTGCTCAAGGCCACGGCCACTTGGCCCGACAACACGACCATTCTCTACCGTCTGGGAATGGTTTACGACCGCATGGAGCACCGCGACCAAGCCATGCTGGTGATGGACAAAATCATCTCGAAAGACCCGGAGCACGCCGACGCTCTCAACTACCTCGGCTACAGCCTGGCGGAGTTGGGTCGTGATCTGAAGCGCGCGGAACTGCTCATCGAAAACGCTCTCAAGGTCAAACCTGACAACGGCTACTTCATCGATTCCCTGGCCTGGGTCTATTTCAAGCAGGGCAAGAACAGACAAGCCTGGCAGGAGATCAGGCGGGCCGTTCAGTTCGTGGATTCGGACCCGGTCATCTGGGAACACTACGGCGATATCGCCCGCGCTCTGAAACTGTTCTCCGAAGCCCGCAAGGGCTATGAAAAGGCGCTGGAACTGGAAGGAGACAACGCCGAAGACGTGCGGACCAAGCTGCACTCTCTGGGGCGGGCGCGATGAAAAGCTTGATTTTCTTTGTCCTGCTCGCGCTCCTCGGAGGCTGTGCCCCGCAGATACCGGTTCAGGACCCTGCCGCCGTGCCGCGCATCTGGTCCACCCTGCACCCGCGCTCTTCCGCAGCGGACCGCATCACGGCCAGCTTTTCCATGCATGTGGCAACCAGTGAACGCACCGGACGCCTGGTGGGGCAACTTTGGGGGTATTCCGCGTCAGTCATCCGCATGGACCTGTCCTCGGGCACCGGAGCGTCTGTAGCCATGATCCGCGAAACCCCGGACCTCTGGACCGCCTATATCCCTTCAGAGAACAAGGCCTACCACCACGCCCGAGCCCAGGCCGGACTGGCCCTGTTCCAAATCCCGGTGCCCTTTGACGCCCGGCAGATCAGCAGTCTTCTCAGCGGCGATCTCGGCCCGATCCTGCCGCCGGAATACGCCTCCGTGCAGGGCACCAGGGAGGGCCGCATCCGTTTCAATTTTTCCTCGGGCGATGTGGCCTATGTGGAAACATCGGAGAACATGGACCCCCTGATCCTCGGCGGCAGGCTGGGCTGGACGCTGACCTGCGAAAAGCCCTACGCACTCCCGGCCTTTCCGGACCATGTGCTCTACGACAGATACACGTTTTCATCCCCCAGGGATGGCAAGGCCGTACTCAGGATCAAATCCCTTGAGCCCGGCGGTGAATGGCTGCCCGCCGACCTGGATCTGATCCTGCCCCAGGACGTGCAGTGGATGCGCATCACTTCCACGCCACAACACAACTGAAAACTTCATTGGAGGGTGTTCATGCTCAAAGATACTCTAAAACCCGTCACCAAAGGTTTCAAGCTTCTTGCCAGCGAGGGCAAGTGGGTCTTCATCAAGGGCTTCCGCCGCTGGGAAATCAAGCAGATGGAAAAACGCCTGGCCGAGGAATTCATGAACCTAGGCAGAAACTATGCCACAAGCCAGGCCAAGGGTGAGGCATTCGATCCCAAGGCCAGCGACAACGACCTGATCTTGAAACAGATCGGCTTTCTGCAGGAAGAAGTCGCCCACCTTGAACAGGAACTGGCCGCGACCCGGACCGAATACGTCAAAAACCGCACGGATAAAAGCGGCGCAGAGGTCTAGCATGCGCACCATCGTTTTCGGCTCTGATCATGCCGGTTTCGGGCTCAAGAACGTCCTGATGGAACATTTGGCAGGACGCTTCGAAATCATCGACGTCGGCACCCATTCGCTGGAGAGCTGCGACTATCCGGTCATGGCGGGCAAACTGGCCGCCGAGGTACTGCACCGCAAAGCCACGGGCATCCTCATTTGCGGCTCGGGCATCGGCGTGTCCATCACCGCCAACCGCTTCGAGGGCATCCGCGCCGCGCTGTGCACCAACGAATACATGGCCCGCATGAGCCGCATGCACAACGACGCCAACGTGTTGTGCATGGGCGAACGCATCATAGGAGTCGACCTGGCCAAAGCCATCACCGACGCATTCCTCGGCACCGAGTTCGAGGGCGGACGTCACCAGCGCCGCGTGGACCTCATCGACCGGCAGATAGCCTAACCCATAAACGCCTTTTTCGCACATCACGAGAACCAACATGACCACCAACGCTTCCCAGACAGATCTCAAAGCCGTCAACGTCATCAAGGGCCTAATCATGGACACGGTCCGCGCTTCCAACTCCGGCCATCCCGGCGGGGCCATGTCATCGGCTGACTATGCCTATGTCCTGTTCAAGGAGTTCCTCAACTTCGACCCCAAGGACGCCAAATGGTTCAACCGCGACCGCTTCGTGCTCTCCGCGGGCCATGAGTCCGCCCTGCTCTACGCCCTGCTGACCCTGAAGGGGAGCCTCACGGTCGAAGACCTCAAGGCCTTCCGCCAGTTCGGCAGCAAGACCCCCGGGCATCCTGAACACGACATGACCGACGGCGTAGAGGCCACCACCGGCCCGCTCGGCCAGGGATTCGCCATGGCCGGCGGCATGGCCGTGGCCGAAGCCTTCCTGCGCGAATATCTGGACGCCGAGAGCGCCGGGCACTTCACCTACGTACTGGTCTCCGACGGCGACGTGCAGGAGCCCATTTGCCTAGGCAGCGCGGCCCTCTTCGGCCAATGGGGCCTGGGCAAGCTCATCGCCTACTATGACAGCAACAAGATCCAACTGGCCGGACCCACCTGCCGCGTGGACTGCGTGAACTACAAAGCCCTGTTCGAGAGCATGCACTGGCAGGTCATCGAGATCGACGGCCACGACCACGAACAGATCCGCAAGGCCATTTTGGCCGGTCAGGCCGAATCGACAAAGCCGACCCTCATCATCGGACATACGGTCATGGCCAAAGGCTGCGCTACCCTGGAAGGAAGCGAATCCACCCACGGATCGCCTCTGCCTGAAGAGGAAATCAAGGCGACCAAGGCCAAGCTCGGCCTGCCCGACGAGAGCTTTTATCTCCCCGAAGACGTGCTCTCTAACTTCCGGTCCCGTTTCTCCACCCTTGGTGCAGTGCGCGAGACATGGAACAAGGCGCTGTCTGCCAAACTTGCGGATTCCGCTTTCGCGGCAAAATGGGAAAACGTGACCACCCCGACCTACGAGCGCAACCTGAAATGGCCCGAGTTCGAATCCGGTGCCGGCGTGGCCACCCGCAAGGCTTTCGGCGCGTGCCTCGGGGCCATGATGGAGCAGTTGCCCACGCTCATGGGCGGCTCGGCGGACCTCGACCCGTCCAACCAGACCGTCAAATTCCGTGAAACCGTGGGCATTTTCAACGCCACGACCAACGCCCTGGGCCGCAACCTCTGCTTCGGCGTGCGTGAATTCCCCATGGGCGCGATCCTGAACGGCCTGGCCCTGCACGGAGGCATCGTTCCCTTCGGCGCGACCTTCCTGGTCTTCTCCGACTACGAGCGCAACGCCATCCGCATGTCCGCCTTGCAGCACCTGCCGGTGTTGCACGTCTTTACCCACGATTCCTTTTTCGTCGGCGAAGACGGTCCGACCCACCAGCCCATCGAGCATGTCAGCGCCCTGCGACTCATCCCGAACCTGCTGGTCCTGCGCCCCGCAGACGCACGCGAAAGCGCGGCCTGCATGGCCGTGGCCCTGAAGCAGAAGTCCCGCCCCTCGGTCCTAGTCTTCACCCGTCAGGGTCTGCCCGTGCTTGAACTGCCCCAGCCTTTGGAAGAGCATGTGGGCAAGGGCGCCTACGTGGTCCGCGACCCTGAAGGCGCTACCCCGGAAATGCTGCTGCTGGCTTCCGGCTCGGAAGTGCATCTGGCCGTGGAAGCGGCCGCCGCGTGTCCGGAGCTGAAAATCCGCGTCGTGTCCGTGCCCAGCATGGAGCTTTTCGACGAGCAGAGCGCCGAGTACCGCGAAGCCGTAATGCCCCGCTTCATCACCCGCCGCGTGGCCATCGAAGCCGGACGCACGGACCTGTGGTACAAATACGTTGGGCTGGACGGAAAGGTGTGGGGCATCAACCACTTCGGAGCCTCGGCTCCGGCCGGGGTGCTGAAGGAAAAATACGGATTCACCACCGCCAACCTGATCAAATTCATAAGGGAATAGCATGGAAGCCCCGCAACGAAATCTGGCCATGGACCTGGTCCGGGTCACGGAAGCCGCGGCTCTGGCCTCGGCCCGCTGGCTGGGCAAGGGTGCGAAGAACGAAGGCGACGGCGCGGCCGTGGACGCCATGCGGCTGTCCTTCAACACCCTTGACATCGACGGCCGCATCGTCATCGGCGAAGGCGAGAAGGACGAGGCGCCCATGCTCTACAACGGCGAGCGCATCGGCACGGGCCGGGGCGCGGCCGTGGACGTGGCCGTGGACCCGGTGGAGGGCACCAACCTGCTGGCTTATGGCCGCCCCAACGCCATCGCCGTGGTCGGCCTGGCTCCGGCCGGAACCATGTTCAATCCGGGCCCGAGCTATTACATGAAAAAGCTTGTGGTCCCGGCCCCGGCCAGGGGCATGGTGGACATGAACGCGCCCGTGGCCCACAATCTGGAAGTCACGGCCCAGGCCCTGGGCAAGAAGGTCGAGGATCTGGTGGTCTTTGTCCTCGACAAGCCCCGCCACAAGGAACTCATCACCCAGATCCGCGCGGCCGGAGCTCGCATCCAGCTGCACACCGACGGTGACGTGGCCGGAGCGCTCATGGCCGTGGACCCGTCATCCAACGTGGACATGATGTTCGGCACCGGCGGCACCCCCGAAGGGGTACTGGCGGCCTGCGCCATCAAGGCCCTCGGCGGAGAGATCCTGGCCCAGTTCGACCCCCAGTCCGAGGACGAACGCAAGAACGTGCTCGACTTCGGCCTGGACCTGACCCAGATCCTGACCACGGACACCCTCGTCCGTGACGACAACGTCTTCTTCGCGGCCACGGGCATCTCCGGCGGAACGTTCCTGGGCGGAGTGTCGTACTCCGGTACCGGCGCAACCACCCACTCCCTGGTCCTGCGCGGCAAGACCGGCACCATCCGGCGCATCACCTCCACCCACCAGTGGGACAAGCTGATGCGCTTCTCGGCCATTAAATACTAGCAGGCCGTTAAAAAACGGCAATCTGCTGCGTCAGCGAAAAAAGCGCCTCCAGCCGAATCCCGGCCAGAGGCGCTTTTTCGTTTTCATGACATCTTAACAACCTGAAAAAAAATGGATTCCTGCCTTCGCAGGAATGACCC
>Ga0194136_1000794_pt1 | contig 15897 bp, 16 predicted proteins | sample TARM_MetaG_T3A_1_FD_134023 | JGI IMG/M metagenome (GOLD analysis project Ga0194136, IMG submission 134023) | Freshwater microbial communities from Pennsylvania, USA, analyzing microbe dynamics in response to fracking - TARM_MetaG_T3A_14 (version 2) | ecosystem: Environmental > Aquatic >...
GGCAAGGCGTTCTATCGCGCCGTGTACTTCCTGCCGGTTATGGCCACATTGATTGCTATGTCCATCGTCTGGCAGGTGATTCTGCATCCGGATTTCGGTCTGGTTAACCTGATGCTTAAGGAGTTGGGTATTAGCGGTCCCAACTGGTTACAGGATCGGGATCTAGTGCTCTATGTCTTGTGTGGCATCGGTATTTGGCAACAGGTCGGGTTCAATCTGGTTCTGTTTCTTTCCGGGTTAATGGCTGTGCCGTCACATTTATATGAAGCTGCCGAGATGGACGGAGCCAGTTCGGCATGGGCACGATTCCGTCTGGTCACTTGGCCAATGCTGGGGCCGATCACGCTGTTTGTACTGGTTATAACGTCAATCAAAGCGTTTCAGGTCTTTGATACAGTCCAAGTGCTGACGCAGGGTGGACCTAACAAGGCGTCTGAAGTGCTGCTGTATACGATGTATACAGAGGCATTCGAATACTTCCGTACCAGTTATGCCGCAGCTGTCACTGTCGTCTTTCTGTTCTTTGTCCTGATTCTAACACTGGTTAAAGCCCGCTTTGTTGAGCGCAAGGTGCATTATTCATGAACCGCAAATCCTCAATGATTTTCCGTGCTGTACGTCACCTGGTTCTGATGAGTGGTGCACTGGTCATGCTGATGCCCTTTATCTGGATGTTGTTGACCTCCTTTAAGGCTCCGGATGAAATTTTCAGCTCTGAATTACGTTTTCTGCCGGAAAATTGGTACATCGTGGAAAACTATACTGAAGCCGTTACCCGGACGCCTTTGCTGAAATTCCTGCTGAATGGGGTGATCGTAACCATCGCAATCTTTCTATGTCAGATTGCCGTGGCGGTGCCAGCGGCCTATGCCATGGCCAAATTGCGTTTTCGCGGTCGCAAGCTGATGTTTGCCGCCGTACTCCTGTGTCTGCTGATACCTCCGCATGCAGTCGCTATTCCCTGGTATTTGCTGATGTATCAGTTTGGCTGGTTGGATACCTATATGGCGCTGGTTGCCCCCTTTAGCATCTCCGTATTCGGTATTTTCCTAATGCGTCAGTTCTTCATGACCGTGCCCAACGATCTGATCCACGCCGCACGCATGGATGGTTTCAGTGAATTGGCCATTGTCTGGCGCGTCATGCTACCCACAGCAATGCCGGCACTGATTTCGTTTGGAATCTTCTCAATAGTGGCGCACTGGAATGACTATTTCTGGCCTCTGATTGTGCTGAATTCGCCTGATTACTACACCCCGCCATTAGGTCTGGTTAGCTTCAGGAATGATGACACCGGCAATGACTATGGCCCGCTGATGGCAGCCGCCACCATTGTTATTACCCCTCTGGTGGTGGCCTTTCTGCTTGCGCAGAAACGTTTTATAGAAGGAATTACCCTTTCGGGCATGAAGTAAAAACACCTACTTACTTTCACAACACCAACGGGATTATCCCAAGAGCAACCCATGACGTTTAAACACCTTCGACAGTTGACCGCAGCCTCAGCAATTGTGTTGACCGGTAATGCGCTGGCCGCCACTGAGCTGGTCGTACAGTACCCCTATGGCGGTACCTTCAAGGACACCTTTGCACAGCTCGAGCAGGAGTTTGAAGCACAGAACCCTGATATCGATGTTACTTTTCGTGCTCCCTATGAGGACTACGAAGACGGAACTCAGAAAGTGATGCGTGAAGCGATCACCAAACAGTTGCCGGATATCTCGTTCCAGGGTCTGAACCGAGTGCGTCCGCTTGTAGATCGTAATATCGCGGTATCCCTCGAGCCTTTTATCGCCAAGGAGGCTGACTTCAGTAAGGAAGGTTACCACCAGGCGATGCTGGATATCGGCACCTATAACGATGAAGTCTATGGCTTGCCGTTTGCGGTGTCTTTGCCGATCGCTTACTACAACATGGATCTGGTTCGTCAAGCGGGTTGGGATGAAAACAACTTGCCTGAAAGCTGGGATGAAGTGATCGAATTGGCCGCAAAGATTGATGCGCTCGATGAAGACATCACAGGCATGGTCTATGGCTGGCAGATAAGTGGAAACTGGTTATGGCAAGCTCCGGTCTTCTCTCAGGGAGGGGCAATGTTGAGTGCTGATGAAAAACAGGTGGCCTTTAACGGCCCTGAAGGGCTGTGGGCCCTTGAGACGTTTTCTCGCTTCTTCAAGGAGGCGGGTATGAAAGACTATTCAAGAGCAAATGGCAAACAAGCTTTCTATTCCGGCAAATCTGGCATGTGGTTCTGGTCTACTTCGACCGTCACTAACGCAGAAGAGATGATTGGTGACAGTTTTGAGATGAAAACTCATGTCTTCCCGAGTGTTAAAGAAGGGGGCACGCTGCCAGCAGGTGGTAACGCAATCGTCATGCTAACCAAAGATGCGGAAAAGCAGGAGGCGGCCTGGAAATTCATCAAGTATGCCACCTCAGGCAAAGGGGCTGCCATTGTTGCGCTGACCACGGGTTATATGCCGCCTAACAAAAAAGCGAATGAAGAATATCTGAAGGATTTCTACAGCCAGCACCCGAACCATTTTACTGCCGTGAAACAGTTGCCATTGATGACAGACTGGTATGCCTTCCCGGGTAAGAACGGCCTGAAAATCACGCAAGTGATTCATGACCATATGCAGTCAATCGCCAGTGGCGAGCGTGTTAATGAAGCAGAGCAAGTCCTGAAAGATATGGCTGCTGACGTTCAGAAACTGCTGCCTAACTGAATTCTGTAGACTCTTTCACAATAATGTCTCTCCCCGGGCCATTAAGCCCGGGCTGCGTGACCAAGGACTACCCATGAAATTGATTCACCTTACCGATACTCATCTGACCCTGCCAGGCCAACCACTCTATGGGACCTATCCGGCTGAACGGCTACGTGCCTGTGTAGAGTCGATTAATAATGAGCATGCCGATGCTGATCTGTGCGTGATTACGGGTGATCTGGCGCACTGTGGTGATATCGAAGCCTATGAAGAGCTGGCCTCCATTCTAGCTGGCCTCAAGGTGCCTGTTCAGCTGGTGATTGGCAATCACGATCATCGTGAACGCCTAGTTGAGCGCTTTCCACAACTTGCCCGTGATGAAGCTGGCTTTGTTCAGTCTGCGCTGAAAACTGAAGCGGGAACATTCATCTTTATGGATAGCGTAAAAGACGGTACGCATGCCGGCGCCTATTGTGAGATGCGAAGGACATGGCTGGCCCATCAGCTGGAAAAAGCGGGCGACGATGTCTTTTTGTTCATGCACCATGCACCGTTTAAAACCGGTATTAAGCCGATGGACAAGATAGGTATGGACGCTCAGGATGTACTGGCACTGAAGGCTCTGCTACAGAGATACGGGCGCATAAAGCATCTGTTTTTCGGCCATTACCATCGCCCGATGCATGGTAGCTGGTCAGGCATTGGATTTTCGACTCTGCGGGGTATGAATCACCAGGTGGCCCTGGACCTAAAAAGGGAAGACGGCTATCTGTTCACTCATGAGCCACCGGCTTACGCTGTAGTGCTGATTGATGATGACAATGTGGTCGTGCATAACCATGACTTCATGGACCCGTCACAGGTATTCGATCCCAACATGGAACCGGAGTGGGGTTGATGCCGCCGGACACACAAAATAGCCCGATTAATCTTCATGGAACCAAACAGGAGGGTGCTCCAGACAAGCCGAAGCTACATCTAGTGAAGCAATTGCAGGATAAGGTGGAAACCTTATGAGTGAGAAGAAATGTATTGGATTCAGCGCCTTGGCTACCGAGAGTTCGGCGGTGTTGGTTGATATGGATGGCTGCATGATTGCAAGCGGTCAGCCACTTCCAGGCGCTAAGGACTTGATTAACCTGTGCCGTGAGCACCTATGGCTGGTATCAAACAACTCAAGTCACAGCGCCGGTGAGCTGAGTCATTATCTGCGAGGGCTAGGTCTTGCCATTCCTGCCCAACGGATTTTGCTAGCTGGAGAGTTGGTGTTGGAAGAGGCAAAAGCTCGGTTCCCGGATGGAGCAACCATGATCCTCGCCAGACGCCAATTGCGTGAGTATGCCCGATCCAAGGGCATCATAGAAACGGATGAAAAACCGGATGTCATTATCCTGACACGTGATGTGCACCTGGACTATCGACGCTTAAGTCTTGCCATCAAGCACCTGAGCAAAGGAATCCCCTTACTGGTGGCCAATCCCGATATATCCCACCCGGATATGGACGGAGATCCTGTTCCAGAAACGGGGAGTTTTCTGGCCTTTATGAAAACGGTGCTGCCGACGCTTGAGTACGAAGTGTTTGGTAAACCAGAACCAAGATTGTTTCAGTGCGCACTAACCCAGTCCGGAGCGGCCCCCGAAGATAGTCTCATGATTGGAGACAATCCAGACACGGATTGTGATGGCGCTAAAGCTATGGGAATACGCCCCTTCTTGATTGGTCGACATGCAGACGCGCTGGCGCCAGATATAGCAACACTGCTTTCGCTGAGGGTATCTCTTTAAAGGAAAAGGGGGTGACTGGCCAGTTCAGAGCCCCCTTTAGCTTTTCAGTAACAGCTCTGCTATATCATCAGATAAATAATTTTTTGGACTGTTAAATTTTCTAACTATTCGGGGCAAGCCGGAGCGGGTGCCCTGGCGATCCTCAAGCTGGCCCTCACCAACAATAGTTAAAAAATATATTCTTTAACTATTGGGGCCGGCCGGGCAGGAGGCCCCGGCGTATCACAAGCCATCATCCTCGAACGCGGTTGAGCGGTTTTTTTCCTGGTCGTCGGCCTTTTCCAGCCAGGCTTCCAGGGCTTCTTCAGCGATGGCCGCATTCGTGGTCCCGCGTTTTGCAGCCGCCATCTTCAGGCGATTCCGTAATTTCTTAGAAACCCGTACCGACAGCATTACCAAATCGTCGGAAGGCTTTGATTCGTGCGCTTTTGCGCGTTTTTCTGCACCACCAACAAAGTCATCGTTCAAATCGTAATTTGGCATTTGGCTCACTCCGGTTGTTCTTTACGAAGGAGGGATTTCAAAACCCGCTCCATTTCTTCGGATGCCTTGGGATCGGTGTCGTTGTCGAACACCGTGCCGCCCTGGTGCTGGCTGTCATCGTAGCTAACACGGTCAACTATGGGGTATTTGCTTACACCCAGGCCCATTTTTTCTACCACCTCTTTAGCGGCATCGATGCGCGTCCAAAAATTGGGTAGCGCCTTGGTCATATTGAAAACCACTCTTGCCAGCAACGGGCTCTGCCCGTTCTCGGCCCTTTTGTCGTTGGCCGCCGTCACCAACGAAGAAACGTGCTTTAGCGTTTCCAGGTCACGGCGAGCCACTTTTGACGGAATGATAAGCCGGTGCGCGACCATCATGCCGGCCCGCAGAGCTACCGAGTCGGCCCCGCCACAGTCGATGACGATATGCCCGTAATGCTCGGCCAGCTCTTTAATCTTGCCACGGATATCGCCCGTCATTGTAAACGGCTCCACAGCAACCGAACCCGGTTTATGCTTTTTCCGAGACTCGCCCCAGGCCCTGGAAGTGGCTTGTGGGTCTGAGTCCACCAATGCGGTCGGTTTCCCGGTCATCGCCAACCGCACCGCCGCATGGGCCGCAATCGTGCTTTTACCAACGCCCCCTTTCTCACTACCAACCAAGACAATCATTCGCTCTAAACCTCTAAACGATGTATTGTTGTAATGACTTCAAGCATACATTAATGCAAGACATCATGCAATAATGCATTATTGACAACATTACAACACCACGCAGATAATCAAGAGAGTTTTGGGTGCCGAACCGTTAAGGAGTATCTGGAGCGAGTAGAATAGGAAAATGCTTTGAGCGTGGTGGGGCCACGCTCAAAGCGCCAAACGACCTGATATTGGGAACCAGGAGGCCGCATGGCTATAGATATCTTAGATGCTTTTGAGCACGAACCCCACCCCATCGACTACGTTTTGCCGGGTATGGTGGCCGGCAGTGTCGGCGCTATCGTTTCCCCTGGTGGGGCTGGCAAAAGCATGGCCGCCCTACAAATCGGGGCGACCCTTGCCAGTGGCGGGTGCTCCGATCTGCTAAACCTGAACCTGCCAGCCTTGCCAGGCATGGGGCCGCAGCGGGTGGTTTACCTGCCCGCCGAAGACCCGACACCAACGATCACCCACCGGCTGCACCACCTGGGTAAACACCTGGCACCGCACGAGCGGGAACGGGTGGCCGCGAACCTGGAAATCGAGCCCTTGATTGGACGGATGCCGGACATCATGAATCCGCGCTGGACTGATGCCCTGCTTCGCATCGCTGATGGTGCCCGGTTGCTGATCCTGGACACCCTTCGCCGGTTTCACGCATACGACGAAAACGACTCTGGCGCGATGGCCCAGGTGGTGGGGATGATGGAGCACATTGCCCAGGCGACCGGGTGCGGCATCGTTTTCCTGCACCATGCCAGCAAATCCGCCGCGCTGTCCGGGGCTGGCGATCAACAGCAAGCCAGCCGAGGCAGCTCAGTTCTGGTGGACAATATTCGGTGGCAAGCGTTTCTGGCCAGCATGACCCCTGCTGAGGCTGAAACTTGGGGCGTTGATGACATTATGCGAGGGACTTTCGTTCGGTTCGGGATTTCCAAGGTTAACTACGGGCCACCACTACCGGAACGGTGGTTCCGGCGTGATCTGGGCGGGGTGCTTGTCCCGGCTGTCCTCGAAAAGCAGCAACAACAACCAAAGCAGAAAACCGCACCAGCACCAATTGTTAAGGACAGCCGTGATGAGTGGTGACGAAAAGGGCAATCTGGTAACGCCCACAACTACGGTCTTGCCCGCCAGGCTGGCTATATTTCAGCCCAGTCAAAGGCCGAAACAAACCGAGGGCATTTGGTTCCAGACCAGTTTTGGCCGCTGCAAAGTCACTGGGCGACTCGGACAGAGGCATGCTGATGTTCTCGAATCGATACTTTACGTTGCTGAAAGAAGGCGTGAGATCGAGGATGGGGGCGTTGAACTGCTAGTCGATCCCGCCAAAGTTCGACGGTCAATGTCCGATCACAATTACAGTATTGGACGGATCAAATCCTTTTTAAGAGAGTTGCGAACAGCAGAAATTGAGATAGTCACGCCAGAAATGGAAGCTTTTGATGAGTCCATGTTTGGGGGGATGATCGACCACGTAGAACCGTCACCCATGACGCGACCAGATCCCCTAACAGGCAAAGAGCGGCCATTGTGGCGGGTGCGATTAGGAAAGTGTTTAGTAACCCTGCTCGGTAAAGATTTACCTCTTTACTATAAGCCTGCGCCTATTGCTCGACTTCAACACGGCGTTAGTCAAGCAGTCGCCCGCCACATCCTCACCCACAAACATGACCCCGTAGGCGGCTGGCACCTGGACACTTTGCTCCGGGCTGTTTGCGGTGACGATGCGAAAAGCCAAACCATGCGGGACGGTCGCCGGAGAATCCGAGAGGATTTAGAACAACTGGCAAAAATCGGCATACACCTAAACGATGAAAACAAAGTGAGCCGTGGCACAGCGGCTCGGTAAAGCCCGGGAAAAATCAAAACCGTGGCACAGCGGCCCGGGGGCGTGGCACAGCGGCCCGGGGGCGTGGCACAGCGGCCCGGGGGCGTGGCACAGCGGCCCGATTTCAGCAGTTTTTTCAGGATATTCAGGATATCCAGTCGGCGGACGCCCGCCCTTGAGGGGCGGACGCCACCGCTAACCAAAAGAAAGAAAACACAGAGCCAGACCTAAAAACCGATTCTTTTTCCTACCGCCCAAAGGGGCCGAAGGCCCCAAAAGGTTGCAGTCCCTCCGGGACAGCTCTAATCTTAGGCATGGAAGCCAGCCTACCCGTGGGGTAAAGTTGCATTCTGCAACTATCCCCCACGGGGCTGGCAAAAGGGGCGTTGCCCCCTTTGATCCCCTACCCCGCAAGCGGGGCCCCGCGGCCTCCGGGCCGCAATAACGACGCGACAAGTCGCGCCTGTTTGCCGCTTCGCGGCTAAAGCGGGCGGTAGGAAAAGGAGTGTGGTGGTGGAACCTCGTGATAAGTGGGTGAAGCTCAAGGTCTGGAAGCATGAGCGCGATGCCTGGTACCAGGAGGCGGAGGCCGAGGGCCTGAGTCTCGCGGATCTCATCCGGCAGCGCATGGGCGATGCCCTGATGACGAGCGTGACCAAAGCGAAGCCGGTCCCGGTCAAAAGGGTTGATCCTGAGTTGATTCGGGAGCTGGGCCGCATCGGCAACAACTTGAACCAGGTGGCGCGTTGGGCCAACTACTACAAAGCCGATGCTGATGCCGAGCAGGTGCTGGCCGTGTTGCTGGCCATCGAGCGCGACCTTTCCGAAGTTCGCGCTGATTTCTCACCACGGCGCAAAAAACCGGGGGTCGATGATGCTGATTAAATTCTTTCCGCGTGGCCGTGGCGGCGGGGCCGGCCCGACCGAATACCTTACAGGTGAACAGGTGCGGGAAACTGACGGCCAGGGCAAATACCTTAAAGATGCTGATGGGCAGCAGGTATGGAAGACCCGGGAGCCGCCGCCCGAGGTGTTGCGCGGAAATGTGGAAACCACGCGGGCGCTGATCGACCACTGCCATCATAAATATCGCTACACCAGCGGCGTTATAGCCTTTGCCGCCGAGGACGCACCGACCGAGGAACAACAACAGCAAGTGATGGACGATTTCGAGGCCCTGGCATTTGCCGGCCTCGATGCCGATCAGTACGACATTTTATGGGTTAGGCACCAGCACGAGGGCAATGTGGAGTTGCACATGGTAGTACCCCGCCAGGAACTGACCACCGGCAAAGCCCTGAACATAGCGCCCCCCGGCCATTCTCGGTATTACGACGAGCTACGGGACGCCTGGAACTACGGCGAAGGCTGGGCCAGGCCGGACGACCTCGCCAGGGCAAGGATTTACACGCCAGACCGCACTTACGACAAGCCAGACCTGGAAGACCGAGCGACCGTAAAAGAGCAAATCACCGACTGGCTCATGGGGCGGATAGGTAACGGTGAAATCACCGACCGGGCCGGCATCCTTGCCAGTCTCCGGGAGCTGGGGGAGATCACCCGCGAGGGCAAAAACTATGTGAGCGTGAAGCCGGAAGGCTCCAGCAAGGCGTTGAGATTAAAGGGGACAATCTATGGAGAAGAATTCGACATCGGAGCTATTCAAAAAGCTCGAGCAGAAGCAGAACGAAGACCAGAAGCGCTATTCGAACAAAACCCTGACCGTGCTAAAGAAGCACGTGAGGCACTTGCGGGATGGGTTGAACGGCGAGCTAGGTACCACGAAGACCGCTATCAGCGACCACCTGAGCCAGATCATCGGCCTGATCGAAACCTTGAAAACGGACACAACGGAACTGAGTGGGGAGACAAAGAAAACTCTGATAGACGACCTGGACAAAATCGAGCAGGCATCGGAGAAGAACCGGCAAGCGGCCTTGAAGGCGATCCGGTGGGGCTGGCTGAAAACCACCCTTCCGATTTTGTTGGTCTTGGGGACTTTCTTAATAGCCAACTGGGGCCTGATGCAGTGGCAAGCGTCCCGCTTGAGCTCGATGCAGGAGCAGATCAACCAGGCGAGCCAGACCCTGAATCAACTCCCGCAGGGGGTCCGGTTCGCCCAGGACGGGGCCGGGCGATCCTATCTGCTTTACGAGACAGAGCCGCAGATTTTCCAGACACAATCCGGCGAGTGGGCGACCGAATTAAAGCGATAGTGGAGCAGAGTTATGACGGAATTAGAAACCAGGTTAATAGCCTTGTTGAAGGCGTCAGAAGCAGAGTCGAAAGAGCGCGAACAGCGTTTGCTGGATCAGGTGAACAGCTTGCGGCAGCAGGTGGAAACCTCAGCGCAGCAAGTGCAGACCTTGAGCGGGCAAGTCACCAGCTTAACCAAAGCGTACGAGCGCCTGGCCGATCTGTGGAACGAGGAATGGAAAAGCTGATGGAGAACCGAAACGACGAGCTGGATCAGTTTAAAACTCAGATCAACCTTGCCGAGTATGCCGCCGCCCAGGGCTACCAGCTCGACCGGCGTGAATCATCCAGGAACAGCGCCGTGATGCGCCGGGAGTCGGACAACGACAAGATCATCGTTGCCACGGACAACGATGGCCACGGCATTTATTTTTCAGTGCGCGACGACCAGGACAACGGCTCAATCGTGGATTTCGTGCAGCGCCGGAAAGGGTTGAACCTGGGCCAGGTGCGCCGGGAATTGCGGCCCTGGTGCGGAGATTCTTCTTCCTACCGCCCCCTACCGATTCCCGAACGAATCCGAAAACCGGAACGCAGCAGCAAAGACCGGCAAGCAGCAATGGGCGCATTCGCGCAGATGCAGCCACAGCCAGCGGGCGGGCACCCATACCTGCTTAGTCGTGGTATTTCAGCGGACACCCTGACTGATCCACGGTTTGCGGGGATGATCCGGCAGGACAGCCGGGGCAATGCCGTGTTCCCACATTATGACAACACCGGCCTCAGCGGCTACGAACTCAAAAATGACGGGTTCACCGGTTTTAGCCGGGGCGGCGAAAAGCGGGCGTGGTTCACTTCCAACCTTGGCCGGGCCGAGCGTGTTGTGGTGGTTGAAAGCGCCATTGATGGATTGAGTCATGCAGACCTGACGGGCGACAAAGAGGCGGCTTATATAAGTATCGGTGGGCAACCGAGCCCCGAGCAGTGGCAGGTGCTAAAGGCAACATTGGAGGCAAAACAGGAGCAGGGCGCGGCCCTGGTCATTGCCACCGATGCCGATCAGGCAGGCGACAAGCTGGCCGCGCAGATCCAGGCATTGGCACCGGGCGCGGAGCGCCAGCAGCCTACAGCTGGGAAAGACTGGAACGATCAACTGGCGCAGGTGCGCATCGAGGAACAGGAGCAGGACCAGGAAGGCCCGAGCCTGGGCTGACCTGGACACGACCACCGGATAACAGAAACCGCCGTAACGGCGGTTTTTTTTGGCCATAACGTAACAAAAAACCCTTGACAACCGTAACACGTAACGCATAACATAACGTAACTGTTACACGTTATGCGTTACGTTATCCAATTTGTTACGAGGTGGTTGTTATGGCAGGTGTTACGGCTGAACAGGTACAGGCAGCGGCAGAAGCCATTGCCTCCGAGGGCCAGCGTCCGAACGTCCGCAACGTCCGGGATCGCCTGGGTACGGGCTCCTTTAACACGATACAGCGCTACCTGTCCGAATGGCGCGAAACCCGCCCGCAAGTGACCCAGGCGGCTTACGAGTTGCCGGCCGAGCTGGTGAATGCTTTTGGTAAAGAGTTGCGCCGGGGTGCTGAGGCCGCAACTGCCGAGATCCGGGCCGAGCTGGCCGAAGCGCACCAGGAAATAAAGGAAGGGGCGGAGCGCGGCGAGGAACTGGAGGCCCAGGTCGAAGAACTGGAGGCCCAGGTCGAAGCCCTGACCCACGAACGGGACACCGCCGCTGCCGAAGCAGCCGCGAGGGCTGATGAAATTCAGCGCCTGGGCGAGCAGGTGAAACGTGAGCAGGACGCCGCCGAAGCTGCGAGGACAGAAGTGGCGACCGCCCGCGTAAAGATTGAGACCCAGGCCGAGCAAATCGCGGAAGTTAAAAGCCAGTGGGGCGACCAAGTGGCCAGCCTGAAAGCTGAGATTGCGGACTACCACCAGAAGCTAGAGATTGCCCGCGACAACGCCCAGGAGGCCCAGCAGCGGGCAGCCGTGGCGGAATCGAAAGCCGAGGCGAAGGCCGAAAAAGCCGACGACCTGAAAGAAATTGTCAGCGGTTTGAGAGCCGAGCTGGCCGAAGCCAGAGACGAAACCAAGGCCGCACGAGAGCAAGCGGGTAAGGATGCCGAAGCGTGGCGCGGACAAATTGCCCTTGAGCACAAACGGAACGCCGAATTGCAAAGCGAACGAGACAGCCTGGCCGATAGGGTCACCACATTGGAGGAGCAGGAAAAAGAGCTCATGAGCAAGCTGGATCAACTGGAAAAAAAGGAGCAGCGCGATGACTGAATATGTGTTCCTAGACACTGAAACCACGGGCCTCGATGACAGCGCCCAGGTTGTCGAAATTGCCATTGTTGACGATACCGGGGCGGTGCTGTTTGAAAGCTACTGTCGGCCTACCGTGCCAGTAGACCCCGGCGCCCAGGCCGTGCATGGCATCGGCCCGGAAAAGTTGGCCACGGCACCGGCATGGCCGGAAATCGCAGAGCAGGTGCGGGCGGTCCTGGAAGGCAAGCGAGTGGTGATTTTTAACAGTGACTTTGATACCCGAATGTTGCAGCAAACCGCCACCGCGCACACGGCAGGCCAGGGCGTCGAAGCCTACGATGCCGCCGTTAAGTGGATTCTGGACCTGGAAACGGTGTGCGCGATGTATCGGGCGGCTGATGTTTACGGAGCCACCAACCAATACGGCACGATTTCCCTGGTCAACGCAGCCGCCGCCGCTGGCGTGGAGTTCCAGGGCCGGGCACATAGCGCCGCAGGCGATGCGGCCACCACTGCCGCGCTATGGCGCGTCATGGAGGGCGTTTGATGGATGGCCGGAACGATCTGTTCCGGCTTGCCCCGAATAGTTAGAAAATATATACTTTAACTATTGAGGTCGATAATCACCAGGAGGGGGCATGTTCGACAATATGTTTTCCGGGTCTGCGGTAGACGTTTCTCCACACGGCTACGAAATCCGCCATTACCGGCAAGACGTGATTGAAATTGTTGCCACCTTCAAAGAAGAATTTAAGAAACTCCAGAATGTTTCCTTAGATGATGAAGGCGAGGGTTTGGCCGGGGACAAAGAGGACTCCATGACCCCACAAAAAAGACTCTCAGCACAGCGCAGCCAGGCGCTCGGGGCCGCATCAAAGCGGTTATCGCGGGGCGTGGCCCTGCGCTTCATACTCGACTGCAAAAGGGCCGGGTTCCCAATGAGCGTTCACCTGGCCACTCGATTGCTGGGCGACCTGTTCGCGGGCTATCCCGGTCGGAGCAGCGTATCCGAATCAACGCTAGTGGAGTTTGCCGGGGGAGGTCCGAAGGCCCGACGAAACGCGAAGCTGGACCTGGACGATATTCGCCGCCAGGTGATCGACCGGGGGTTGGTGAGAAAACATCGGCGCTTGCTCAAAGCGGCCAAAAGCGAAGCGGAGGCTATCAGGGCGGCCGCCAAGCGGGGCTGACGCCCTGCCCTTCATAGTTAGAAAATATATTTCTGATCAATTCATGATCATCAGCAAGAAGAATTTTCATTTTTTCTTTTCCGATAAAGCCTAGCACCAAGTACCAAAGTACCTGCTATAGATGACATTCGTGTTTAAAAAACCTTTGTAATTCATAGATCTGCAATATCACTGAAACCTTCTTTGATTTTTAAAGGTACTCAAGTACTCCTCGGTAGGGCTATAAGTACCTGATTTTAAATAAAAACTGTAACAAAAAGGTCATATAAGCCACCTATCATCCGCTGCCAATGATGAAACACAATCTAACGAGAGGCACTCGCTTTGGCACAGATTGCAATACAGGCGCTGAACAAGTCGTTTGGTGACACAAGGGTGTTGGAAGAGATCAGCCTGAATATCCAGGATCGGGAGTTCCTGACCCTGGTAGGGCCCTCAGGTTGCGGTAAGTCCACCCTGTTGCGAATTATCGCGGGCCTGGAATCTCAGACAGAAGGGCATATCAGTATTGGGGGCTGTCAGGTTGATCAACTGCGGCCCAAAGATCGCAATCTGGCAATGGTGTTCCAGTCCTATGCTCTCTATCCCCACCTGACCGTACGGGAAAATATCGTCACTCCATTGAGGATGCGAAACCATAACTGGTATCAGCGCCTGCCGCTGATTGGAAATCTCATGCCGGGAGCTGAACACCGCAACCACGAGATGGAGACAAAGGTAAACCAGGTTTCCGAGCTGCTCCAGATTGGTCATCTACTGGACCGTCGTCCCGGTGAACTATCTGGAGGGCAGCGCCAACGCGTTGCGCTTGGCAGAGCAATGGTGCGCAGCCCGGATGCGTTTCTGATGGATGAGCCGTTGTCGAATCTTGATGCCAAATTGCGGGTACACATGCGGACCGAGATTGCCCAGCTACACAAACAGCTGGGCACCACGTTCATTTACGTGACCCATGATCAGGCGGAAGCGATGACCATGTCTGATCGCATTGCCCTGATGATGGATGGCGAATTGTTGCAGGTCGCAACACCTGAAGAGATTTATCGAAATCCTGTCGACGTGCGCGTCGCAGAGTTTATCGGTAGCCCCAAAATCAATCTGCTGCCTGCTATAGCGGGCGCAGGTGGGCGGATCAATGTCTGCAATCAGCCCTTACGTATCGCGACACCGGATCCCTTGGTTCAAAGTGTCACCTTGGGAGTACGACCAGAAAATGTAGAACTTAGTATCAGGGAACGAAGCGATCTTCAGGGGCGATTGGTCTATTTGGAAAACATGGGGGCGGAGTTCATCGCCCACGTTGACGTACCAGGTCTGGAAACACCTGTTCTGGTTCGATGCGACGTTGAGCAAGGCCACCAGCTCAAACTTGACCAACAGATTGGCATTCGTATCAAGCCCAAACATGCGCTTCTGTTCAATGATCAGGGACGTCGGATTGAGTCGTGCAAACTGCATCAGGAGGCCCGCCATGAATTCGCTTGCGAATGATGCTGTGAAACTAAGCAGACCAACCTTCGCCAGCAGGATCTTCAAAGGCGCTGAGAACCACGAACGCCTGCTGGGCTGGCTGCTTTCATTGCCCGCAAACAGCCTTATGTTGCTGTTCTTGGTCGGGCCCATATTGGCTGTTCTAGCGCTTTCGTTTACCGACTGGCAACTGGGAATGGACAGCTTTGCCTGGGTAGGCCTGGATAATTACCAGGAAATGCTCACGGACGATACATTCTGGCATTCGCTGAAAAACACGATGATTTATGTTGCGGTAGTCGTTCCCGGCTCCGTTGTGCTTGGCCTGGGGGCTGCAATGTTGATTGAGGCGGGCCAGCATGGCAAGGCGTTCTATCGCGCCGTGTACTTTCTGCCGGTTATGGCCACTTTGATTGCCATGTCCATCGTATGGCAAGTGATTCTACATCCTGATTTCGGCCTGATTAACCTGATGCTTAAAGAATTGGGTATTACCGGTCCCAACTGGTTACAGGATCGGAATCTGGTGCTCTATGTTTTGTGTGGAATCGGAATTTGGCAGCAGGTCGGGTTCAATCTGGTTCTTTTTCTCTCCGGGTTAATGGCGGTGCCGCCACATCTGTATGAAGCTGCCGAGATGGATGGTGCCAGTTCGGCATGGGCACGATTCCGTTTGGTCACCTGGCCAATGCTGGGGCCGATCACGCTGTTTGTACTGGTTATAACGTCAATCAAGGCGTTTCAGGTCTTTGATACAGTCCAAGTGCTTACGCAGGGTGGACCCAACAAGGCGTCTGAAGTGCTGCTGTATACGATGTATACAGAGGCATTCGAATACTTCCGTACCAGTTATGCCGCAGCTGTCACTGTCGTTTTTCTGTTCTTTGTCCTGATTCTGACACTGGTTAAAGCCCGCTTTGTTGAGCGCAAGGTGCATTACTCATGAACCGCAAATCCTCAATGATTTTCCGTGCTGTACGTCACCTGGTCCTGATGAGTGGCGCACTGGTCATGCTGATGCCTTTTATCTGGATGTTATTGACCTCATTTAAGGCACCGGATGAAATTTTCAGCTCTGAGTTGCGTTTTCTGCCGGAAAACTGGTACATCCTAGAAAACTATACCGAAGCCGTTACCCGGACGCCTTTGCTGAAATTCCTGCTGAATGGGGTGATCGTAACCATCGCAATCTTTCTATGTCAGATTGCCGTGGCGGTGCCAGCGGCCTATGCCATGGCC
>Ga0194136_1000796_pt1 | contig 15881 bp, 16 predicted proteins | sample TARM_MetaG_T3A_1_FD_134023 | JGI IMG/M metagenome (GOLD analysis project Ga0194136, IMG submission 134023) | Freshwater microbial communities from Pennsylvania, USA, analyzing microbe dynamics in response to fracking - TARM_MetaG_T3A_14 (version 2) | ecosystem: Environmental > Aquatic >...
TACTCCTATGCAGTTGTTATATAAAGCAATGTATAGCGAGACAGAAGAAAACGCCAAAGAAGGCATTACTCTAAAATTCAAGCTGGGGAGATTTTGGGGTAAATATTTTATGCAAGCAGGGCCTCCCTCTGAAGAAGTTTTTAATGAAATAACTATTTACAAACATAATATCTGTATTGGTATTATGTACTCATCGGAAAGTCCGTACGACTTTAGCATCACTAAAGGAGTAAAGTTTTACATATCTTGCTATAATGGTTTTAGTCCATCTGAAGCCTGCAAAGCCTATATCAATAATAAAGGCATTAAGCAAGTTAGCGATAACCGCTGCCTTATTATGGATGAAAACAATAAAGAAACTAACGCTATCATAGGCTTTAGTTAATGTTACAGATATACACTTAGGAAGAAAGAGCACGCCACTCTTTCTTTTTTTTGCTTTTGAATCACATATAACATCATATATACTAACCGAAGTAGTAGTCACGTTGGCTGCTACTGTCTTTGTAACTCATTTCACTTTTTTCTAAGGAATACTTTCTCATGTCTAACAACCATTTGTCTATAGTTTATATTTCTGCTAAAGAGTTTGATTTAGCAAGAACTTCAAGTGCAAAATTTCCACCTACAAACAAAGCCTTTACTATAGGCAGAGTCAAGGGTCAAGAAGAAGATAATGTTCTTTTTCACAACGGATTACTAGTGTTGTTTTTAAATAGAGTTGCTAGTTATTGTTTCGCGACAGACGCTTACGGTAGAGAATACTTTTACTATATGTATTGGTTTGCTCACCCTAATCCTGACGTGGGTTCAATTATTGATCGTAGGTTACTTGAACTGCAGGATGGTCCTGTTCCGTCGTTATACAACGAGTATAACGCTTACGGTGGAAAGGTTGTAAAGGATATCTTTTCACAGAACAGCAGAGTAATACATGTAGATATGTTTTATTACGACAACTATATCTACATGTACTCGATTCGAAAAGAATCTGAAAGTCAAGATAACGCTACTATGTACTGTAAGCTTAAAGTACATAACTTTTTCTAAGGAGTTTTTTTCATGTATCTAGAATTTGTGTTAGTCTCAAGCGTAGTGTCTGCTGTGCTTGGGCAAAAGTATTTAGTTAATCACTTTCAGAATAATAACATTCAACTATATGAAAATAAAGAATACGACGAGGTTATAGCTGGCATCGAAACTGAAGACACATATCCTTTGCTTTTAACGGCAAAAGGTAAGATTGTTTTGCTTAACGAGTACGCAGAACCTCCAGATGATCAAGAAATCATGGGTCGTCTTCCTGTAAAGAATTGGAAATTTATCAAATGGGTTCCTTTACACAATAGACAATCTCTTCTAACGTTGAGACTTATTCCTGGCGACGTAGAAATTCACCTTCTTGTTCGCTGGGTTAAGTAATAATTTTTCTTGAAACACCATGCAAACTACACTATAACTCATACCACAACTAGCCGTAATAAGCTAGTTGTGAGTTATTTTTTATAAAAAAACAATAGGTTTATATAGTGATTTGAACTACCTTTTGGAGTATATAACATGGAACTCTTTCAAGTAACTCTGTCTGTTGTTGATTACGAGATTCAACAAAACCTTGAAAAGATCAAACCAGATCAAACAAACAACCTACAACTTCTACATAAAGAAGTTATCAACGATATAACAGTTTGGTCTATACCCAATCTAATTACTCTCTCTTATCTTCCAAATGGTAATTTTGAGTGTAATTACTCTAGAGAAAAACCTACACAGTTTTCTTTAGATCCTAATTACAAAGTAGTAGATACAAGTGTACAGGTAGTTTCTAGACATAACAATACGTCTACACAGTACCAGTTAGATTTTGACCGTAAGAATTTGGTCACTCAGTTCTACGTAGACCCTAACTTTAAAAACTGTATAGTGTTATATGATAAAGTAGAGAAAAATATATATCTGATACAAGAAAACTCGGGTCCTGTTTATGTCTATAGTCTTAGATATGTTAGTGCGTATCGACAGGGGACATCTATACCAAATGAGACTTACTCAAATGTATCCTATTTTGCTAAGTTCTCTCCTATACTTACAGAAGTAAGTATATTTCCTAGAGGTCTTGAGTACATACGTGATATTGAAGTAATAAACGATAGGTTGTTCATAGAAGGAACGATGCACGGAACTAACGTTAATGATACTCCTTTCTATCTATATACTAAGAATAAGTTTAAGATAGAAGAGAACTTTAACCCTATTCACGATCCTTTTACTTCATGAGCTTAAAATAAGCATTCTGCTGTAAGTAGTAATTACATATATAATTATTGTATGTTCTGTATCCAGATAATCATTTTTCTCTCAACCCAAGCAAGGAGCGATCTCTATGTCTCGTTTTCATAATCCACATATTAATCCAAATATTCCGTCAAACGTAGATAGTCGTTTTGGTCCTAGTTCGTCAAATATGCCACAACCAGGACACGGTTATCCTCAGCAACCTGGACAAGGATATCCTGGTCCTAGTCATATGCATCCTCAGCAACATATGCAACATGCTCAGCATATGCAGCATATGCAAAATCAATTTATTCAGGCAAACCCTGGTTATATGAATCCACAACAGATGCATCCGCAGCATATGCAGGGTATGCCTCCGCAACAAATGCACCCGCAACATATGCAGGGCGTGCATCCACAGTACATGCAACATCCGCAGCAAATGCCTCAGCAGCAGATGTATCCGCACCAACAAATGAATAGACCACCAGCATACGGTCTACAGAATCCAAATACAAACAATCCTCAGTATCAGCCAAACGTGTTTTCACGGTACGATAATACCTCTGAAAATACTCAACAACCACCGCCACCAAAACCAGAGGTAGAACCAGTGACAACGTTTGAAGTAAACAAAGCAGAGAATATTTCATTACCAGCAACTAAGGTAAAACTCACTATGAATACACAGCCACTCTCAGAAGAAAATATAGTTATCAATACAGACGATATCGTAGTTGATAGACTATGTGAAGGTATCGAAGCTTCCATAGAACAACACTTCAAAATTATCAAGTCAGAATCGATTAAAACGAGCGTACAGAGCGTTTATATCGCTGACGTATACTACGACATCAATTTGAACGAAAAGCTCTACAATCTCGTTTGTGGAGAAGTTGATAACTTTGGTAAAACACTTACCGCAGCTTATAACGCATCTACTACTCAAAAAGAGATCGTTGTATATTCAAAGCTCAATGAGTACTTTACTAATAAAGTAAACATGTGGTTGTATGTAAATACCACAACTCGACCTAATATCGATAGTTTCATGAATGACTTTAGTGACTTAATTGGTTACTTAGTCGCAAACGAATTTGTTACTCTTGCGCCTATGCTCGAGTATGTAGAACATCTCAAAGATACTTGGAAAAAAGTAGTTGACTTCTACAAACCAGAAGAAGATAAAGAATCTACTGTACAATATACAAACCTGTATAGTAAAGTAATTATTGTGTATCTTGATACACTTGCATCTACTCTTGGACTAAAAAATCTTACATCTGAAACACCTCTGTTTATCAATAAGAAGCCAAGTAATAACTTGTTTCTTTCTTTGTGTAAGTATGTATTTGAAAATACAGAAGAGTCTGAGTTCGTTTTAGTGACTGCTGAAAAAGAGTACTTTACTCTGTATAAGAACTTGAACAACGACTACTTTATTGTGTATAAGAACATTAATCAGTAATTTTTGTAACTATAACTACCTCAGCCATAATAAGCTGAGGTAGTTATATTTTTTTCTAAGGGGTAAAACTATGTCTATTTTTTAAAGAACTATTCAAAGATGTCTATGTAGGTAGTGTGGTCTTAACTCGGTGGAGTAAAGAAGATACAAAACTACTTGAATCAGCTTCTGCCAAGATACTTAAGTATGATGCAAATCCTGCTGTGTTTGTTCTTGACCCAGCGGGATTTTGGGAGCTGGCTACCGATGAAGATGAACAAGCTCTAAATGCTCTTACTATGAAAGAGCACATAGCTTTACTTGGTACTTGGAAAGCATCAGATTTTGCTATGGGGCTAAGAGAACTTTCTGACGACGATGTTGAGTAGACAGCAGTAGCCACTTCACACACAACACCATTTACGAGTGTTGTGTGTGAAGTACTTTTTTTTTACAATTCTAATGATAAGTCGTCGTCACTAACTATGTCGCCAGCATCTTCTCTACCACTTTCTGAAGGCGCATCGCTAGAAGAAGACACAGGTATATCAGAGCTTTCTGCATTTAGTTTCTCAAGGTCTTTGTTAGTAGCAAGTTTAAACTTCTCAAGCATAGAAATGAGAGAAGTAGAGTTTGCCATAACGTTAGATAGGTGGGTGGTGATAATGTCAAGTGTTTTAGTATCACTATCTTTATCTTTTTCTACAAGTTCAAATACTTCAGTATAGAAGTTGTTTTCAGACATCCACTTTCTAAGTAGATGGTGTTTATAATTGTTCTTAATACTCTCTATGTGGTTAACTATATCACCAGATAGATCTGTAGTAATTACTTCTGTAGAAATAATAGAGTCAAGCACTTTTTCAAGGTTTGACTTATACTCATCGTATTCAGTTGCAAGATTTGTTAGGCTTGTATTATCTGGCTTAGGTAGTTCTAAGTAGATGTTTTCTACAAATGTATTTAGATATTCAGTAAAGAACTGATCTTCGTCTTTATCGAGAAGTACTTTAAGTTCTGGTGTGATGGATGAGCTGATTTCACTTAACTTAGTCTTTAGGTAAGTCTTCATCTCACCAAGTATTTCTTCATCGTTATAAAGTATAGTGTATACTAACTTATTCAATTGACGTAACAGAGTCTTCTGATACATCACTATTCGTTTAGTGAGTAAAAGGTTATTGTTTACTACTGTAGTTGCAAACTCTGGTGAAAAACCACTATCGACTGTTTCAGGAGATAAACCTAACGAAATGATCGTTTGTTTTCTTAGATCGTCTTCTAGTTCAGAAGAAGGTATGGTGTGTGATATGTTTGCATTTTCAAAGTCAATCTTAACGTTTGGTATGCCTGGATGATTATCATATGCAAATTGAAGACCAGCTCTTTGTATCCAGTCAATAAGATCGACTGGGTTATTAATACCAAGAGGGAAGTAGTTCTGTCTTAGTTTAAGTACTGAATCTTGAACCTGTTCGATGGTCTTTTCAGGATCTGGGTCATTTGGATCTAATGAGATATTGACTTTAGTTACGTCGATAGATTGTTTAGTGTATGCCATAGTACGAGCAAACAATAATATAGCTCTTAGGCTTGAAAGTATGCTTAGGTTCTCTAATAAACTTTTACCCATACCAATGTCATTATAGTAGAAGGTAAAGTATACTAGAAGTTCTTTTGGTAAAAAGAGTATGTTTGTCTTTTGTTCATTTAATGCTCTTGCAAACATAAGCAGGTATACGTCGTTTACAGAAGGTATAGAGACGTTACTACTATAAATGCTATTCTTTACTGTATCATATAACTGTTTTTCAATCATTTCGCTATATAGTCTATAGAGCTGCTCCATATCTACGCCATCTGTATTATCATAAGCTAAGTTCTTATATGCTTTTTGAGTGATGCTTAATTGAGCAGAGTTTGCTGAACCTGATACTACGTCGTTTAATGTTCTATATTTATTTCCATCTGTAGTTGCAGATAAAGGTTGCCCGTTATCATCTAGTAGAACAAAATACCCTACGTGATTTGTTTCATCTCCAGGGGATATAATGGGTATAACTGCTTCTGCGTTAAGTCTTACGTATAAAGGTTTACCTATAGACTTTCTTTTTGCTTCGTCTTTAGTCTTAATGACTTCAAGAGGTCTTGGGTATGTCGTGCTCTTTGTTCTAAAGATATCAATGTACTGAAGTTTTTCTCTTGATTCGGTAGATATTACTTGTTTCTTTAGTGCTGGTTGAAGTACTTTCTTTCGAATCTTTTCTTTAAAGTCACTTAACTTAAGTAGGTTAAAGTTATCGGTAATTCGTAAGTAGTTATCAGATGTAAGGTGATTAATAAACTCTTGAGGTTTTACTAGATGTGATTTAAGTTCACTTGGTCTACTTACTGGAGTAATGATGTTAAGTGGTTTAGTGATTTCGTTAATAACGTTATCTATAGTTTCTTTAAACGACTCTGTGGAAAGAGTAGAGTAAATATCTCTGTTAATAACTTCATCTACAGAAGCTTCAGGTATAACTGCTTGTATATATGCGCCGGTATCAAATAAAGCAGTACGAATAATTATTGGAAGTTTATCTTCAAAGTTGTAGTGTTTATTTAAATGCTCTTCAATCTTTATAAGAAGTTCTGAAGATACATGAGAAGGTAGATTAAAGGTATCTTTTAGCTTATAGGTAATTTGTGTATCTGTCATCTTTTTTGGTGACAATATAGAACTTACCAGAATCTGAATTACTAACTCAATATCTGGAAATAGTTTAATGATATATTCGCTATTCTGTTTGAGATTAACTGCTCGAGTATAAATTGAATCAAATAACGCTTTATTGATGGTGGTAGAACTTGCGTTATCTGGGTTTAGATTTGATGTCTTTGATTGAGTAAGCTTTGAAAGTATAGGAGCATTTTGACTACTTGACTCTATAATACGAGTTGCAGCTACCTTCTTTGACTTATTTCTTTTTAGTACATCCACAAGAGACGACGGATTTAACGGCATATTCTGTTTCCTTTTCTACTGAAGTAAAATAACAAAAAATTAACAGGTAAGTGAAAAAATAAACTATGAGGGCATTTTTTGATCTTCTTCTTTTTACACCTAAGAGACTATGACACAAGTAGCACTTAACGAATCTACATCTCAGAATTTATTACTTGATTTATTTATAGAGAAAAATATACTTCTTACTAAGAGTTTTATAGTTCATAATGAACAAGAAGCTCTAGCTTATAATACTTACATTACAGATATAGTAGGGTTACCCGTAGACATATATAGAAAAGACACTTGGAGATACTATAAGCATCTTGCAGGAGAATACTTTCTTTTAAACGAAGTAGATACTCCAGTAACCATATTTTCATTAGATACATTTGAAACTATCGAACTCACTAAAGAGACTATAAGGCTACACAGAGAAACTCAAAAAGAACTTTTAAAGTTTGGAAGTACGTATGAGTTGTTAGTAAGTAAATATAGAGACCAAGAGCTATACATTAAGTCACTTATAACTGAAGTACCTTTTACGTTACAAGAGCTTATAGATAAACCAAATCTCGTGTTACTTTCATGGAATAAAGAACTTATAGAAGAACAAGAACATTCGCTTATAGAAGAACTTCAAGAGTGTATTAATAACTACCAAGTTACTTGGATGTTACCCTACTATTCAACTTCAAATAGTTTATTCCTAGCTAGTCAAATATCTATATTTTACACATTTCTACTGAAGAAACTTATAGCGTTAAGACTTAAGAACGCAAAAACTAATCAAGCTCATAGTTTCCACATCAAGCAGTACCTTGCATCTCATCATCAGTTAGAGCACGTGTACCCTAATTTAACACAGTCACAGAGACTTTTTCTCTATAGAAATTTACTCTATCTTAACATACATTCAGGTAAGAACAAGATACTTCACGAACTTACTCGTTTTCTCTTTACTGAAAAGAATATAGCGTTAGTTCGTTACAACTTCTTTCAAAATGAAGCACATAACGATAATCACCTAATGAACTTTAGGTTTAATCAAGAACTTATCAATAAAAAGAATATCATACACTTTAAGGGTGATTTTACTCTTGAAGAAATACAAGCAAAAGAAAACATTATAGTGCCTACAAACGTTAAGTACAGCCAAACTCATCATGACAATATAGAGTTTAGATTACATAACACACTAAGGAACGTGTTACTTACAAAGAATCTTGAAGTAATCTTTATTGACTTTAGTGATAATGTACGGTATAAGTTACTTGACACTATCATAGATTATACGGCTTATATGTGTAGCTTAAATAAACTAAACTTCTTTATACGGTTACCAAATCCAGTAACAAATGAACTTATGATTCTTAGACCTATAGATGCATTTAAACTGTTTATGGTTTGTCTATACCTAGTAAACGACACTACATTAACTAATATACCAAACTACACTATAAAAAGAGTTTACAAACAAACTCTTCCTACTAATACAGAACTTGAATCTATACGCTTTAAACCGTCTAGAACGTACGACAAGCTCTTTAATACGATAAGACACCACATACCACCGTATCGAGTAAAAAACAGCTCAGAAGAGCTTAAAACCTTTATAGATAAAATCTACCTACTCAACATAGGTAAATGGTTAACACTTACAAACCTCTCAGAAAAATCACACCACGGACAGCTCTTTGCTTCCTTTGACTTCTTTACTCAGTCAAGTACTCTTGAACTTGGAAATGAGAACATCGATACCTTTATATTTAACAACAGCCTTACTGGTTTACGTAATCTAAATAAAGCACAATTAGGTAATACGATATACAACATACTAGACAGTTTTTTCAATAACTCATTAAGTAAGTACTTCAGCAATAGAAATATAGTCTCTATACTCTCTTACGTATTTGATAACTTCAAGAGCTATTCAACACAGCTTTTAAACAATTATACACATAACCAATATCTAATTACAAATATGAATGACTCAAGGTACGATGTAACTAAAGACACCATATATAAAATATATGTATATAATAGCTATAACCTAAACATTGATTCTAGCTACAAACTGAAAAAAACACACACGCTACATACACCTCTTTACATAGACTCTACGTATAGGTATAGCGTACAAAGAACTCTTAGTTCTACAGTAGATATAAAGGTTAAAAATGTAGGTAGAAACATTTTTAGCTTAGTTTATCCTATAGCAAAAGTACTTTTCAATTTATCTAAAATTGAGTGGATGAAAGAAGATGTACCTCAGGATCGTTTAGCATTTTTAGCGTCTGTTCAGTAACACTTAAAGGAGTTTTTTACCTATGGAAACCGTTGTACGAACTATCTATGCTGCTCATTTACAGACGTGTAAATTACTTCATAGACCATTTGAACTTCCACCAAATAGCACATTAAATCAAAAGTTTAATGTGTTTCCAAATGAAATACCTGCATTAAATGAATATCCAGATCTAGCGTATATCGCTATAGGGAATAAAGGAGCAGCTTATGAAGTCACTCAAAGTGGTTTTGTACTTACTACTCCTTTACAGCATCTAGCAAGACATGCAAGTCTTTTTAATTTTATACCCTTTGTTATTCGCCCTATGAATAACGATATAAGTTCTACTGAAAGAACACAATATCGTATGCGTGTTCCTATCACTATAGACGGAACACCACACGTTGCTTATTACCTAAAAGCTTTTAATAAAGACTCTATAGTTCCAAGTCTTGAACTTCGAAATGTAAACAACGGTGTAATTACTGTAACAAACTTTACTCCTTCATTGTCAGATTTATCACCTACACCACCTACAATATCAAACGTAAATGTAAATAATCCTACAGGAGATTATCTTGTATCTTCTGCTAAATTAGATGTTATACTTGGAGTAACAGATATACAAGAGATCATTAATTCCTGTACTCTTTTATACGGAGATCCAAGATACGCTGTAATCAACGAGATAGCTCTTTGCACTGGTACAGATAAAGTTCTTAATGGTACGTTTGGCTCTGCCGTTCTTCCTTATACAGAAAGTGTAGCTACTCAAGTTGCTGCATTTATCTCTCAGTATCATGCTCTTACTGCAAATACAACTCAAGTACATCTTCAACTAGATGTTGGAAGCGTAGAACCTTTACTTGTTTAAATAGATACATTCCTCTTCTGTAGCCCTAAAAAAGCTACAGAAGAGGAGTAAAAATTATTTGAATGTAGTAACCAAGGAAACCTATAAACATGTTTTTTTTAGCAGTAGACCCAGGTATAAATAATTGCGGATTATGTGTAGGTTCTTATATAGATAATAAGTATCATATACACAAAACACATAGAGTAAATAATCTAAGAAAACTTGTAGAGAATGAAAAAACACTAGAAGAAAAGTATGACTTAAGATCTGTAAAAGTACTTGCTATACTTCAAGAGATAAAAAAGCTTATAGACCACTACGGTATAAAAGACATCATCATAGAAGCACCTTTCTATAACTCGCTTACTCCAAACGCCTTTGGTTCTTTGTTAGAAGTTATATATGCTATAAAGTACAGCATAGTCATACCAAACAACTACAACATAATTCTCTTTGAACCTTTAAACATAAAGAAACAGTTTACTACGTTTAGTCAAGCAAAGAAACACGTAATGAAAGAGTTTCTACTTTCTAAACAGTTAAACAAAGAGATACTTCATGATGAAGATATTAACTTTGATACTATATCTGAACACGAGATAGACGCTATAGCTGTAGGTTACTGTTTTACTTTACTGTTACAAAAGGAGAAAGTATGTTAAACGTTGTATGGGGATTTTTAAAGAATAGAGTATTTAATCTACCTGTAGTGTTTATAGGTATATTAGTTACTTTTTTAGTAGTGCTTATTGCTTTTAATACTACTACTATACTAAATGCTTTTGGCTTTGAAACTAAAGTATCATTAAAAGCAGATGTAGTTCAAGCTCAAGCAAATTTACAACAAGCAGAACAAGTCAACCAAAAACTACAACAAGAATTAACTCTACTAAGACAAAGCTATGAACAAAGAATGCAAGCTGTAGTAGAAGTTCAAAGAGTTCAAGGACAAGTAAGAGAAAGAGTAAGACAAGTTCAAGAAAGAGTAGTAGTAGAAGCTCAACCGGTACAACAAGCTATAGAAGAAAAGAAAGTAGTTACAGCTGAAACTATAACTCTTCCTATAGCTGAAATTAACCGTCTCTCTGAAATCAACATCAATTCTTTAAACGAGGTTTACGATGAACTCTTTAGTTAAGCTTTTATTTGTAGCTATAGCTTTTATAGCTATTACTGGATGTGCTACAAGACCTGTTACAGAAGTAACATTACAAGAAGCTCAAGTAGTAAGAGTAACTATACCAGATGTGCTCATAGTTCCATGCACACCACCTAGACCTATGACTAGAGAAGCTTTTCTAGAACTCCCTATCTATTTAAGAGAAAGACAACTTACGCTTTATAGTATAGAACTACTTCGCACTATACGAGAATGCGATATACGATTTACAGAGATTAGGAAACTAAATGCTAATCAATGATACTATAAAAAAAACACTCATAGAGATAGCTGCTGAGTCTGTTAAGTACAGTAATTCTACAGAATCTCAAAGAAAATATATCATCAGGTTACTTGGGATATTTAATAAACATTTAAATGAAGAAGAGAAGATATACTTTATAGCTTTTATCTTAGACATGATACACTATAGAACTATAGCCACAGATCCTGAAAACGTTCTTACTATGCATAATATCAAGTTTAGGTATCTATTTCTAGTGTTATTGTTCTTATTTGTTTTTGTTATGCTAGGAGTTTTAAAGCTTATGAATCTAGAAAGTGTAACGATGTTCTTTGAAGCTTTAAGACTAGCGATAGGAATAACAGCAAACTAACTTCTTAACAACTTAACTAAAAAAGGAACAATATGACTAGAACACACTTTAACTATGTATCTGCAAATAGAGCAGGATATAAGTTTGAAATATACAATATTCATAACCATATGTATGATAAGCTTGCATACTGGGATAAGACAAACTTTCCAGATATAAAGATAACTAGACCAGGTATAACCACTAACTTAAGCTTACTTAACACAAACGCGTTATTATCTGTAAACGGATACTTCCATAAGACAATCACTAAAGGTAGTGAGTTATTTATACCTTTAGTGACTCGAAGTATGTTAAAGTCAAGAGCAAATCAAGTAGGTATATTTAGTTTTAATAACCTTGATACGCCTATAAATGTAGTTTCTATAACTCCTGATATGATTACACCTGATGGTTCTTATAGTCTTCTCGATAAAGCTATAATAACTTTTTCAAACGAAATAAATGTGTCGTTTTTATGCATAGCTGGTTATCTTATATTTGAAGAACCAGGAGTACTTTATAAGATATCGCCAAATAGCTATGCGTTACATTTGAGTAAGCTTAACTATATAGAAAAGTTATATGAGTTAAGTGAGTATCGTGATATATTTGATGAGTTATATATACCGTTAAGTACAAACAACCCATCGTTGATAGACGGTACAGTCGCAAGAGCAGATAGCACTATAGTTAAGTTCCTTACTTTAAATAACTCGTTTTTAGTTCAAGTTCCTGTATCTAATCTACAAACAAGAAAAGTGTTTCTTGAAAGAACAAACATACCTTCTACCTTTAGAACAGAAATAAAACCTCAACATCTTTTATTCGGTGGTTATGGAAAGACTTTAGAGTATATAACGAGAGAGATAGATGGAACTAAGTATCAAGTAAACACTCTTGATGCCTACTATAACAACTATTTATTTTCAAAGTTACCACAAGAAGATATTAAGCTATTTAATGATCATCGTATGCCAAACAACACTCTTCGTCTTGTACAAGCTTATTTCCTTGAAATATTTACAGAAAATACACCCTAGTAAACACGCTCAAGTTCTGGTGACTTGAGCGTGTTTACTAGTCTTCTTATCTTTCAAAGAAGTCGTCTAAAGAAGAGGTAGAAGAGTTTACTGTGGGTGAAGATATGTATCCATATCTTGTAAGTATATAGTTCCACATCTGTACGTTTTGTGATACGTTTTGTGAAGGAAGATTTTTTGCTTTATCGTTAAGAGCGTCTATAAGAAACTTTGTACCTACTATAGGTAAATTGTTATTATATAGATTTGCTGCTTTCATTATAGATGTTATGTCGCTATTTGACCTTGGAACTAAAATATTGTTTGAATCCAGGAGACTTGGCACGGTATAGACTATTTCTCCTGTTGAATCTTGAAATACATTTACAGGAGAAGTGGGTGTTCCAGCTATACTTACCCACTCAAGTATCCAATTTGAGTTATCTTGTTTTTGCCCTAGAAAATATGGTAGAAAGTAATTCTTAAATAGACTTTCAGGTATTTTGTTATATACAGATGTTGTATTTTCAACAAGATTACCGTAGATGTTTACTAACGCATCGTTGAGTTGATCTTGGTTAGTTTGCTTTAGATTTTGAAGAAGCATATCCATACTCATGTTACTGACTCCTTGTTTGTAAATAAGTACCTGGTCTAAAGTATATACGTTTTTAATTAAAAAAAGTAAGTAGTAAGTGGTGTTGTCTTTTCTTTTTTAGGAGTAATGTAATGCAAATAAAGTTTCCAAACGCACCAAGTCAAGCCGTTGCACCCGTAGCACCTGTAAGCTCTATGCCAACAGGAACAATCTTATCTCATGTGACTAAAAATACACTCGAAGGATATTTACTTTGTGATGGTTCTTTAGTTGAAGTAAGTAGCTTTTCAAACCTACATACGGTTATAGGAAATAGATACGATAAAAATACAGTTATTAGCTTACCTACATATGTTCATTCGGCTATAGGAAACGGGCAGCCGTGGAAATATCAACAGAACTTTAATAACTCTATAGGGCTAAAGAACTTTAGAGAAATACCTATCTATAGATCAACTACTTTACCATTTAGAGCAGACGAAACATCAGCTACATTTCAGATAGGAAATAAGTTATATATACTTTCAAATATAGTTCAAGAAAGAATTAACGATCCAGCTACCGGGGGTTCTGAAAATGTGTATAGACGAAACACTCTATTTTCATTTACTGTAGATGCAAACGATAACTTAACTAACTTTATGCGTGAGTTGACAGTTGTTCCTTTTAACTGTCAAGGCGGTATACCGATAGTTACTAAGAATAAAGTGTATATTTATAATGTAACTAATCTTGATATGGTTGATGGGGTTGGTTCTCCTTTACCAAATAACGTGTTTGTATTTCAAGCAGATATAACTATAGATGGTAATATTGCAGACTTTATAGCTACACCACAACATCAATTAGGATTACCTAATTTTCTTGATCATCATAGTGTTATAATGACTAAATCAAGGTTATACTTTATAAGACAACAAAGACACGCTAGTTTTAATGACGGTACTTTAGTTGCGACTATAGATGTAAACGGAACTATAGGGTTATTTACTCCTTTACCTGATTTCCTACCTTTTGTAAATAACGTAAATATACCTACTAATACACAAGACTGGGTAACAACACCGTTCACTAATATAGCTTATGCTTTTAATAACGATATCTATATATTTGTACTAAGCGATAGAAGAGTAGGTGATCAATCTACGCTAGATATACTTTACTTTTCTATATTTAAAAGTACTATAGACGCTAACGGTATTGCTTCTAACGCAGTAGATACAGGAAGAATATTTCCTTTTATGCCTGAACATAACGGGCTAAATCACATAGTTACAGCAAACGCTATATACTTATTTTATACAACTTTTGCTATGACAAGCTCAGCTTTGGCTGGCGGCGATCCAAATCCAGATACTCCGCATCGAGTATATAAAATAACGCTAGGAACAGAAAAAGAACCAGAGTTTTTAGAAGAAGTAAAAATCTCTACCTTATACCTAGATCTAAAACCACTAGCTATAACAAGAAACAAACTATACCTTATAAAGTATAATACAGAAGCAATAATACGAGATCTAAGCTATGGGACATGGGAAACGCTTAATGAAAACTTTGAAACTAGAGTCTACACATTAGACTTTATATCTGGTAATGGCGTAAACAACTATAACCTATTTCATAATGGAAGTATAAATAAATTCGACGGTACAAGTCCTACAGGAAATATACTTTTACACCTAAACAACCCTAACCATACAGCCACATTTAGACTACCAAACAGAGAAGATCTAGAGTATACAGAGACTAAGTTAAACTACTACATAAAAACATAACTCTTCAAGGGCCTTAAACAGCCCTTGAAGAGTTTTTCAGCGTTAGGTGTTGTACATTATGCTACGCGCAAGATCATGCTTTAGATTAAGAAAGTTTTCTTTGTTCTTTATGTTAAGCTTAAACCTAAACACAGAGGGAAGCTTCTCAATAAACTTGTCACTTATACCGCCTATATATTTTAATGTAGTTGTAGAGTCATTTAAAGCTACTTTAAGAGAGACACGGTGAACAGAATCAATTGTTTCATCAAGTATTTCTGTAGACCAAAACCAATGAAAAGTATGCTTAGGTAGTATAAGCACATCGTCATTCATAGAGATATTCAGAAGTTTCTTTATCTGCTTAGTCTGAATATGTTCGCAAACAAACTCTCTTTTATTTACGCTATATATAAAAGCAAGCATAGATAACACTATATATGTTCTAAGTACTTTTTTAGGAGTTATAAGAAAACAAAAATACATGATATACAATCTAAACGTTTTTAACGTAAAGAGTTCATTATCTTCATAATCTAAAGTTTCTGTTTTCATGTGCGCTACATACCTAGTGGTGGTGTTGGTGACTTAGTGAATAGACCAAATTATTAAAAAATTACTACCCTGGCATATTTAGTGAGCCCTAGAACCATAATTAGTTATTTGATCGACTTATAACTACTTATATAATAACTGCCCTCTATACCTATATACAGTTTTAATATACAGCAAAGTCTCATTCTATATTTCTTCCTTTTTTTCACATCTGTTTTTCCCCACGTCTTTCTTTCATTTTAACCCTTGGAGTATTTTATGGAATTCAAAGCTGACAATCTGACCAAGTTCAAAGCACTTGCAGATAAAATCAAAGCAACTCTTGAAGTTGAAAATCA
>Ga0194136_1000799_pt1 | contig 15858 bp, 22 predicted proteins | sample TARM_MetaG_T3A_1_FD_134023 | JGI IMG/M metagenome (GOLD analysis project Ga0194136, IMG submission 134023) | Freshwater microbial communities from Pennsylvania, USA, analyzing microbe dynamics in response to fracking - TARM_MetaG_T3A_14 (version 2) | ecosystem: Environmental > Aquatic >...
AGCTTACGGTTTAAGCCAAATCCTGCAAGACCGCGTATCATCTATCCAAGGTGGTAAAGAAAAACTTGAAGCGATGGCTGGCGTGTTCGAAATGCTGAAAGGCGGTGAATGGAAGGCAGCCCGTGCGTCTACAGCTGGTGAACGTAAGGCAGCGATTCCATCAGATTTCGCAGAAGGGTTCGCCCGCTTCGTTACGGAGTCTGGTCGCCCGATGGATGCAACCACTGCGACTATCTTCCTGCAATCTAAGTCTGCAGACGAGCGTAAAGCACTACGCGCTCATGAAGGCATTAAAGCTAAGATTGCTGAAGTTAAAGCCGAAGCAGAAAGCAAAGCAGCAGACCTTGACCTGGATAGCTTGCTAGGTTAATCGAGAGCGATACTGTTTAGTATCGGTGCCGCGAAGCGGCTTTAGTATCGGTCGATTCTGTTTAGTTTAAAAGGGGGCACTTGATGCTCCCTTTTTTGCGCCCGTAATAAATGGAAGAGCTGGAAGGAAGGAAGGGAACGGATGGGATGGGGGATTGGTTTGATATGGGGCGGGATGGAAGTTTCGCGGATTGGTAAATTTATCCCCCCTATAAATTTGCAAAATAATTGATAAAAAAGCTGGCATTATAAAATAGAGGTGTTATTATTAAGGGGAAGGTTAGGAAATGGTTTCCTAATCGCTCTTGAGGGCGACGCCCCGACCAATTAGAAATAAGGTATATATTATGAAAACTAAAAATGTATTCACATTAACAGCTACTACCGTAACAATGGAAATTTTCGACATCACACCATTTGCAAAAGGCGAAGATACATCAAGCGCGGAGCTACTAGCCAAAGCGGAATTTGATGTAACGGCAGTCCCAGAGCTTTTGAATGATGGGGACAATGCAGCTAAGAGTCTGGCAGCTTACGGGCTATCACGCCTAATGCAAGATAGGAGTAGTGATTTCACGGACGGGAAACTTAATGAGCTTGGTGTAAGCATTAAGGATGCAGCGCAAGCACGCATTGACGCGTATATGGCTACGTATGAGCTTGTTAAAAGCGGAGAGTTTAAAGCACGTAGGGAAGCGGGCGCGGGCAAGGCAGCAGCGGTGGATAGTTTCTTCGCACAGGCGCTTGTGGATGTATTGAAGGAAGGCGGAAAAGATATGGACATAAACACAGCTACGATTTACTTGCAACAACGCAGTGCGGAAGAAAGGAAGGCGCTGCGCGCGAAGTTGCAGCCACAGATTAATGCCGCCCGTGAACGTGCGCGTAAGGCAGCGGATGATTTGGATTTGAGCGACTTGCTCGGATAATAGATTGCTAGAATATAGAGCCGCCTTCGGGTGGCTTTTTTTATGCCTGCAATTTAGTCCCCAGGATGCAAGCGAAGCTATCGGCTCTTATGATTGCGAAGCAATCGGAGTAGGCTCTATAAATTGTGGAGGTGGAGGTTGCGAAGCAATCAGAGGCTCTTGCAAATGGGAAGCATTATCACTCGGGATGGGTGGGTGGGGGACTCCCCCAAGGGTGCGCGAGGGCGCAGGGGTTTCCGACCTCTTTTCCGAGTGCGCAGAGAAAATTTTATAGATTTGCAAATTAAACTACTCCAGTTGCTTGTCCCCTCTATCCCTCCCCGTTATAATTATCATTGCAGTCTGGAGCGCCGCCTTCGGCGGGCTGACCTAGCTGCGATTATAAACATAGGAGGATTCATATGTTAATGGCTCTTGGTAAATTAGTGACGGGCGTCCTTGGTCTCGGCTCTACCTTTCTGGAAGGGCGGCAGAAGATTAAGGAAGCTAAAATCGAGCGGGAGGTCAAAGCCCTTACCACCGAGGAAGACTGGAATAAAGTACAGGCGGAAAACAGTGCGAACAGCTGGAAGGACGAGTGGCTCACGCTACTAGTGAGTATTCCGCTAATAATGGCTTTCATCCCTGACATGGTGGAGTATGTAGATGCGGGGTTTGCAGTATTAGGGAGGATGCCGGAATGGTACCAGTATTTAGTGGGTCTTGTGTTCGCTGCCAGCTTCGGCTATCGGGCGCTGGTTAATAAGTTTGGGATGGGTAAGAAGGGGACTGGGGAATGAACCTACTCCAGTTAGAGAAGTGTACCTTGCCGACTGGTGTCGCCGCCTACCGGCGGGTACTGGAAAGTTTGCGGGCGTTGAATGTGTTGGACTTCTGGGATGTGAATAGCAGGAGTAGTTTGAACAGCCTGAATTATTTGCGTGAACGGTTAGGGCTTCCGAAAGTTGAACGGGCGGATGATGAAGTTCTGGCTGAAATTGAAATGAAACTTGGAGAAATGAAATGATTGATATTTACTATAAGTCTGGAGTTAGCTTAAAAGGTGTGCAGCCACAAGTGATGCACGGACTTTTGATGTGCGCCCGCGGGTATGAGAGGTTTGGAGCGCCTAATATGTGGGTGACCTCCGTTTGTGACGGGAAGCATAAAGAGGGCAGTAAGCATTATGACGGGCTGGCGTTCGACCTGCGTACGAATATGTATGACGATGAGCAGAAGCAAAAACTAGCTGCGATTCTAAGAAGTATATTGGAGGATGAGTGGGATGTGGTAGTTGAAGCCACTCATATACATGTGGAGTTCGACCCTGATTAATTTCGATTTTTAGTCAGGCATCGTCTTGACAGGGAAACCAGCCCACCACGTAAACCAAGACGAAGTCGCGGGCGGGAACCGACCGGCGACTTGGGCTGTTTAAACGTGGTGGAGCTGGTGCTGTCAAGATGTGACGACGCAAAAAATTGAAAGGAAAAGGGCGTAAAGGATGGGCTATTCTAAAGCGTGGGAAAGGTTTTAAGACGTTTTTAGAATAGGTCAATGTGATTGTGCGTCTATTAATAGGAAGCGTTAGAATCGTTTATATGACGTTTGAAAGGGGTATATGCGATTTGTAGGGAGTGGAGGGGTTTTAACCCTGAAGAGAGAAATGTGTGAGGGTTGTTAAGTGGGAGTGGAAACCTCCACAGGTTGAGGTTATATTAGGAACATATGAGTTTTGCAAATTTATATGATGTATAAAATTACCAATTAAACCTAGTGGAGGTTTTTATGAGCAGAGCAACAAATGAAGCTGGTGAAGTGATTCAAACTGAAAAGAAGAAGAAGGAACTTCCGGTTGATGAGAATGGGAAGAGAATTGTTACTAAGATGACAGCGCTCGCCTGGGATATACTTTTGGAGCATATGGCTGATATGAAGCTTACCCAAGCGCAGATTGCGGAGAAGGTTGGGAGTCATCCGGTGTATGTGAGTCGCGTTATGAGCAGTCCCTGCTTTAAGCAAGAAAAGACTCAGATACTGAGACAGCGAATTCATGATAGAATGAATACTACGCTGGAGAAAGGCGCGGACAGGATGGACCGGATTTTTGATAGCGAGGATAGTTCAGATGCAGTAGCAGTGGAAGCATTTAAAGCTGTTGCTAAAGTGGCTGGGTTGGATGGAAGTGGTCAGCAGCAAGCGCCCGTGACTGGCAATGGAGTTACAGTCAATCTGGGGGTTACTCCTGAGATGATAGCTGAAGCGAATGCAAGAAGAAGGGAGCGGATTTTTGAAGGACAGGCTACGGAGGTGAAGCGTGGGGAATAAGAATCGGTTCAAACCTAATAGTGTGATATTGGATGCTGCCTTCATTGATAGACCTGCTTATACGCTGAACCAGAAACATCGTGGGGCGAGGAGAGCGGGTCTCCTTTTTGAAGAGAAGGTCGGTTGGTATTTGGAGAAACTGTTTGGTAATATGGTTGTTGCTGGTAGTTGGATTGGTTACTTCGACCAGCAGAATGGTGACCGTCTATGCTCGCCAGATTATCTGATAGTGGATGTTAGGAAGGGTGTTGTTACTATTGTTGAATGTAAGCTGAGTCATACACAAGATGCTTGGTTACAAATTAATGATGTGTATATGCCAGTGGTCAAGTTCCTATTTCCTGGGTTTGAAGTGAGGGGGATAGAGATTTGTAAGAATTTTGAAAGAAGCAGACATTATCCTGTGGTTCCTCGTATCGTTTGTAACTTGGAAAATGCTTTTAGAGGCGGGGATAATGTGATGGCTCTGAGGGATATTTAATGGATACCGATGATTTGAGTTTGACGGAGATTATAAACCTAGGGGCTGAGGATTTATTGTTCTTTGGTCGAGTGTTTTTCCCGAAAACGCTTAAGAAAAAGAGTCCGAAGGTGCATGAGCAGTGCGCTGAATTGATTGATGGTCCTGATAATGGACAGATTGCTATCTTTAGGGGTGGTGCAAAGACCACTTTGACGAGGGTTTCTTGTGCGAAGAAGGCGAGTTATGGGGAAACTAACGTAACTCTAGTGGTTGGTAAGGGGCAAGACCATGCTATCAAGACTATTCTGTGGTTGAAAAACCAGGTTGAGAATAATAAGAAGTGGACAGAGACGTTTAAGATTACGAAAGCTCTGAATGAAGATACGGGAAGACCTAAGAAGTGGACGGATGAATGGATTACTCTGCATAATGGAGTGTTAAATCAGGAGATTCACTTTATAGCATATGGGATTACAGGGCAGATACGGGGTATGAACATTGACGACGCCCGTCCTGATTTTATTATTTGCGATGATATTCTGGATGATGAGAATTGTGCTACGCCTGAACAGAGGGAGAAGATTAAGGAGAGGTTTTGGGGTGCATTGATGAAGAGTTTGTGTCGGAAAGAAGAGAATCCGATGGCAAAATGTATCATGCTCCAGACGCCAATTGACCAAGAAGACCTGAGTATGGACATCAGGAAGCTGGCTAGTTGGAAAACTCAGGTGCATAGTTGCTTTGATGGCGAGGGGAATAGTGTTTGGGAAGACCAGTTTAGTACCGAGAGTTTGAAGAAAGAGAAGGCAGAATATATTCAGTTGAATAAACTGAGTGTATGGATGAGGGAGATGGAGGTTAACCCGACAAGTAGCGAGTTGAGGCTGTTTGTACCTGATTGGTTGGACGATTATGAGCAGTTGCCGGATGATGGGAATCTTTATATTTTGAGTGTTGACCCGACACCACCACCGCTTAATGATAAGGTTCAGAGAGACCCGCAGAAACTGGATGATGCGGTGGTTATGATGACTGCATTTAATATTCCTCGTAAGAAGTTCTTTGTTGTAGAGTATCATACGACGAAAAGTCCGCAGAGTATGGAACTGGTTGCGAAAATATTTGAGTTTTATATGAGGTATAGACCTCAGTATGTAGTGGTTGAGACTCACTTGTTTCAAAGGACGGTGAAGGAGAACCTGGAAGTACATATGCGGAGGACAGGTACATTCTTTGTTATCACTCCTATTGAGGATAAGAGGAATAAGTTTGTACGTATTAAAGATACGTTGCAGAACTTGGCGAGTCATGGGTTGATTGCTATAAAGGATGAGCATACAGAACTGCATACGCAGTTTATTTCTTATCCTCAGGTGAAACACGACGACTTGCTGGATGCGTTGAGCCTTGCTACAATGGCGATAAATCCGGCACTACTAGCTGCAGGCAATGTAATCGAGGGTGAATACACTAATATGGGCTACGTAGAAGATGAAATTCAAGAGCTTAGTTATGGAGGAGCACCATAATGGAAATACCTTATGATGGTACTGAGGGCGGACTGCACTCGAAGATTATTGCTGCACTAGTGGAGCGTATTATCCTTGGAGAAGAGTTTGCTTCTGAGAACCACGCCCGTTGGCAACAGGCTGAGAAGTATTACCAGATGTATAAGGTGAAGAATGCTAAGGATAAACGGACGATTGAGAAGTTTGATGCAGGAGATACGGACTTCAAATCGGTTGTTATGCCTTACAGCTATGCTCAGTTGATGACAGCTCATGCTTATTTGGTGAATGTGTTCCTGAATAGAGACCCTATTTTTCAGATGGACAGTCTGAATGGTGATGGGGCTGATAAAGAATTGGCACTGGAAAGTTTGTTGCAGTACCAGGTTAAAGCCGGCTCGATGGAAGTTAAGCTGATGGTTTGGCTGATGGACATACTGAGGTATGGTGTTGGTTTTATAGGGAACTTCTGGCATGAAGAAGTGTTTCAGCAGTCTGTGTTCGAAGAGGAAGAAGAGGTTATTGACGGGGTTCCTACTGGTAATATGAAGGAAGTCCGTAAGACTCGAACTACTAAAGGTTATGAGGGGAATAAGCTGTATAATATTCTTCCTTATGATGCGCTGCCAGACCCGCGAGTTGCTGTGTGTAACCTGAATGATGGGGAGTTTTTCGGACGTAAGCTGTCGTTAAGTATTACGGATATTGAAAAAGGTGGTAAGGTCGGAGATTATTTTAACGTCGATAAGGCGAGAGAGTTTATTTCGGCAGGGCGTGGAGATAGATTTCAGAGGGATAACTCGACGGGCGCTAACGCTTTCCAGAATAAGGAGAGTACAAGGACTCCGAATGGGAAGCGGGTTGGTCATGTAGATGCGGTTGAGATTTACGTGAGACTGGTTCCTAGTGACTGGGGTTTGGGTGAAAGTAATTACCCTGAGATTTGGGTGTTTACGGTTGTAGATAAGAAAGTGATTATCTATGCAGAGCCTGCAAATACCTTGGATGATAGATTCCCGATTCACGCACAGGAATGTGAGGTGGATGGTTATATGAACAAGTCAAGAGGTATCTTGGAGGTTGCTGCCCCAATGAATGATATTCTTACTTGGCTGTTCGATAGTCATATGTACAATAAGAGACAGGTAATGAACAACCAGTTTGTTGGCGACCCGTCTGCTATTGTTATGAAGGATGTTGAAAGAAAAGACCCTGGTAAGTTTATTCGCTTGAGACCGACGGCGTATGGCAGGGATGTGCGGAGTATCATTAGTCAGTTACCTGTTAGTGATGTTACCATGCAAAACCTGCAAGATGTTCAAGTTGTTGAGCGTAATATGCAGCGTATTGTTGGTATCAATGATGATGTAGCTGGTCAAAGTGCACCGAGCTCGAGACGTAGTGCTACTGAATTTAGAGGTACAAGTAACTTTGCAAGTAACAGGCTTGCTAATTTGGCTTACTTTATTTCAGTTGGCGGGTTGAGAAATCTGGCGAAGAGTCTGATTGTTAGTACGCAGCAACTTTATACTGTTGAGATGAAGGTTAAGGTTGCAGGAGATAATATCAAAGGGGCTCAGAGTATTACAGTTAACCCTGAAGATATTGCAGGACAGTTTGACTTGGTTGCTGTTGATGGTACGTTACCTGTTGATAGAATGGCGCAAGCGCAGTTCTGGATGCAGATTATGCAGATGGTTGCAAGCAATCCAGTGATTGGTGCGGAGTATCGTCTAGGTGATATTTTCTCTTATACGGCGAGACTTGCGGGATTGAAAGGAATTGATAAAATGAAGATTCAAGTGCTTGATGATGAGCAAATCTTGGCTCTTACTTTATCCCAATTAAATCCTCAGCAAGGAGGAACGAATGTCCCAGTATCACCGACAAACCCAACGGCAGGAGGTGGAGCGCCAATTGGAACTCCTCAACCAGAAAGTCCTGTTGCTGGAGCAGCTGCTGGAGTGTCCGGGTTATCCGCTCTATTGTGAGCTGCTTAATCAGACGATAAGAATTCAACAGAAAGAGTTGATGGAAAGTGAGGACTACGGCTTGGATGGAGCCGTAGCTCTTTCACAAAAGAAAGAATATCTGAGTGGGCTTGTTCATGCGAATAAGCTAGTAGATATTTATATGACGACCTTCGAGGGAGAACGTCGCGATTTAATGGAAACTTTAAAAGGGTTCGATGATGAATACAGCAATGAAACTGATTATGAGTAATAACTGGCTTAAGATGGCTCCCGCGGAAGATGAACCTATGCCAGGTGCTGGGGGTAATGAAGATACTGTAGTTGAAGAAACTGGTGGTGATGATTTAGACTGGTTGTTTGAAGACGGCTCGGAAGAACCTGAAAAAGAGCCTGTCGTAAAAGAAGAGTCTGTTGTTGAGGAGGAAGGGACTCCGAAAGAAGAGGAAGAAGAACCCGAGGTAGTTGAAGAGCAGGTTAAAGAGGAGCCTGTTAAAGAAGAAGAGCAGGTGAAAGAAGAAGAGTCTGTTACGGAAGAAATGACGCCAGAGAAGCTGGCTGAGTTAAAGGAGAACTTCCGTGCTGAGTTGGAGAAACAGTTTGCCATCTCGGATGATGATGCTAATCTTCTAGTAACAGCACCAGAAAAAGTGTTGCCTCGTTTAGCTTCTAATATTGCGCTTCAAATTATGGAGCAAGTACAAGTGATGCAAAATCAATTTGTGCAAAGTTTACCTAATATGATGCAACAAGCGCAGGTTCAGAGTACCTCTGAAGCAGCGATGCAAGCTAAGTTTATGGAAACAACTCCAGAGTTGTCACAGCTTAATCAAAAAGATTTAGAAGCTGCGATAGCTGAGTTTGCTCCGATTATTAAGAAACGTTTCCCAGATTTGAGTGTGGATGAACGTTTAGCAAAACTGGGTACGTTGATAAAAACTACTTATGGTTTGAAAGCAGCAGCTCCTAAGAAAGAAGCTGTGCAAAAGAAACAACCCCCTAAACCGCATACTCCGACAGCCCCAGCGCGGTCGAGTGTACCAGCAGGTCAGCAACCTCGCAGCCAGTTGCAGACTGAGATTGATGAGCTGCTAAATAGTGATGATTAATTTTTAAAGGAGATTTCCTATGGCTACTATCGCAGGTTTGCGCGGTACAGGTGACTGGGGCACGGACGAGCGTCCAAAGGATTTTCGTGAGACTATCCTTTGGCTCGAGCCTAACGGTCAGGCACCTTTACAGGCGCTTATGTCTAAGATGGGTTCAGAAGGGGCAAGTGACCCTGAGTTCTCATGGTGGGAAGAAAAGTTAGGGCATAACCGTATTCAACTGAATGCTGACTCTTTGGCAGCTAGCACTACGTTGTCTATGGCTGAAGGTGCGCTTGGTTTCGTGAAAGGCGATTTGTTGATTGTAGAATCGGCAGGTGGCTTGTGGACTAACGAAATTGTTAAAGTTACAGCTGACCCGACAGTTGACACAGCGTTGACTGTTCAACGTGGTTTTGCAGGTACGGTTGCAGCAGATATTGCTGACGGGTCTTACTTAACGGCTATTGGTACCTCGTTTGCTGAAGGCTCGTTAGCGCCTAAATCAAACACTCGTAACCCTACGAAACTGAACAACTATTGTCAGATTTTCAAGAAAGCTTACGAGATTACCAATACAGCTGATAAGACTAAGGCTCGTACTGGCGACGCTCTTACTAATGATAAGAAACGTAAGATGTTCGATTATTACCGAGATATGGAAATGGCTATGATTTACGGTCGTAAGTCAGAGACTCTTGGTGATAACGGTAAACCAGAACGTACAATGGGTGGTCTGTTAAGTTTTATTACAACTAACCGTACTATGTTCGGTGATGGTAATAACGGCACAACTGCGACAACAGAAGATACTTTGATTGATTTCTTTGCGCAGGTGTTCAACTTTGACGGTCAAGGTGCTGGCAACCAACGTATCGCTTTCGTTGGTAACACAGCGTTGACTAAGATGAACAAGCTAGCACGTAACTCTGCGAGCACTCGTATCAACTTTGATAAAGTAGCGACTCCGGTCTATGGTATGAACTTTACTCGTTGGGTTCTGCCACAAGGTGAAATCTTCTTCAAGACTCACCCGCTATTCAATACCCATCCAGAGCTTTCTAAAGCAATGATGGTTATTAACCCGAAAGGTGTTAAAGAGCGTGTGCTTCGTGCGACCAAAGCTGAGATGGATATTCAAGCGACTGGTCAAGACTCGAAAAAAGGGCAATGGATTGGCGAGATTGGTCTTGAAGTCAACCACGAAGAAACGATGGCTTTTGCAGGTGGCATCGCATAACTGGGGGTTCGTCTACGAGCCTGTTTGGGAGGGGGTTTACGCCTCCTCCCTTTTTTGTATCTGGAGTTTATGAAATGAGTACGTTTAATTATAAGCCTATTGATGATAGTTATGGCGGCTGCTGCAAACCAGAAGAGCCTTCTGGGGATAAAGAAGTTCGTTACCCGTCAGTTTATTTGGACGTCAGTCCTGAACAGTTGAAAAGTATTAACGTAGATGAAGATGTGGAAATAGTTATTCGAGGTAAAGTTAAGTCTATGCGATTTGACACTGAAGATAATTATGGAACTGGAGCTTCTATTAGCATTTCACTTCGCAGCAATGAACTGAAGAATACTGACAGTAATGATGACATTGCAGAGATGTTAGGGGACGACTGATGACGAAGCTGGAGTGGGAAGTTCTAAGAAACTTAGATAGACGTACCCGCTTTGTAGCTGCCGAAGTTCACAAAATTAAGCTGCAAGGTGAAAAAATAGATTCGCTTGAAATAAGATTGCAGAACGAGGTGCTACCAACAGTTAACTCAATGAAGAAAATTTTAGAGAGACGGAAGCGAGTACGAAGGTATATCTTCTGGGTTTTGTCTCTTATCATCGCGGCTGCTGTTACTACGTATGTTAATAACAGTGTTACGATGTATATGTCGCCCGACACTAGAGCGTCACATAGTAATCGAGAGGTAGATTCTAATGAGCTCGTGGAATGAAATCAGCGATAGTTGGGGTTCACTTCCCGCGAATATCTATACCTGGGCGGTGCAGCCATACGCAGAAGATGTCGGCTTTAGTATGGCTACATTACTTACCAGGTCTTTGGGAACTGAATATCAAAGAGAGTTTATTTTTGATATGGGTGTTTCTGCTGAGGTGAATAGAGATTTTACTTTCAGGAACTCTATGTCTGTTAGTTTGGGTTCAAGTTTTACAGAGATGGATTCATTCATCGGGAGAGACTCGGTAAACTTTTCAGTGGAATCGCAGTTTACTGAAAGTAACGTTATGACTTTTCCGGAAGTGTCTTCTTTTGATTTAGCTGTAAACTACCTTATGCGAGGGGGTTATGGTTATAACGTTCCAGTAGACTTTGATTTTGTAGCTGATGTTATTGCTGTGAATAATATAGTTGCTGAGTACTCGCAGGATTTTTCTTCTGCTTCTGAGGCAGATGTTAGTAATTATAATTATATGCAAGAAAGTAAGCTGTTTGGTTTAAGTGCAGATATTGAATTAGAGGTTTTATCTTGGGGACGAGTTAAGCCTGTAATTGGTAGTTGGTCTTCTGAAAATTCTCAAGAAGGTGGTTTGGTTTCAGAGGGAAGTATTGGCGATGGCTGGCAGTCTATTCCACCATTATAACTGGAGTTTGTTATGAATAATAAATTAGGTTTTAAGAATACTTACAAGGTTGAGTGTTTTCGAGAAGGTCAACTGTTATGGACTGAAGAGCGCTGTAACCTTGTTGTTAATGAAGGGCTGGATGATGTACTTAACCAGTACTTTAAAGGGGTTGGTTATAATGCTGCCCATTATTGTGGGTTGAAGTCTGCGGGAGCTATTAGTGCTAACGATACTTTAGTTTCCCACGCAGGCTGGACAGAGTTAACTGGTTATGATGGTAATCGAGTCGCTATTGTTCTTGGTGCTGTTGCAGGTCAGTCGGTTAGTAATACTGCTAATCGCGCACAGTTTGATATTAATGCGTCTGCTACAATCGGCGGAGTTTTAATTGCAACTGTGGACACCGGAACGGCAGGTGTTCTTTTTGGTGCTGTAGACTTCCTAGCCGCTCGTCCGGTTTTGAGTGGGGATACGCTGGTTGTTACTACTACCTTTACACAGAGTAGCTTGTAATGAATGAAACTCAAATGGTTAATTTAATTGCATATCGGCTCGGTAATGTTAAAGGGCAGGATGATGCGATTAAAACTGAGTTAGCTCAGAGTATTCGGCGGGTAGAAGATAATGGATTTCACCCTTGGTTTCTGGTCTCGGAAAACAACTTTTATGAAACTCAAGTAGGGGAATCTCGTATACCTATTCCATCTGGTTTTATTATGGAGTATGAAGAAGGTTCGCTTGCTTTACAGGGTGCTGATGGGGTTCCTCGGACTCTTGGTAAGAAGCCTATGGATGTTATTAGTGAATGCAACTACAGTGGTGAACCTTTGTATTATGCGCTGACTAATAAATATTTTAGACTTTACCCTGTACCAGATGCTGTGTATAAGTTGGAGTTGATTTTTTATAGACGCTCCACTATGCTAGGTTATGTTGAGGGAGAGAATCCTTGGTATGATGAAGCTTCCGAGTTGTTAGTAGCTGAAACTTGTTGGGCAATGTTAGCTGCAAGAAAGAGTAAGGATGCTGAGTATTGGCGCAACCTTGCTAACCAGCAGTGGCTCTTGATTCAACAGAAAGACGCTGAACGTCGTGAGTCGAATCGTGAAATAACTTTTGGAGGGGATTGATATGGCACTGGAAGTATGGAACAGCGGTTCTCGGGTGGAGGTTTTAAATGCTAACTGGCCACTGGATACTGACCCGTTGAATAATGGAGATGACCATATTCGTCTTTTGAAGACAGTGGTTAAGAACCTGTTAGATGATTTGTTGAGTGGCGCTGTAGTAGTTAAAACTGCAACGAACGCAACAAATGCAACGAACGCAACCAACGCAACAAATGCTACTAACTCCTCACAGTTAGGCGGTGTGGCAGCTTCCGAATACGCCCGTACATCTGGCACTTATGCTAGTTTGCGGGCGCAGGCGACCACAAAAGCTGACGTTGATTTGGGTAACGTTGGCAACTATGGAATTTCGAGTAGTATTACTAGCACTAGTACAACTACATATGCAAATTCTGCTGCAGCTCGATTAGCGTCTTTATCTACTGCCGGGAATGTAACTACTCATAACGCTGTAGGGGCTTATTGTTTTTGCAAGTACCAATCGTCTGCCGCATTAGACCCAGGAGCTACCGTAGCTGGGAGTAGTCTACGTCCTGCAAACGCCGCGGGGAACTATTATTCTTCAGCCCTGTCTGGTACCTGGCGTTGTATGGGTTACAAACCAGGTAATTCCGAAGTAAACAATATCACACTCTATGTACGCATTAGCTAAATTAAAGTTAAAGAAGGAAGTTTAAAATGGTTATTAATCCCCCTGTTGTTTATTGGTTAAATGAAAGTGATAAGAGAACAGTTACTTATCTGGCTAATGCTCGTTATATTGATGAAGAGTCTACAAGAATTGACTGTGACATTATGTTTACAGAATTCCCTGCGGAACTACTTCCATTTACAGCAAGCAGTAAAGACTCTTCTGGGATAGGTCGTGATATTTTTCGAGACTTAGCGACTGGTAAGTATGGTGAAATAGCTCCTTATGAAGCTCCGATTGAGGGGTAAGTAAATGAGAATCAATCATAGACAATTTGGTCTTGATGGATTCCAACCTGATAAAGCCCCTGACACTTTAGCTGTAGGGGCTGTTAGTGGCGGATATAATCTCCGCCCTACTCGTTTCGGTTGGGAGAAATCAGATGGCTTTAGAGAAAGTTCCATAGAGCCTGGAAATACACGAAACCATTTAAGTTTTTGGTCTCCTAACCGAGGGGATATTCGCTGGTTTATTGCGGGTGAATCTTCTATCAAAATGGCTAGTGGTGGTACTATAACTGATGTAAGTAGGGTAGGTGGTTATACTGCCGCTGGTAAAAGCTTGTGGGACTCGTTAAACTTTAATGGAGTTCCAATTCTGAATAACGTAGTGGATAGACCTCAATTCTTTACAGAGGGGGCTTCTTTTGGAGACCTTACTGGGATTGACGCTGGGGTTCGCTTCCGTTGTTTAGGTAAATTTAAATCTTATCTTATTGGACTTGCTCCTGATTTTGGTGCTGGATTTCAGGACGACAGTGTTTGGTGGAGTCATCCTGCTGACCCAGGAACTATTCCCCCTAACTGGGATTATGCAGACCCTGCGTCAGATAGCGGTATTGCACAACTCCCAAGTCCTGGTTATATTGTAACCGAATTAGAACTTGGTGATACTGGTATCATTTATAAGAGTGATTCTATCTGGTTGATGCAGTTTATCGGCGGTCAGTTTATCTTTAAGTTTACCCTGAAGTTTGACGGACAAGGTATCCTGAATAAGAATTGTGTTACTGATTTTGAGGGGCGACATTTTGTAGTTACTCAGAGTGACATGATTGTGCATGACGGATATCAACTTCAATCAGTTGCGGAAGGTAGAGTTAAAGAATACTTTTTGGCTGATGTTGATTCAGACAAATTTGGGAATGTGTTCGTTGTAAAGAATCCGAGTACCACAGAGATTCTTGTATTTTATCCTTCGAAAGATGCTACAACAGATTACTGTGATAAGTGTCTTGTGTGGAACTGGAGGGATAATACTTGGACTACCTTGCTAGTTCCTAATGTGAAACATGCTTCTTATGGTTATGAGATTACTGGGGTAGATATTACTTGGGAGACTTATGCTACTAGCTGGGCACGTCGAGGTTCGTGGAAGACGCCCGAAGATTTGAGGCAGTTTGCTCCAGTTCTTCATTACGCTACAGAAGATTTTAGTAAGATTCTTGCAGCATCTGGGAATAGCTTGGTAGTTAATGAACCTCTTGTAGCTGTATGGGAACGCCTCGATATGATACTTGGAGGTATCTCTAGGGATGGAGTTCCTTATCAGGATTATGAGAGGGAAAAGGTTGTCAGGGAGCTTGTTTTTGATGTTGATACTACCGATGAGTTTGATGTTTACATAGGGACTAAAGGCTCGTTAGATGATGCTGTAGAGTGGGAGTTAGCTGGTACAATTAATCCCGTAGTGGATAGACGGTTGCATTTGTTGTACACAACTGCGTTTCTCAGTGTTAGAATAGTATCAACAGCACCTTACTTTAGGCTGAGAAATATTGCAGTTGTGTTTGAACTAGCAGGGGAAGTCTGGACATGAGTTATAATCCAAAACCTACTCCAACATCTATAAACGAGCTTACGTCTTTTATAGATTCAGAGCTTCGTGATATTGCGAGTGAAATGGTTGTAGAGACTCAGTATAACTCTAGTATGTTTACCAACCAGAACAGTGTTATTAACCAGCGGTTGAAACAAGAAGGTCTGCGGGTTTGGGATGTTACCTCTAAAAAACCTTTATGGGCTAAAGGTAAAAAACCTACAGACCCTTGGATAGACGGAACAGGAACCTCTGTTTATATACCTGTGTAGGTGAGTTATGTTAATACCTATAACCGAAAATAACTGGGAAGGTACGCTACCACAAGCTATCCCCTATTTCGAGCGTTGCCTAGAGAAAGGGGCGTTGCCCCACACCATAGAGGACGTTCTGATGGGAATCTCTTCAGGAGAGTTTAAAGCTTTCCTGATGGTTGATGGTGAGGTTGTTTGTGGAGCTGCTATCTTAAATATTTATAGGGAACTATCTTTTAATGTGTTGAACATATGGGCTATGTCACATGACAGAGGTTATTCAGATTTAGATGCTGATGATATAACCCTGATGGGACTAGCCAAAACACTCGGGATACGTTACATTGTTTGCTCCGGGCGCAAAGGGTTTGAAAGAACTCTAGCTAAAAGGGGCTGGAATGTTGACCAAGTTCTTATGACTAAGGAGGTCATATGAGTGGAGGTAAATCTCAAACTACAGAAACATCCCCGTGGCATGGTGCAACCGACTATATGTCTGGGATGCTGGAAGATGCACAGAATGTTTATAACCAGAGCGAGGCGGAAGGTGCTTTAAATACCGCTCAACGTGACCTCCTGAATTCGATGTCACAATGGTATGCTAATGGTGCTGGTGGTACTAATCAGGCTATGCAGGATATGTGGACTTCGCTGGGTAGAAGCCCGACAGAAGTTGCACAGTCTCAAGAAGTACAAGATATGATTTCAGCTAATACTGCTGCAATTAATCAGGATGTTCTTCAAACTATTA